>JAEEGF011450800.1_pt1 | contig 28579 bp, 17 predicted proteins | sample 9134171 | NCBI WGS metagenome assembly JAEEGF01 (sample SAMN16246542, study PRJNA631951) | gut metagenome | biome: gut microbiome; feature: rumen; material: AP-attached | host: Bos | place: Iran: Karaj | collected 2018-10 | reverse complement strand
GCAACCACGGCGGCGGCTTCATCGCGGACTCGAGTGCCCAATCGTCAGTGGATAGCAGCGACGGCTACGGCGGCAATGGTGGCGACAATGTCGGCGGCTTCGCGGGCGGCGTGTCGAAGGCGGCCCGAATCGACACCTCCTGGTGCTACAGCTACGTCTCGAGCGATGGTGGGCACTATCGTGGCGCGTTCGTCGGCCTGGCCAGTTCCGGTCTCGTCACGGATTCCTACTATGAAGACACCGAGAACGACTTAAAGGCCGTCGGCACGAGTAGCGGGTCCGACGACTACGCCGGCATCACGCCGCTCGGCGACGAGGAGATGCGGCGGAAAGAGTCCTTCGCAGCCTTCGACTTCGACGACGTGTGGAAGATCGACGAAGAGACGTATCCGTACCTGCGGACGTTCTACAGTGCGTATGAACTCTGGCTGAAGGATGTCGGCATCACCGACGAACTGGCACCGGAAGACATGCCGAAACCGGAAGACATGGTGGAGGGCATTCCGGCCGGCATACGCTACGTCTTCGGAATCGACCCCTCGATCGGTCCCGCCGATCTTGCCGAGCCGCTGATTGACATCGGCTTCGATGCGGACGGTAATCCGTACGTGAAAGTCCCGCCTTTAGTGAACACCGAGGGCGCGACTGTGACGGTGCTTGCCACCGAAGACCTCAATGACTGGTCGAACGCAGAGGCTGTGGAGGTCACGGTCCTCTCCGGCGGCAAGCTCGTGTTCCCGCGCACCGCCGCGCCCGCGCGATTCTTCAGGTTCGTAGTCTCGATGTGAAGTCGCGATTTTCACTCGGAGAATCATCAAGGCTGCGGCAAAGACGGCGCGAATATGGTAAAATATAGACATGTGAAGATGTCGGTGTTCCTTCCGTTCGATTCGGCAAGGGGACTACTTCACAAACCAAAGCAGACAAGGAGCAGACGACATGGCTAACGAACTGGACGAAATGACCGGACCCGTCAACGGCGCGGGACGCGACATCAACGTTATCGAGAAGCAGATACCCGTCCGCGTGGGATGGGGCTCGACCCTGTTCGAGGTGCTGCTGTGGTGCCTCTTCATAGTGCCGGGGCTTGTCTTCCTCTTCATGAAGATAGGGGCGAAGAACTACTTCCAGAAGCTCCAGCAGAAGATACAGGCGGATGCGTCGACGATCGACAACTACCTTGAGCAGAGGGTGCAGATCCTCAAGAACGTGGCGAAGCTCGTGGAGAAGGCGGTTGACCTCGACAAGGACGTCATGAAGGCGGTCGCGGCGTTCCGCGGCGGCAGGCTCCCCGACGCGGAGAGGAACGCGGTCGCGAACCAGATCGACGGATGCTTCGGGCGGCTCTTCCCGCAGGTCGAGGCGTATCCCGAGCTCAGGGCGCACGCGGCGATCGCGGACGCGATGCAGCAGAACAGCTACCTGCAGAAGGAGATAACGGCCGCGCGCCAGCTGTACAACGACAGCGTGATGCAGTGGAACACCGACGTCTTCTCCTGGCCCACGAAGCAGATCGTCGCGGCGCGCGCCGGGTACACGACGCGAATTCCGTTCACGGCGTCCGCGGAGGTCAAGGCCCAGGCCAGGGGTACGTTCTTTTGATCGAGGACGTCTACGAGCCGCTTGAGCGCTACCGCGACGAATTCAGGGAGAAGTTCGCCGCGCTGGCGCGCGAGAAGTTCAAGGAGCTGACGGAGCGCTCCGGCATCGACGTCGAGGCTAACCGCGCGCTCGTCAAGGAGATCAAGGGGATCCAGTCCGCGGCGGACTCCGCGAAGTCGAAGAAGACGTGCTGGGGCTGCCTTATGGCTCTCGGCTTCCTGGTCGCGGCGGTCGCGCTTGCAGTAGTGTACGCCGCCGGCGGTATCGACGGCCAGACAAAGACGGTCTGCGCCGCATGCATAGCTGGCGGGATCATCTTGGGGATCATGATGATCCCGCTCTACTCCTCGGCCTCGAATCTCCACTCGGAGCTCACGGCGCGCGTCGCCGACGGGAAGCGGAAGGCGTGGGCGCAGATGGAGCCGCTCAACAGGCTCTATACGTGGGACATCCCCGTCAGGCTTATCGAGGCGACGGTTCCGAGGCTGGAGTTCGACCCTTATTTCACGGCGGAGAGGCTGGAGTCGCTGAAAAGGCTGTACGGATGGAACGACTCGTTCAACGAGGGGAAGTCCATGATCTTCGCGCAGTCCGGCGTCATCAACGGGAATCCCTTCGTCTTCGGACACTATCTCGACATGGAGTGGGGGGAGAAGACGTACGAGGGAACGAAGGAGATAAGCTGGACGGAATGGGAGACGGACGCGGAGGGCAACGAACACGAGGTTGAGCGGCACGAGACGCTCCATGCGCGAGTTACGAAGCCGATACCGGTCTACAGCGAGCAGAAGTTCCTGCTGTACGGAAACGACGCGGCGCCGAACCTCACGTTTTCGCGTGATCCGTCCGGACTCACGGGGAAGGAAGGGAATTTCTTCGGGGCGCTCCGAAAGAAGCGTCGCCTCAACGGGCTGAAGGCGTTCTCGCGCAATCTCGACGACGACTCGAACTTCACCCTGATGAACAACCACGAGTTCGAGACGTGGTTCCATGCCAAGGACCGCGACAACGAGGTGGAGTTCCGGCTGCTGTTCACCCCGGTGGCGCAGACGCAGATGCTCAACCTGATGAAGGACACGAAGGTCGGGTACGGAGACGACTTCACTTTCATAAAGCAGCGCAAGGTAAACGTGCTGATGTCCGAGCACCTGAGCAATGCGACGATCGACACCGATCCGGAGCGCTTCCGGCACTGGGACTACGACGCGGCGTTTTCGTTTTTCGTCAAGTTCAACGAGAGGTACTTCAAGGACGCGTACTTCGCGCTCGCGCCGCTGCTGGCGATTCCGCTCTACCAGCAGACGAGGACCCACGAGGAGATATGGAAGGACGTCATAGGCCGCGGCGCGACGTCCTTCTGGGAGCAGGAGGCGGTCGCGAACTACCACGGGGAGTCCAGGTTCGAGCATCCAGACTGCATAACGCGGAGCATCCTCAAGACGCGGGTTGTCGGACGCGGGGACGGCGAGAGCACCGTGGCCGTCACGGCGCATGGCTACAGAGGGGAGGAGCGCGTCGACTACGAGGATGTGCACGGAGGGGACGGGCACTGGCACGAAGTGGCCGTTCCGTGGACCGAATACCTTCCGGTCGCGCGGACGAGCGAAATGTGCCTGAGCGTGCGCGAAGATCCGTCCGAGACTTTCAGGAAGCGCGCCGAGGCATCCCCCGCGAGCGCGTTCCGCCGGTCGATACTCTCATACCTTGCGGCAAAGTGACGCGGCAGATGTGCCGCGCAGATTCGTTGAAACAGATTAGCCAGGTCGGAATCGGCGTTCGCCGACTGTTTTATGATATAATATCGCAATCGAAGAATGGGATGCACAGCATGGGCACAAGAAACAACGCATGAAGTTCCACATCCACACATACGGCTGCCAGATGAACGTGCGCGACAGCGAGGCTGTCGAGGCGCTTCTCGTGGCCGCGGGGCACGTCAAGGCGTCCGGCGAGGCCGACGCCGATCTCGTCATAGTCAACAGCTGCACGGTGCGCCAGAAGGCCGAGGAGAAGGCCGTCGGGAAGGCAGGCAACCTGATCGCGGCGAAGAAGACCGTCGGCCTCATGGGGTGCGCCGTGAAGCGCATGGGCGCCGACGTGTTCAAGCGTCTCCCGAAGCTCGACTTCGCCGTGGGGCCGCGGGCGTTCGGGCTCATCCCGCGCATCGTCGCCGAGGGGCGCTATCCGCGACTCGAGCTCGGCGAGGACATGGTACCGGAGTGCCTTGCCGCTCACGTCGAGGGCGGATGGCAGGCGTTCGTCACGATTCTGCTCGGATGCGACAACAGGTGCAGCTACTGCATAGTCCCCGACGTGCGCGGACACGAATACTCGCGCCCCGCCCGCGAGGTCGTCGCCGAGGTTGGCGCGCTTGCGCGGCGTGGTGTGAAGGAGGTGTGCCTGCTCGGACAGAGCGTGCTCCGCTACGGCGTGAGGAACGCCGCGTGGGACGAAAGCGACGCGCCGAGTCCGGGCGGATACAAAGAGTCCTTCCCCCGCCTTCTCGAGGCGCTTGCCGCGATTCCGGGGATCGAGCGAATCCGCTTCACGAGCGCGCATCCGAAGGGCTGCACGGACGAGCTGGTGCGCGCGTACAGGGAGTTTCCGCAGGTCTGCCGGCATCTGCATCTCCCGGTGCAGTCCGGCTCGGACCGCGTCCTTGCGGAGATGGGGCGGCGCTATACGCGCGAGGAGTATCTCGCCGCGGTGAGGAAGCTGAGGGATTTCGACCCGGAGTTCGCCGTTACGACGGACGTGATCGTGGGCTATCCGGGCGAGACGGAGGCGGACTTCGAGGAGACGCGCTCCCTCATGGACGAGGCGGGCTTCGACAACTCCTTCGTGTTCAAGTACTCGCCGCGTCCGGGCACGCGCTCGGCGGCGCTTCCGGACGATGTCCCGACGGAGGAGAAGGAGCGGCGCGACCAGGTGCTGCTCGCGGACCAGGAGCGCCGGGGACAGTCCCGCAACGAGGCGCTCGTGGGAACGGTCCGCGAAGTCATCGCCGAGGGTCCGTCGAAGCGCGTCGCAGACAGATGGTCGGGACGCGACTCGGGCAACCGCATCGTCGTGTGGGAATCTTCCGATGCGCCGTGCAGGGCGGGCGAGAAGGTGCGCGTCGAGATTCTGGAGGCGCATCCCCAGGTCCTGGTTGGGAGGATGGCAGTCCAGTGAGACTTTGCGTATACAAGGACAGCCTTTCCGTCGGGAGAGGCGCGGACAAGGCGGTGAAGGCCTTCGCCGCGGCGCTCGAGGAGCGTGGACACGACGTCGCGCTTGTCGAGCGCGGCGCATTTGCCGCGGCGCTCGAGGAGCGGTGGGACGCCATCGTCGCGACGGGGTCGAACGAGGCCGTTGATCTCGACGAAGCGGGATACTTCGAGCGCGCGGGACGCTCTCCCGTCGTTCTGCAGCTCCATCTCGCGCCGCGCGGATTCTTCAAGTGGAAGCACCCGCTGCGCAACCGGGCGATCCGGCGCGCGTTCCGCAAAGCCGACGCCGTCCAGCTTCTGTGCTCCGAATACGTCGAGGAGTTCGGCCGCATCGCGCCGAAGGTCCCCGCAAAGGTGATCGGCAACTACACCGAGATGCAGGGGACGGGGAACGGAGAGCGCGAAGCGGCAGGCGGGGAGAGGGTGATTCTCTATCCTGCGGCCGCGGTGAACAAAGTCAAGAACCAGAAGCTGCTGATAGAGGCGTTTGCGAAAATAGCCGTGGAGTTCCCTGGGTGGCGCGTGCGGCTGCTCGGCAAGGCGGACTCCTGCTATGCGTCGTCCTGCCGCGCGCTCGCGAGAAGGCTCGGAGTCGCGGAGAGGGTCGATTTCGCCGGCTTCACGGACGACCTCGCGGGGGAGTATTCGCGTGCGGAGTTTATTGCGTTTCCGTCGGTGCTCGAGGGCTTCCCTCTTGCCATACTGGAGGCGGCGGCGTTTGCGCTCCCGGCGGTGGCGCAGAGTTCGCTTCCCGGCGCGCACGACATCGTGAAGGACGGAGAGACCGGCTTCGTTGCCGACGAGGGAGTGTCCGCGTACGCCGATGCGCTCTCGCGGATGATGCTCGACGGCGAGCTCAGGCGCAGGCTTGGCGTGAACGCGCGCGAGCGCTGCGCCGCCGAGTATTCCAAGGAGCGCATCCTCCGCGAATGGGAAGAATTCCTTCAGTCTCTTCAAAACCCTTGAACCTTTGAACCATTGGACTTTCATACCATGAACATCATAGAAACATCGATTCCCGGCGTAAAGATAATCGAGCCCCAGGTTTTCGGGGACGCGCGCGGATGGTTTGTCGAACAGTACAACGCGGAGCGCTACAAGGCGGCGGGGATTGACGCCGACTTCGTGCAGGACAACGAGTCGTTCTCGTCGAAGGGGGTGGTGCGCGGACTCCACTGGCAGGCCGCTCCACACACGCAGGCGAAGCTCGTTAGGGTGATAAGGGGGGCGGTGTGGGATGTTGCTGTCGACATAAGGAAGGGCTCGCCGACGTTCGGACAACATGTGGCGGTCACGCTCACGGCGGAGAACAGGCGGCAGTTCTTCATTCCGAGGGGCTTCGCGCATGGTTTCATAGTCCTTGAGAACGACACGCTCTTCAGCTACAAGTGCGACAGGGTGTACTGTCCGTCCGCGGACCGCGGGATGCTCTTCAGCGATCCCGCGCTCGGAATCGAATGGCCCGACCTCGGCATGGAGCTGAACCTTTCCGAAAAGGACAGGAAGCATCCGCTGTTCAGGGACATCGAGCCCTGGTCCGAGTCGTAGCCGCCTCCGCCCCCGGTTTTCTCCGGCGATTTTTGTGCGCCACCGCGCCGCGTCCGCGCGAGCGCAGATGCTCTGGCGGCGATAATAGTTAATTTACGGACGAAAACGCAGTTTCATGTTTCAGTGTTTTGCTAAAATACATAATGTTTGGTGAAATGTATCGCCAGACGGAAAAAGGAGACAAGATGAAAGGGATGCTAGTTGCTTTGTCTGCGGCAATGCTTGCCGTGTCGTCGTTTGCGGTGGAATACGCGCCGGAGAAGTGGAATCTCGAAGCCCGCGAGAAGTTCGCGGCGCAGCGTTTCGGCATCTTCATCCACTGGGGAATCTACGCCAACTACGCGCAGGGCGAGTGGTATCAGCAGAACATCGGCATGGACACCGAGACGTACGGACGCATGAAGGACGGGTTCTATCCGTCAAAGTTCGACGCGAAGGAGTGGGTGCGGGTGTTCAAGGACGCTGGAGCGAAGTACGTGACGATCACCTCGCGCCACCACGACGGATTCTCCCTGTGGCCGACGAAGGTGGACGACGGCTTCAACGTCGCGGAGACTCCGTTCAAGCGCGACATCCTCGGCGAGCTCGCGAAGGCGTGCGACGAGGCGGGGCTTCAGCTCAACTTCTACTACTCGCTCATGGACTGGCACCGCAAGGACTATCCGGCGGGCGGCGCGGCCAAGGCGTGCCTCGGGGACCAGAAGGGCGACTACGACTCGTACAAGAAGTTCATGATGGGCCAGATCACGGAGCTCATCGACAGATACCATCCGGGCAACATCTGGTTCGACGGCGAGTGGGACAATCCCGCGAAGGTCGTGGACGGGAAGCTCGTCCCGACGCTAGACTGGGACTTCGACGCGATCTATGACCTCATCCACTCCAAGAAGACGCTCGTGGCGAACAACAACCACCAGATAATCCGCCCGAAGGAGGACATCCAGCTCTTCGAGCGTGATCTCCCCGGCGAGGGCGCGATGTTCTCGAAGAACCAGCCGCTCATCCGCGACAGGCCCGTCGAGCAGTGCGACGTGATCCAGCACGACGTGTGGGGCTACAAGATCAACGAGCGCCGCTTCCGCACGCCGGAGGAGGTCTGCGCGATGATCTGCCGCTGCGCGGCGAAGGGCTCCAACCTTCTCATGAACATCGGGCCCGACGGATCCGGACGCCTCCCCGCGCGCGCGGTCGAGGTGATGGCCGAGGTCGGAAAGTGGATGCGCGCGAACGGCGACGCGATCTACGGAACGCAGGGCATCGGCATCGTCAAGAACGAGGACGGATCCGAGACGGCCAAGACGAAGAAGGGCGAGCGCATCTACGAAATCACGATCCCGAAGGACTGCAAGGGGTATCCGGTGGTCAAATAGGCAGTTGCAGCCCAAGGAGGTGCACCGTCTCGGTGCGCCAAGAGTGGGTGCGGCGGAGCTGGAAGCTCCACCTCCTTGGATAAGTTGCGAAGCCCAAGGAGGTGCACCGTCTCGGTGCGCCAAGAGTGGGTGCGGCGGAGCAAGATGCTCCACCTCCTTGGACAAACCGCGAAGCGCAAGGAGGTGCGGCGGAGCTGGAAGCTCCACTGCCAGCCGCCGACAGGATTGTGCCGGGGCCCTAAAGGGTGTGCTTCCTGCGGAAGTCCTTCATCGCCGTGCCGGTCTTTCGCTTGAAGAGGGCGCAGAGGCCCGACGGCGCGCTGAAGCCCATCTGTTCGGCTATTTCGGACACGGAGATGTCGGTTTCGCGGAGGAGGCGCTTTGTGTCTTTGACGATCCTGTCGTGGATAGCGTCCAAGACCGTGAGCCCCGTCTCGCGCTTGAAGTTCTTGGAAAGATAGGAGTGCGACGTGCCGCACGCCTTCGCGACGCTCTCGACGGAGAGCTTCCTCGTGTCCGTCGCACGGATGAAGTCAATCGCCGCGGCGACATGCGGATTCGTCGGCGCGAGGCGTCTTGTCGACTCGCGCTCGATGACGCGCACTGCGGGGCAGAGGATCGTCTTGTCGCGGTGTTCGCCGCCCTGGAGCATGTGGAGCATCAGCGTCATCGCAGTGCGCCCGAGGCGGTGGTGCTCGATCTTTATGGACGATATGCGCACCGCCGCCGTCTCGCAGACGTCGCGTTCGTCGTCCACTCCGAGCACCGCCACTTCGCTCGGCATCCTTATCGCGCCGAGTTCGAGGAAGTCCACGACGTCCTTCGCCACGCGGTCGTTGCAGGCGAAGATCGCTATCGGACGCGGAAGGTCCTTAAGCGCGTCGAGGAAGCGCGCGGCGTCTTCGTCGGGCGTCGTCGCGGTTGCCGGGATGCGCGGCACCTCGCCCTGGAACCCGTGCTCGGCGAGCGTCTCGGTGAATGACCTGAAGCGGCGGTCGGTCCACCAGTCCCACTCGGCGTCGGGCGCGTAGTCCGCGTAGACGAAGCTCTTGAAGCGTCGCTGGCCGTAGAGATAGTCGGCGGCCATCTGACCGATCCCCTCGTTGTTCACAGAGCAGACCGTGACGGGGCCTTCTGCGGCCTTGCGCCATTCGGAGACGGCCGATTCGCCGAGCAGTATGACGGGGATCTTCGCCTTCGCAGCGACGCGGAGCGCGGGAAGGTCTGCCGGATGGCAGATGATGCCGCCGCATCCCGTCTTGAACAGCTTCCGCGTGAGGAACGACTTGTCCACTATGGATTCGTCGCGCATCAGGCGGATGTTGTGGAAACCGCGCTCGTGCGCCAGTTCAAGCGCGCCGGAGCGGAACTCCGAGTCGAATATGTTTGTCCCGTCGGTGATGATCACCCACTGGGAATTTATGCAGGGAATCTTTTCCATGACACGAAGATTATAGCCGAAATTTTCCGAGAAGGAAAGGGCAAAACATAAAATCGTAAAAAACCAAATATAAAAACGGAAATGGGGTGTGCATATTTGTGATACAATCTCTGGCAGACAAAACCAATGAAAGTGTGATACAATCTCTGGCAGACAAAACCAATGAAAGGTTGATTCAATGAAAAAGCGCAGCATCTTCGAAAGCCCGATAACGATTGGCGGCGTGCTTGCCGCCGCGATTGCGACGCTCTGTTCGCTTGCGGCAGGGGCCGCCGAGTTCAAGTTCGCGTCGGTGATATCCGACAACGCGGTTCTGCAGCGCGATGTCGAAGTTCCCGTGTGGGGCTTCGGCGAGCCGGGGAAGAAGGTGAAGGTGTCGCTCAACGGGAAGGCGGTCGGCGAGGCGACGGTCGAGGAAAACGGACGCTGGACGGTGAAGCTGCCGCCGCAGAAGGCGAACAAGAAGCCCTCGACGATCACCGCGGAATACGTCGGCGGCGGAGCTGGAAGCTCCACCTCCTTGGGCGCGTCGCAAGGAGGTGCGGCGTCTCGCCGCGCCAACCAAGGAGGTGCGGCATCTTGCCGCGCCATTTCAATCAAGAACATCCTCTTCGGCGACGTCTGGTTCGGCTGCGGCCAGTCCAACATGGCCTACACGTTCGCGGGCTACGGACGCCTCCCGATCGGCGGCGAGGAGTTCCTCAAGAAGGCGGAGGGCAACCCCAACATCCGCACGCTCCTCATGAACGACGGCGACAACCGGAACTCGCCGTTTCCGCGCGAGGACGCGATTGGCATCCACTGGGAGACCTCGACCTACGAGTCGATGCGCAAGAACGGCGCGGCGCTCTACTGGATGGGCTGGAAGCTCAATCAGGCGCTCGACGTCCCGATCGGCCTCGTGAATGCATCGTGGGGCGCCACGAAAATCGACGGTTGGATTGACCAGGCCTGGGCGAAGGACCACGGCACGGGACACGCGAAGGGCGTTGCCGGCTTCTGGTACAGCCGCTGGACCGACTTCATGAAAAGCGGCGGACCCGAGGCCTACGAGAAGAAGATCTACGAGTGGAACAAGCGTTTCGACCCCGCTTCCAACTTCGTCAACACCAAGCCGTCGCTCCACGACCCGGATTTCGTCGAGGACGAGAGCTGGAAGGAGCTTACGATCGACGGACGCGGCTTCCAGTGCGATCCTTTCCCCGCGGGCTTCACCGGCGAGGTCTGGATGCGCGCGACATTCGAGCTTACGGAAGCCGATCTCAAGAAGAACTGGTCCATTGGCTACAGTGAGTCGTACGGGCAGGACATGAACTATCTGAACGGCCATGCTTTCGGCGGCTCGGGTAGCCCCAACCATGGCTACGGCGTCCCCATCAAGGAACATGGACGCGTCGGCAAGAACGTCCTTGCTGTGCGCTACAAGGTCTATGCCGCAAGCAAGGAAGGTCGGCCGGGCGGAATGCTCAAGCCGGTGTCTATCGCGCTCTGGCCGTCGCGCGCAGAGTCGCACGAAATGAAGTTCAAGGCATGCATCGGCGAGCAGATGCCGAAGGACATCTGGAATCACCCCGAGTGCCGCAAGCCGAACGACGCGCGCGCGATCAACATGTTCAGCGCGACGACAATGGACGCGGGGCTCGTCCATCCGCTCTATCCGATGGCGATCAAGGGCGCGGTCTGGTACCAAGGCTGCAGCGATCTTGGGAACGGCAAGTACCCCGAGTTCTTCAAGACGCTCGTCGAGGGATGGCGCGCGCAGTTCACTTACAAGGACACTCTCCCCGTCATCATCACCGAAATCTGCCCGCACCAGCTCGACACCAAGCCGAACTCCACGCAGCGCATGGCGAACGGCGAGACGAACGCCCCGACGTGGTCGGTGAACGCCGACATGCGCCGCCAGCTTAACGAACTCGCGACGTTCCTCCCCGACTGCGACACCATCTCGCTCCTCGACCTCGGCGAGGCCGACATCCATCCGATTCGCAAGGAGGAGGTCGGCGAGCGCTATGCAAACTGGGCGCTCCAGAACGTCTACGGCAAGAATGTCGAGGGACGCTGCCCGCAGGTTGATTCCGTCGAGTGGAAGGGGCCGAAGTGCGTGGTCAAGCTCAGGAACGCGAAGGGGCTGAAGACGCGCAACGGCAAGCCCGTGAAGGGCTTCGAGCTCGGCGGGCCGGTCGAGAAGGTCAAGGACAAGAACGGCAAGGAGAAGGAGGGTGTGGTTCTCCATTTCGCGTCGGCGAAGATCGTCGGCGACACAATCGAGCTCACCTGCCCGGAAGTCAAGGAGGCTTTTGCGTTCCGCTACGCCTGGTTCGACCTCGACTGTGGATGGAACGTCGTGAACGGCGCGGGGCTTCCGCTCGGAACGTGCCGCGGCTACAAGGACGGCAAGTACCATGACCAGCTCGCGAAATAGCGACGGCGCAAGGAGGTGCGGCGTCTCGCCGCGCCACGACGTGGACGGCGGAGCTGGAAGCTCCACCTCCTTGGGTACGTCGCAAGGAGGTGCGGCGTCTCGCCGCGCCACGATGTGGACGGCGGAGCTGGAAGCTCCACCTCCTTGGGGTAAATCGAAATTATAGGAGAGGCATCCAATGGTTGGCTTGATGATGGCAGTAGCGGTCTTCGCGCAGGATCCCGTTCCGTCCTTCGATTCGATTCCGAAGGAGGAGCTCTTCCCCAAGGGCGGGAAGATCACCGTCGCCGATGACGGTTCGCTGCTGCTGAACGGCAAGCCCCGCTACTTCCCGGCCACGCAGTGGTACGGACAGATCGAGTTCTCGGGCCAGCCCTCGACGAACAACGAGGAGGCCGTGAAGTGGTTCTACGAGGGCATCCCGAACTACGAGAAGATGCAGCGGCTCGGACTCGACTGCGGCGGTTTCTACGGCGCCATGGCGTGGATGAAGCGTATCTACCGCCCGTGGTTCCGCGACGAGCGCCGCGACGACGCGAAGCTCTCCGCGATGATCGCCGAGCTCGGCATGCCGATGTACGTCGACATGACGGCGAGCGAATGGTCCCACGGGTCGCTCTGGCACTGGGACTGTCCGCTCGACCCCAAGCGCACGGTCGACCCGCCCAAGTGCAGGAAGCCAGGCAAGGACAGTCCGTTCTGCAACCATCCCGAGTGCGGCGCGAAGCTCGACACGCCCGGACGCCTCTCGTCCAAGGCCTGGACGCAGGGCCACGCACACTGGATGCCGTGGTCCATCGTCTATCCGCAGGGACGCGACATCTGGCTCAACATGTGGGAGAACGTCGCAAAGGACGCGATCGCGATCTGTCCCGCGGACAACAAGCCGTGGTGCTACGAGCTCCTGAACGAGCCGTCCTGCTTCGACACCTCCGACTACGCGAAACAGCTCTTCGCCGAGCGCATGAAGGCGAAGTACGGCACGATCGAGAACCTCAACTCCGCCTGGGCGAACAGCGCCTCCGGGAAGCTCAAGTTCAAGGGCTTCGACGAGCTTCCGGGCGCCTACGAAAACCCCGACAAGCCAATCGCCTATCTCGTCGAGTACGCGAAGTTCATGGAGGGCCAGTTCGCGTCCCTGCTGGCCGAGGGCACCGCGCGCATCAAGAAGCTCGACCCGGACGCGAAGACCACGTTCCAGCCGTGCACGATCCGCACGTCGGGCATCGACCTCTTCCGGTGCTACCGGAACCTGGACGTCGTCTGCTCCCAGACCGGCGGACGCGGCGTCATGCCGGCGGCGCTCCTGCGCGGGCTTGCGGACGGAAAGCCGATCGTCGACAACGAGATGTACATCGGCAACACGACGAATTCGATCCGCGGCTCCTACCTCGCGCAGTACATCCGCGGCTTCAACGTCTCCTATTCGTTCAAGTGGGAGTCGGGCAAGTCGGGCTACTACTTCATGAACCGCGACAACGTCCAGCTCGACGCGCTCCTCGGCTCGCGCATCGCGAAGCGCGACGTCATGGACGTGAACGAGTTCTTCACGCCCCGCCGGCGCGGCGTGCCGCACGAGGTGGCGATCCTCTTTTCGAGTCCAACCGAGCGCGTCGCCGAATACGGCCTCGACGGCTACAAGTGCTTCGACCAGGCGCAGTCCGTCGCCGAGTTCGAGCACCTCGAGCACGACGTCATCTTCGAAGACCAGATCACCAACACGACGGCGCGCCTCGACAACTACAAGGTGCTCGTCTGCGCCGGAACGCGCGCGTCCTACCCCGGCACCTGCACGCAGATCAGGAAGTGGGTCGAGAACGGCGGCTCGCTCGTCCTCGTCAACACGCGCCTTGACGGAAACGAGTACGGCGGCAAAAACCCCGAGTCGTTCACGCCCGACATGAAGAGCGGCGAGAAGAAGGCGCTCGGAAAGGGCGTCGTGCGCTGCAGGGACCTCGCCAACGACGAATACGCCGACTATCTGCTCGCCGCCTGCGCCGAAGCAGGCATCGTCCCGACCTGCACCCTCGTATCCGAGGAGTCGGGCAAGAAGGCCGGCGGCGTCGAAGTGCACGTGGCGAGGCGCGACGGCATGACGGCCTGGGCGATCAACTCGTGCGCCGGCGGCGGACAGCTAGTCCGCTTCACGCCCGGCGTCGACGTCGGCGCAGGGCGCCATTTCGTCCACGTCTGGAACCAGGTCGACGTCGTGGACGGAAAGCCCGTGATGGTCTCCTACCGCCAGGAGCTTCTGCCGAACAAGAAGGGCGAATACGTGATGTACCTTGTTCCCGGAGACGTGCAGTTCTATGTCGCGGGCACGAAGGAGCAGCTGCTTAAGCGCTATCCCGCGGGCAGGTACGTGAAGAGGCTCAAGTCCCTCGCGGCCGCAGATTCCCTCAAGGCGGGCAAGGCACTGCTCGATGCGGAGATCGCACGGCGCGTCGTCGAAAAGCCTGCGTTCGCCGTCGACCCCAACAAGTGCCGTCCGATCGACCTCAGGAAGTTCGTGAACCGCCGCTTCATCGACAAGGTGGCGAAGGACGGACGCGACGGCTGGGTGGACCAGGGCGCGAAGTTCTCGCTCGAAGACACTCCGTGGGGCGTCACCAGCTGCAACGGCGTGCCAATGGACTTCATCCGCTACGACCAGAACGGCTACCGCGACTGCCTCGTGATGAAGTCGACGAAGCTCGTCGACGCGCCGGCGGACGAACTGCCGTTCCCGCTCGAGGTCAAGGGCATTCCGGTCGACGCGAAGGCGAAGAACATATACTTCCTCCACGGCATCGGCTGGGGCACGCTCGGACGCGTCGAGACGGCGTTCACCTACGTCGTCAACTACGAGGACGGCACGAAGGTCGAGGCGCCGTGCCGCAACTTCCGCGAAGTGTGGGACTGGTACTTCGTCTCGCTGACGGAGGACATGACGGCGAACCGCTGCTTCAAGGGCTGGACGAACGGGCAGAACCGCGGCCTCTACATCTGGCAGTGGCAGAATCCGCATCCCGAAAAGCGCGTGAAGTCCCTCGACATCGTCTCCGCCAACACGCAGCAGATCCCGCTGATAGTCGCCGCCACCGTCGAAGAACCGTAACCACGAGGAACGCCAATGAAAAGACAGTCTCTCGCACTCGCAATCACCGTCTTGTCCGCCGCCGCGGCTGCGGACGAATACCTCGACCCCAAGGGGCTCGGATTCGACCCGTTCGTGCCTTTCGGGGCGATCCCCCAGTCGGAGCTCTATCCGAAGCAAGCGAAGTTCAGCGTGTCGAAGGAGGGGCACCTTCTCGTAAACGGCCAGCCGCACTACTTCACGGCGACCATCTGGTACGGCTCGACGGAACTCGAGTGCAACGAGGACACGCCCGGGTATGTCGACGAGCTTAAGTGGCTCTACCAGGAGATGCCGGGCTATGACAACCTGCAGCGGCTTGGGCTCGACGGCATTGGCTACGAGGCGCCGATGGACTGGTTCCACAAGTTCAACCCCGAACAGAAGGTCCGCCGCCGCGACGACAAGAAGTACGACGGCGCGATCGCGAGCGGACTTCCGCTCTACGTGGACTTCACCGCGTCCACCTGGAGCCATGGCGCGCTGTGGCTCAAGGACGAGAAGATGAAGGCGCCCGGCGGGCACCACTTCATGCCCTATTCGATCGTCACAGAGGAAGGGCGCAACGTCTGGAAGACGATGTGGACCGAAGGCGCGAAGGATACGATCGCGATGGGGTGGAAGCCCTGGTGCTACGAGCTCTTCAACGAGCCAGCCTGCTCCGAGGAGGGGCGTGCCCCTGAGAACCTCAAGGGCGCAGAGCGCATCAAGTTCATCGAGGAGAAGTTCTCGTCGCTTCTGAAGGAGGGACAGGAGGCGCTCCGCAAGGTCGACCCCGACGCGCTCGCGTGCTTCCAGCCGACCACGATGCGCACGCGCGGCATCGACCTCTACGAGGCGAACCGCCACCTCAAAGTCGTCTGCGCGCCGACGGGCGGACACGGCGGCGCGGTCGAGGCGCATCTTCTCCGCGCGCTCGCGGACGGAAAGCCGATCGTCGACTCGGAGATGTACGTCGGCTGCTCCACGAACTCGATCCGCCAGAGCTTCCTCGACCAGTACCAGCGCGGCTACAACGTGAGCTACATGTTCAAGTGGTCGCGCCGTCCGAGCGACTGGCGCGCCGCGCACGAGGTCGTCGGGACGGAGGGCCGCTGGAAGGGCCGCAAGCACTGGTGCATGTGGCCCGAGGAGTCGCTCAAGAAGGTCGGCAAGGTCAGCGCCTACAACTTCCTCTGCCCCTACAAGGTCGCGACCGACCAGCTCCTCGGCATCCGCATCGCGAAGCGCGAGATACAGGACGTCAACGAGTTCTTCACGCCCCGCGACCGCGGCATCCCGCGCAAGGTGGCGGTGCTGTTCTCCCAGACGAACGAGCGCGAGGCCTTCGCGTGCGGCGGAGGCAACCACCGTCTCTTCGACGCGCTCGTGCAGGCGCTCGAATACGCGCACCTTCCGGTCGACGTGATCTTCGAGCCGCAGATCAACGAGACCGACCGCCTCTCCCGCTACGACGTCCTGACGTTCGCCGGCGTGAGCAAGATGGATCCGACGACGCGCAGGCGCATCGACGAATGGGCGGCGAAGGGCGGTTCGCTCGTCGAGTTCAAGGAGAAGGTCCCGACGGCCGACATGGTCTCGCAGGTGCTCGCCGCCGCGGCGAAGAAGGGCGTGAAGCCCTGCTGCGAAATGCTGGACGCGATCAAGGACGACGGAACGCCCGCGAACTCGATTGAGGTGACGCCGGCGCGCCGCGGCAAACTTGACGCGTACATGATCACTTCGCGCGCGCCGACGCTGCCGGTCGTCCGTTTCAAGCCCGCGCCGCTCGCGGGCGCGAAGAAGCCGGTGCTGGTGCGCCTCTCTACCCGTCCCGGGACGGAGGCTGTCGAAGGCGCCGATCCGCGTGTCCGCAACCTCGTCACGCACCGCCAGCCGCTAAGGCCCGACGCCAACGGCTACTACACGCTCGTCCTGAACGGCGGCTCGCACTTCTACGTCTACGGCGACACGGCGGACGTGCTCGCGAAGTATCCGCGCTCGAAGGACGTGGTTTGGGACGCGGGATTGACCGCCGAGCAGGCGCTGGCTCTCGGAAAGGCCGAGATCGAGCGCGAGAAGGCCGAGCGCGCCGCGCGTATGCCGGTGTTCGACGTCGACCCGAACCGCATGGTGTTCGTGCGCCTCAACGAATTCGCCAACATCCAGAACCCCGGCTTCAAGATCCCGTGGGGCGTCACAGACTGGCGCGGAATGCGCTTCGACTTCGTCCGCTTCGACCAGAACCAGTTCAAGGACGTGATCAAGGTCGACAAGCCCGTCAAGGGCATAGCCGTCGACAGCCGCGCGGCGTACGTCTACTTCGCCCACACGGCCGCGCCGAAGTACCGCGTCGTGTACGACGACAAGACGTCCGTCGAGGTCGACGCGAAGAGCGGACAGGAGGTCGTCGGCTGGAAGGACGGCGAAGGGCACAAGTACCTGATCCGCCAGTGGCCGAATCCTAAGCCCGAGAAGAAGATCGCCTCGATCGACATCGCGCCGGGCAAGCCGGGCGCGACCGTCGCGGCGATCACCGTGCAGAAGCCGGAGCCGAAGACAGTGGTGTTCCCGAAGTTCGCCCGCACGGGCGGCGGACGCGGCGTGCATCCGAGCTACGACGAGGCGACGAAGACGTGGAACGTGGCGCTTGACGAGACCGCCGGCAGCTGGTGCACTGGCAACGCCGATCTCGCCGAATCCATCCCTGTCGAGCCCGGCAAGTACTGCCGCCTCTACTTCGAGATGAACCGCCTCCCGGACGCGGACGGAAACTACCATGACCACGCGACGCCGCAGCTTAAGCTCAACGGGCGCGACGAGAACGGCAAGCTCGCCTTCGGCGGGTGGCGCGTTCCGATGTACAAGCGCGGCGGTTGGGCCTATCGCGCCGACAACGACCCCGAGACATGGGAGACCGTCTGGATCGGCATCGACAAGGGGACTGTCCCGGAGCATTTCCGCAAGATCATCTCGGTCGCCGTGCAATTCCAGATGATGCCGGCCGAGCACTCCGGCCTTGCGTTCCGCAACTTCCGTTTGGAGGAGGCGGAATAGAATGAAGCGAATTCTCATACCGTTCCTTTTCGCGGCGCTTACCGCGTCCGCCGAGCGTGAGAACCTCTGGCCGGAGGGCAAGATGCCCGACGCCCAGCCGCATCAGGTCGCCAAAATGACAAACGAGAAAGGGGACAATGCCGCACCCTACATTGACTGGCTTCCCGCGCCCGAGAAGCCGAACGGCTGCTGCATGATCCTGATCTCGGGCGGCGCCTACAAAAACTGCTGCGACGTCGGGCTTGTGGACATGTGGGGGAAGAAGTTCACCGCTGCCGGCTTCCAGTGCGTGAACCTCGTCTACCGCACGCCGCGCCCGAAGGGCCTCCCGTTCTACCAGAGCGCGTGGGAGGACGGGCAGCGCGCGGTGCGGCTCGTCCGCTCGCAGGCGGTGAAGCGCGGGTTTCACGCCGATCGGATCGGCACGATCTCGATGTCCGCCGGCTCCCACCTTGCGACGCTCCTCGCGACGAGCGCACTGACGCCCGCCTACGAAAATGTCGACAAGATCGACGATATTCCCTGCCACCTCAACTGGGCGATCACTGGCGCGATCGGCTACGCGCTCGACGACGGGCTTGGGGTCGCGAACGCGCGTGGCGGCGAGGGCGCGAAGCTCGACCCCGTCTTCCAGTTCGACAAGAAGACCGCCCCCATGTGCATGTTCCACGGCAGCGCCGACCCGTATTCGCCGCTCGCCTCGACGCAGGTCTACCGCGAGCTGCGCAAGCGGCGGATCCCGGCCGAGCTGCACCTCTTCGCCGACAGGCCGCACGGCTTCTGGGGCCGGGACGGCCGGGGCGACAAGGCCTGCGCCTACGACAACTGGTTCGACCGCGCGATGGAGTTCCTCCGGCAGCTGGGCTGGTTCCTGGGGCCGCTCCCGCACGAGGAGTCGCTGATGGCCCGCTACCCGGCGGACTTCCACGACCCGGCCAAGTACGCCCGGGAGAACCTCTGGCCGGAGGGGAAGACGCCCGACTTCCAGAACTATCAGTGCGTCCCGTACCTCGAGTGGTACATCCCCTCCAACCTGACGACCCGGGCGATCCAGATCGTCTACTCCGGCGGCTCGTACCAGTTCAACGACGTGGGCAGCTTCGAGGTCGCGCCGGCGCGGCGGTTCCTCAACGAGAAGGGCATGGCGGTCGTGACGATGAAGTACCGCACGCCGCGCCCGAAGGGCCTCGCGAAGCACGTCACGGCCTGGCAGGACCTGCAGCGCTGCATCCGCCTGGTCCGCTCGGAGGCCGCGTCGAAGGGACTCGACCCGGACCGGATCGGCATCATGGGCTCGTCCGCCGGCGGGCATCTCACGCTCCTGGGCGTCACGAGCTCGCAGACCCCCGCCTACGAGCCGGTCGACGACATCGACAAGGTCCCGTGCAACGTGCAGTGGGGCGTCGCGATCTATCCCGCCTACTCGCTCACCGACGGCGTCGACCGGGAGAACGCGACGGGCGGCAACGACGACTCCGCGGTGCCCGTCCCCGAGTTCGCGTTCGATTCCGCCACGTGCCCGATGCTCTTCATCCACGGCGACTCGGACGGCTGGGCCGCGATGAACTCCGTGAAGGCGTGGGAGAAGATGCGCGCGATGGGCGTCGCGGGCGACCTGCACACGCTCTGCCGCCGCGGGCACTGCTTCCAGGCCAAGGCCGCGCCGGGCACGGGCAGCTACACCTGGCTCGGCCGCATCTGGGAGTTCATGAACCACAAGGGGTTCAACAACTAGCCCTCCGGGCGGCCTTGCGCGGCGCGGCAAAACAAGGAGGTGCGGCGTCTCGCCGCGCCACGTACGAACGGCGGAGCAAGATGCTCCACCTCCTTGGGTAAGGCGCAAAGCACAAGGAGGTGCACCGTCTCGGTGCGCCAAATATAGTTAGGAGAACAAAAATGAACAAGAGCAAACTTGGTTTTTGGATCGTCAACGCCGGCGTCTGCCTGCTGTCCGCGGCTGCGTTCGCGGGGGAGACTCCTTTCGACAAAATGCAGCTCAAGGGCCGCACCGACAAGGGAACAGTCCCGGACCATATGCGCAAGATCATCTCGATCGCCGTGCAGTTCCAGATGATGCCGGCCGAGCACTCCGGCCTTGCCTTCCGCAACTTCCGTTTGGAGGAGGCGGAATGAAGATGAAGAAGTCGGTTATCGTATCCGTGTTCGCCGCCGCGAGTCTCGCGTTTCCGGCTTATTCCGAGGTCTACAGGCTCGTGTCCGGAAAGTCCATGATGCTTTTCGAGACCGCCGAGGCCGCCGGCGCGCCGCGCCTGTTCCTGCGTCAGTTCGGCGCCCGCGTCGAGGACGCGCAGAGCGCGCTTCGTCTCGCTTGGAACCGCGAGAGCAGTTCGTCCCTGGGGATGGAGGCACCGCTCGCGTATTCCGTCCTCGGCGATTCGGCGGGGAACCTCAACCGCTTCGGCGGACTCGCCGTCGAGTTCGCGGACGGCTGCCGCACGCTCGATCTCGCCGTGACCGGCGTCGAAAACCGCAGTACCGGCGGAAATCAGGAACTGGTCGTCAGCTACGCCGACCGCCATTATCCGCTGCAGGTCGTCCAGACCTTCCGTCTCCGCAAGGGGAGCGAGGTCTTCGAGACGTCCGTCACGATCCGGAACACGGGCAGGGACGCGGTCCGTCTCCGCACCATGGATTCGCTCGCGGTCTTCCTGCCGCTCGTCGGCGACCGCTTCCGTCTCCAGTCCGCGGCGGCGCAGTGGGCTTCCGAAGGACAGCTCGGCACGTCCGAGATCGTCCGAGGACAGACCGTCTCGATCGGTTCGCGTTCGGGCGTCCGTGACGCGTGGATGAACAACCCCTCGTTCATGCTCGAGATCGGCGCTCCCGCGACGGAGACCGACGGCGAGGTGATCGGTGTCGCGCTCGCCTGGACCGGCGCCTGGCATGCGGGCGTCCGCCGCAGCCAGACCGATTCGATCGAGATCTGCGCGGGCGTGGACAATTTCGCCGGCGACTACGTGCTGGACGGCGGCCGCTCGATCGATCTGCCGACCGCGCTCTTCAGTCATTCGACCGAAGGCCGCGGCGAGATCTCCCGAGCCTTCCACCGGTTCGCGCGTCTTCACTGGCTGCCCGCCGGCACGAAGGAGCGTCCGACGCTGCTGAACAACTGGGAGGGAACCTACATGGCCTTCACGGAGCCGCTCCTCAACGAGATCATGGACGGCGCGGTCAAGGCCGGGGTCGAGATGTTCGTCCTGGACGACGGCTGGTTCGGCCGCGGCGAATTCGCGCGCGACGACGACCACCGCGGACTCGGCGACTGGTGCATCAACGAGAAGAAGCTGCCGCACGGACTCGTCGGCGTCGCGAACGAGGCCGCGAAGCGCGGACTCAGGTTCGGCTTCTGGGTCGAGCCCGAGATGGCCAACACCCGCTCCGAACTCGTGACCGCGCATCCCGAGTGGGTGCTGCGTGAGAAGAACCGCGAGCTCCGTCAGGGCCGCGGCGGCACGCAGGTCGTGCTGGACTTCACGAATCCCGACGTGCGTGACGCGATCTGGAAGCAGCTCGACGCCGCTTACGCGTCCGTCCCCTCGCTCGCCTACGTGAAGTGGGACGCCAACGCGGACTTCATGAACCTCGGTTCTCCTTATCTCGATGCCGCGCATCAGGGCAACCTCGTCTACGAGTACACGATGGGTTATTACGACGTCCTGAACCGGCAGCGGACGAAGTACCCGAAGGTCGATCTGCAGGCGTGCGCCTCGGGCGGCGGGCACATGGACTACGGTTCGCTCCGGTACGCGGACGAGTTCTGGACTTCCGACGACACGGACGCGCGCGAACGCGTGATGATCCAGTGGGGCGCCTCGCAGTTCTATCCGGCCTGCGCGATGGCGAGCCATGTGACGATCTGCTGGGGACGCAAGACCCCGATGAAGTTCCGCTGTGACGTCGCGTCGTCCGGACGTCTCGGACTCGAGATGCAGCCGAAGAAGATGACCGCGGACGAACTTGCGCTGGTGAAGAACGCGCTCGCGGAATACCGCCGGCTGCGTCCGGTGATCCAGCAGGGCGACCTCTACCGTCTGGTTTCGCCCTACGAGCGCGACTACGCGTCGCTCATGTACGTCGACGAGGCGAAGCGGAATGCGGTGGTGTTCGTCTACGGACTCTCCCGCCGCATGCAGCAGAACTACGTCCCGCCGCTTCATCTCCAGGGTCTCGACCCGGCGAAGAAGTACCGTCTGCGCGAGCTCAACACGTGGCCGAAGTCCTGGGCCCATTCGAAGCTGCTGAAGCGTCCCGACGCCTATCGCGCCGAGATGGCCGACGGCGTCGCGCCGGTCTCCGGCGAGGCGCTGATGAAGTTCGGGCTTCCGATCTGGCTCGGGACGGACGACTACGATTCCGCCGTGTTCGAGCTCTTCTGCGAGGACTGACAACCGTATGATTCAAAGGGAAAGGAAGGTAAGATGATCTCATCTCTGGTTCTGGCCGCCGCGTTTCAGTTCGCGAACGTGTGCTCTGACGACACGGTCCTGCAGCGTGATGTCGATGTTCCGGTGTGGGGCTTCGGCGAGAAGGGCAAGACCGTCGAGGTCGCCCTGAACGGCAAGAAGGTCGGCAAAGCCGTCGTCGGCGAAGACGAGCGCTGGACGGTGAAGATCCCCGCGCAGAAGGCGAACCGGAAGCCCTCGAAGATCGCGGCGAAGTGCGGCTCCGAGAAACGCGAGATCACGGGCGTCCTCTTCGGCGACGTCTGGTTCGGTTCGGGTCAGTCCAACATGGCGTTCTCGTTCGACTCCTTCGGCTGGAAGGCGCTCGGCGCGAAGGAGTTCGTCGCGAAAGGCGGCAATCCGCTCATCCGGACGCTCCACATGAACGAGGGGCAGAACCGCAACGCGATCAAGCCGCGCGAGAACGCGGTCGGAGTGAAGTGGCAGAAGCCCTCCGCCGAGACGCTCGCGAAGTTCAGCGCCGCGCTCTACTGGATGGGCGACAGGCTTCAGAAGGAGCTCGACGTTCCGATCGGGCTCGTCGACGCCTCCTGGGGCGCGACGTCGATCCAGACGTGGCTGGACGGACGCTATGCCGCGAAGCACGGCAAGTGGCATCCGCAGCAGATGGCGTTCCGTGCGCTCGGACAGGAGAAGGTCGAGAACGCGAAGCTCAACATGAACTCGCCCTGCAGCATGTTCAACGGACTCGTCTATCCGCTCTTCCCGATGGGCCTCAAGGGCGTCGTCTGGTACCAGGGCTGCAGCAATCTCGGCTTCGATACGCAGTGGACGCACTGCCTCGAGACGATCGTCGGCTCGTGGCGCGAGAAGTTCACCTACAAGGACCGTCTCCCGGTGATCATCACCGAGATCGCCCCGCATGCGATCGGCAACACCGACAAGCGCATCGCTGCGGGCGAGAACAAGCGTCCCGACTGGTCCGTGACGGCCGATATGCGCTGTGCGAACATCGAGGCGGCGCTGGCGATCCCCGACTGTTCCTTCGTCTCGCTCCTCGACCTCGGCGAGAAGGACATCCATCCCGTCCGCAAGCAGGAGGTCGGCGAGCGCTGGGCGCTCACCGCGCTTCAGAACTTCTACGGGAAGAACATCCTCGGGACCTCGCCTTCGGTCGAAAAGGCCGAGTATCTCGGGAACCGGATCGTCCTGCACTTCCGGAACGCGAAGGGACTCAAGACGCGTGACGGACTCGCCCCGAAGGGCTTTGAGATCTCCGGTGCGCCCGTGAAGTCGGTCGACGCCAAGGGCAAGGAGGTGGAGACGCTTCCGACTTACTTCGCGGACGCCAAGATCGTCGGTGACACCATCGTCCTCACGCATCCGAAGGTGACCGACGCGTTCTCGTACCGTTACGCCTGGTTCGATCTGCCCCAGGGCTGGAACGTCGTCAACGGTGCGGATCTTCCGCTCGGCACGTGCCGCGGATACAAGGACGGCAAGTGGCGTCAGTCCGTCGCCGCGGAGTGACGGATGCCGAAATCGCCGCGTTCCGCGCCATCATGTTAGGAGAAACGAAATGAAGAGAATCAAACTGAGAACCTGGATCGTCAACGCCGGCGTCTGCCTGCTGTCCGCGGCTGCGTTCGCGGGGGAGACTCCATTCGACAAAATGCAGCTCAAGGGCCGCACCGACAAGGAGAACCCCATCGCCTACAAGGTCGGCGAGCCGATTGTCTTCACGCTCCGCACCGACGGGCTCGACGCCGTGCCGACGAACGACCGCTACCGCGTCCGCTGGGAGCGTACCGGCGACGACGGCAAGGTGGAGAAGGGCGAGAGCAGGCTCGTGGTCGGCGAAACCTGCGTAGTGACGACGCGTCTCGAGTGCGCGGGCTTCGTGCGGCTCCAGGCGCATGTCGTCGCCGGTGGCGGCGGGCATTGGGTCCAAAGGAGCAAGCCCGCCCCGGGCAACGAGGGCTGGGACAACGACAAGAGCGTCTTCTTCGACGGCGGCGCTGGTGCGGACGTCGACAAGATCGCGCTCGAGAAGCCGGAGCCGAAGGACTTCGACGCCTACTGGGCGAAGCAGAAGGCGGAGCTGAAGAAGGTTCCGGTCAAGGCCGACGTCAAGGAGGTCCGTTCGACCGCCGAGAAGAAGATCTACGCCGTCACCGTCGACTGCGCGGGTCCGCGTCCCGTCACGGGATACCTGATGGTCCCCGCGGACGCCAAGGCGAAGAGCTGCGTCGCGCGCATCCATTTCCAGGGATACGGCACCGGCGTCCAGCAGCCTCCGTACTGGCCGGCGCAGAAGGGCGAGATATTCTTCGACGTCAACGCCCACGGCTATGACCTCGGCAAGGACAGCGGCTATTACAAAGACTTCTTCTCGAAGATCGCGCCGAAGGGACAGCAGTACGCGTTCTCAAAGGAGGAGAACGCCGATCCCGACACCGCGTATTTCCACGGGATGGCGCTGCGCGTCCTGCGCGCGCTCGAGTTCATGAAGACGCGCGTCGAGTGGAACGGCAAGGACCTGATCGTCGAAGGCGGCAGCCAGGGCGGACTGCAGACGAGCTGGGCGGCGGGGCTCGACAAGGACGTCACGCTGGCGCGTCCCTTCATCACCTGGGGCTGCAACTGGGGCTTCGTCGACGGAAAGCGCATACGCGGTCCGTGGCACATTCCCTGGGCGCCGGGACTCGGCTACTACGACGCCGTGAGCCACATCTCCCGCGCGAAGTGCCCCGTGGAGATTTCGCGCGCGGGACTCGGCGACTACACCTGCCCGCCGTCGGGCCTCGCGCTCTTCTACAACGCGATCAAGGCACCTAAGTCGATCACCTGGGTGCAGGGCTCGCGCCACGGCCACACTCCGGTCGGCGACAACCAGGTCTACGTCGAGAAGTCCGCAAAGCGGAAGTAAGTCCCCAACCCAAGGAGGTGCACCGTCTCGGTGCGCCACGTACGAACGGCGGAGCTGGAAGCTCCACCTCCTTGGATTAGCCGCAAGGAACGCAAAGGACGCAATACACAAGGAGGTGCACCGTCTCGGTGCGCCTCTTGTGTATCGAGCGGTTAATAAATTCATAAATAGTCGTGTATGAATTTGTATTTACTGCGCCTAAAATCTGCTATAATTCCTTTCGCAAGTTCCGAACGGGGCTTGACGAAAAACAAAAACAAGGAAAAGCAGATCATGAAAAAAGCAGTTGCAGCAATGTTCCTCGCGGTCCTCGCCGCAGCGGCGATGGCCACCGAATATACATGGAAGTCGTCTGTCGCCACGGGCGAATGGTCTGACCCCGCGAACTGGACGGGCGGCGACGGTACCTCGTGTCCTGGCGACGGCGATTCGGTCGTCTTCGGCGACGCGGAGAGCGACGTCACGCTTGCGGCCAACGTCACGGTCGCGAGCCTCGAGGTCTCCTCCGTCGGCAAGCATGCGTTCCGCTCCGACAAGACGATGACAACCCGCACGCTCACGGGTTCCGTCACCATGTCCGGGACAGGCGGCGGCACGCTTGTCCTTGATTCAGTCAAGTTCGAGAATGAAATCTCCGACCTCGCAGGACTCAAGCAGCTCGTGGTCGAGAACATGGGCTGGGCGTCGGCGAAGTCGAGCGCAATTACGGACATCGTTCTCGTGAACGGCGGCACGCTTTACAGCGACGCGATCTACGGAAGCGGCCCGGCGCGGACCTTCGGCAAGCTGAAGCTCGTCGGCGGGCCGAACCGCATCAGCTTCAGCCAGTACACCTCGTATGGCATCCGGTTTGCCTCGTTCGAGGCGGTCCCCGGCTCCGGCGCACCGGTCGTCAGCATCCGCGAATCGGCCAACAACGGGGACCGTCCGCTCGTCGCCTTCGACGACGCCACGGGCATCGAACTCGTCGGCGGCGACGCCTCGCTCGCGGACGCCACGTCGAAGATCCCCGTCTGCCCGAACTTCATGCTCAACGACACCGACACCCTGTATGGCAAGGGCGCCTGCACGATCGTGAACGGCGAAGTGCGGAAGATCCCGCAGTCAACGATGCTGACGACGCTCGCCGGCGCGACGGAGACCGACAACGTCTGCCTGAGTTCGGACTGCACGCTTGACGCGGACGTCACCGTCAACGCACTCCTCTTCACTGGCGCGAACATCGACCTCGGCGGGCACACGGTCACCGTCCGCTCCGGCGTCTTCCGCGAAGGAGACAAGGGCATGTTCGGCCATCTCATCCAGAACGGCGTCGTCAAGCTCGGCCGTCCCGACGCCCTCGGAGACGGCACGAACAACAGCGATGCCCGCAACAAGGTCGATTTCGCCGTGGATGGAAATAGCGACCCCGAGGCGGGCATGCTCGCGCACAACGCCCCGAATACCGGGTGGAACAGGTACGCCACCTACGCCACCTTCGTCGGAACCTTCGCGGCCCCGCCGAACAAGGACTATTCGATTTCAGGCAGCATGCGCGGAACCAACGCGGTCGTCGAAATGCGCGGCGGCGCAATCCGCCGAACCGGCAATCACGGCGAGAAGTCCCTCTTCCGCGGGGTGTCCGGCGTTGGCTCGATCAACTTCCAGGACAAGTGGAACTGCGTCCTCTGGCTCGGCGACTTGGCGTCGGCCGAAGACCAGGAGTATTTCAACTCGCTGGCGGGCCGTGTCGTCGTCGGTCACGGCGGGCTCGTCAAGCCGGGCTGCATCGACTACGACGGCGGGCGTCGCGGGTGCTTCTCGATCCCCTACGTGACCCCGAACGGTGACCTTCCGAAACTGAGCGCGCTCGAGTTCCGCGACGGGGCCAAGCTCAAGGTCACGCTTCGCCCCGACGGCACGTGCTCGTGGCTCGACGCGTCGCAGACGCAGTCGGCGGGCACCTTCCTCGACGTCACGCTCGCGGGCGACCTCGTGCTGGAGGAATCGGGACGGGTCAAGGGCGGCAGCGGACCTTGGACCGTGCTCAAGACCGGCAAGCCTGCGGCGGGCTTCTTTGCGAACGCCGGTGCCGACGGCAGGGGCATTAAGGGCTACAAGGTCGCTTACAACGTGGCGCTCCCCGACGGCACCTACGGCGTTCAGGTCACTAAGAAGCAGTCTGGCTTCAGCGTCAAACTCAGATAGCGGCGTCTCGCCGCGCCAAAACAAGGAGGTGCGGCATCTTGCCGCGCCACGTACGAACGGCGGAGCAAGATGCTCCACCTCCTTGGATAGGTCGCAAAGCACAAGGAGGTGCACCGTCCCGGTGCGCCACGTACGAACGGCGGAGCAAGATGCTCCACCTCCTTGGGTAGGTCACGAAGCACAAGGAGGTGCACCGTCCCGGTGCGCCACGTACGAACGGCGGAGCTGGAAGCTCCACCTCCTTGGGTAGGTCACGAAGCGCAAGGAGGTGCACCGTCCCGGTGCGCCACGAGTGGAGGGCTCCTTGACGCTCGTGCTATAATTGACTCATGGAATACCCGCGTTTTCTTTCGCCATATGGTGCAATCGACAAGTCCTTGCACCACCTTCCTCATTGGGAACAGGAAGAGACCTGCGTCTTTGTCACTTTTCGTCTCGCCGACTCGCTCCCGGTCGAGAAGCTCGCGCAATGGGAGGAAGATCGCAAAGTGTGGCTTGAAGCGCATCCTCGCCCCTGGACGGACGCAGAGGCGGAGGAGTATGGGCGCGAGTTCGGCGCGCGTTTAGACAAGTGGCTGGATGCCGGATTCGGATCGTGTGTCCTCGGCGAAAAGGAGAATCGCGAGATTGTGTGGAATGCGATCCTCCATTTTGACGGGACGCGATATGATGTCTATGCGTTTGTTGTCATGGGAAACCATGTGCATGTGCTGTTTCGTCCTTTGAATGGTCATGAGATGTCGGCGATCCTCCACTCCTGGAAGAGCTTTACGGCGAAGGAGATCAACAGGCGGTCGAATAAGGATGGACAGCTTTGGCAGCACGAGAGCTGGGATCGCCTTGTACGCAATGCGGTTCATTTCGCGCGTGTCTCGCGCTATATTGCGCGCAACCCTGGCGACTCGGGTGTGCCGGTGTATATAAAGAAGGGCTTTGAAGCCTTGCTCGCTGTGTAGCGGCAAAGAGGTGGCGGCGGCGGAGCTGGAAGCTCCACCTCCTTGGGTAGGTCGCAAAGCACAAGGAGGTGCACCGTCTCGGTGCGCCAAAGCAAGGAGGTGCGGCGTCTCGCCGCGCCACGTACGAACGGCGGAGCAAGATGCTCCACCTCCTTGGATAAGTTGCGAAGCACAAGGAGGTGCACCGTCTCGGTGCGCCACGAGTGGGTGTGGCGGAGCTGGAAGCTCCACCTCCTTGGGTAGGTCGCAAAGCACAAGGAGGTGCACCGTCCCGGTGCGCCACGAGTGGGTGTGGCAGAGCTGGAAGCTCCACCTCCGGAGGCGCGGCATCGCG
>JAEEGF010915492.1_pt1 | contig 28580 bp, 26 predicted proteins | sample 9134171 | NCBI WGS metagenome assembly JAEEGF01 (sample SAMN16246542, study PRJNA631951) | gut metagenome | biome: gut microbiome; feature: rumen; material: AP-attached | host: Bos | place: Iran: Karaj | collected 2018-10 | reverse complement strand
ATGCCAGAGAAACAGGAGCTGTGGCTACCTCGTGCAAAATGCCGTCAATACGGAATCGTACGCGGTACTTCTTTTCATAAGGCTCAAAGTGCAGGTCTGAGGCTCCTTTCTTGATGGAGTCCAAAAGAAGCTTGTTTACAAATTTTACTACCGGGGCCTCATCGCCTTCTTCAGTCGGATCGCTTGCAACATCGGCATTGGGATCCTCAGTTTCAAGGTCTGCAAGATCGCCTTCCGAAAGACCGACGTCCAGTTCGTCCAAGGCATTTGAAAACAGTTTTCCAATAGCCTTTTGCAGCTTGAGTTCGTCCACCAGCAGGGTGTCGGTGTGCATGGCGTAGGTAAAGCCGAAATCATCCAGAGCCTGCACGTTGGTAGGATCCGACATGGCCAGATACAGAGTTTTGTTTTGCACAAAAACCGGGAGAGCGTGATTCTTGACAATAAGCTTTTCATTAAGATACTTGTCGCCGATTTCCGTAACGTCTATCTGATCAAGATCCAGATAAGGGTATCCGTACTCGCGTTCCAGAATTTTTCTCAGATCCTCGGAACTTACAATCTTGTTGTTCACCACATAGGTGACGATCGGCATGCCTTCTTTTACTGCATTGTCCTCAATTTCCCGCCCCTTGTCTGACGTTATCAGATGGGCGTTGACCAGGGAATAGACCAATCCTGAAGATCTTGCCATGAGGAATTCTCCTGTTAAACGTAAACTCAGTGTATCTACACGATTTTATAGTAAAGATTCTTTTAATTTAGTGAAAGCATTCAAACTTTACTTAATTGCAGCCGGGAAACACAGGTAAAACCTATTTTTTTCTCCGGGGCTGCGGTAACTTTGCCTAGCTGTTCTCTGCCATGATGTTTAAAAGCGTCTTTATTGTTATTGCTGACAAAGCCCAGCTTTGAACCATAACCTCAGTCTAACCTTAGTTTAGCGGACGGCTGAGAGCATGGTTGAAAAAGAGACTGCTTATCAGTCTTGTTTTGGCGGGCCTTCATCTCTGATTATCGCCCGGGGGTGGGCATTCTTGTACTTTGCAATAAGATTTTTATGGAGAGTTTGAGTATAGATGTCTGTGGTTTTCATGGACGAATGCCCCAGCATTTCCTGTATTGACTTGAGATCTGCTCCGTTATCCAAAAGGTGGGAAGCAAATGAATGCCGTAACACATGAGCTGAAAGATGCGGAAGATGCTGTTCCTCGGCATGCTTCTGGATAATTTTATAAAGATACATGCGAGTGAAGGGCTTTCCGGTTTTCGGGTTGGTGAATACGTAGTTACTTACCTTCCCGGTTATGGCCCGGGTTTCCTGAATAAATCTGGTAAGAAGCTCTAGAGCGTTGTCTGCGAAGGGAATGATTCTGTTTTTGTTTCCTTTGCCAATGATGTTGAGAGTCCTGTCTGTGAAATTGATATTTTTATACTGCAGTGTCAGAAGCTCTGTGGATCTGATGCCGGAAGCATAAAGCATGGTAAGCATGGTTCTTTCCCGGAGGCTTTCATAAGTATCATCTCCCGGGGCATTGATAAGCTTAAAGATGGTTTCTGTGGTTTTGAAGGTGGGGAGCCTTTTTTCCAACTTTGGTGAAGTATAGGTCTCCATGGGATTATCTTTGCGGAGGTCTTCAAGGAGCTCAAACTTTATCAGGGATCTTATGCATGAAAGAATCAGGGTAACTGTCCTTGATTTCAGATTTTTCTGGCCGTATTTGGTAAACCTGTCATGAGGGTCTTTCTGAGGAACGGTGGTTTGCTTGAATCTGATAAAGCTGTGCACATCCTCAGCGGTGAATTCCTGAATACCGGTGTTTCTTTTATTCAAAAAAAGCAGGAATTCCTTTACATAGCCGGTATACGTCCTGAGAGTAGCTTCGGAAAGATTCTTTTCGCTGGAGATGTAATCAAGATAGCTGTCCAGAAGTTCTTCTGATGTCATGACGATAAACCTGATGTGAGTCTTGCGGGTGAGGGCTGCTGGCACCGGTTAATGCCGTGCCCGGTGATGAAAAACCCCTGCAGGACAGGGGTCTCTTCCTTGTTCACAAGAACTTTTGATTATTCACCGTGCTTCTTAACATAGGTTACAGGAGCTTCGCCGGTAACATCAATGTAGAAGTCATAGATACCGTTCTCAGGAGGGGTGAACTTAACTTCTTCGAAAATAGACTTCGGATTAAGAACTACGGGTTCTCCGCCGTACTCATAGATGCCAGGCTGATCCTTGTAACCGAAGTTGGTGCCTGCAGTCCAGGAGGAGTCAGCAAACTTAAACTTGTACGGAGCCCAGTCAACATTGAGTTCTGCTGAAGCCATGTAAACCTTGTCAGAAACCTTCTGCACCATGTACTGACTGCCAACTGCCCAGTCATTCATTTCGCCGCGGAGATAAATCTGAGTTCCGAAAACATCAGCACCGCCTTCGCCGCTTCCTGAAGAACCTGAACTACCATCAGAGGAACAGCCGGTAAGGCCAATTACGCCTGCCAAAACAGCAGTTAAAAGAGTCTTTTTAAACATTATTTTTCCGAATTCCAAGTTAGATTAAAGGATAGTCTGAGTATATCCTTATGGGCCTGACATAAAAGTGTATGACTTCACAAAATCCGTAAAATGATGCCGCTTTTTCAGAAAATGTACCGTCTCCCGGGCTTTTGAGTCCAAAAAATACCCCGGCCTCACGGTTTATCGCCTGATGCCGGGGTGGTTCATTTTTGGTTCCGCAAAACGCTTTTCGGGATCTCCCCGTTTGCTCGTTACTTGTGCTGCTCTAAACGGTGCTCCAGGTAGTGAATGTTGAAACCGCCCTTATTGAAGGTTTCGTCCTCCATAAGATCGGTTAACAGCGGAATATTGGTCTTGATGCCATCGATAATGAGTTCATTGAGAGCCTGCTTCATGCGGGCAATGGCCAGAGCGCGGTTGTCATTGCTGGCAATCAGCTTGCCGATCATGGAGTCATAGTAGGGAGGCACGGAGTAGCTTTCATAGATATGAGAATCCCATCTGATTCCCGGTCCGCCTGGGGTATGAAGGCGGGTGATTTTTCCGGGAGACGGAATAAAGGTTGCCGGATCCTCCGCATTAATGCGGCATTCGATAGAATGGCCCTTGATCTTTACGTCAGACTGCTTAAAGGTCAGGAAGTTGCCGCCGGCAATCTTGATCTGCTCCTTAACAATGTCGATGCCGGTAATCTGTTCTGTTATCGGGTGCTCCACCTGAACTCTGGTGTTAACCTCAATAAAGAAGAATTTGCCGTTTTCGTAAAGGAACTCAAAGGTGCCTGCGCCCCGGTAGCCTGTTTCTATGCAGGCTTTAACGCATCGTTCACCGATATCCTTGCGCTGTTTTTCGGTAATGCCGGGAGCCGGAGCTTCTTCAATCACTTTCTGGTTCTTTCTCTGCATGGAGCAGTCACGTTCGCCGAGACATACCGCATGCCCCTGACCGTCGGAAAGCAGCTGGAATTCAATGTGTCTGGGATTCTCCAAAAATTTCTCCATAAACACATTGGGGTTGTTAAAGAAGGAATCAGCCTCTCTCTTGGTAAGAGCAATGGCATCAATGAGATCCTCTTCTTTTCTGACCACCCGCATGCCACGGCCGCCGCCGCCGCCGGCTGACTTGATAATTACCGGATAACCCAGCTTTTTGGCGATTTTCTTGTTTTCATTGTCATCGTCCGATAGCACGCCGGAACCGGGAACGCATGGAACGCCGGCTGATTCCATGGCTTCAATGGCTGAAACTTTGTCACCCATGAGCCGGATGGTTTCAGGACGCGGGCCGATAAACGTGAAGCCTGACGTTTCCACCTTTTCCGCAAAATCAGCGCTTTCAGAGAGAAAGCCGTAGCCGGGATGAATGGCATTGGCCCCCGTGACTTCCGCAGCGGCAATCAGCGAAGGGATGTTAAGATAGGACTCTTTTGCCGGAGCCGGGCCGATGCAAACCGCTTCATCTGCCAGCTTAACATGCTTGAGATCTCTGTCGGCAGTGGAGTACACCGCTACAGTCTTAATGCCCATTTCCTTGCATGCCCGGAGAATGCGGAGCGCTATCTCTCCCCGGTTTGCAATTAAAACCTTTTCAATTTTTGCCATCTTGGATCATCCCCGGTTTATTCAATAACAAAGAGTGGCTGATCAAATTCTACGGCGGCCCCGTTTTCAACAAGAATCTTTTTGATTACGCCGGACTTATCGGCAGCGATCTGGTTCATCATCTTCATGGCTTCAATAATGCAGACGATGTCGCCTTCCTTAACGGCCTTTCCTTCTGCGGTGAAGGGCTGAGCTTCAGGATTGGCGGAACGGTAGAAGGTGCCTACCATGGGAGACTTCATGATATGGCCGGTTTCCTGAGCCGGGGCAGCCTGATGCGGGGCCTCGGGAGCCTGAGCCGGCTGGGCTGCGGCAACAGGGGCGGCAGGAGCGGGAGCCTGAATCTGCACAGGCTGCACCTGTACCGGAATCTGGGTGGCATTGCTTCTGGTAATTTTAATTTCTTCCTCACCTTCTCTGAGAGCAAGCTCTGCAATATCGGACTCGGAAACAATCTTGATTAAACGGGAGATCTTGTTGATGTCAATTTGCATAATGTTCTTCTTTAGTTAAGATTAAAGTTAGTTCAGGATTCTGGCAATTGCTTCGCGAAGAGCGTATTCGTACCCTCTGGTTCCAAAACCGCAGATTACTCCCTGGGCTTTGTCCGAAAGATAGGAATGATGACGGAATTCTTCACGGGCATGAACATTTGAGATGTGTATTTCAAAAAACGGAATGCTGACTGCCAGAAGGGCGTCGCGTATGGCAACAGATGTATGGGTAAAGGCTGCGGGGTTAATAAGAATGAAATCATATTTTCCCATGGCGTCATGAATACGGTTTATTATCTCGTACTCCGCATTGGACTGAAACGTATCCAAGGAGACACCATGCTCATCAGCTATTTTCCGTAATCTTGCTTCTATTTCTGAAAGACTGTCAGAACCGTAAATGCCTGGTTCACGAACACCGAGCATATTCAGATTTGGCCCGTTAAGAACCAGAATATGATGGCTCATGCTCATACTCCCGTAGAGACTGCAAAGCCGGTGAGATCTGAAAGGATCACGGCCCGCAGCAGTGCTTGCGCTTTCGCGTCAGGATGAGGATTTTCCTGCCGGAAGCATCGAGGCGAATGCCCGGATTTTCGGCAGAATTCCGTGAATTACCTAGTGATAATCACGATGAAAGTATTCTATCCTAAAACAAGCGCTTTTGTTTGATTTTTAACTGAAAACTGGGGGTTTTGGCCCAAAATTAGGGCAAAATCAGCAAAAACAGGCCTGAAATCGGTGCATTTTCCATTGTTGTTTTTTCCGGGAAAATTTTGTGTTTTGTCTATGAATTGTTAACTAAAGCAAGTACAATACACCTGTTTTTTTGTTAATGCCGGCAGGCTGTCTTCGGACACGATAATTGGAGATATAAATGCTTAATCCAGCAAAGAGTATCGCAGAATATGATGAAGAGCTTTGGGACGCCATCTCGGGGGAGAATCTTCGTCAGGAAGAACATATTGAGCTCATAGCTTCTGAGAATTACGTCAGCAAAATTGTCATGGAAGCTCAGGGTTCTCAGCTTACTAACAAGTATGCCGAGGGTTATCCCGGAAAGCGCTACTATGGCGGCTGCGATTATGTTGACAAGGTTGAAGCTCTGGCAATTGAAAGAGCCAAGAAGCTTTTTGGCGCTGACTATGCCAATGTTCAGCCGCACTCCGGTTCTCAGGCTAACTGCGCTGTATATATGGCTCTGGTTAAGCCGGGCGATACCATCATGGGCATGAGTCTCGCTCACGGCGGCCACCTTACTCACGGCGCCAAGGTAAGCTTCTCCGGCAAGAACTATAATTCTGTGCAGTACGGCGTTAATGATCAGGGCGAAATTGATTATGACGATGTGCTGGCCAAGGCAAAGGAATGTCAGCCGAAGCTTCTGGTAGCCGGCTTTTCCGCCTACAGCGGCATCGTTGACTGGAAAAAGATGCGGGAAATTGCCGATGCCGTAGGCGCTTACCTCTTTGTTGACATGGCTCATGTGGCCGGTTTGGTTGCGGCTGGTCTTTCTCCTTCTCCTCTTCCTTATGCTCACGTGGTTACTACTACCACCCATAAGACTCTCGGCGGTCCCAGAGGCGGCATTATTCTTTCCAGCTGCGGGGATGAGGATATTTACAAGAAGCTTAACTCTGCTATTTTCCCGGCTACTCAGGGCGGCCCTCTGATGCACGTTTTTGCTGCTAAGGCCATTGCTTTCAAGGAAGCCATGGAAACCTGGTTCAAGGAATATCAGAAGCAGATTCTGGTAAATGCTCAGGCTATGGCAAATGTATTCATGTCCCGCGGCTACAAGGTTGTTTCCGGCGGCACTCATGATCATCTCTTCCTCCTGGATCTTATTGAGAAGCCTTTTTCCGGAAAGGATGCCGAGGAAGCTCTGGGCCGCGCCAATATCACGGTAAACAAGAATTCTGTGCCTAATGATCCCAGAAAGCCCTTTGTTACCTCCGGTCTCAGAATCGGTTCTCCGGCTGCCACGAGACGCGGCTTTGGCGAGGCTGAGTTTACCGATCTGGCTAACTGGATGTGTGATGTGCTGGACAGCATCGGTTCTGACAAGAGCGCTGAAACCGAAGCTCAGGTAAAGGCCAAGGTACTGGATCTTTGCAAGAGATTCCCGGTTTACCAGTCTGCCAAGTAATGCCGGGTTGTGAGAACGGAATGTGTTTTTAGCTGTATTGCTTCTTACTGAATTGCGTTCTGTTTTCTGAATCAGGTATGTTAAGAATCCTGCAGTTATCTTAAAATATCTGCGGGATTTTTTATTGTTTTTCAGGTGTTTGTTGTATGCGCTGCCCGTTTTGTAATGCCCCTGACACTAAAGTAGTTGATACCAGAACCATAAGCAATGGCGCGGAAATCAGAAGACGTCGTGAATGCATATCATGTCATCAGCGTTTTTCCACACTAGAGGAGGCCGATATTCGCATGCCTCTTATTGTTAAGACCGACGGCACTCGTGAGCCTTTTAATGAAAACAAGATCCGGGTGGGCATGCTGAGAGCTCTGGAAAAGCGTCCGGTTACCGTTGACAGTCTTGACCGGGCTGTAAATACCATAAAGTCGCGTCTCAGAGCTTCCGGAGAAAGAGAGATAAAATCCCGGGTGCTGGGCGGTTATGTTATGGAAGAGCTGTTTCGGCTGGATTCCGTGGCCTATATTCGTTTTGCTTCGGTTTATCTCAGCTTTTCCACCATACAGGATTTCAGTAAAGCAATTGAGGCAATGGAAAAGAGCAACGGCGGGGAATAAGAGCATAGTAAGAGTGAGTAAAGCAAGAGAGAACTGAATAAGGTTCGGGAGCCGTCATGTCTGATAATTTTGTTTTTTCAGAGACTGATCATGAATATATGAGAAGAGCTTTGGCATTGGCTGAAAGAGGTCTCTATACCACATTGCCCAATCCTGCCGTGGGGTGCGTGCTGGTGAAGAATGGCGAGATAATCGGCGAAGGCTGGCACCACAGGGCCGGGGAGCCTCATGCTGAGGTGATGGCTTTGCGAAATGCGGCAGAAAGGAATCAGGATGTTAAAGGGGCGACAGCTTATGTCACCTTGGAACCCTGTTCTCATTACGGGAGAACCCCTCCCTGCGCTCTTGGCTTAGTTAATGCCGGAATATTCCGGGTAGTGGCGGCTATGAAGGATCCCAATCCTTTGGTGAGCGGCAGGGGCTTTAAAATTTTAGCGGATGCCGGGGTTTGTGTCTCTTGGGGCCTTTATGAAAACGAAGCCCGGGAGCTAAACAGAGCATTTCTTTATTCCATAGTAAACGGCATGCCTTATGTTACCGTTAAATACGGTATGAGCCTTGATGCCAGAGTGGCTCTTGCTAATGGCGAGAGCAAATGGATTACCTCGGAGGCCTCCCGTCACGATGTGCAGAGACTTCGAGCCCGTCATCAGGCAATTCTTACCTCGGCAGCTACTGTGGTGAGAGATGATCCCTCCCTTAATGTCAGATGGCCGGAACTACCGGAAGCGGTGCGAGAACTGTTTCCAGAAGACCCCGGAATTACCCCGCTTAGGATCATTGCGGATCCTGATAATGCGATTACCCTTAAGGAAAAGCTTTTTCAGTGCCCGGGGAAGGTGCTCATAGCCAGAACCGGCTCTGGTGATACGGTTACTGAAGAGCGGATCTCAGACAGCGTTTCCGTGGTGAAGGTGCCCGCAAGAAAGGATAATCCCCGGCATATCAGCTTCTGGCATTTATGGAGATACCTGGACAGCATCAGTATTCGCAATGTCATGATTGAAGCGGGCCGCGGCCTGGTTTCCGATGTGATAAGACAAAATGCCGCTAATGAAATTGTCGTTTATATGGCTCCAAAAATCATGGGATCGGATGCTGTTCCCGCATTTGGCGCTTTGGGGCTCAGCTCCATGGCGGAGGTGCCGGAGCTCGTTATCAGTGATGTTGCAGCTGTCGGAACTGATGTCAGAATAACCTGCCGTTTTAAGGAGGGGGCATGTTTACCGGAATAATTGAAGCTTTGGGAACAGTTACGTCTTTTCGTAAGAACGGCAGCGGTGCTGTTATGACCGTGCATGCCTCGGGACTGGATTTTTCTGATGTGAAAATCGGAGATTCCATTGCCTGCAATGGGGTGTGCGTTACAGTAACATCTTTTGCCGGTGCTTCCTTTACCGCTGATTTATCTTCGGAAACCCTTAGCTGCACCAGTTTTAAAAACGTATCTCCGGGAAAGAAGATTAATCTTGAAAAGGCCATGTCCGTGTCGGGCAGAATGGGCGGGCACATTGTGCAGGGGCATGTGGATGCCACAGGCGAGATTCTGTCAGTTTCTGACCGGGACGGGGGGCGTGAGGTGTGGATAACTCTGCATCCTGAGATTGCCCGGTATGTTGTCCACAAGGGATCCATCACTGTTGACGGCATCAGTCTTACAGTAAATGAAGTTCTTGAGGATCGTTTCAGGCTTACCCTTATTCCTCATACCGGATCTGTTACTACGGTTTCAGACTGGACTCCCGGGATGACGGTAAATCTGGAGGCTGATATTCTGGGACGGTATGTGGAAAGACTGCTGTTTTTCCGGGATAACGATGCTTCCCTGTCCAGTAAAGACAAAGGTTCCCGTTCATCAGGCAAAACAGGGATAACAGAGGAATTTCTGCTGGCCCACGGTTTTGCGTAGTTTGCGCAGGATGATTCGGGCGGCAATGTCCGGAGATTCCGGCGGGGACTTAAGAAGCTTTTTCATAATCTGAGTCTTTCCAATCCTCGGGGAAAGTCAGATCGTTATGTGTTAAAATTTGCAATGTAATTATTGAGGAGCATAAGTATGCAGGTTATTGAAGGCAATCTGGCAGCGCCGGAAGCCAAAGTTGTGATTGTGGTTTCCCGTTTTAACAGTCTGGTTAATGAGCATCTGGTCAGCGGAGCTCTGGATGTCCTCACCAGAATCGGTCAGGTTAAAGATGACAATATTACTGTGGTAAGAGTTCCGGGAGCTATTGAGATCCCCCTTACCGTCAAGAAGATCGCCAAGGCCAGAAAGGGGCAGGTTGATGCCATTATTGCCTTGGGTTCCGTTATTCGCGGTGATACCTACCATTTTGAGGTGGTGGCCAATGAAAGTTCCAAGGGACTGACCCAGGTTATGCTGGAGGAAGAGGTTCCGGTGGCTTTTGGCGTGCTTACCACTGACACTCTGGAGCAGGCAGTGCTTCGCGCCGGATCCAAAGGCGGTAACAAGGGAGCAGAGGCCGCCAGTGCCGCTTTGGAAATGATTAATGTGTTAAAGCAGATTTAAGAGGGTTATTGTGAGTCAGGGTCCCAGACATAAGGCAAGACATTTTGCCATGCAGGCTCTTTATCAGTGGAGCATCAATAACGAACTTCCGGAAGTGATCGAAAAGGAATTTCTTGAGGATCAGCCCTTTGGCGATGATACGGACAAGGAATATTTTCATGAACTTCTGACAGGAACTGTAATTCATCTTCAGGAAATAGATGCTGCCTATACTCCCTATCTCTCCAGAAAGGCTGATGACCTTGATGCTGTGGATAAGGCAATCCTGCGGCTGGCTACTTATGAGCTTCTTTTTGAAAAGAAGGTGCCTTTCAAGGTAGTCATCAGCGAGGCTATACTGCTTGCTAAGAAGTTTGCCGCTCAGGACAGTCATAAATTTGTTAACGGCGTCCTTGACAAGGTTGTTCATGAAGCAGCTCCTGATACTGAAAAAAAGGAATAGTCTTCACGCTTCAGGCTGATGAGATTAGGCGAGACACTTGAAACGCTGTTCTTCTGTTTCAGGTGTCTTTTTATTTTTGATGCGGCGTTATCGTACTGTTCTGGCGTAAGATGCTGTTTTTCCTGAATGCCCGTTTCTCCGGCAAAATACTCAAGCAATGAATTTAACCGTTATGAACGAATTTGAGCTTATTAAAAAATACTTTTGCGATTGGGATATCGGGAGCGCAGGCGGGATACACGGTGATGGCACAGCAGCCCCGCAGGTATCTTTAGGTATCGGTGATGACTGCGCTCTTTTGAATATTCCGGAGGGAAAGCATCTTGCGGTTTCCACGGATACATTTTCCGAGGGCACGCACTTTTTTAAGGGCACATCTCCGGAAGCTATCGGATATAAGGCATTGGCTGTTAATCTTTCGGATCTTGCTGCCATGGGGGCGGAGCCTTTGGGATTTACTCTGGCTCTGTCGCTGCCCGATGATAATCCTGCTTTTTTAGCCGGTTTTTCCCAGGGGATGCGCTCTCTGGCATCCAAGTGGCGCATTCCCCTTGTGGGCGGTGATACGGTGAGAGGAGCCTTATCAGTAACCATTACGGTACTGGGGGCTGTGGCAGACAGTGAGGCCTTCAGAAGAGACCGGGCTGAAACCGGGGACAGAATTTTTGTTTCCGGCCCCCTGGGCGGAGCGGCCTATGGGGTATGGGCCAGATATCGTAACATTTCGGAAACTCCGGAAACCCGGGCCTTATTTTCCAGACTTGATTACCCCAGCCCCAGACTGGATTTGCTGCCGCTTCTCAGACTTCTGGGCTGCTGCTCGGCTTTGGATATTTCCGATGGCCTTTTAGGAGACCTTTCGCACATACTGAAAGCTTCCCGAAAAAGGGCGGGCATCAATCGGAAGAGTATTCCCTGTCCGGAGTTTCCGAAAGGGGTTCCTTCGGAGGAACAGCTAAAAATGATTTTGGCCGGCGGGGATGACTATGAACTCCTTTTTACCCTGTCTCCGGAAAACGCCGAGAGATACAAGGAAATGAAGAGAGAAAATCCGGATCTTCCTGTTTTTTATGAAATTGGGAGCATTCACGACTGTTCTTCGGATTTTCCGGAGATATCATTCGCTGATTCTCCTGACATCCCTGCGGACATAGCGGGGTTCACGCACTTTTGATAGGGCTGTAGGCTGGTCTCCGTTTTTTTCCAATCCGGTGAGTAGTGGGTGGTTAGTAGTGCGGCGGCGGGGTCTCTTCGCTCCGGGGAGCAATATTGCTGGCTTCGTAGGCCTTGAGCTTATTCGCCAGATACTTAAGCTGGATCTCCTGCTTTTTAATAATGAGTCCCTGCTCATAAAGTTCCTGACTCAGCCGCTCCTGGTTGTATTCCAAATAGGCGAGACGGGTTTCCAGGTCTTCATTGGTTTCCGGGGAATTCTCTTTCATGGATGGCTGCTATTTCCTAATTCAAAAAAAGTCGGTTATCAAGTAAAATGCATTCTAGCAAAAAGTACCGGCAAGACTAAACAATATTGAGCGCATGAAGCGCCATAAGGCGGCATGAGCTTAAATGACGAACTCTTCCGGAATCAACGCTTCTTTTGTTTGTAATAATGTTAAGGAAATAATTGTGAAAAAGATTGTTTGTACTTTCCTTGCCTCAGCTGTAGCCATCGGACTTGCAGCATGCGGCGGTGAGTCAAAGGCATCAAGCACTGAGAGCAGCGCTGCTCAGCCGGCTGCTGAGACTAAAGCAGCAGCTTCTGGCAATAAGTCAGACTACACCTTTGAACAGAAGGTGGCTGTTTCTTTTGGTACCGTAGCAGGCACTAATTTTAAGAGAACCTTCGATGAAATGAAGGATCTGGATGTGGATTTTGACAAGGAACTTTTCATCAAGAGCTTTATTGCCGCTGTTAACGGTGCAGAGCCGGAATTTTCCGAAAAGGATATGCAGAAGGCTCTGGAAGATTTTGGTCATAAGATGCAGGCTAAGCAGATAGCAAAGGAAAAGGCTGCAGCTGAAAATAATCTTAAGCTCGGTGAAGCCTTCCTTGCTGAGAATGCCAAGAAGGACGGAGTTAAGACCACTGAATCCGGACTTCAGTACAAAATTATCAATCCGGGCGAAGGCGATGCTCCGTCCGCTAAGGATACCGTTAAGGTTAATTACCGCGGCACCCTCATTGACGGCACCGAATTTGATAAGTCTCAGGAACCCATTGAGTTTGGTCTTGACCATGTAATTCCCGGCTGGACCGAAGGTCTGCAGCTCCTCAAGAAGGGCGGCAAGGCTGAACTTTATATTCCCGCCAAGCTGGCCTACGGCACTCATTCTCCGAGTCCCGCAATTCCTGCCAACTCTGTACTGGTATTTGAGGTTGAGCTTCTTGATGTGAAGAAGGCTGCCGCTCCCGGTTCCGAAGCTAAATAACAGCTGAGCTTTTGTTTTTTTATTAACAATTGATGAATAAGCCCCGGCATGCAAAGCAGCCGGGGCTTTTTAACTGGGGCCGGTTCAGCTGCGGAGCTCTGCCAGAAATTCACCGGCGTTCTTGTATCCCGTTATTTTTTTTGTCAGTCTGCCGTTTTTGAAAATAAGAATGGTAGGAACTCCGGTAACCTCGAATTCGTTAAGGAGGTTATGAGCGGGAGCCTCTTCTGAGGTAATGTCAGCAAAAACCGGGGTGCTTTTAAGGAGCTCTTTTCTGACTTCCTGATCCTTAAAGGTGGTTTTTTCGTACATGATGCAGGTACGGCACCAGTCAGCCCGGAAATCCAGAATGACGACTTCATTGTTATTCAGAATTTCATGGAATTCCGCCGGTGTTTTTACCTCGGTAAAGATCTGTTCAGTATTAGCAGCTTCTTCGATATCCAAAGTCCACCATCCGGCAAAGGCCAGGGCAATGCCGCAAAGCGCCGTGGCTCCTGTAAATACCTTTTTGTGGGTTTTGGGAAGGGCGTAGGCCAGGTAGGTGAAAAGCGATGATACCAGGAGCACGGACAGGGCCGTCAGAACTCCTGATGTCATATATCTCTGAAGGAGTATCAGGGGTACCGAGAGCAGCAGAAAACCGCAAACTGTTTTAATGATAACTGTCCAGTTCCCGGTTCTGGGGAGGCATTTCTGCCCGAAGAGGCCGATAACAAAGAGGGGGGTTCCCATGCCTAGAGCCATAATGTAGAGGTAGATTCCTCCTTTCAGAAGACTTCCGTCCTGCATGATAAACATTAAGGCTCCCGCCAGCGGGGCCGTGGTGCATGGGGAAGCGATTACCGCGCTGAGAGCCCCCATGGCGCATACCCCCAGCAAGGTTCCTCCCTTTTGCTTATCTGAGAATGATTGCAGCCGGTTAAGCAGCTTCTCCGGTAAGGTGAGCTCGAAAAGTCCGAACATGGAGGCAGCCAAAACGATAAAGATCAGAGATAAGACAATCAGTATCAGAGGATGCTGAATTATGGCATGGAGCTTGGTTCCGGCATAGGCAATGCCAAACCCGATGAGCATATAGGTGAGAGCCATGCCCTGAATGTAGAGAAAGGAGTACCAGAAGGCGGTTACAAAATTCTTTTTGTGTCCCCCGATGATAATGGCGCTCCATATGGGATACATGGGAAACATGCAGGGAGTAAGACTCATCAGAAGTCCCAGCGCAAAGAAAATCATCAGCCCGGCAATAAAACCGCTGTCGTGGATTTTTTGGTAAATATCTGAGGCATTGTCACTGTTGACAACGTTACTCCTGATGTCAACGGCATTTATGATTTCACTGTTAACGGGAGCTGATATATTTGCTTCTGCGGCGGTATTTCCGGTAACAGAGCTTTCCTGGGCCGGAGTTCCTGATGTACCGGAAGCCTGTGTGCCGGTATCAGCTTCTACTGCTGTTTCGGAAGCTTTTGAAATCTTACGAAGATTAAGAGTGGTCGTTACCGGGGGATAGCAAAGTCCTTCCGTGCAGCCCTGATAGGTGACAAGAAGCTGGGGGAGCGGATTTGTGGCAGTCAGTTCCGCCTCAATTTCCGCCTTTTCATAAAAAATATGAGACTCTCCCATGTATTCATCGTCATGAGGAATGCCCTTGGGAATCCTGATATTGCTGATAGCGCAGTTTCTGGGCACCAGCTTGAATTTTTCCTGATAAAGATAGTAGCGATCCGCGATCTCGAAGGTAATCTTAATCTTGTCATTGTCCTGCTGAAGAGAAGGTATAAAAGCCTCCTCCGGCTTCAGAAATTTTTTCTGCGGTAAAAGCTCGTCGGCATTGGCGGTTTCGGTAAAGATGGCAAGTCCCCGGGAGAGCATTTCCGCTGCTGCCTGGGGAGCGGTCTCTCCTGACAGGATCCCGGATGAAAAAAGAAGGCATCCCATAACTGCAATAACGGGAGCGAAGAAAGAAAAGAATTGTTTGAACGGACGTTTTAGCATCGGACAGGAGTCTCCGCATTTCAATAGGTCTCAGGATGCCCGGATTTTATCACATCTCTTAACCCCGGACATGCCGGGGACTTTGTGTGCTATCTCTATAACATTCATGTGCCTTTTCCGTCCCGCTCCCGAAATAGTTAAAAATTTTTTCAGGACTCTTGAATTATCGTATTGAAGTCCCCACATAAAGGGTAGTGTTAGTTTGTCGGTTTGATACCGGTTTTGATTTTTAGTTTGGAGGCGGTTCAAAGGATTTAAACTTTGACCACATAGAGAATATGACAATTCGTCCTTTACATGACCGTGTTATTGTTAAGCGTACCGAGGTTGAGGCCAAGTCTTCCGGCGGCATTCTTCTCACTGGCGCTGCTGTTGATAAATCCACCCGCGGCGAGGTTATTGCCGTAGGCGCCGGTCGTGTTCTTGATAACGGCACTGTTCTTCCCATGGGTGTTAAGGTTGGCGACAAGGTAGTTTTCAACGAAGGCTATGGCGTTAAGAAAGAAAAGCTTGACGGCGAAGAAGTTCTTATCATGTCTGAAAGCGATATTCTTGCAGTTATCGAGGACTGATTTAAACAGGTTTTTATAAACCCCGCAGCTGTAAGTCAGCCGGGGTCTTTTTACAGGAAATATTAAAATGTCAGCTAAAGATGTACTTTTTGGAAGCGACGCCCGCGTTCAGATGCTTGAGGGCGTTAATGTTCTTGCAAATGCCGTAAAGGTTACCCTTGGCCCTAAAGGCCGTAATGTTGTTCTGGACAAGAGCTATGGCGCTCCTGCCATCACCAAGGACGGCGTTACTGTTGCCAAGGAAATCGAGCTGGAGAACAAGTTCCAGAATATGGGCGCTCAGATGGTTAAGGAAGTAGCTTCCAAGGCTAATGATGCTGCCGGCGACGGCACCACCACTGCTACCGTTCTGGCTCAGGCTATTATCAGCGAAGGCTTGAAGTCTGTTGCTGCCGGCATGAACCCCATGGATCTCAAGCGCGGTATTGACAAGGCTGTTCAGGCTGCTGTTGAAGAACTCAAGAGCATTTCCGTACCCTGCGATGACAGCAAGTCCATTGCTCAGGTAGGCACCATCTCTGCAAATTCCGATGAAACTGTCGGCAAGATCATTGCTGATGCCATGGAAAAGGTTGGCCGTGATGGCGTTATCACTGTTGAAGACGGCAACGGTCTCGAGGACAGCTTGGACATCGTTGAAGGCATGCAGTTTGACCGCGGCTATCTTTCCCCTTACTTCATTAACAAGCCGGACAGCGCCTCTGTAGAGTTTGATGAGCCGTATATCCTTCTCGTTGACAAGAAGATTTCCAACATCCGTGATATCCTTCCTGTTCTCGAAGGCGTTGCCAAGACCAGCAGACCGCTCCTTATCATCGCCGAGGATGTTGAGAGCGAAGCTCTGGCTACCCTGGTTGTAAACAATATGCGCGGCATTGTAAAGGTTGTGGCAGTCAAGGCTCCTGGCTTTGGCGACCGCAGAAAGGCTATGCTTCAGGATATCGCCATTCTTACCAATGGTACCGTTATTTCCGAAGATATCGGCATGAAGCTTGATGCTGCTACCATTAACGATCTCGGCCAGGCCAAGAAGATTGTTATTACCAAGGATAACACCACTGTAATCGATGGCGCCGGCGACAAGGAAGCTATCAAGGATCGCGTAGCTCAGCTGCGTCATGCCATTGATGAAACCAAGTCTCAGTATGATAAGGAAAAGCTTCAGGAACGTGTTGCCAAGCTTGCCGGCGGTGTTGCTGTGATTAAGGTTGGCGGTGCTACTGAAGTAGAGATGAAGGAAAAGAAGGATCGCGTTGACGATGCTCTTCACGCTACTCGCGCTGCTGTTGAGGAAGGTGTTGTTGCCGGCGGCGGTGTTGCTCTTATCAGAGTTGCCAGCAAGCTGAAGGATCTTCAGGGCGACAACCAGGATCAGAGCGTTGGTATCAAGGTTGCTCTCAGAGCCATGGAAGCTCCGCTCCGTCAGATCGTTGAAAATGCCGGCGATGAGGCTTCTGTAGTTGCCAATGAAGTTCGTAACGGTCAGGGTAACTATGGTTATAATGCTGCTACCGGTCAGTATGGCGATATGCTGGAAATGGGCATTCTGGATCCTACCAAGGTTACCAGAAGCGCTTTGCAGTATGCTGCTTCCGTTGCCGGTCTCATGATTACCACCGAGTGCATGATTACCGAGCTTCCTAAGAAGGATGCTCCGGCAGCTCCTGCCGGCGCCGGTATGGGCGGCATGGGCGGCATGATGTAATATCAGGCTGTTAGCTTGCTGTAATTTTGGGTAATGAGGGGCCGGACAAGTTTCCGGCCTTTTTATTTTAGGAAATCAGGAAGAACCAATGCAGGAATACAAAGGGATCCCCATAGTCAGAAATCCCCGCAGGAAAACTTTAGGTCTTTACATATCCCTCGGAGGACGGCCGGAGGTGCGGTGTCCGTATCGCTGTCCTGATGAGAAAATCATGGAGTTCATCGACAGCCATGCTGACTGGGTCGCAAGCCATACGGCAAAGAATGCTGCTCCGGCTGCCACTATGTCGGTGCCGGAACTAAACATGCTGGGACAGGAAGCTCTGAAGGAGATTGCTCCCCGGGTGCGGTATTATGCTGATCTTATGCAGATTAAGGTTCGCAGGGTTACCTTTAAGCTCATGAAATCCCGCTGGGGATCCTGCAGCGCCGATGGCAACATCTCCCTTAATATCCTTCTCATGCTGGCTCCGGTTAAGGTCAGGGATGCCATTGTGGTTCATGAACTGAGTCATCGGGTGCATATGAATCACAGCCGGGATTTTTATGCGCTGTGCGTTAAATACTTTCCGGAATACTGGGAGTGCGAGAAATGGCTGAAAAGCCATTGCAAGGAAGTTCTTGCCCGTGCATATGACTGAGGATGCATCTTTGGCGGATGGCGTAATCAGGTTAAACCTCTTCAGCAGTTCAAACTCTTCAGTATTTCGTGTTTTACGGTTTGTGTTTTTTGTTTAAGTAACTAACAGTTTAGTTCATTTCGTGGTGTTGTTTTGCCTTTTTAACTGTACACTGTTAGTCATATGTTTAGTATCCTTGAGTTTGTCATATGATTATTGCTGTCACGTGCTCGCTGGTGCTGCTCCTTGTGCTTATTGTGTGCGCGCGTATTCTTGTCATCCAAAAGAAAACCATAAAAGCATTACGGAAGCAGAATGCTGAGTTTATTACTCTCTGTGATTTGATTCAGGCTCCCATATGGTTTAAGGACAGCGATCTCAAGCTTACCTGGGTTAATCAGTTTTATGCTCTCATGTTTGACAAGGACAGATCCTATTTTGTCGGGCTTACTGATCGTGACATCGCTCCTAAGAAACTCGTGGAAGGCTATGTCCGTGACGATATGTATGTCCTGGAATCCAAAAACGTTTACCGCTACCGTGAGAATGAAAAGGCCGGCCTTTGGTTTGAAAGCGTCAAATTTCCTCTGGTAGGGGAGGACGGCAATTCCTATGGAGTAGGGGGCATTGCCTTTAATGTCACGGCTATCAAGAAGTCTGAGAATATGCTTCATAAGCTGGTGCACAGCGACTATCTCACCGGTGTTCCCAATCGTCTCAGTCTGTCGGTGGAAGGCGCGAAGTATCTCTCAGAATCAGATGCTGCAGGACAGAAGCTGGCCTTCATTTTGGTGGATATTAAGAATTTCCTGAGCGTTAACAAGATGCACGGGCATGTGGTGGGGGATGAAATACTTAAGATCACCGCTGAAAGAATTAAAAACGCGCTTTCTGATTTTGCCGCATTTGTCGGACGTTTCAGCGGCGATCAGTTTCTGGTTATGCTGAAGAACTGCAATGATGCCGAGGTCATCGATAATGCTGTGGCCAGCATTCAAAATGAAATCGGGAACCAATATCAGATATTTGGCGGTGCCTTTGCGGTATCTGTTTCTGTCGGTATCAGCATTTTTCCTGAACACGGCATGGATTATGAGACCTTGATAAGAAATGCTGATGTGGCTCTTCTGGCCGCAAAAAGATCCTTTGATCAAAATGTGATGACCTATTCTGAAGTTATGGGAATGGGAACCAATAAGAGGGTGTTAATCGAGAACAAGCTCAGCGGCGCCGTGGCTCGTGGCGAGTTCTACCTTTACTATCAGCCCAAGGTTTGCGAAGAAACGAAGAGAATTAAAGGCATTGAGGCCCTTATCAGATGGAATAGTCCGGATTTTGGCAAGCTGATGCCCAATGATTTTATCCCCATTGCCGAGGACAGCGATGTCATAGTTACCATAAGCGATTGGGTGCTCAAAACAGCTCTGGAGCAAAATCTTTCCTGGAAGGAAAAGTTCGGCGAGATGTACCCGATGGCGGTCAATCTTTCCAGACGTCAGATCTCAAAGCCGGATTTTCTGACCAAAATTGTCAACCTTCTTGAGGAGCTTAACTATCCGCCGAAATTTTTGGAGCTGGAGCTTCGGGAGACGGTGCTGTCCCATGCTGACGTCAGAATTCTTAAGGACTTTGGCCATCTCCGCGAGATGGGAGTAAAGATCAGCGTCGATGATTTCGGCACCGGACTTATCAACATCACCAATCTTAAGACCTTCCCCTTGGACTGCATCAAAATTGATAAGTGCTTTATCAGCAACATTTCCAAGTCTCAGGAGAAGCAGCAGATCGTGGATGCTATTATCAGTCTGGCAAAAACCTTTAAGCTTTCGCTGATTGCCGAAGGGGTGGAAACCGGTATAGAGCTTGACTATCTTAGACAGTCAGGAATTGCCGATATTCAGGGTTTTTATTTTGCGGAGCCGCTGAACGTTGAGGCCATGACCGATTATATTGAACACAAAAAGAATTCCGGAGAGAGCAATTAGCGGCGAATAGTGAAAGGTGCCAATACGGACAGCGTTTTTTCGGAACCTGATCTGATAACATAAAAGGAAAAGGCTGCATCTTGGATGCAGCCTTTTAAATTACCGGGCTTTCAATGCTGTTATCAGCAAAGTTACCCGGCTTGCATTCAGGCGTTCTCTACATTATGTCATCAAGACCGCCGTCACCTCCGAAGCTTCCCTGAGAGGATGAAGAGGAAGATGATGATGAACCGGAACTGCTCCGTCCGCCATTATCAACCTTAAAGTCCTCTTCTTCGGTAACATAGGTGTTTGCGGAAATGCGCGGAGTCTTGATAAAGAATTCCTTATAACCCGCCACAGAGCTGGTAACGATGTCTTCGCCAGGCTCCACCGGGGTTTCCGGAGTTCCCTTGAGAGCATAGTTCATAAATTCAATCCAGATAGGAAGAGCGGATTTACCGCCGGATTCTCCCCGTCCCAGACTTTTTGCATAATTGTCGAAACCTACCCATACCGTGGTGACGGTATTTCCGTTGAACCCGGAAAACCAGGCGTCGCGGCTTTCGTTGGTGGTTCCTGTTTTTCCGGCGATATCATCCCTCTTCATTACTCGGGCCCTGGTTCCGGTGCCGTTATACCTGCCCCGGGGGCCGGATCCGCCCCAGATAACGCTGTGGAGCGTGCTGGCAATAAGGAAAGCATTGCCATGGGTGATGATTTGTTCTGCGTGGTGTCCTTTAACCAGAAGCTCTGCTTCTTCGGGTACCAGCTCCGGTTTAATGGAATTAACCACGGCATTCGGACAGTCGTTGCAGGCGTTATAAGGTTTTGCTTTGTAAATAACCTGTTCCGCATCTCCCAGAGTAACCGTCTCAATGAGGTAAGGTTCGATTTTATAGCCGCCGTTGGAGAAGGTGGCATAACCGGTTACCAGCTCCAGGGGCGAAACCTCAAAGGCGCCCAGAGCGATGGAGTCGTTCTTCTGGTACTTTTTGACAGTGAAGCCGAACTTGGAGAAGTGCGTTACGAATTTATTAACGCCCAAAGCTCTGATAAGACGGACGGAAACCACATTCTTTGATTTTGTCAAAGCCTCTCTGATGGGGATGAGTCCCTCATATACGTTAGGCGAATTCTTGGGAGACCAGCTGTTTTTGCTCCAGGGATTCCAGATGGAAATTCTTTCATCCAGCATCAGGGAAGCCAAAGTAAACCTGTCAGCCAGCGCGGCGGAGTAGAGGAAGGGTTTGATGTTTGACCCGGCCTGGCGCTTTGCCTGTTCCACTCTGTTAAAGGAGTTCTGCATAAAACTGTAGCCGCCCACCATGGCTTTAATGGCTCCGGTGTGGGAGTCAAGGGAGATGAGAGCGCCCTGCACTGCGGGGATCTGTCTCAGCTTATATTGATTGTCCTTTACATATTCTACATAAACCAGATCTCCCGGCTTGATAAATTGGGCGACTTTGGCCGGAAAATTCCCAGAAGGTACTTCGTTTCTGGTGGTCTTGGCCCATTTCATATGGTCAAAGGAAATGGATCCGATCCCCTTGTCCTTTACATAGACATTAACTGAGCTTGTTTTGCTGTCTGCAGAAACGGCGATGGCAGGAGTAATGTACTCAAAGGTTTTATAGTTTTTGAGAACAGTCTTCAGGGATTCTTCATCATTAAGGTCAATTTTCTGAGATTGCAGGATGTTTTCCGGCTTCCGGTATCCGTGTCTCATGTCATAGGCATTGAGGCCGTCATATACTGCCCGGTTGGCTACATGCTGCATTTCGGAGTCTATGGAGGCATAAACCTTGTAGCCTTCGGTGTATACGCCTTCGCCGTAGGTTGCCTCCATCTTCAGTCTGATGGACTCTGCCACATAAGGAGCATTTGCTTCCAGCTTGGCCTTGTGGTAGTAGGCGGACACGGGTTCATTATCGGCGTTCTGATATTCCTCCGGGGTTATCATATTAAGCTGAAGCATTCTGTTCAGCACCAGATGTCTTCTCTTTCTGGCGTTTTCCGGATGGGAGATGGGGTTAAGGTTAGAAGGTGCCTTGGGGAGTCCGGCTATCATTGCCATTTCTCCCAGAGTAAGTTCATCTACGGTCTTGCCGAAATAGACATAAGCGGCGGCAGCCACGCCGTAGGAATGATGTCCGAGGGCAATTTTATTAAGATAGAGCTCCAGTATTTCATCCTTGGTCAGAGTCTGCTCGATCTTCCAGGACAGGAAGATCTCCTTGATTTTTCTGGAGAAGGTTTTTTCATTAGAGAGGAAGAAGTTTCTGGCTACCTGCTGGGTGATGGTACTGGCGCCCTGAACCTTTTTTCCGGAAGAGAGACCGGCATAGGCGGCGCGCACGATGCCAATGGGGTCAATTCCGACGTGGTCATAAAAGCGCGCATCCTCTATTGCTAAAAAGGCATTCTTCAGTCTTTCCGGAATCTGGTGAATGGAAAGCGGCATTCTGCGATGCTGTCCGAATTCGCCGATAAGCTTCCTGTCCTTTGTGTAGATGAGGAGAGGCGTTTCAAAGGAAACATCCCTGAGCTCATTAACATCGGGAAGAGCGCTTTGGGTGTGATAGTAGTAAAAGCAGCCGGCAGCAGTCAGCAGGCTGCCCAGCAGTATGCAGAACCATATGATTCTGCGCATCCAGATAAAAATCATTTGTATGTCACTGAGTCAGTTAAGAATTTCTGGAATTATAGCTTAATTTGTTACCTAGCTCAAAATCGGCAAAAGGAATATTTCTTTTTTTTAGATATCGGAAGTCATAAAAAGTTATGATATGGGAACGAGTGAAACTTTAATCAGCACGGATGCAAATATGGCTGGAATGAAAAGCAAAGGCGTACTTTATTCGCTCCTCGGGGTGGATTTTGGAAGCCAAAGTATCAAAGCAGTTGCAATCTCAGGCAAGTCCAAAGACTTCAAGATTACTGCCGTAGCAGAAGTCCCTACTCCGAAGGGGGCGATAGTTGATTACCAGATCAATGACATTGAGAAGGTAACAACTGCTGTGAAGACATTAGTCAAGCACGTTTCTGGCGGCCCTAGGTATGTGGCTACTTCTGTTTCGGGGTCTAGTGTAATCTCAAAGATTATTCAGGCTGACGCGAATTTCAAGGATTCAGAACTGAGTACCTTCGTGGAGCAGGAAGCTGAACAGCTTATTCCGTTCCCTCTTGATGAAATCAGTCTGGATTACGAAATTCTTGGGCCTAATCTTGTGGATGCCACTAAGAGTGATGTTCTTCTGAGCGGCGCAAAAACCGAAAGCGTTGAATCCCGTCAGGCGGTGTTTGAAGGCGTCGGCAGAACGGTTAAGGTTGTGGATATTGGTATTCATGCCCTTGCCAGAGCTGTTAAGGCCACTATCCCAGGTTTTGAAGAGGCTTATAACGAAAAGCCGGTGGCGCTTGTTGACGTTGGAGCGGTAACTCTTACCTTTGGTGTAATGTATCATGGTGAAGTTATCTATCAGCGTCTTCAGAGCTTCGGCGGTGATACCCTGACTCAGAATCTCTGTCAGGCTACCGGCATGGCTTATGAGGATGCCGAAAAGGCCAAGGTAACCAACAGGATGCCCGGCGATGCCAAGAACGAAATCATTAACCCGTTCATGATTCAGCTGGCGCAGAATATTAAGCGTAATGTTCAGCTTTTCAGCAGTTCGTCATCTCACCGTGATGTATCTGCAGTTGTCCTTACCGGCGGTGGCTGCCTGGTTGAAGGTTTTGTTGACCAGATGAGCTCGCTTTTGAGAATGGATGTTAAGTGTCCGGATATCTTTAAGAAATTCCCTAACCTCAAGAGCGATACTAACCAGATGGGGTGCAAATATATGACCGCGCTGGGTTTAGCATTAAGGAGTTTTGAAGAATGTCCAATATAAACCTCCTCCCGTGGCGTCAGCAGCTGAAAAAGAAAAGTAAGGATGCCTTTTTTAAAATTATTACAGCGTTCGTGCTAATTGCTTTAGTTGTTGCGGCTGCCGGTTATTTTTATCTGGAGTTCGCGATTTCCACGCAGAATCATCGGAATAGTGAGTTTGAGCAGCAGATTGCCCAGCTCGATCAGCAGATTGCGGAAATAGCCAAGCTGAAGGAGCGCCGTCAGGAGCTTATTGATCGCATGAAAGCCATTGAAACCCTGCAGCAGAACAGAAATATCGCTGTGCATCTGTTCTCGGATTTGCCGACCTTGGTTGCATCAGGTGTTTATCTGGATTCCATGAAATTTGATCAGAGAACCGCTCAGGTGAAGGGTATGGCTGAGTCCAACCCGCGTGTGTCATCCATGCTTCGTAACATTGACAACAGTAAGTGGTTAGGTCAGAGCAACATTACTGAGACTAAGGCTGAAATGCAGAACGGACAGCGTAAGCTGCCTACCCTTCCTGACGGCCTTTACAATTTTGTTATGAGCTTTAAGGTAGTTGACAGCACTGATGCCCTTAATGCTGGTAACAAGGGAGGAACCAAGTAATGGCCGGAAGTGATTTTAATATTAACCAGATTGAGACTTGGCCTCTGATTTTAAGGCTTGCATCAGGTTGTTTGTTAGTTGGTGCAATTTGCTATGGAGCTTGGTGGTTTCAGGGCGAAGAAATGCAGGACAAGCTTGACAGTGAGATCAGAGAAGAGACTCGGCTTCGTGCAGAATTTGAAGACAAAGCGGCTCAGGCTGCCAATCTTGAAGCCTACAAGGAGCAGATTGTTGAATTGGAAAGCTTGCTTGATGCGCAGTTAAGACAGCTTCCTAACAGCAATGAGGTTGCCAATCTTTTGGATGATATTTCATTTATTGCTCAGGATAATGGTTTGACCCTTGCCAGCATTAAGTGGGAACCTGAGGTTCAGAAGGAGATTTATACAGAACTCCCGATGAATATCCATGTTACCGGTACTTACGAACAGTTGGGCAGCTTTGCGGCTGACACTGCGGCTCTTCCGCGAATTGTAACCATCGATAAGTTTGATCTTTCAAGAGTCGATCTTAAGGACAAGGGTGGCAAGGTTGTGGATACTGAGCTTTTGGATATGAAGCTTATAGCAAAGACTTTCCGTTACAATGAAACCCAGGCTAAGCAGAATCAGCAGCGCCGGCAGCGGAGGGAGGCGAATAGATAATGAAGAAATTAACCTTGTTGTCCGCAGCGTTGGCATCTGTTTTGCTGCTCACCGCATGTGAATCTGGTTATACCGATTCCGTAAAGGAGTTTTGCGATACCAAGCGTAAGCAGGCGCCTTCCCAGATTGAGCCTCTTCCTCAGGTGACCGCTTTTGTTGCCATGAAGTTCGAGCCCAAAACTGATCGTATGCCGTTTGTTCTTCCCAAGCCTGAGATTTCTCAGCCAGCTTCAGCTAAGCCTGTTAGCTGTGAACAGCCGGACAGAGAACGTCCTATGGAAGAACTTGAGCAGTACTCTCTTGATAATCTCTTTATGCGCGGTACCATCATGATGGATAATAAGCTCAGAGCTTTGATTCAGACCGCAGATGGTATTGTTGTCCGTGTTGTTCCCGGAATGCATATGGGACTCAATTTCGGTAAGGTAATCCGCGTTGCGCCGGATTCGGTAGAGGTTGAGGAGTTTATCTCTGACGGTAACGGATGCTGGGATAAGAAATCATCCCGTATTGATTTGATTGAAGCGGAATAATTAGCAGGCAGGAAACATAATTATGAATTTTCAGAAGAAAAAATTAGGGCTTTGTGTGATGCTGGCATCCTTTGCCGGTGTTGTATTGCCTGCTGAGGCAGCCACCAAGCTTGAAAACATTAAGGTAGATAACAGTCTGGCTTCCCAGACCAGGATTGAGTTTCAGTTCGATGGTCCTGTGGGCGGCTATCAGGATCGTCTCCAGTATGACCCGGAGCAGCTGGTGCTTAATCTCAGCGATGCGGAATCTGCTTTGCTTAAGAATGAATTTAAGGTTAAGTCCAAGTCTGTAAAGAATGTTAACGTAAAGCAGAGCGGCGGCGACCTTAATGTGGCTGTGGATTTGGAGTCCTTGGTTCCCTACGAGGTTTCTCAGCAGGGCAACTCACTTTACGTGACTCTTGGCCAGGATCCCCGGGCTACCGCAGCTAAGCAGGGTTACGCCGATCCCAGCGTTCTTAAGTCCAAAAAGACTGTTGCTGCGGGAATTAACCGCATTAATGGCATTAACTTTAAGAAGGGCGCAGCCGGCGAGGGCTTGGTTCTGGTAAGCCTTGATAACAAGAATGCGGCTCTTGAGCTTATTCCTAAGGGTACTCATCTTCTTGCCAAGTTCCATGGTTCAGCAGTTGATCCCAACCTTCTTGCTGTAATGGATGTAAATGATTACGGTACGGTTCTTAAGAACATTGATGTTTCTGAAGGTGCCGACGGAGCTGTTCTTGACATTGCTCTCCAGACTGCTGAATTTGAAGCCAAGCATGTCCAGAACGGTGAAGCTATCGTTATTACGGTAGCTAAGAAGAAGCCTGTTGTGAAGGTTACCGATGCTCCTCGCTACCTTGGTAAGAATCTGTCTCTGTCTTTCCAGGACATTCCGGTAAGAAATGCTCTCAAGATTCTTGCTGAGGAAGTTAAAATCAATTTGGTGATGAATGACTCGGTAAGCGGCAATATCACTGTTAACTTTGATAATGTTCCCTGGGATCAGGCTCTTGATACCATTCTGCGTGTTAAGGGACTTGATAAGAGAGTAGATGGTAACATCCTCCTCATTGGTCAGCAGGAAGAGCTTTCCTCCTATGAGCAGAAGCAGCTCGAAGAGCAGGAAAAGAAGAGTGCTAAGGAGCCTTTGGTTACTGAATTCATTCAGATTAACTATGCCAAGGCCTCTGATATTGTGAAACTCCTTAAGACTAACGACGGTGCTAACTCTATTGCTGCTGAACAGGGGAACAGTAATTATGGTCAGGGCGGTGGCAACGGCGCAGAAGCTTCTGACAGTCTTCTTTCTGTACGCGGTACTGCCACCGTTGATGAAAGAACCAATACCCTGATTATCAAGGATACTGAAGCTTCCATTGCCAATGTTAAGCGTCTTATCGAAAAGCTTGATACCCCGATTCAGCAGGTTATGGTTGAAGCTCGTATCGTTGCTGTAGACGATTCTGTTTCTGAGGATCTTGGTGTACACTGGAATCTTGCTAGCAATAATATTATTCAGTCTGGACACGAAGATGGCAAGTGGAGCGGACAGATTGCTACAAAGACTCAGAATACAAACGCAGAAGATAATGGTGGTCTTATCAGTATTGGCAGACTGGGCAAGAATTTCGAGCTTGGCCTGACCTTGGCTGCTCTTGAGTCTGAAAACCGCACCGAGACCATCGCATCTCCGCGGGTTACTACCACTAACCAGAAAGAAGCTAAGATCGAGCAGGGTTATCAGATTCCTTCCCTGACCGCTGCTTCCAGCGGCGCCACTACTGTTGAATGGACTGATGCCGTGCTTTCTCTTACGGTAACTCCTCAGATTACCCCGGATGACAGTATTTTCTTGGATCTGGAGATTACCAACGATACCTTGGGCAATACTGTTACCACTGTAACTGGCAGCGCTATCAGTATCAACAAGAGAAAGGTTACTACTTCCGTTCTTGTGGGTAATGGCGAGACCTTGGTTCTGGGCGGTATTTTCCAGCAGGAAATCAAGCGCATTAAGAACCAGATTCCGTTCTTGGGCGATATCCCGGTAGTTGGCTGGCTCTTTAAGACTGTTTCCAACTCCAACACCCGTCGTGAAGTGCTGGTATTTATTACCCCGCACATCATTGAAGGCGCTGTAGGCCGGTAAGAGTTTTCATTTCAGCGTAAAGGTCTCCATTTTGGAGGCCTTTTTTTATGCCCGCTCAAAATACGTTATAATTCCCCTGTTTTAGTGTTACTTGATGTTAGTTGTTATGTCCAAGCGCAGAAATATTTTTTTAGTGGGGCCCATGGGAGCCGGCAAAACCACCATCGGCCGGCTTCTTTCTGAAATACTGCACCTCCAGTTTTTGGATTCGGATCAGGAAATTATCAACAGAACCGGAGCTGATATCTCATGGATCTTTGATGTTGAAGGGGAGAACGGTTTTCGGAAGCGCGAAAGCGATGTTATCAATGATCTTTCCCGTCGGGAGGGCATTATTCTTGCGACCGGCGGCGGAACTGTTAAAACAGATATAAACAGAACTTATCTTCGCGAGCGCGGTACCGTGGTTTATCTCAGAACCTCGGTATCGAAACAATACGAAAGAACCCGTTTTGACCACAAAAGGCCGCTTCTTCAGCAGGCTGATCCCCGGCAGGTTCTTGAAAAGCTTTTGCAGGAAAGAGAACCTCTTTATTTGGAAATTGCCGATATTGTCGTCAGCACTGACGAGAACGATCCCCGTTCTTTGGCTCCGCGCATTGCAGAAGAATTTCGCAGGTTTTGCAGTAATCCATCATCGGTGAGGAAGTAAAAATGCTGAAAAAGTTAGTCGTTGATTTAGGTGAGCGCAGCTATCCCATTTTTATTGCAGACGGCGCTCTGACATCTCCTGCATTGTGGCAGGATTGCCTGGTGAAAAGAGGCAAGGTGGTAATTGTTACTAATGAAACCGTGCAGAAGTGGTATCTTGAACCTCTTAAAAACGCCCTGAAAACTATCGGTGTGGATGCCTTGTCATGTATTCTGCCTGATGGCGAACAGTATAAGGATCTCGAGCATTTTAATGATATTCTGACCTTCCTTCTGGAAAATTCCGCCGGGCGGGATTCCACGATCTTTGCTCTGGGCGGCGGCGTTATTGGTGATATGTCCGGTTTTGCGGCTGCCTGTTATCAGCGCGGCATTGACTTTATTCAGGTACCCACCACCCTTCTTTCTTATGTGGATTCATCAGTGGGCGGCAAGACTGCGGTCAATCATCCTCTGGGAAAAAACATGATTGGCGCTTTTTATCAGCCTAAGGCCGTGATTAT
>JAEEGF010590288.1_pt1 | contig 28585 bp, 20 predicted proteins | sample 9134171 | NCBI WGS metagenome assembly JAEEGF01 (sample SAMN16246542, study PRJNA631951) | gut metagenome | biome: gut microbiome; feature: rumen; material: AP-attached | host: Bos | place: Iran: Karaj | collected 2018-10 | reverse complement strand
GTCAACATCGTCTATTTCGACCTTGGCGAGGGCAGCGACTACCTCTACCACGGGCAGAACCGCCTCATAGGAATGAACACTGGCGACGAGCTGCGGATTACGGAGGAGGATCGCAACGGCATCAGGATACTATCGCCGAAGCATGTCTTTCCGGAATACTACATCCTGCGGGTGAAGGCATTCAACAAGGAGCCGGAGAATGCGATGGACGAATGGATGGACTACCTTAAGAACGAGCGCATCCGCCAGGACACCGAGGTGCCGGGGCTGCAGGAGGCGAAACGCCGTCTGGACTACCTGAAAATGACGGTGGCGGAACAGAAAATCTACGACAATTACCTGTACAACAAGTTCTACAGGGAAGACGTGCTAAACACCAGCCGCACCAAGGGTGTGGTTGAGGGTTACCATGAGGGGGAAGCCAAAGGAAGAGCAGAAGGTATGCAGGAGGGTTTGGAGAAAGGCCATGCAGAAGGACTACAGGAGGGTTTGGAAAAAGGCCGTGCCGAAGGAAGGGCAGAAGGCCTGCAGGAAGGTTTGGAAAAAGGCCGCGCCGAAGGGTTGAAAGAGGCTGCCGCAAAAATGAAGCGTTTGGGGATTTCTCCGGAGCAGATTTCCCAATCCACGGGGATTCCGCTGGGTGAGGCGCAGGTGGAATGATTTGTCGCTTCATAAATAATCCTGAAGTCAGCAGAAAAAGCGGAAAAATGTGCCAATTGATGAAGATTTTCTGAAATATAGCTTCCATTTTCAGTTAATCCGCCCGTTTGGAAAGGGGGATGCATAGGAAAACACATATATGACACCAAGTTGAAAATCAGTTTAATGAAATTTTCAGCCCATTTTTGCACCGTTTTTCCTGATAGTTATAATTAATTGAAGCACAATAAAATAAAAAAAAATTTAAAAAAATGGGTGGAAAATAAACTTTTGTATTTAAATATGTTATATTTTTGCCAATGTTTTTTAGTTATTAACACATTAAATAATATTTGACATGACAAAAGCAGAAGTTGTAGCTGAAATCGCCAGCAAAACTGGAATTGAAAAAGTTGCGGTGCAACAGGTGGTTGAAACCTTCATGACTACCGTGAAGAACTCCTTATTGAAGAAAAATAACGTCTATCTGAGGGGTTTTGGCAGTTTCATAGTTAAAGAGCGTGCCCAGAAGACCGGCAGAAACATCTCCAAGAACACGACGTTGGTCATCCCCGCCCATAACATTCCCGCTTTCAAACCGGCCAAATCGTTCACCAACACCGTCAAAACGAAAGTTAAATAATTCCAAAATCCAATAGTTATGCCAAGCGGTAAAAAGAGAAAGAGACATAAAATGGCAACCCACAAAAGGAAAAAACGTCTGAGAAAGAACAGGCATAAGAAGAAATAACTTTTGTGGACAAACAACTATTAAAAACTAAATTACGCCTCGTGCGTAATTTAGTTTTTTTGTTTTCATAAGGCAGGAAAACAGGTGATGAGTGATAAAGAAAAGAAAGAACTGTATGTAAACGTAGGGGAGAAGGATGTAGAGATAGCGCTGCTGGAAAACAGTGTGCTGGTGGAATTGCACAAGGAGAAGATCAACAGCAATTTCATGGTTGGAGATATCTACCTTGGGCGTGTCCGCCGGATTGTGCAGGGGATGAATGCGGTGTTTGTCGATATCGGGCATGAGCGGGACGCTTTCATGCATTTGTCCGACATGGGTCCGAACATTTTGACATTTAATAAATATATAAGGGATACGCTGCAGGGACGCCGCGCCGACATCATGCGGCAGGAATACCCGATGGAACCGGTGGTCTCCAAGACGGCAAAAGTTGATGACATCTTCTCATTCAACCAGCTGGTAATGGTGCAGGTAATCAAGGAGGCAATCTCCACCAAGGGTCCCCGTGTTTCGGGCGAGATTTCGTTTGCGGGCCGTTTTCTGGTGCTGGTGCCTTTTGCCAAGGATGTCATGGTTTCGCAGAAAATAAAAAACCGTAAGGAGCGTAACCGGCTGATAGGGCTGGTGGCCGGCATCAAACCTAAGAATGTGGGGGTGATAATCCGGACGGTTGCTGAAAATCAGGGACGGGATGAACTTTTGGCCGATATGCGTGATGTGTTGGGAAAATGGAAAGGCACATTGGACGGAGTCAGCGGAACGCGCTTTCCGAAAAAGTTGTGCAGCGAGCTGAACCGCACCTCATCCCTGTTGCGTGATATGCTCAACGAGAGTTTTACGGGAGTCTATACCAACAGCCGCCAGCAATACGAGAATCTGAGCGCCTATGTGAGGCAGATAGCCCCGAATCAGGTGGATATTGTGAAATACCACCAGAAGCCGGTGCCGCTGTTCGAATACTATGGCATCGACCGGCAGATCAAGAGCGGTTTTGGAAAGATTGTGGCCATCAAGAACGGCATCTATCTGATCATAGAGCAGACAGAGGCGATGTATGTGATCGATGTGAACAGCGGCCACAAGATGGATTCCCAAAAGAATCAGGAAGACAACATCTTGAAGGTGAACATGGCGGCGGCAACGGAAATTGCGCGGCAGCTGCGGTTGCGGGATATCGGCGGCATCATTATCATCGATTTTATCGACATGCGCCTGGCGGAGAACCGCAAAGCGCTCTACAACAAGATGACGGAGGAGATGAAGCGGGACCGTGCCAGCCACACCATCCTTCCGACCAACAAGTTCGGCCTGATTCAGATCACCCGCCAGCGGGTGCGGCCCGAAACCAACACCGATTTGCTGGAGAAATGTCCCTCCTGCCATGGCAGCGGCAAGGTGAAACCGGCCACCATGGTGGTGGACGATATGTACCAGAATTTGGAGTTCCTCTTGCGCAATTATCAGAAGAACAGATTGACGCTTCAAGTGCACCCCTTCATTTATGCCTATTTGAAAAAGGGTATTTTCAGTCAGCACCTCCGCTGGCAATGGCAGCTGAAACGCCGTTTCGGGCTGCGGTCCATGCCAAACTACCAGTTGCTGGAATACAAGTTCAATAACAAACGGTTAGGTGATATTGACTTGTGGGAGAAAAAGGAGGAGGCTTAAGGCCTCCTTTTTTTATTTCAGGTTTACAAAGCGGTCAAAAATATTTACACTCAGTGCGAAGTTAATGGTCATACCCTGCATGTAATCGGTGAAGTTGGCTTGTGTGACATAGATTTTGGCACGCAGGGACAGGTTATGGCATTCTTTGGTGGGGAGGTAGTTGGGTGCAATGTTCAGTGAGGTGCGTAACCGATAATCCATACAAAGCCCGCCCAGGACCCCGCCGGTTTTTTTCCGGTGCTTCACCTCATCGTTCTGTCCGGGGATTGTGGAGATTTCGCTGCTGCCGTAACCGACAAAAGGCATGATCTGTATTTTTTTCCGATCCCAGATGCGGTAGCCTAATGCCGCCGACAGCTGGCACAGCTCCAGATGGTCGGAAGAGGACCAGCGTTCCCCCGGAATGGGCAGCGAATCCATTTTCACTGCGGTTCCGCCGAGTCCGGCGTTCAGCATCAGTTCGGTCCTGCCGAGGGCGAACTCAAGGCTGAAATGCACGTCCGCCTTTGGACGGAAGTATTCCTGGAGCTTGCCTGTATAAAGTCTGCTTCCGATGCCCACGCCGGCACCGAATCCGAACAGGGCGGGTTGGAAGGCCGGAACAGATTCCAGCCTGTCGGGGGTCCTGTCAAGCTGCCTCTGCACACTGTCCGCCCATCGTTTTACAACCATGCTGTCCGCGCCCTGGCGGGAGGCAGTTTTGAAAATTTCCACTTCCCTGTTTAACCGGTTTATCCCATTTCGGAGGCAACTGTCGATTTCTGATTGTCTGCGGAGTCGGTTCACCGTCTGTTGCAGGTTTCTGCTTTGTAGTTCCACCATGTTGAAAATCACCTGTTGATAGTGTAATTCCCGGCTGTTCGCAAATCGTAAATCCACCGTGGAGGAGTCCCGGTCACAATAGGTGTCCACAACGAGGTGGTTGACCATTGTGTCGTGGATTTTCTGGTGTGACGCATCGTACGTGATGTAATAAAAGAGTGATGCGGAGTTTTTTGTTCCGTTTTCCAGTTTGGTGAAATCATCCCATGTCAGTTTCCCCTGTTCCCAACGGCGGCTGTTGACTCCGTCAACCTGTGCGTTCATTTGCTGTGTTGCCAGTAATCCGGCAAGGATGCCAATCCATACATGTTTCATAGTTGTTCCGTATAAAATTGGCTACAAAAGTAGCAGAAAAACAAATATCCTTTCACGATTTTCGGCATGTTTTTGGATAAAAGTGTCCCTTATGGATGTAAAAAATCTTATATAACACAGAAAATCAAAATGGTAAACACTAAAAAATAAAATGTATGAAAGCTTGGTTTCATGTTTGAAAATTGTATACTTTTGCATCCGATTTTAACGATCCGTTAGCTCAGTTGGTTTAGAGCGCTTGCTTGACAGGCAAGAGGTCAGCAGTTCAAGTCCGCTACGGATCACCGATAACCTGAAAATGGTCCGTTAGCTCAGCTGGTTCAGAGCGCTTGCTTCACACGCAAGAGGTCGGCAGTTCGAATCTGCCACGAACCACCAAAAAAAGGATGCCTACGCATCCTTTTTTTATTTGCTCAGGTCGCTCACCAGTTTCCGGTAATAGTCGATGGTCTGCTGCTGGTGACCGATGTCCTGTTCCAATGCCCGGATGATGTGTTTGAGGTTTTCTGTGTTCTTTTCTTCCGAATGCCGCTTTTGGGCGGGCAGGGCAGTATAGCTGGGAATGTGTTCCCGCAGTTGCGGTTTTAGCAGCATTTCCCCTTCACCATACAGCAGCCATTGCAGATTCAGTTGTGGAAATTTCAACGAAATTGTTTCCAAACGGTCAGGTTTAATGCCATTTTTGATGCGGGAAACATAACCGTTTCCTGCTGAAATCATCCTTTCAAATTCGCATATACTTAGTTTTTCGCTCTTGATAAATTCTCTAAGCCTTTCACTTATAGTCATTAGTACAAAATTTCAAAAAAAATCAACGAATTTTACATCATTATGTTTGAAAAAATATTATTTTTGCAACGAAAAATAGATTTCCATTGCGCCCACAAAGGTACAAAAAATAGAATCATTATTTGGAATTTAAGGGATTCTTTTTGTAGGGATGCAGTGTGATGGGTGGAAATGGAAAACGAAAAAAGGTGTGGATGAGGATAATAGTATTTTACAGTGACAATTGCCACTGCACGCGTACATGTTGCACGGGATGGGGAAGCGTTTACTGATCCATGATTTTTTGCTGGATCATCTCCGTGAAATGATCATAGATGCCAAGCTTCTTCAATTCCTCCTGCGTAGTTTCAAAATGTACGGTAAAGGTGATTTTTGTTGTGTCATTTTTTTGATTTACATTTTTTTCCTCATTCTTGTAGAGTTCAAACAGATTTACACCTAATTCTTCAGAAATCCGTGTCAGCAGTTCCGTTTGCAAACTTTGCTTGGAAAAAATTTGTGTCTGTACGCATTGTCTTGATTTACCAATGTTTCTGGCAAATGATGCGTAGCTGCCGTAATTTTCGCCGACCAATTTCTTGATGGTTTGACCAATGTGGATTTTTGTTATTTTCATGCTGCAAAGATACTGTTTTTTTTACAGAGTTGGAATTTTAATCGAATTATATTCAATATAATATGTATTAAATTATAAGTACAAATCATAATAAATGTAAGAAAAAAACAATACAAAAAAATGTTTGCAAAGTGTTTTTGTCTTTTAGGGCAATATTTCCCACAATCCCACGTTACATTACTTTAATATGAATACAAAGATGGCAAATCGGCTGAAACGGTATGGGACATGGGGCCTCCTTCTGGTGGCGCTGCTGGCGGAATCGGCATGTGAAAAGACAATGACGGTACCTGCCTATCTGTATGTGGACAGTGTGTTTTTCTCGACCCAATATGCCAAACATGGCTCCTCTTCCGCCAACATTACGGATGTATGGGTGACAGTGGATGGGAAAAACATCGGGGTATATGAACTGCCGGCCACCATTCCTGTGTTGGCTTCCGGAGAGGTGAAGGTGCAGCTGCAGGCTGGCATAAAGAAAAACGGCATTTCCTCGCTAAGGCCGGTATATCCGTTCTATACGTCATACATTTGTTATCCGCATCTTGAAAAAAGGAGGTGTGACACGCTGGTCCCCTCTTTTACCTACCATTCCTCCGTCTTTTTTGACTTTAAGGAGGATTTTGAAGATGCCGGCATAAAGTTCACCGGTCTGGATTCCAGCAAGGGGATGTCAAAGGTCGCTGACAGGAAGGAGCTCTGTTTTCATCCGGGCGAAGTTAACCATTATGCGGGGCAGATCACATTGGGTCAAGGGGAAAGTTATTTTGAAGTGGTGACCAATGTGGCCTTGAAAAAGCAGCGCACATACACCTTTCTTGAAATGGATTATTGCGTGACGGGTGATATGGAGGTGGGTATTTATTACCAGCTGAACGGGCGCAAAATCCAGACACCTATTGGAGGGGTTTATAGGACAGGCACTTTGAAAGACAAAGAGTGGAAAAAAATATACATTAATTTAACGGAGGCAGTGAATGGGAATAGTTTGGTCTCCAATTACGAGGTGTATGTCAAAGCGGTTAAGCCATTATCTGATTCCGCTGTGTTTCTGTTTGATAATATAAAAATTGTGAATATGTAATGGCGGTAATCAATAAGAAAAGACAGACTTTTTATTATGTGTTTGCCGATGCCTTGGCTGCGGTGCTGGCAACGGCCTGCTTTTTTATTTCCCGGAAATATTCGTTCTTCGGACAGTCCGGGTGGGACTATGTGCTGGATCAGACGTTTCAGGACTGGAAGTTTTATCTGGACATTGTGCTGATTCCGCTTTGTTGGCTCAGCTTTTATGCGTTGTGCAGCTCTTACCGGAAAATATACCGGAAGTCCAGGCTGAAGGAGCTGGTTTCCACCATCAGGCAGGTGCTGATAGGTTCCCTGATCCTATTTTTTGTAATCATGCTGGATGATTATGTGGAACGTCCCACCGATTACATCCGCTATTTTGTCCTGCTCTTCGCTTTGCAGTTGGGCTGGACCTATCTGTTCCGTCTGATTATCATTACTATCACAAATAATCATATTCACCACGGGGAACTGGAGTTTCCAACCCTGCTGGTGGGTGGCGGTCAGGAGGCGGTGCGATATTTTGAGGCGTTGCAGAACCAGCGGCAGCAATCCGGAACCAAGCTGATCGGCTATGTGACGGCCAATGGGGAGGATACCACGGAAATTTCTAAACTTCTTCCCTGTTTGGGTTCCCATGAATCCATTCCGGATCTTATTCGGAAGTTCAATGTGGAGGAGCTGGTGGTGGCGGTCGGTGATGACACACGCCTGATTTTGGGGAAAATATTCCCGAATCTGGAACCATCGAACCTGCTGATCAAGATTTTTCCGCACACATCGGACTATCTTATCGGTGCGGTCAACAGCACGGCGGTGTACCATGAGCCGTTGATAGAGATGCAGTTGGATTTCATGCCGATAGGGCAGAAAATCTTAAAGCGGATAGGGGATATTGTCATCTCGCTGATTTGCATTGTGCTTTGTATACCCTTGTACATTTTTTTGGCATTTGGGGTGAAATGTTCCTCTACCGGTCCTGTCCTTTTCCGGCAGGAACGGGTCGGATATCGCGGAAAAAAATTCAATATCATTAAGTTCCGTTCAATGTATGTGGATGCGGAGAAGGAGGGTCCGCAGCTTTCCAGTGAGCATGACAGCCGGATCACCCATTTCGGGGTCTTTATCCGGAAAACCCATTTGGATGAGATTCCACAGTTTTTCAATGTACTGAAGGGAGACATGTCGTTAGTGGGCCCGCGGCCGGAACGGCAGTATTACATTGATCAGATTGTGAAAAAGGCGGCCCATTACAGGTTGCTGCAGCTGATCAAGCCCGGCCTGACCTCCTGGGGGCAGGTGACTTACGGTTATGCGGAGAATGTGGACGAAATGATAGAGCGGCTCCGCTATGATATGATGTACCTTGAGAACATGTCGCTGCTGATGGATATGAAAATCTTGTGCTATACGGTTTTGGCGGTTATCCGGCACAAAGGGAAGTGACATTGTCCGCAGATAAAAAAAAGTTCCGAAAAATAGGCTTTGCGTATGCAACTATTTGTTATTTTTGCAAAACAAAAAAGAGTATAAAGATATGATGAAATTTATTGTATCCAGCCAATTGCTGTTCAAGAATCTGCAAAACATCAGTGGTATCATCATCACAAACAAAAGCGTTCCCATTGTGGAGAATATACTCTTCACTATTCAGGGCATGGAATTGTGTTTGACGGCGACCGACTTGGAAACAACCATGATTGCCAGGGTGGAACTGTCGCAGGCCGAAGGTGAGGGAAGTATAGCCATCCCTTCCAAACTGGTGGTTGAAACATTGAAGACTCTGCCCGATGTGCCGGTTGTCTTTACAATTTCTGATGAGGGAAACATTGAAATTGTTGCGGATAATGCCCATTACAGTTTCATGGGTTTTGATGCCGCACAATTTCCGAAGAATCCTGAAATTTCGGATCAGAAGAGTTTTTCCATGCCGGTCAATTACTTGTGCAATGCCATTTCAAAAACCAATTTCGCCACTGCCACGCCGGACATCCGGCCGGTCATGGCGGGCATTTTGTGCGAGGTGAAGCAGGATGCAATCATTTTTGTGGCAACTGACGGGCACCGTATGGTCAAGTACGAATGCCAGTGTGAGGATACTGGCATGAATGAGTCCCTGATACTTCCGAAAAAGCCGCTGCTACAGTTGAAAAACGTGCTGCAAGGGGTTGAAGGTGACATCTGCATCAATTTCAACGCCTCACAAGTGTCTTTTACCATACAGTCCCTGACGGTAATCTCCAAACTGGTTGAGGGCCGTTATCCGAACTATGCTTCGGTGATACCGAAAAACAATACGAGTATTTTGCGGATAGACAGGATGCAGTGGTTGCAGAAATTGAGAAATATCGCCATGTATTCCAACCAGTCCACACACCAGGTGCGGCTTTCCATTTCTGAAACTGAAATGACCCTTTCCGCTGAGGACAGGGAGTTGGCAAACAAGGCGGTGGTGACAATGCCCTGCCAGTTCAGCGGTGAGGATCTGAACATCGGGTTCAGCTCCAAATTCCTGCAGGAGTTCTTGAGCAATTTGGACACTCCTGAAGTAATGTTCACCCTTTCCCATTCTACAGGGCCCGGACTGATGTTTCCTGTGTATGAGGATGAGGAGTCCGCTCCGGAGAAAATTCTGATGCTGGCCATGCCAGTTATGTTAAGCGCCGAATAGGCTGGTTGCGGCTGCAGTCGGGGAACTCTCCTGCGCCGCCATGCTTTATACATTATATTATATATAGGAATATTAAAAAATAAAACAGAATATCATTATGAGCATCATCAAACCTTTCAAAGGATTCCGCCCACCGGTGGACATTGTGGAAAAACTGGCTTCACGTCCCTATGACGTGCTGAACTCCGAAGAGGCCCGCGTGGAATGCGAGGGCAACCCCTACAGCCTGCTTCATGTGACCAAGGCTGAAATCGACCTGCCAAAAGGCACCGACGAGCATTCGCCTGAGGTGTACCTGCAGGTGGTCAAAAACTACAACATGTTCAAGGACCTCGGCTGGCTGGTCAAGGACGAGGAGGAGAAACTCTACGTCTATGCCCAGAGCATGAACCCGAAGGATGCCAACGCCAAATGGCAGTACGGCATCGTGGCCTGCGCCTACAGCGAGGACTATGTGAACAAGATTATCAAGAAGCATGAGCTTACCCGCAAGGACAAGGAGGAGGACCGCATGAAGCATGTCCGCATCACCAACGCCAATGTGGAGCCTGTCTTCTTCGCCTATCCCGCTGTGGCCCGCATCGATGAGATTGTGGCCTCCGTAACTGCAAAAAAGCCTGTCTATGACTTTGTTGCCAAGGAGGATGGTTTCGGACACCGTTTCTGGGTCATTGACGACCGCAAGCTCATTGACGAGCTGGTCGAGCTGTTCGCCACCAAGGTGCCCGCCATGTACATCGCCGACGGCCACCACCGCAGCGCCGCCGCCGCATTGGTCGGTCAGGAGAAGAAGGAGCAGAACCCGCACCACACCGGCAAGGAGGAGTACAACTACTTCATGACCGTCATTTTCCCAGACAACCAGCTGAACATTATTGACTACAATCGCGTGGTGAAAGACCTCAACGGCCTCAGCAAGGAGCAGTTCCTCGCCGCCGTCGGTGAAACCTACACTGTGGAGGATATGGGCACTGACATCTACAAGCCGACCAAGCTGCACGAGTTCAGCATGTATCTGGACGGCCATTGGTACAAGATGAACGCCAAGCCCGGCACTTTCGACAACAACGACCCGATCGGGGTGCTGGATGTGACCATCCTCAGCAACCTTGTGCTGGACAAGGTGCTTGGCATCAAGGATCTCCGCACCGACAAGCGCATCGACTTCGTTGGCGGCATCCGCGGCCTCGGCGAACTGAAACGCCGTGTGGATAACGGCGAGATGAAGGTTGCCTTCGCCCTCTATCCCGTCAGCATGAAGCAGATCATTGACATTGCCGATACCGGCAACATCATGCCTCCGAAGACCACCTGGTTCGAGCCCAAGCTGCGCTCCGGCCTCGTGATCCACGAGTTGTGCTAATTGCACGCACTTCACACATAATAAGCAGGCCGCAACATGTTGCGGCCTGCTTTAGTTTCAGTTATCCCAACCGCTGTGGAACTTAATCACCTTTGCTCCGGCAGCAGGAAGTCCGCGATGTTTTCCGGCGTGACAACCTGAAAGTCAGCTTGGGGATAGGCATCTGAGAATGTTTTGGTGAAAGAGGCTTTCGCCTTGGGGTTCCATTTGATTTCGTATGCATGGAGTTTTCCGCCACCCTCTTCCAAATAATCTATTTCCTGCTGCTGCTTGGTGCGCCAGAAATAACGGTTCACCCAACGGCGGTAATATCCGTTGCTTTTCATCCGCTCTGAGATGACAAAGTTTTCCCATAATGCCCCAACATCCTGTCTGATTTCGGGTGCGTTGAAATCGGCAATCAGGGCATTGCGGATGCCGTTGTCATAGAAATAGATTTTACGGCTTGTCTTGAGTTCGTTGCGCAGGTTGCGCGAATAGGACGGCAGCCGGAAAATGATGTAGCACTGTTCCAATAGCGTAATGTATCGTTCCACCGTTTTGCTGTCCATGGAACACATCTGGCCCAATTCGTTGAGTGACACTTGCGAACCAATCTGATATGCCAATGCACGCAGCAGTGTATGAAGTTTGTCAGGATGTTTTATATTCTCCCAGGAAAGGATATCCTTGTAAAGGTAGGCATCGGTAAGCGGTTTAAGTGTCTCCATTTCGTCACCGTCATTCATCACCACTTCGGGATAATACCCGTAAATGATGCGGTGCGGTAGCATGCGCATCTCTTTCATCTTTCCGTGATGTGCCGCCATTTCGCCGAACGACAGGGGGAACAGCTGATATTCCCACTTGCGTCCTGTCAGAGGTTCGTTCACCTTGTTGGCAAATTCGAAAGCGGAGCTGCCGGTGGCGATTATCTGTATGTCGCTGTCGGAATCGGCAACCAGTTTCAGCCGTAACCCGATATTTCTGATTCGCTGAGCCTCGTCCAATATCACAATTTTGTTGCCGTTGAATTCGGACAGCAGCCTGTCGGCGGAGGCATTGTCGAAAAGGTTCTGCACCTGCATCTCATCCCCGTTCAGCCACAGGACATGCTCCTGTTTTTGCAGCATTTGCTTCAACAATGTGGTCTTTCCCACCTGACGCGCTCCCAAAAGGACAATTATCTTTCCTTTAAACAATTTATCCTCAATGGATTTATATAGCAGTCTTTCTATCATGACATAATATTTTTACAATGCAAAAATATAACTTTTTTGGAATTGATTCCGCAAAAGTCATAACTTTTTTGGAATTGATTCCGCAAAAGTCATAATAGGCAGCGGATAATACGTTGCAGCCCTTCGTCAAGCAGACTGCGCGGACAGCCAACATTCATGCGGAAGCAGCCTTCGTAAGCGGTGCCTCCGAAAGCGGTGCCGTCGTTGAGCGCCACCTGTGCGTTGTGGATGAACCTTCGGCGCAGTTCGGCATGAGGCAGCCCCAAAGCTGAAAAGTCCATCCATAACAGAAATGAGGCCTCCGGCCGCATGACATTGACGGCCGGCAGTTCGCGGTGCAGGTATTCGATGGCATGGTCGATATTTTCCTGAAGGTATTTTTGCAGCGATGCCAGCCATGGTTCGCCATGGCGGAATGCGGATTCCGCCCCGATGTAGGCGAAAATGTTTCCGTTGGCAAGTTCGTATCCGTCAATGTAGTCGAAAAAGGTTTTTCGGAGTTGCGGGTTTGGGATGTATGCTACTGAGGATGAGAGCCCCGCGATGTTGAATGTTTTGCTCGGGGCGATAAAGGTGATGGAATGGTTCCGTGCCTTTTCGGAAACGGTGGCATAGGAGGTGTGATGGAATCCCTGTAGTGTCAGGTCGGCATGTATTTCATCGGAAATGACCGTTATCTTGTGGCGGTCGCATAGGTCGGCAATCTGTCGTAATATGTCGGCCTCCCACACTGTGCCGCCTGGATTATGCGGGTTGGAGAGGATCAACAGCCTTGCCCCTTGCAGTCGTTTTTCCAAATCATCAAAGTCAATGGCGAAACGCCCGTTCCGGACACGTAACGGACTGCATCGGAGTTCCCTGTGCCCGTGTCGCGGCAGGTTCAGGAATGGCGGATAGATCGGAGTTGTCACCACCACCGCCTCCCCTTCGCGGGTCAGCGCCTGCAGGCAGAAGGCAATACCGGCCACGATACCGGGAATGTAGTGAATCTCTTCAGCCATCGCCCGTATGGCATGGCGGGTCTCCAGCCATTGCAGGACTGCCTCCTTGTAGCTTTCCCCGCCAAAGGTGTATCCCAATATTGGATGTTCCAGCCGTCGGCGCAGGTCGTCAAGTATGCAGTCGGGGACGGCAAAGTCCATGTCGGCCACCCACATCGGTAGCAGGTCGTTGCGGCCGAAATCCCGCTCCATCATGTCATGTTTCACGCAGGATGTTCCTTTTCTATTCCATATATGGTCAAAATTTTCGTGCATAGTCCCTTGTCTATATTGTTTGAAAAAGAATGTTATAGAATCTGTGCTGTTTAACGTATTATTGGATGGGTTATTGTGTGGTTTGTCCGGTGCTATGGTTTGTCAGCATCATAGATGCGGTCACTCCACCACTATCGTGATGTCCAGCCGGTGTTCCTCCGCATCAATGGTGGTGATGTGGTGTGTGCCGGGTTCAAGGTGCAGACTCAGTTTATGGATGTACTGCGTTGAGCCCCGGTAGGCACCGTCCACATGCCAGAAAACCATGGCATCGCTCTGTTCATGAACCAGTTCCAAAGTGATTTGTCCTGGGGAACCGTCCCACTGTTTGGGCAGGCTGACCCTGGCGAAATTTCCGGTCGGATAGATAAACTGCATTGGCATGTGTGGAGCGGTCGGTTTCGTACTGCTGGATGAGGCCGCATATTCGGGATGCTTCTGCTGGTAGTACCAACCCCATGCCGGCGGCAGACGGAAAATGGAACGGGCCTCACCGTCGGCCTCCTTGGCAGGTTGGTGGTACGGGCAGGCATCAGTAAACAGTCCTTTCGGGCAGATATCCATGGTTTCCGTTTCGGTACAGAAACGCCCCTTGAGATGCCCTGATTGCCGACATATTTCAGTTCGGACAAAACCGCGTTGCGGGCGGGTGAACCAACGGCTGCGCGGCAGGAAGTTGAACACTTCGAACATCAGCGGTCCGGCGGTATGTGCCCCAATCAGGGAGGCGTTGCCTTCGCCTGTGGCGTTGCCCACCCATACCGCCACCACATATTCCGGGGTGGCGCCTACCGCCCATGCGTCCCGGAATCCGAAACTGGTGCCTGTTTTCCAGGCGATGGTCTGCATGGAGGGAATTTCCTTCCAGTCAATCTCCTCCGGACGGTTCAGCTCCTTCAGCGCCAAAAAGGTGAGCCAGGCTGCCGCCTGCGTGAATGGAGGTTTTTGCCAGCGTTCCGACGGTTCCGCATCGGAGAGGCGAAGTGTCTGTTGCGATCCCCCGGTTATGGCGTTTGCCATGGCGGTATAGGCTTGGGCCAGTTCCCACAAGGTCACTTCACCACCGCCCAGAATCAGCGAAAGTCCGTAATCTTCCGGGCTGCGGGTCAGAGTGGTGAAACCGGCCGATTTTAGAAAACTGTGGAATTTTGCCACGCCGTATTGCCGCAAAAGCAGCACCATCGGTACGTTAAGTGAACGGGAAAGCGCCTGGTCGGCTGGCACCGCACCGTCATACATGTAGTTGAAATTGTGCGGGGAAAAACCGTTCAGGTTCACCGGAACATCGGGCAGCAGTGTATGGGGCAGGATGACACCCTCCTGCAAAGCCGTTGCGTACAGGAACGGCTTGAGGATGCTTCCGCTGCTTCTTGGTGCGCGGATAATGTCCACATGGCCGCTTTGCTTGTCATCCGGCACATTGCCGCAATAGGCTATCACTTGGCTGTTGCGTACCGACACCACCACCACCGCCATGTTGCGTATCAGGGCCGGTGCCAGCTTTCCGCTCCACCGTTCCACCGCCTGTTCCACCTGTTGCTGTATGTCGGCGTCTATGCTGCTCCGGATTTGTTGTCCGGGACTGGTATTGTGGAAATGGGCGACCAGATGAGGGGCCAGTTGGGGCAGGGCATGGAGGGATGTCGGCAAATCCTCCTCCAGTGCCAGCTGCCATTCCGCTTCGTTCAGGCAATGTTCCTCTTTGAGGCGGGACAGTAATTGGTCCCGTTTGTTTTTGAGCAATCGGTTGTTCTTGCCGGGATGGATCAGTGCGGGGGAGTTTGGCAGTACCGCCAGCAGGGCCGCTTCCGCCCACGAAAGCTCTTCTGTGCCATGGTTGAAATAGCGCCAGGAGGCAGCCTCCAACCCGACCACATTACCTCCAAATGGTGCATGGGCGGCATACAGTTGCAGAATCTCCTCTTTGCTGTAGGAAAGTTCCATACGGAAGGCCCACAACATCTCCACCCCCTTTTCCCAAAAGGTGCGTGGCCGGTTCCGTGCCAGCCGGACGGTCTGCATGGTGAGAGTGCTTGCACCACTTATTATCCGGTTGCGCTGAATGTTTTGCCTGACGGCCCTGCCCAGTGCAAGGAAATCGATGCCGCAGTGCCGGTAAAAGCGTTTGTCCTCATAGCGGATGAGTGCGGTCACATATTTGGGGTTCAGGGCGGAATCTCCGGGCGGAAAACGCCATTGGTCATCCGCCGCGATGCGTGCGCCCAACAGTTGTCCGTTCCTGTCATATACGGCGGTGGTATATGGCACCTGAAAGAGCGGATCGGGCAGCATCCTGATAAAGGAGATTCCCACCACCGCCACAATCAGCCAAAAACCCACCTGCCGCTGTCGGTGCAACGGCTGCTGCCAAAGAAACCGGTGGCCTTTCAGCGGCGGTGCCATCAGCGGGTCACAAGGACGTTGCCTGCTGCGGTGCGGGCATAGGACTGCGGGTCATACATCGCTTCGCATTTGATAGCCGGCAGTGTGAAACGGCCGCAATAGGATGCACGCAGGCGTAGCCGTACCTCCAGGCTGCCTCGCAATGGAAGGTCGAAATAGGTGAAGACACGGTCATCCCGAATATCCTGGTAGGAGAAACCCGTTGCAGAGGCTTCATATCCATCCAGATACCGTTCGTTGACCACCTCCCAGCCGGATGGCAGGATATATGTCAGCGCCACATTTCTGAACACCTGGCTCGGGTGGAGGTTGGAGACACGTATGGTAACGTTGAAATCTGTTCCCTGCTGCAGCTGGTTCGGACTGATGGCTTTGCCTGACATGTCCGTGTAACTTACCTGTAGCGCAATGTTCTTTTGGCGTGCTGCAGCGGTATCTGTCAGCGGACGGCTACGCTGGTAAAGCGAAGCGTAAATGGTGCCTTTTCCATTGTTCTGTACCGTAACTTTTCCGGAAAGGTTCTTCAGCGGCAGGTTCTTATGGTAAGCGGCCTTGCCACTGCTGACTTTGTTTTCTGCGTTGTCGTATTGTGACCATGCGAACTCCATTCCATTGTCAAACCGGTCGTAAAGTTGTGCAATGGCCATAATGGCGTAGGCGGAGGAATGGGTGCTGTACAGCGGTTCACCCTGCATCTCTTTGGCAATAAGCCGTGCCTGTTGGAAAGCCTCTTTACGTTGGTCGGTCAGTATCATGGTCTCCAGAATCATCGCCTCATCCCGCAGTGAGGAACCGAAGGTGCTATTGTCGGAGGTGTATGTAGGTACGGTGGTGGAAGCGCTTTGGATGAGATTAAGTGCCGTTTGCTTTTTGCCTGAAATGGCGTATGCGGCGGCCAGCCGCCAGCGGGCTTGCAGTGAAAGGCCGGTTTGACCCTTCAGCCGGTTCATGGCACCGGTCTCCGCCTTACCCGCCAAAGCGAGGGTATAGAGGCGGTAGGCCTGTTCCAGATCGGATTGCGTAAAGCTGTATCCGGCCGCATTTTTGCGTTTCATCTGCCAGTTTTGGGCGGCTTTCCGCTGATAGCCAAGCCACTTGTTGTATACATTCTGGTTTACTTCATAGCCCTTTTCCCGAGCCAGAATCAGCAGGTGGCCCACATAGGATGTCAGCCAGTCGGAGACCTGCCGTTCGCCAGGCCAGTAGGAGAATCCGCCTGACGGCTGCTGTCTGGCGTAGAGGTTGCTGACAGCGGATTCGATTGAGGCGGCAATTTCCTTTTTATCTGTCTCAGTCAGAGTGACGAAATGTTCCTTGAAGAGTAGCGGTAAGGCTTTGGAAACCAATTGTTCGCTACATGCATGGCGGTAGTTTTCCAGAAAGTCGAACTGACTGGTGATATTCAGGGATGGCAGGGTTGCCACCTCCAGTTGCAGCAGGCTCTCTTTGCCGCCTTGTTGCAGTTGGTATGGCAGTGTGGCGGTTTTCTGCTTGTCAATAAGCACTGATGTGGTATGTGTAAGCAGTGGATTGGGGTTGCGGATTTCTATCTCCACCACCTCTTTGGCGGTATGCCCGTTGCCGGTAGCGGTTATGGTGATTTTTTCAGTTCCGGTCAGTTTGCCGGTTTCAAGGGTGAAATAGGCCATTTTGTCACCGGTGTGGCTGAAGTTGATCTTTTGCGTGGCCGCCCCTTTTACACCTGCTTTGCCGGTTGTGCTCACTTTCAGGGTCACTTCCTTGACGGAAGGTTCCATGGCAAACACATTGACAGGAAGTTCTATACTTTCGTTCACACTAAGCACTCTCGGCAGGGTGGGGAGCAGCATCAGCGGGGTGCGGACCGTTGTGGTTTGTTCAGCCGAACCGTAGGCGCCATCGTGGCCGGCAACCACCATGACCCGCACAGCACCGACATATTGCGGAAGGGTGATGGTATGATTTTTTGTCTCCCCCTTTTTCAGGGTGAAGGGGCCGATAAAGCGCACTACCGGTGTGAAACGGTTGGCCTTGGCTGGTGAGAGTTCCAGATTCTCATCACCGCCAATGCTGAACATCCTGGCATATTTTCCAGCAAAGGCGCCCACCACGTTGTTGTATACATCCCAAGTGCGTATGCCCAGTGCCTCCCGTGTATGGAATTTCTTCCACGGGTCGGGAGTCTTGAAACGGGTAAGGCTGAGCAGGCCCTCGTCCACTACCGCCAAGGTGTAGGTCATGGGTCGGCCGCTGTTTTCCTTGACCTTGACATTGAACGGCTGTTGCGGACGGATCACTTTCGGACAAGTGATTTTTGGTGTGAGCATACTTTTCGGGTCTGTTACGGTGAAGGGTTCCACCCCGTACAGGCGGATAGGCATATTGTCGACGGTCAGTCTGTGCGGCTGGAGCACGCTGATCTGGACATATGCATTCGGTGTCATCTCCTCTGTGACCTTGAAACGGAAATTGGTTATGCCATCCTTATTGATTTTCACGCGGTGCATGTCAATAACTTCCGAACCGTTTTCAATGGAAACCAAGGCTATGCCTGACTGGATCTTTGGAATGGTCACCAGCACTTCGTCCCCGACCTTGTATTCCGGTTGGTCAAGCGAGAATGTAAGCATCTGCACTGCAGAGGGATTTTTGGTATCGGGATTGCCTCTCCATGATGGCCAGTCCACATTGAAGAGGCAGCCGGTGGCATGTCCGCCTTGATCCTTAATGAAAATAAGGTATTTGCCATATTCCGGATAGTCTACCCGGAAGGGGATGGAGGCTTTTCCGTTGGTAGTGTTGATTCTGCCCGATTTAACCACCTTCGCGTTGGTGTTGTTGATGTAGTTGCTCAACGCCTCATCATTTTCCCACCAGTATGACCAGTCTATCTTGTAAATATAATATGTAAGGTTACTGCGGTTCATCAATTTGCCGTTTTCTGAAACCGTTACAATGTCGAACCTGTGGTCAGTGTTGGTCTCCACATAGGGGTAGATGCTTGAAAGGTTGCTGCGGATGCCAACGTATGCGGCATAGGGCGAGAGGATGGCGTTTTTGCTAATGACGCTTGCATCGCCACCCGGTTCGGTAACGCGGCAGACAAATTGTGCCCTGATTTTTCCTGGAAGTTGTCCGGAGGCCATGGCTGGTATTGTTATTTGGGCATTGCCTGTCTCAGAGAGTTTGCCGTCAAAAATCATGACGGTTTGCGGGGAGGCGTCCGCCAGCGGGTTGGTGAACACATATTTCTCAAATCCTTTCACCGGCACACGCGCTTTGGAGGTCTGCATCTCAACCTGCGCCTGCATTTTTGAGGCGATGGCGCCGGTAAGCCATGCGGCATGTAGGGATGCGTTTGTGGCGTTGCGTATGTTCAGCAGCGTGTCCGGTAGGCGCAAGTCGATGTTCAGCCGGTTCGGCTTGACGGTCTCAATGTGCAGGCTCTTGTGGAATGTGGCCTGCCCTACATGGACATAAGCGTTCCAAAGGCCGGTCGGGGCATCGGATGGGATTGGTACCGCGAAGGTGTAGAAACCGTCCACGGAGGAGGGGTTCACCTTGCGTATGTGGAACTGGCCGCGTGGATTAAAAATCTCCAGACTGGCCGGATGGTTCTCAGGAATCCGGTGGTTCCTGTCTTCCAGAATCAGGGTCAGATGGAGCGTGTCACCAGGCCGCCATACACCACGTTCCCCATAAAGGAAGCCTTTGAGCCCGTTGCTGTTCTTTTCGCCGCTGACATCAAACCGCGAGTAGGAGTTGTTCTCCCCCTCCACCAGCCGCAGGTAGCTGCTCTGTTTTCCCTTGGTGGCCACTGCAATGAACGGTTTGGCCGATGTCTCCAGTTCCGCAATGCCTTTATGGTCGGTCTTGCCCGAGGCTACAGGCTGCAGCTGCAGGTTATAGAGGCTGATACCGGCACCGCGCACCGGTTCGGCGGTCAGGATGTCGTTGACCACAACCCAGTATTTCCCGTTATCGTTGGCCTTAACCATGATGCCGAGGTTGGAGGCAAGCAGGTTGGTCGAAACGCTGCGGTTGGCCATATAGTAGCTGGCAGTGTAGGGGTTATCACGATCCCTCCAGTGGTAGTCATCATAATAGTAAATGTCTTCGTAGGGGTATCCGAAATAGGTGTAATAGCTGTTGACCTCATCCCATGCCGCTTCATCATCTGCGCTTATGGTTGGATCAAGTGTGGTCATGCCGCTGTTTCCGGTCACAGTTTCGGAAGACCGGTGGAAAGGGGCGGTGGCATATTCCCGTCGGAATGAGAGCCTGACCCGGTAGATTGCACCCTCCTCCTGACGGATGATGCGCCCCAAATCCACAGCATAGTTGTGCCATGCGTTGACACTGGACATAGGCGGGTTCAGCTGAAGTTTCTGGCGGTAAACAAGACGTCCCGCCCGCCTGATGTCCTCTTCTTCGTCCAACTTGTTGACTTGCAGGAATGACAATACATTGCGCTGATATATCCGAATTACCTCCACATCCACAGCCTGCAGGCTCGCAGCCTTGAAGTTAAGTTTAAGATTCTCCGCATCAGGCAGGATGACCCCTTCGCTGAGCAGAGCCAGTTGTGGTGCCAGCGGCATGGTTTTCACCTGCAGCTGCATCTCTTCCCGCAAGCGACGGCCGGTGCTGCTTTGCAGGCTCCCCGCTATGCGGAGCGGCATGCTGTCGATGCCGGTCGGCTCCTCATAGTGGATTTCCACCACATTTTCCTTCACCTGCATAGTGGCGGAGGGCATCATCGGCAGCTCAATCAGGCCGCGCAGATCCTGTTCTGTGGAGACTGGTTCACTGAACACCAGCACAATGCCGTTTTCCGGTGCAGAGATGTTTTCGTACGTTAGAAAGGCGAACTTGTTCCGCATGGGAATCTCCGCCTCCACGGTGCATTTCTCCTTTATTCCTATCCGTTTTCCGTCGGCGATGAGTTGGATTTGTTGTGGTTTGTCCGATTTTTCGATACCATTGACTGTGAATTCGAATAGGGTGGATTTTTCCGTCTCGGGGAATACGATGCTGCTGTACTTCCCTTTGATGCGGAGCATCTTTTTAACATCTTTTGTCCGTACCGGCTCGTTGAAGGCCAGCTGGCCGCGTAGGGTCACCTCATCTGGGGTCGCTGTTGTTACCTCCATGGGGAGCAGCTTCATGGAGAACTCCTTCTGCTGCACGTGAAAACTAAAGGGGAAGCGGCGCAGTTTTCGTGTGACGGGGAAGAATTCGGACAGGTGAAATTTGGCGTTGTAGATTTTTCCCTGTTTCAGCGCCCCACTGTCAGGTACAAAGGCAATGGTATGGCTGTTTTCCCAAAAGGCGTGCCCCTTAATGGAGGGGGAGAAGGAAAACACCTTTTTTTCAATTGTTTTGCCGGGTTCCGCAGTTTCCATATCCTGGGCGAACACGATGCGGACGGCATCTTCCGAGGCGATGCTGCCGCCCGTGTAGGCGGAAATGTATGTGGCGAAATCCATGGACGGGATGGTTTCCCGTTGCCGGTTACATGCAGCAAGCAGCATGGTCATGCCGCAGGTCAGAAGAAATAGTTTCCAGAGTTTCATGGCAGTTGGAATTATTTGTTTTTAATGAGAATTGTCTTGGTGAATGCGGTGCCGTTTTCACGCAGGCCGGAGGCGGTCAGCCGGTGGATGGGGCAGTCCTTGCGCCATACCACCTGCACATTCCTTCCTTCACATCGGAGGATGAATCCGCCCTCCGCCTTCCAGTGGATGATCCGGATGTCCGGCTGGTCCATGGTGAAGTACTGGCTTTTCACACGGCGGATGCTCCCCGTATGCAGCAGCTCCTGCTTGAAAAATTCCTGTATGTGGGACTGGATGTAATAGTAGCATTCGTTAGGCCGTCCCTTCTTGTCCTGATATGGGGAATGGCCGGATTTTTCCAGAGGATACATCTCGTTGCGGACTCCGAGCCGGTTCAGCTCACGGTGGATGGCATAAGATCCGTACATCTTGTCAAACAGTTTGTCCCCCAATGTGGTGAAAGGAATACCTTCGTCATAGGGCACAATGTAGTCAGCTGTGCCGTGAAAGGAGATGACCGGGATCTGTTGTCCCTCCAGTTCGCCCAAATCATAGAGGGCGCCCCACATGTTGGCCAACGCACGGATACGGAAACGGACTGAGTCGCTGTTGCCGGAGGAGGTCAGACCGCCAAGGCGGTTTTCAAAGTTATTCTCTACTATGAAGTCTGGTCGGTTCTCCGGAGTCCAGAAGGCGGTGGCAAGCGCGGTGATGGCGCCGGCACTGGTGCCGGCAAGGAAAATGCAGCTGGTGTCAATGCCGAGAGTCTTGGCATTTGCCGTCAGGTAGCGCAATGCGGCGTGTGCATCCTGCACCGCCCCATATCCGCACTGTTGGATGGAAAGCTTGTTGGGTTTAAAGCCCATACGATAGTTGATAGAGGCGGTCACGTAACCCAGCTGTGCGAAGTGCCTGCACCATACGGCCATTGTTTCCGCCCCTTTGTCCCCGATGTAGAAGGCGCCGCCGTGGATGAAGAGAATCAGCGGGTGTACAGGCATGGAGTCTTCGGGTGAGTAGATGTCCATGGTGAGATCCAACTCCTTTTCCCTGAATGTCTTCAAGATGCTTTTTGCAATAATCTTTGCGAACTTGTCCTCATTTTCGGGATTGGAGACCCAATAGCCTTTCGCCCGGCCGTAGACCACATCCTTCCGGATTTGGTAAGGCAGCTCTTCAGGTTCGTCCAGCAGCATGTTCCGGGTGGAGTGGTAGGTGGTGAAAAATGGGGTCTCGTATTTTTCCAAGGAGACCGGCTGTGGGTCGAATTTCAGCAGGGTTGTGTGGAAAGTGCCGGTCAGGAATATGGGATTATAGGTCACATTGAACCGCAGGGTCAGTTCCTTGTCCCCGGAGCGGAACATGTAGTCACCATCCATGTAATGGATTTCAAATGCGACAGGTGTGGTCCATTCGGAGGAATCAACAGGGAAAAAACGGCCTTTCATAAAATTTGTTCCGGTTACGTCAACCTTGACAAAGCCTTGTTGCCGGCCAATTTTACCAAAGAAAAGCGCGGAGGTGTCCGTAGTGGTGAAATCGGGGAGGTCGTGTTGGTCCATCTGGCGGCACTCCATCGGAACCGTGCTTTTCATCACCGATGGCTCTTCCTCCTCCGGCAAATGGCGGTGGCAGGCGGCGGAAAAGAGCGCCACGTAGGCGAGGATGCCCACAATATGTCTGTAATTCAATATTTTAAATATTATTTCTTTTGTCATAACCAGTTGATTGCCAAAAAACTTAACGTACAAACAGGCTGCTTATTGTTTTTTTTGCTACTTTTGCAGCGTAAAAAATTAATTTAATTTTTGATGGACGTATGCGCGAGAAAACTGTTGCCATAACTGGGATTGTTCGGCTGTTAGTTATTGACATCATATTGACAGTCATTGCCTATATGCTGCCTTTGCTGGCGCACCGGACCGCCTTTCCCCTCTATTATTTTGATCCGATGCGTGTGGTGGTCCTGGCCGGCCTGCTTTGGGGCGCAAGCCGGAAAAACGCTTTTTTGCTGGCATTGACGGTTCCGTTGCTCACTTTCGGATTTACCAGCCATCCTATGCTGCTTAAGGGCATGCTGATGGCTGCAGAGCTGACGGTAAACCTGTTGCTGTTTGTCTGGATGGAACGCAAAATCCGCTCCCTATTTTTGGGGATGCTGCTCTCCATCCTGCTCAGCAAAATGTTTTATTACCTTCTCAAATGGCTGTTAATTTCCACGTTATGGCCATCGCAGCCGCTGGTGGGGGTCGGTTTGGGCATCCAGCTGGCAGTCGCTGTGGGTCTCTCCCTCTGTTTCGCCTGGTTGGCGGCACGGAGAAATAATGTGTAGTCTGCCGATGGGTATCTTTGTTTTGGTGTGATTTTTGCATGTGATAATTTTTTTTAAATAATGTATTATGGCAAGAAAAGGAACCGCAAAAGAGGTTTTTATCCAACGGGCGTTGGATTTGTTTATGAAAAATGGGGTCCGCACCACCATGGATGAGATATCCCGTCAGTTGAAAATCTCGAAACGGACCATTTATGAGCAGTTTGATGATAAGACAGACCTGTTGCGCGCATGTGTCGAACTGCTTATCAGCAATATCCCGACAGCACCTGAAACAAATGCTGATAATGTGGTGACAAAACTCTATACTTTGGCCAGTGTTCATGTGATGGGCCTGCTGGATCGGAGAAACGTTTTCACCAAGGATCTTGAGACCTATTATTCGGACCTGTATCAGGAAATGATAGCCCCCCTGTTCGAAAAGAGGGCGAAGGATATGATGGTGCTCTTTAATGTCGGCATTGAACGGGGTTTTATCCGGGACGATATGGATTTGGAGATGCACCTGCATTATCTCTATAAGTTTTTCCTTTACGTCGCCTCCGAAAAGAACCTGCACAAACAGCACACGCAAAATGAAATTTTCCGGAACCTCATACTTCCTTTATTGCGTGGCATTATGACAGAGAAAGGGATACGCGAGCTGGATGGAATTATCGCCTCCGATAAAAAATAATGGGTGCTTCCCATAATATTTGTCATCAAAATTCGTTTTTTCCACTCAATATGGGAACACATTTGTTCATGATGGTCCGGTTTTGATGAATAGATCAGGAAGAATTGTACGGTATATAATCGCTGTTGGGATTTTGTTGATGGCATCCTGCGCCACCAACAAGGATGCTTTTCCCAACAAGTTCCATCATGCCGTCAACACACGTTTCAATGTCTTTTTCAACGGTAGCGAGAGCTTCAAGGAGGGTGCGCAGGCGTTGTCCAAGACTACTGTGGACAATTACACGCAGGTGCTTCCTGTCTATGTGTACCCTTCCAAGGTGGAGGCGCAGGCGCAGTCCCCCAAATGGGACCGGGCCATTGAGAAATGCTCCAAGGCTGTTGCCAAGCACACCATGTTCATCAAGGGGGTGGACAAAAACATCTACATGGATGAGGTCTATCTGCTGATGGGCAAGGCCTATTTCTACCGGCAGGATTATCCGGAGGCCAACCGCATTTTTGCCTATATCATCCAGTCCTACAAGAACACCAATTCCTGGCCGGATGCCTACACCTGGTTGGCACAGACCTATCTTTGTGAGGACCGGATAGCTGATGCCGAGGAAAATCTGGAACTTATAAAGGCTGACATCGGGGTTACAAAGGACAAGAAGCAGAAGCAGCATTGGGAGGCGGTCTATGTTGACAAGCTTATCCGGCAGGAAAATTATGAACAGGCTGCCGTTTACCTGAACGATCTGCTCTCCAGCCGTTGGATGAACCGCAATTTCAAGACCCGCTGCATGTTCATCTATGCCCAGATAAATCAGGAGCTGGGGCAGTTTGAGGAGGCGTTGGCATATTACAATAAGGTGATCCGTCGTTCTCCGCCGTACGAGATGTCGTTCAACGCCACGCTGAACGCCTCGTTGTGCGGGATTGAGCGTAGTGAGACCAAGGCCCGCCTGCAGCGGCTGTTGAAGGATCCCCGCAACGACGAATACCGCGACCAGATCTTTTATGCCATGGCGCAGACCGATTTCTACCGTTCCGACACCGCTTCCGGCTTGCGCAATCTGGAATCATCCGTCTTCTGGAGCATTCGCAACCCCTACCAGAAGGCGCTTTCCTCGCTGGAGCTTGCCGAATACTATTTCGCCCACCAGATGTTTGAGGAATCGCAGCTCTATTATGACACGCTGCTGCGGGTGCTGCCGGAGTCCTTCCCTAACCGTGGGCAGATATATGAGCGCGCAAAGGTGCTTAAGGAGCTGGTTTCCGACCTGATGACAATCAAAACGGAGGACAGCCTCCAGCGTATTGCCGCCATGCCGGAGGAGGAGCGTGAAGGCTACATCCGGCAGCTGATTGCAGACTATCAGGAGAAGGAGCGGGCGCGGATTGCGGATGAGGAGGCCAAGCAGCAGCTTATGCAGGATGTGAAAAAAGCCAATGCCAACAACAAGAAAAGCACCTGGGTGTTCTACAATCCGACCCAGGTTAAGGCCGGGGAGCTGCAGTTCCGCAAGGAATGGGGTCCCCGTGTGCTGGAGGACAACTGGTTCCTAAGCGACAAGCAGAGCATCATGCAGATGGTGGATGCTGAGGAGCAGCAGGACGGGGAGCAGGAGACAGGCGATTCCCTGAAACCAAAAAAGCAGGTGATGTCATCCGGCGGACGCATTGTCGATCCGAGCCAGCCGGAATACTACACGCAGGATGTTCCTTTCACGCCTTCGGCCCTGGATTCGTCCAACAACCGTATCGCCTTCGCACTGTACAATTCCGGATTTGTCTACTATGACGACCTTCATGACAAGGCAAAGGCTGTCACACAATGGTCGGCGCTGACCGACCGTTTTCCGAACCACCGGCTTTACCCTTCCGGCTGCTATCTGCTGTACCGGACTTACAAGGAAATGGGCGACAGCCTGAAATGCCGCTATTACCGGCAGGAGGTGCTGGAACGTTTCCCGGAGAGCGAATATGCCATGATTATCCGTGACCCACAGTATTTTGAAAAGCTCTCCTCACAGAAAAAGGAGGCTGATGAATTCTATGCCGCCACCTATCCGCTGTATGAGCAGCAGAAATACAAGGAATTGCAAAAGCGATGTGCCGAAGGGCTCAAGAAGTATGTCGACCCGCAGGTGCGTTCGCGGCTCTATTACCTGCAGGCATACGCAAAGGGGCGTCTGAAGGGGACGGACACCATGGAGGTGGGCATGAAGGCGGTTAGCCGGCAGTTCCCCGGTACGGCGGTCGATACGCTCGCATCCGGTGTGTTGGAAGCGATTCTCCGTTCCCGCGCACCGCAGCCGACGGGAAATGCCATCTCCGGAAAAGAGGCTCCAAAGGTGGAGGAGCAGCAGTTCGTATATGACGCCTCCAGATTCCATTTTGTGATTCTCCTTGTGGACATCAAGGGGATGAAGATGGACAAGCTCAAGGCGAACATCGCCAATTTCAACAAGGAGTATTTCCGGCTGAACAGTTTCGATGTCTCCAATTTCTACATCGACAACATGACCCAAATGGTGACAATATCGCGGTTCGATAACAAGACAAAGGCCATGGAGTACTATTACCAGTTGAAGAGTAACAGCAAATATTTCGGGGAGCTGAATGCCAGCAAGGATGTGCAGGTGTATGTAATCTCCGACCAAAACTATACGCTTTTCTACAAGCAGAAGAAAAAACGCCCGGAATATGAGCGGTTTTTCAATGATTATTATTTGAATGTCAGATAAAAATAACGCTTATGGCTAGCAAGACAGAAAATGAGGTGACAGGTATCATCAACATTATCGGAAACGGGACATCCATTCACGGGGATGTGACCTCCAACGGCGATTTCCGCATAGACGGCGCCATTCAGGGAAAGTTTGTCTCCAAACTGAAACTGGTCATCGGACCGACCGGTTTCATCGAAGGTGACATTGAATGCAACGACTGCGAGGTTTTCGGCAAGGTCAAGGGAAACATCCTGGCCCATGAGACCTTGGTGCTGCGGGATACGGCGAATGTGTGCGGTGATATCCGCATAAACCGGCTTTCAATTGAGCCCGGCGCAGTTTTCACCGGCCATTGCAGCATGTTGAACGTTGCTGTGCCGCAGGAGGGGGAATAGCCGATGGACGAAGCCGGGAAAAAACTGCAGAGAGGTGCGGACAGCTACATCCGCTACAGCGGTATGGCGCTGCAGATAGCCGCCATTGTCCTGGTGTTCGCTTTCGGCGGTGTGCTGCTGGACCGCCGCGTTTCATGGAAAATACCTGTTTTCACCTTAGTCCTGAGTGTCCTGGGTATTTTTCTGGCGTTGTACAGCAGTCTGCGTGAATTCATCAATAAAGACAAGAACCATGAAGACAAAAATATTTAGGGATCTTTATTCCAAATATCTGAAACGGTTGTTTCTGCTCACTATTTTCATATTGGCCCTCTTTGTGCTTTGCAGCCACTGCTGGCCTTTTCTGCTCTCACCTTTCTGCATCTACCTGATTATATTTTTCCTTGTGGTGATGGCAGCCACTCATGCCATCGTGCTGCAGGCTGATGCGGAGCGGCTCTCCTATGTGTCGGAGGAGGGGGCTGATGCGGAGACGCAGCGAAAGGCGATTATGGATACGGAAAAGAAATTCATCCGCCGATACTTGATAGCCACCACTATAAAACTGATGCTGTTTCTGGTGCTGCTTGTGGCCTATGCCTTCACCAACAGGGATGACATTCTCCGTTTCGGTTTGAATTTCATTGTTTTATATTTGATATACAGTATATTCGAGGTTCTCATTCTGAAAAAACCCTTATTAAAATAGAATTTTCAACCAGTAAAAATAGCGATTATGCCAAAAATTTCACAAAAGGGAATGTCCATGCCCTCTTCCCCCATCCGGAAGCTGGTGCCGTTTTCCGATGCGGCCAAAAAGCGTGGCGTCAAAGTGTATCATCTGAATATCGGACAGCCGGATATCGAGACGCCCAAGGGCGCAATCGATGCCTTGCAGCACAAGGAGATAGGAGTTCTTGCCTATTCCCATTCCGCCGGTTACCTCTCCTGCCGCGAAAAGCTGGTGGAGTATTATAGCCGGTTCAACATCAACGTTACCGCGGATGAGATCATCATCACCAACGGCGGTTCCGAAGGCATCCAGTTCGCCTTCAACGCCTGCCTGGATCCGGGTGACGAGGTGATTATCCCCGAACCTTTCTATGCCAACTACAACGGCTTCGCCAAAACAGCCGGAGTGACGGTAAAACCCATTGTCTCCGTGATTGACAACGGATTCGCCCTGCCTCCAATTGAAGAGTTCGAGAAGGTGATCACACCCAGGACCAAGGCCATCATGATCTGCAACCCCAACAATCCTACCGGCTACCTCTATTCGCAGCAGGAGCTGGAGACGCTGGCGCACATTGTGAAGAAGTACGACCTCTTCCTCTTTTCGGATGAGGTGTACCGCGAGTTCGCATAC
>JAEEGF010506243.1_pt1 | contig 28595 bp, 21 predicted proteins | sample 9134171 | NCBI WGS metagenome assembly JAEEGF01 (sample SAMN16246542, study PRJNA631951) | gut metagenome | biome: gut microbiome; feature: rumen; material: AP-attached | host: Bos | place: Iran: Karaj | collected 2018-10 | reverse complement strand
TTATTGCTAACCAGCCGATCCCGTTCGACTTGCATGCCTAATCCACGCTACCAGCGTTCGTTCTGAGCCAGAATCAAACTCTCAGAAAAAGAATTTGAGTTTAAGCTCCACACAAACATTTACTGTTTTCTCAAGCACCGACTTTCAAAGATCGACGTCCGCCGTTTGGGGCGAACGAGTGGATATTATACCACATGTTGCCTCCGCCGCGCAAGGGGGTAAGTGAAGATTTTTTAAAAAAATTTATAATGGACAGAAAACAGGCAAAAAGCAATCAGAAATCGATATTATAAAACCCGATAAGCGGCTTGAATCTCGTTGTCAGCAGCCCGCGGCCCATCGTGCACCCCATTATTGGAGACGCGGCATCCTTGCCGCGTCAAACGTTCCGCGGCAAATCCACCGCACAGCCCGAGTTTTTTCCAGGGACCGTCCCCCTGATTTCACCGCACAGCCCGAGGTTTTTACCAGGGACTGTCCCCCGATTTCCAGGGACTGTCCCCCTGATTTGCAATTGTAATTATCGCCGACGTTTTTAGTTTCATATCCCCCTCCAATCATCATATTAACTTAACGCGTCCCATGACTGCGGAATGCGGTCGCGACAAGCGCGACCCTCCCGCGCGGGAAAACTATCGCCCCGAATCGGGGTTGCCCCCGCCATGACATTAATATAATACCACAGATTGGCCACTTCGCGCAATTAGGAATTTTGGGCAAAATAAAGGGCATGTGCCGCTGAATGCGAAATGCAACCAGTTGTAAGCTATCCTGCAACGACGTTACAAAACATGTAACCCAAACATCGAAAGTCATGCCCTATTGCCGTGTATTTCAGTTTGGCACGGTTTTTGCTGTTGGTTCCGCAACTTTGAAAGGACAACTATGAAGATCAAGAAAAGGTATGCGATTCTAATGTCTCTCGTGGCGCTCATCGCGGCAGTAGGAGCATTCTTCCCCGAAACTCCCGGAATCTGGGAGCCGGACGAGAAGTTCAACGCCGCGAACGTGGCGTGGATGATCACGGCGACGATCTTCGTGTTGATGATGACGCCGGGGCTCTCCTTCTTCTACGGAGGCATGGTCGGACGCAAGAACGTGATCTCCACCATCCTACAGAGCTTCATCGCGATGGGCATCATATCCATGCTGTGGGTGGTGTTCGGATTCTCCCTGAGCTTCGGATCGGACGTCGGCGGACTCGGCCTCATCGGCAATCCGGCCGACTTCTTTATGTTCCGCGACGTTGGCGCGAAGGTCAATACAACTCTCGCCCCGACGATTCCGCTTGCGCTCTTCGCGCTCTTCCAGATGAAGTTCGCGATCATCACGCCGTCGCTCATCACCGGCGCGTTCGCCGAACGAGTGCGCTTCTCGGCCTACCTCGTCTTCATGATCCTCTTCTGCATCTTCATCTACTGCCCGCTCGCGCACTGGACGTGGCATCCGGACGGATTCCTCCACAACCTCATGGGTATCGGCATCCACGACTTCGCGGGCGGCATCGTCGTGCACGCCTCCTCGGGCGTCGCGGCGCTCGCGGGCGCGCTCTTCCTCGGGCGGCGCGTCAAGACGCCAGGCGCCCAGAACCTTCCGGCGAACATCCCCTTCGTCATCCTCGGCGCGGCGATGCTGTGGCTCGGATGGTTCGGCTTCAACGGCGGCTCGTCGCTCGCGGCTGACGGGACGGCCGTCAAGGCGTTCCTCAACACGAACACCTCCGGCGCGACCGCGATGATGGCGTGGGTGCTCTTCGACTGCCTGCGCGGACGCAAGCCGTCCGGAATGGGTGCCGCCGTCGGCGCGGTCGTGGGCCTCGTCGCGATCACGCCGTGCGCGGACGTCGTGACGATCGGACAGGCGTTCACGATCTCGTTCCTCACCACCCTCATCTGCAACGTGGCCGTCTACTGGAAGGCGCACTCGCGCGTCGACGATGCGCTCGACGTCTTCCCCACCCACGGCATGGGCGGCATCGTGGCGACGGTGTTCACGGGCGTCTTCGCCCAGACCGGACTGATCGCCTGGACCCACGCCGGGTTCATGGAGTTCGCCGCAGCAGTGGTCGGCGTTGCGATCGTCATCGCCTACACGTTCATCGTCAGCATGGGCCTCTACTGGATCACCAACCGCATGATCCCGATGCGCGTCTCCCCCGAGAGCGAGAAGCTCGGACTCGACGCCAGCCAGCACGACGAGGTCTACGCACCGGAAATCTCCAGCCTCCACTGACCACAGCCTGAACTCGCAACAACGGCAAAGTCAGGCGAAGAAGTCATAGAACTGGAACCACTGGTCAGGATGGCGACGAGCGGCCTGATTTGCAGGGACTGTCCCCCTGATTTGTGACAGATCGCAGATGAATACAGAACACCTCGCGAGGTGGGCATAGGGTACCTCGCGAGGTGGGCATGGGGTACCTCGCGAGGTGCATGGCGTCCACCTCGCGAGGTGATTTCGGCTATGATCACTCCGGCATCTTGCCGGTCTTGAAGTACTGTTCGATCTCCTCGAGCGTGCGGCCCTTCGTCTCGGGGAGGAAGAACGCCGCCGTGATGAAGTAGACGACCGTGAAGCCTGCGAGGCAGTAGAACACCGCAGGGAAGCCCCACGCGTCCTTCCACGCCGGGAAGATGGAGGCAATGGTGGCGGAGACGCCCTGGTTGATGATCATCGCGATGGACATGCCGGTCGCGCGGATGCGCGTCGGCATGAGCTCGGAGAGCGCAAGCCACACGCACACGCCCGGTCCGACGGCGTAGAACGCGATGAACATGAAGAAGAACGCAGTGGCGACGATGCCCGTCGTCATGGATGCAACGACAACCCCCTTCGTGATGAGGAGGAAGGTCGTCGCGACGCCGCAGAGTCCGAGGATGATGCCGCTCGTGCCGAGCTTCAGCAGGAACTTGCGTCCCTTGCGGTCGACTATCGCGCACGCGACTATCGTCATGAACACGTTGACGAGCTTGATCGCGAGGTCGGAGAAGTTGGCGAACACGCCCTCCATTCCGGTCGCCTTGAAGATGTCGACGGTGTAGTTCAGCACCGAGTTGATGCCCGTCGTCTGGTTGCAGGCGAGAATCGTGACGGCGAGGAGGAACGGATAGATGTACTTCTTCTGCAGCAGGCTGTCGCCCTGCGCGGCCTGCGCGATCGCGGCCTTCTCCGCCTCCGCCGCCTTGTCCGCGGCGATCATCTCGTCGAGAATCTCCTTCGCCTTCGCCTCGCCGTTGTTGGCGGCAAGCGACGCGAGCGCGTCCTCCCTGCGGCCCTTCTTGTAGAGCCAGCGCGGAGATTCCTTGAGCCAAAACGCCCCGAGGAAGAGGATGAGGCCCGGAATCGCGGAACAGAGGAAGATCGTCTGCCACGCGGTCGCCCAGCCCTTCAGCTGTTCCGAGGTGACCCAGGACTTGACCTGCGCGAACGTAACAGTCGCAACATCGACGCCGTTCTGCTCGGCAAGCGTCTTGACGACCTTGTCAGAGTCGCCGACCAGGCCCGTCACGACGAGGCCGATGACGGCCGCGAACGCGAGGCCGATCGTCAGGAGAAGCTGGAACATTCCGGTACCCTTGCCGCGCGAGTCGCTGTCGAGGCACTCGGCGAGATACATCGGAACCACCACGCCGACGAGTCCGGCGGATGCGCCCTGGAGCGTGCGGCCGACGGTGAGGAGCAGGAAGTTGCCTCCCTCGAACAGTCCAGATATGCATATCACCGGGATCGAGATGAAGAAGCAGAACGCCGACGCGATGATGATCTTCTTGCGGCCGAGCCACTCGGATAGCGACCCCGCGAAGAGAGAGGACAGGACGCTTCCCCAGAGCACAGCGCCCACGATGAAGCCAAGCTGCACGGACGAGTAGCTGGATGTGTTCCGTATGTACGGAAGCGCCGCGGCGATCACGCCGACGTCGATGCCGTATATGAGGCCGCCAAGCCCCGCCATCACCAGTAGATATCTCGCGTATCCTTTGACTGTCATGTTGTCCTCCTTTTGTTTATTTTATGTTCAGATGTCCAGAGCGAGCGCGGCGGCGATCGTCTGGTCCATGTCGAAATACCTGTAGCCGCCGAGACGCCCGCCGACGACGAGATTCGGGATCTTCTCCGCCTCGGCGCGGTACTTCGCGAGCAGCGCGCGCGATTCCTCGCAGTCCACCGGATAGTACGGTTCGTCGCCCGGCTTCCATGCTGCGGAATATTCGCGCATCACTACCGTCTTCGGCGCAGACATGACGCTTGCGAGCTCGGGATGGTAGTGCTTGAACTCGTGGATGCGCGTGTATGGAACGGACGCCTCGGTGTAGTTGACGACCGAAGTCCCCTGGAAGTCCTTCACTCCCAGCTTCTCGGTCTCTAAGCGGAGAGTCCGCCACGGAAGATGACCGAACTTGTAGTCGAAGAGCGCGTCTATGGGCCCGGAGTAGTAGACAGGCGCATCCGCCATGTCAGAGAGGACGAAAGGCGCATTGACCTTCACCTCGATGTTCGGATGGTCGAGCATCCTGTCAAAGACCACGTTGTAGCCGTCGGCAGGAATTCCCTGCAGATAGTCCTTGAAGTAGTTGACGTCGTAGTTGTCCCTCACGGGCACGCGCTTGATGATCGAGGGGTCGATCTCCTCGGGCGCCTTTCCCCACTGCTTAGACGTGTACCCTCGGAAGAACGCGTCGAAAATCGCCGACGAATGGCGCTCGTCCGCCATGAAGTCCGCGACCTCGCCAGGCTTGAGCTCCACGCCGAAGAACTTGTTGATGAGTGCGAGCCCGAGGGGGAGGTAGTATATCTTGCCCTGGTAGTTCGCGAGCACCTTGTGCTGGTAGCCGTTGAAGTCGGTGAAGCGGCGGATAAAGTCCCACACCGCCTTGTCGTGCGTGTGGAAAATGTGGCTGCCGTAGAGATGCACCTCGATGCCCGTCTCGGGATCGGTCTCGCAGCGGACATTCCCGCCGACCGCGCCACGCGCTTCCAGAACGAGCACCCTGCGACCCGATTCCGCAAGCCTGCGCGCAACCGTGCAGCCCCAGAATCCGGCACCTGCAACTATCGCGTCTATTCCGTTGGTAGTGTACATTTGCATTATTATAGCATATTTCGCGCACAGGCTGCCGCGCTAGCGGATGCAGGCCATGCGCAGTTCGTCCAGGGTGCGCGCCATCTTGGCGACGGGCCACGCGCGCTTCCACCGCGGAATGTCGCGCCAGTAGGCCAGCAGTTCCTTCATCCGACCGAGTACCGCATGGTCCCCGCTGAGCTCGCGCCCCGATGCGTCGATGTAGCGTCCGAGAAGCTCGTCGATGTCCTCTCGCCCACCGAGATGTCGCACAAAGGCCCTGCCGACCATGACGCGCTGTCCGCCGGACGCCGCGCCCGCGAGCGGAAGGTCCCCGTTTCTCACGAGCGGAACCTTCGCCGCCGCCGCGATCCTGTCGAACGCCGCCCAGTCGCATTCGCCCTCGTACATCTGCCTCGCGTTGCGCGGATGGACGACGAGAAAACGGAGCGGGAAGGAGTTTATGATCGGCATCAGCGCCAGAAGCTCGTCGTTGCCGTCCACTCCGAGCCGCGCCTTCACGGAGAACTTCCCCGGCCCCATCACCCCGCATCCGACCTCGAGCATCCTCCGCAGGACTTCGGGCGTCCTGAGAATGCCGCTTCCGCGGCCCTTCCTGCGCACCATCGGATACGGACAGCCGCAGTTCAGGTCGGCGGTCTCGTAGCCCGCCTCCCTTATGCGCAGCAGGCACGCGCGCAGCGCCTCCGGGTCCTTGCCGATGAACTGCGGCGTCGTCGCTATCGCCTCCGAGCCACGCTCGGACCTCAGTTCGCTGCTCTTCAGCGGATCCACCCCGGCGTTGGCTGGGATGAACGGCGTCACCGCCTCGGTGAAGCCGACCTCGCGCAGAACCTCCGCGAACACCTCGCGAAAGCACCGTACGGTGACCCCCCTCAGCGGCGCGAGAATCATGGGATGCCCAGATTGGCTGGAATGCGCGAAGTCTTGCGGCACGCGCTCTTGAGGAGCTCCTTCACGGCGGCGCGCATCTGCCGCTTCGCCGTGCCCATCGACCCCTTGATGGTGCATCCGGCCGCCCTAATGTGTCCGCCGCCGCCGAACTTCCCCGCGAGCACCGTCGCGTCCCAGTCGCCGCGCGTGCGTATCGAGCAGCGCGTCTCCTTCGTCCGGTCCGGGATCTGGTAGAAGAACAGGGCGATTTCGTTCCTCGCGACGGACCTCGGAATCTCGATTATGTCCTCCGCGTCGGCCTTCGTGCCGCGCACGGCCCGGAAGTCGTCGCGCGAAAGCGACACCTCCGCGACCTTGCGGTTCTTCCAGATGTGGAGAGACCGCCAGGCGATGCGCTTGAGCTCTATCGCCTTGCGCGAGAACGTGCCATAGATGACGTCGTTGATGAAGGCCGTGCGCACCCCGTGCTTGAGCAGGTCGCCTGCCGCGCGAAGGGTCCGCGGACTCGTCGAGTCGTAAGCGAAGCGTCCGGAGTCCGTTATCATCGCGACCCAAAGCGCCTCGGCGGAAGCCCTGTCGAGCTTCCACTCCATCCACTTCGCGAAGCGCCACACGACTTCGCCAGCGCTCGACGCGGAGGGGTCGACGATCTGCGCGTCGCCGAAAGTGCCGTCGTTCGTCACGTGGTGGTCGATGCAGATGCACTTCAGCCCCTTCGCGACGGGCTCCACCTCGGGCGGCATGCGCGCGAACGAGCTGCAGTCGACGGCGATGAAGAGGTCGAACGCACCAGTCCTGCGGCGGAACGCCTTCAGCTTCCGCACCGGAACGAGGTCCTTAACACCGTCGAGGAATCCCGGTTTGCCGAGCGCGTTGATGTCCGCCGTGGCGTACGCCTCCTTGCCGGCGGCGCGGAGCAGACGGACCATCGCGATCATCGAACCGAGGGAATCCCCGTCTGGACTCAGATGGCCCGAGACGAGAATCCTCTTAGCGCCGGAGACAAGCTCCTTCGCCGCAGCGTAGCTCTCCCTGCTTTCCATTTCAGATGCCGAGCCGGAGCGGACGCGTCACATGGCGGCCGCAAGCGCGGCGCCGAACTCCGAGCACTTGACCTCCGTCGCGCCCTCCATCTGGCGCGCGAAGTCGTAGGTCACCGTCTTCGCGGCAATCACCTTGTCCATAGCGGCGATGATCCTGTCCGCGGCCTCGGTCCAGCCCATGTAGCGGAGCATCATCTCTCCGGAGAGGATGAGCGAGCCGGGGTTGACCTTGTCGAGCCCGGCGTACTTTGGCGCCGTGCCGTGCGTCGCCTCGAATACGGCGACGCCCGTCTGGTAGTTGATGTTCGCGCCGGGCGCGATGCCGATTCCGCCAACCGTCGCAGCGAGCGCATCCGAGACGTAGTCGCCGTTCAGGTTCAGCGTCGCGATCACGTCGTACTCCGCCGGACGAGTGAGGATCTGCTGCAGGAACGCGTCGCAGATGCAGTCCTTGACCGTGATCATGCGTCCGGTCTTCGGATTCTTGAACTCACACCACGGCCCCTTGTCGATCAGCGTCGCGCCGTACTCGCGCTGCGCGAGCTTGTAGCCCCAGTCGCGGAACGCGCCCTCGGTGAACTTCTGGATGTTTCCCTTGTGGACGAGCGTCACGGACTTGCGGTCGTTGTCGATCGCGTAGTCGAGCGCCGCCTTCACGAGGCGCTCCGTGCCCTCGAGGGAGACCGGCTTGATGCCGATCGACGCCGTCTTCGGGAAGCGGATCTTCTTCACGCCCATCTCGCCGAGGAGGAACGCCTTCACCTTCTCGACCTCGGGAGTGCCGTTCATCCACTCGATTCCGGCGTAGATGTCCTCTGTGTTCTCGCGGAAGATCACCATGTCGGTAAGCTCGGGGCGCTTCACCGGGGAGGGAACCCCCTTGAACCACCTGACGGGCCTTAAGCACACGTAGAGGTCGAGCTCCTGGCGCATCGCGACGTTGATGGAGCGGATTCCGCCCCCTACCGGCGTCGTGAGCGGGCCCTTGATGGAGACGAGGTTCTCGCGGCACGCGTCGAGCGTCGCCTGCGGGAGCCACTCTCCCGTCGCCTTGAACGCCTTCTCGCCCGCAAGGACCTCCTTCCACTCGATCCTGCGCTTTCCGCCGTATGCCTTCTCCACGGCGGCGTTCCAGACGACCATCGCCGCGCGCGTGATGTCAGGGCCGGTTCCATCGCCCTCGATGTACGGAATAATCGGGTTCTCCGGGACAGCAAGCTTCCCGTCCTTCATTGTGATCTTTTCGCTGCTCATGGCGAATAGTATACCAAAAAGAGCGCCCGCGTGCAGAACCGGCAAGGTATTGCTATACGCGCGGCTCTCCCGTGTCCGCAAGCCGGCGCTCCTGGTCCTTTATCCATCCGGACGCTACGCTCTCCTCGGGCGAGCCGAATATGAGATGCTTGAAATGCCAGCCGTACTCGCACGCTTCCGAGGCGGGCCAGAAGACTCCGCGCTCTATGCCGGCGATCAGCTCGCGCACCTTCTCCTCCGCCTCCGGAACCTCCGCGCCGGAAAACGACTCCGTGTAGAGCGTGTGGTCCGCGCTCTTCGAGAGGACGCAGTAGCACGCCTCGATGGAGTCGCGCCGCGCTTCCGGGAATTCCCCGTCCGCGTCGAGCATCGCGCAGTAGAGCGGAAGCTGCAGGCTCTTCCAGACGCGGACCGATCCGCCCGTCTCGGGATCCTCCCCCTGCGCATACGCCTCGGCCCTCGAGGAGTCGTCCCACGTCTTGTAGTCGACGACGCACCACTTGCCGGTGGTCGGATTGAAGTCGATCCTGTCGCAGCGTCCGTTCACCTTGGTGTGCCCGTACGAGACGTGCATCTGGCGCTCCGTCGCCATCACCTTCCATCCGTCCGCGGCGCGCGCAGCCTGCAGCGCCGCGAAGCGCGCGAGCCTCCGCTTCGCGCTCTCGCCCTGCAGCGCCACCACGGCCGGAACCTCGACCCCGAAGCGGTCCGCGAGAATCGCATCCACCTTGTCGGAGAGAACCGCCGCAATCGCCTGCGCGTCCGCCGAGTCCCTGAGCTCGCCCTCCCCCCATTCCTTAAGCGCATCGTGCACCAGGTTGCCGAACTCGGACGCGTCAAGCTCCTCCGCGCGGTAGTCCTCGCTTTCGCGGAACGTCTTCTTGAGGAGATAGGTGAACGGACACTTGAGATACGTGTCCAGGGCGGAAGGCGAGGTCTTCGTCAGGGGCTCGTGCTCCGGCGGGATGGGAAGCTGGATCTTCCAAGCCTCCGGCAGGTCGGCCGCAGCGGACTCTCCCGTCCCCGCGCGCTGCGAGTAGAACGAAGACACGCGAAGAAGGAGCTCCGAGTCGTCCGAGCAGTCGAACAGCAGCCGCGATGGCTTCAGCACGTCCCCGGAGGAATCCACGGAATGGAAATGCACGCCGAAGGCCGCCCTGTCGCGGCATGCCGTCGCCATGGCGAGTATCTTTCTGTCACGCACGGTGCGCGAGATGTTGTCCGCAAGCCCGAGTCCGCGGCGGAGGGAGTCCGGCAGGTATGGATGCCCCACGACGGACTCCGGAACCCTTCCCTCAGCAAACCCCGAGACGATCACCTCGTCCGCGTCGAGGAACGGAAGCTCCAGCCATCCGTCGGTGAGAATGACGTCGCCTTCGTCCGGTTCCAGCTCGTACGTCGCCTCCCCGAGACGCCGCGCAAAGAGCTCCATGGCGAGGTCGCGCGGCACATCCGCCGCGAAGCACTCGTCCATAAGCGCGTTAAGCGCCTCCGCGGCCGCGGCGAACTCCCGCGCGCTTTCATCGTGTTCGTCGAGGACGAGGGACGAGAAGATCGACTTCAGCATCTGGCGCATTCCGCGCTTCCTGAGCTGGGTCTTGACGAACTCGAAGATACCGCGCAGGGCGTGCTCCGTCTTAGGGGCAATGTCGTCGATGCGCGCCGGTATGAGCTGCTTCTGGCGGTTGTCGAGGTCTATGATTGCCGCAGTAAGCGCCGCGTCGTCGAGCTTGAGCTCCGTCTTCAGCCACCTGCGGACGTCTCCGCCCCGGACGAAAGCGGAGAACACCGAGTACGACGACGAGCGAGCGAGCTCCGCGAGCTGCCCGGCGAGATGTCCGAGCGACGACGTCGCGAGGGCGGTGGCGGACGGATTATGCGCCTTCAGCCCCCTCGCCTGCAGCGCACCCTGCACCTCGGGGAACATATCCGCGTCGGCAAGGCACAGCGCGGGCAGCGCCTCGTCGGGCTTTACGGACGCGAAGACGGCGGCTATCTCCTCCGCTTCGCTCGCAGCGGTTCCTGACGGGAATATCTGGTCGCCGCCGAGCTCCGGCGCGCCGGAGAGGTCCGGAACAAGTTCTGTGACAGGCAGTCCCGACTTCTCGAGAACAAGATCCATCAGCGGAATCGGATCAAGCACGCACGCGACGACGACTTCCTCTATGCCGGGGAACTCCACCGGCCCCTCGAGCGCCTTCTTGACGGCCTCGATCCTGTCGCGCTTGCCGCGCCTCGAAAGCGCCTCTAGATATCGCCTCTCGAGCTCTGCGAGCTTCTCCCATCGAGCGGTCTCCTCGTACGCGAGCTCGCCCGTAAGAAGCGTTCCCACCTTCGCGGCGACATCGGCGAACGAAAGCGCGCGCGCGCCGAGAATCCTCCGGATGTCCGACAGCTCCGCGGCGACGTCGAAGCCTCCCTTCCCTCCATTCGCCTCGCGGAATGCGAGCAGCTCGTCCGACCGCCCCGCGACGTCGTCCGCCGACGCGTCCAGAAGCGCCGCCGGCATCGTAACCTTCGGCGGAACCAGCCCCGCGGGGAAACGGCGGGCGAGCGCGAGCCTGAGGCGCCGTCCGCTCTGCGACGTCGGCACAACGACCATGAGATGCGCGAGCGAGTCCGCTCCCGCCGCATCCTTCCGCGCGCGCTCCGCCAGCCAGTCCGCGACGGCATCGACGGCCTTCCGCCGCGCGTCGAACGCCACTACGCTTCTCTGCATGTGAGGACTTCCTTTGTCATCCGCAAGAAGAAGGCGGCGCGTCCACTGGGAACACGCCGCCTGCCGCCGATTGCGGAACTGCCTTCACTTAGGCCTGGGCAATCGCCTCGTTCGGGCACTGCGCGGCACATGCGCCGCAGTCAACGCACTTGTCGGGATCGATAGCGTAGGGGGTTCCCTCGCTGATCGCCTCCGCAGGGCACGCGTCCTTGCAGCATCCGCACGCAACGCACTTCTCAGCATCAATCTTGTGAGCCATTTTTTTGTTCTCCTTTTTGTTGTTATGAAATACAGTGCCATTATACCACCTGGCGAACGAGTTAGGCAACGGTAATTTGAAGCGCCATTTCGACAGACTCCTCAAGCGTCTCCGCCGTCGGGGCCACCTCCCTCAGCCGCCATCCGGCGTGGCTGCCCTGCGCGCAGAGGACGCATGGAAGATCAAGCGCGTCCGCCACTTCCTTGTCGTGCAGCGCATCGCCTATGAGAACGAACGACTGGTCCGCGCCCGACGAGCGGAGTTCGGCGATGAAACGCCGCGCGCGCTCCACCTTCGACGCGCCGTGCAGGTTGTCCGAGCCGCAGATGCGCTCGAAGTATTCCGCGACGCCGTAGCCGCGCGCCTGCTCGTCGAGGAGGTCCTGCCTGAGCGCGGAAAGAAGCGACTGGCGGCATCCAGCGGACTTCGCAAGCTCCAGCGCGGCAAATGTGCCGCGGTTGAGCGCGACAGCCTGGCGGGAGTAGACGTCGTGGTACTCGCGCGCTATCTCGTTCCATTCGTCCTCGTCATGCGCCATTATGCCGATCCTGTCGTAGAACGGCCGCACGGGAAAGGCGAAGTTGTCGAGATAGAACGGCATCGATATGGGCGTGCCTCCGCGCTCCGCGATCATGAAGTTGAGCGTCGCAAGCGCCGCCTCGGTGTCGTCGAGAAGCGTTCCGTTCCAGTCCCATATGATGTGCACGGACTGCATGTCGCTACTCCCCGCAGATCGCGGCATGTATGTCTGCCTCCCCGAGCGCGGCCGCGACGAGCCTGTCCACTCCGAGCGCCACTCCCGACGCGCTCTTCACGAGCGGCAGAAGCTCGAGGAACTCCTCGTCGATCGGATAGTCGCTCTCGCCGAGGGCGCGCCGCTCCTCGCGCGCGGCGAGGAAGCGCCGGCGCTGCTCCGCGCCGTCGCACAGCTCTGTAAAGCAGTTCGCGAGCTCTATTCCGTCGAAGTACAGCTCCCACCTCTCCGCGACATCGCCCCTGAGGAGCGCGAGGGAAGACGCCTCCTTCGGATAGTCCATGAGGAAGACGAGCCCCTTCGGAAGCCCCGGCTCGATCTTCGCGGCCATGTCGAAATCAAAGCGGTCCTGATCCCAGCTCTCCCACGGATCCCACCCCGCGAGCGTCCTGTACGCGTCGCGCACCGTTATGCGCTCGGCCGCGCCGCACCCGGCGATTTCCGCGCGCACGAGCGCCTCCGCGTCCTCCGCTATGTCGAGATACGTCGCGCCAAGGCGGTACCACTCGATCATCGTGAACTCCGGATTGTGCCTCGCGCCGAACTCTCCCTCGCGGAAGCACGGACCGATCTGGTAGATTTTCTCCATCCCCGCCGCAAGAAGCTTCTTCATCTGCAGTTCGGGCGATGCACGGAGGAAGGCGTCGCCGCACGTAGGACAGTCGATGTGCGGCTCTGGGGCGGGCGCGGCGATCCTAACCGGCGTCGTCACCTCCACGAAGCCGCGCGAATCGAAAAAGCCGCGCATCCTGCGCATCAGCTCCGCGCGCGCCCTGAGGTTCTCCACAAAACCTTTCAACCCTTCAACCCTTCAACTTTTCAACCCTTGCTCAGCGGCTCCCTTATCCTGAACGCCTCGATCGAGGACGCCTTCTTCGTCTGCGCGTCGAACTCGACGATTGCACCCTCGAGGACGCACGGGCCCTCCGCCACCTCGAAGCGCGAGGGCATTCCAGTGACGAACTTGCGCGTGACGGGCTTCAGGTCGCGCCCGATGGACGAGATATACGGACCAGTCATGCCGAGATCGGTGATGTACGCGGTCCCCTTGGGGAGCAGCATCGCGTCCGACGTCTGCACGTGCGTGTGCGTCCCCACGACGGCCGTGACGCGTCCGTCGAGATAGTGGGCCATCGTTATCTTCTCGCTCGTCGCCTCGGCATGGAAGTCGACGAACACGGGGAGGTCCTTCGGTATTTCGTTGAGGACGCGGTCCATCGCCTTGAACGGACAGTCCACCGTCTGCATGAACACCCTGCCCTGCACGTTGACGACGGCGAAGCGCCCGACCGGCAGCGTGACGACCGTCCATCCGCGCCCCGGGCATTCGCTCGCGAAGTTCGCCGGACGTACCACGCGCTCAAGCGAGCCGATCTCGCCCGGGAACTCCTTCTGCCCCCAGGTGTGGTCTCCGAGCGTTATCGCATCCGCCCCAGAGTCGAACAGCCCCTTGGCGAGAGCCGCCGTGAGGCCAGAGCCCGCGGCGCAGTTCTCGGCGTTGACGACTACGGCGGAAAGCCCCATCTCGCGCTTGAGGCGCGGAACCTCGCGCATGAACATGCGCCTGCCCGGACTTCCCACCACATCGCCTATCAGCAGAACCTTCACTGTCTGTCCCTTCCCATCCTATCCAATAACGACTAACGACTAACAACTAACGACTAACGGCTAACCCCTCACTTCCCGTTCTGCTGCAGCCACGCCGCCGCATTGCGGTCTCCGCGCGCCGCCATTCCGCGCACCTTCCAGACGGTAGACTCGGTTGCGTCCTTGCGCACGCCGCGTCCGAGATCGTAGCACGCGGAGAGGTTGTCCATCGCCGGAGGGAAGCCGCGGGCTGCGGACGCCCTGAACCATCTTACGGCGACCGAGTCGTCCTGCCCCACTCCGTCGCCCGTGAAGAAGCACATTCCGTAGGAGTTCATCGCCTCGGCGTTGCCGCGCATCGCCGCCTCCTTGAACAGCTCGACGGCGCGCGAGGAGTCCTTCTCCACTCCCTCCCCCCGCTGCAGCGCGAGCGCGTAGTTGAGCAGTCCGTAGTCGTTGCCGAGGTTCGCGCTGCGCTCGAAGTTCTTCGCGGCGGACTCCAGGTTCTTCTCGACGACGATGCCGTCGCGGTAGAACCCTCCGATGTTGTTGATCGCCTCGGGATGGCCCGCGTCGGCGCTCGTGCGGAAGCACTTGAACGCGAGATCCTGGTCGCTCTGGCATCCGTAGCCGTTGAGGTAGCACATGCCGAGGTTGTAGAGTCCGTTGGCATCGCCCATGTCCGCGGCCTTCTTGAAGTACCCGAAGCACTTCACCATCGCCTTCTCGACCTCGTTCGTGTCCGACATGGATCCGCTCATGGCCTCGTTGAGCGAGATCGTGCCCCACGCGTTGAGCGCCTGCACGTTGTCGCCTTCCGCAGCACGCTTGAGGTACTTGAGGTCGTTCTTCTCGAGCGACAGAAGATACCACGCGAGGGCGTTGCCCTTCTCCTCCGCGAGCAGGCGTATCTTGTCGCGGGACTTGTCGAGGTACTCCTTGCGCTTCTCCTTCGAGAGGCGGAGCTTCGCCGGCAGGTCGGCGTCGGAAGCGACGACGGCGATCACGTACTGCTGAAGCGGACGCCCCGCCGCCGCGTCCGCCGCGACGATCTCGGCGGCAGCCGCGTAGTCCTTCGGACTGCCCGCCGCGCGCGAGTTGAGCAGGCGCACAATGGCGGAGGACGAGGTTTCCGCGGCGAAGGCGGCAAGCGCCAGCGCCGACGCGACCACAGATAGGACCGTCTTCTTCACGACAGCGAAATCTCCTTCTCTTCCCTCGTCTCCATGTCCTTCATCCTCGCGACGCCCTTCTCGACGTCGTCCGGCCCGAGGAACACGGCCTTAGCCGCGCCGCCGGAGTCGGCGTGCGAGAAGAACTTCTTCGGCTTCTGGCTCCTGAGCGAGAGGTTGACGCTCTCGCCCTCGCGCCTGAGCCTCGCCGCGAGCGCGACAGCCGCGTCGCGCTGCTCGGGGAACATGAACCCGACCGCGATGCCCTTCTTCGCCTTCGCGGCGTCCGCGCCGAGGCGCGACTTGAGCAGCTCCGTGACGACGACGTCTCCGAATCCGAGCCCGACGGCGCTCGTCGGCTCGCCGCCTATCGTTGTGAGCAGGTTGTCGTACCTGCCGCCGCCGAAGATCGCGCGGAACTCGCCCTTCGTGTCGAAGCACTCGAACACGACGCCCGTGTAGTAGCTGAGGCCCCTTATGACGCCGATGTCGAACTCGAGGCAGTCGGCGAAGCCGGCTATCCCGGCGAGGCGGAAGAGCTCCACGAGCTCCGGGCACGCCTCGTACGACTTGGTCTCCATGATGCCGAAGGTCGCCTCGACCTCGGCGTCGGTAAGACCTCCGTCCTTCAGCATCGCGGCGATCTCGGAGTCGGGCATCTTGCCGCGCTTGTCGAGCGCGAGGAACACCTGCGCGTGCTTGTCGGCGGCGATTCCGCTCTTCGCGAGAAGCTCGCCGAGGAACTTGCGCGACGAGACGTGGACCTTGAAGTCCGCGGACGTGAGCCCCATTCGCCTCAGCGCGTCGCACGCCGCGCCGATTACCTCCACCTCCGCGAGAATCGAGTCCTCGCCGATGATGTCGACGTTCCACTGGTAGTGCTCGCGCTTGCGGCCCTTCGTCATGCGCTCGTAGCGGAAGCACTGCGCGATCGTCGTCCACTTGATCGGGAACGACAGCTCCTTCTGGCGCTGCGCAACCATGCGCGCGAGCGTCGGCGTCATCTCCGCGCGGAGCGCGATGTGGCGCTCGGACTTGTCGAAGAAGTGGTATATCTGCTCTCCGACCTCCTCGCCCGCCTTGCGCGCGAGAAGCTCGTAGCTCTCGACGACGCACGAGTCGTACGGCTCGAAGCCAGCGGCCTCGCCGGCCGCGCGGAACGCGTCGAACACCTTGTTGCGCCAGAGCATGTCCTCGGGATAGAAGTCCCGCATCCCCCTTGGCGCCTCGAAACTGATCTTTTCTGCCATAGTCTGAATATTATAGCATAATTCACTTGAGGAGCTTCCGGCAGCACGCATCTAGCGCGCGGCGGCGCGCGGCTGCCGACTTGTCGGCGGACGCTATCCGCCTGCGGTAGAGGTCGTGGTCGATTCCCAGGCACGTGCCCTCGTGCTTCTTGAGGGCGACCGCGGCGTCCGGATCCTCCGCGTCGAGCTGCCCGAGGTTGTCGCGCACCTCGTGGTACGCGTCGCGCCACGGCGTTCCCGCGGCAACCTTCCTCAATGCGACGTCCGTCGCGAACACGCCGGGCGTGAACGCCGCGCGGCACGCGTCCGCGTCGACCTTCATCCCCTTCACGACCTTCGCGAGTATCCTGAGCGTCGTGCGCGCGATCTCAAGCCCCTTCATGTAGAGCCACTTGCAGTCCTGCAGGTCGCGGTTGTATCCGCCCGGCATCGCGTGCAGGAGCGAGAGCGAGGCAGTCTGCAGCCCAAGCACCTGCGCGGCCTTCGAGCGCACCAGCTCGAGGACGTCGGGATTGAACTTCTGCGGCATGATGGAAGAGCCGGTGCAGTACTCGCGCGGCAGGCGGAAGTACGCGAACTCCGGCATCGAGAAGAGGATCATGTCCTCTGCAAGGCGCGAGAGGACCGCCATCAGCTGCGCGAGGGCGGAGAGCAGCGCCGCCTCGCACTCGCCGCGCGCCATCGACGCGCCGAAGCAGTTGTGCACCGTGCGCGCGAAGCCGAGGAGCTTCGTCGTGCGCGAGCGGTCGAGCGGAAGCGGCACGCCGTATCCCGCGGCGCTCCCGAGCGGATTCAGATCCGCCAGCCGGTACGCCGCCTCGAGGTTCTCGATCTGGTCGAGAATCATCTCGGCGTGGCCCGTCGCCCACATCTCGACGGTCGAGGGCATCGCGGGCTGGAGGTGCGTGCGGCCGACGAGCGGAACGGCCCCTGCGCAGAATCCGAAATAGCACAGCTCAGTAGCGAGCGCGCAGACCTCGCCCTCCGCGGCGAGTATCTCGTCCTTCATGTGGAGCCTCACGTCAACCGCCACCTGGTCGTTCCTGGAGCGCCCGGTGTGGATCTTCTTCCCGAGGTCGCCCAGCTTTTCGGTGAGGAGCCGCTCGACGGCCATGTGGACATCCTGGTCGTCGTCGCGGATTACGAACCGTCCCTCGTCCGACATCTTCACGACCGCCGCGAGCGCCTTGCGCACCTTCGCAGCCTCCGCCTTCGTGACGACGGGCCGCTTAAGGCCCTTCATCTCGGAAAGCATCGTGACGTGCGCCGCGGTGCCCATGCAGTCCCACTTCGCGAGCGCGAGGTCAAGCACAACGTCGTCGCCGACGGTGTAGCGGAGGATGTCGGGATCAACCGTGTTGTCCGTAATCGTCTTCTTTGTCTTCATTTCTCCATGACTCCCTTCAGTTTGTTGTCGGCGTCGTCGAGGAGCTTCGTCAGTTCCTCCTCCGAAAGCTTCAGCCTCGCAAGCTCCGCGAGGAACTTCATGTAGGCCGTGACGGCCTCGTTCATCGCGTCGCCGTGTCCCTGCCCGAACACGCCGAGCGCCTGTATCTTCGCGAACGCGGCGAAGCGCACTGCCGGGTCCTCCTTCGCGAGGGCGATCGCCTCGCGGAACGGACACGACGTGTACTTTCCGCAGAACGGAGCGCCGTACACCGCGGGATAGAGGTAGAGCCGCGAGGCGAAGGTCAGCACGTCCGACTCCGTCGCGACGCCCGGCAGATGCACGCCCCTCATCAGCTTGAGGTAGTCGTCGTCCGTCCGCCCCGCGGCGTATTCGCCGCGCTCGCGCCAGGCGGCGACCTCCGCCTGCAGGTCGGCGACGCGAGTCTCCGGGTCGGCGGCGCGCATGCGCCTGTCGATCCCCTCGTCGTCCAGGTCCACTCCTTCGACGGCGCGGCAGAACGCGCGCACCACCTCGCGTCTGAGCACGCGCAGGTCGGCGCCGGAGGGGGACGGAAGAAGTATGCGGGTGAACTTGCGGCCGTCACCGCGTACGGCTGGACGCACTACGACATCGGCGATGTTCGTCCTCACGTCGCCGATGCGCACGATGATGCCCGGGTCGGCGAACTTGAGCGGACGCTTGTTGTCCGCCACGTAGAGCTTGCGGCAGATGTCGGAGACGAACGACGCGATGGGCAGCTGGAACTCGCGGCGCATGTCGGCGGGACAGTCCCCGTAGACCTGAACGAGTCCGTCAAGCTGCGTCACCGGCGCGGCCCTGAACCGGTCGATGATCTCGGCGCGCGTCAGCGCCAGCATGAGGATGGAGGCTATTAAAGTCAATTCGAGCGAATCCTGGATGTCTATTTCTGTGTATTATACCAAATCAGGCGGGAAACGGGGGGAACCGATTACCCGTGGGAGATAGAGAAGCACTCCTTCATATCAAAATCAGCCACCTGAGTAACACCGAGCTCACGGGTACCAGCTGCCATAGCCCCGCGTCGCAAGATTGCTCCGCAAGTCGGACTCGAGATTCGGATCGTTTGGCTCTGGGTTGAAAATCATCGATTGAAAGCTCACATGGTCCCGCGGATACCAGTGGTCGGAAACGAACATCGGGCCAAGGATCTTCGAGTAGTTGCAGCTCGTCACCGCTCCGACATCGTTAGTCGCCACGCGGGTCCTCAGCACCATGTATTCACCCCTCTCCAGTATCCGCTCTATGCGAACGACATTCCCGCTGACACTGCTGCACTCAAACGGAATGCGAGAAACGAACACCTCGTTGGTGTCAGCCTCGTATGTAGTCGGAAACGAGTCGTCGCCCGTCGTGCTCCGCTTGTACGCACCGCAGCCCGGCGCGAATTCAATCCAACCGTATGTGGTCGTGACGCCGTTCGTGATCACCTTGAACCTTTCGATGCGGAAATCCGCGACCTTCCCCGCCGGGCCATCCCAGCTGTCGTCGTGGTTCGGATCGTATGACACCGGAAGACACTCCTTCATGTCGAAATCCACGGGCGCATACCGCATGACTTCCATTCCGTTGGTGACAATTGCCGACGTCTTCATCGAGAGATACAAGTCATAGTTTTCCCCGTATGCGTACATGGGCTGGGGATTGCGCTTGGGATAGAAGCTCGCCGAACGGTAGATGACGTTGTTGGTGTATGTTACGCTCTTTGGCTCAAACTTTGAGAGATATCCAACATAGTCCCCGCTGTTGTACAGATTCGTGAGCTCGTTGTATTTGGCAAGACCTTCGACAGTGTTCGTGTTTATGTCGAGGTAGTCGCTCTGCTCCGCTGTAAGCCCGAACCGTTCGTATCCTGGAATGAAAAACCTTTGACTGTAATGCGACGGCGTTTTCACATACCATGAAAATGAATTGCTGTCGAATGTGAACTCAACGTCGGCAACGCCACCTGCATTCGTAAAACTACGCGTGCGCTCATATCTTGGACTGGCATGCCACGACAAACTTCGACTTTTGTCGACCTTCACGACAACAACAGCGTTTGTTATGGGCGCACCCGTCTCTTTGTCCGTCAGAGTCACGACAAGATGCCCTGTATTCGTTGCCAACAGATCCGTAGCCAGACACCCTGTAATCAAGGCTACGCCAGCGACTATCATAAACTTATTCATTGTCCACCCTTTCCTTTGGTTTGGTCGAGCCTATGTGTCCGACCAGTTTTTCGTACAGCAATTTTGTGTCAAAAAGGGATTTACCTATGAAATAGCTATGTATCCAATTAACCATGCCCTCATCATCGTCTTCTGTGTCCAACTCAACTTGAGCCCCGCCTGGGCTGACGGCTTTCGGATTACATTCCTTTGCCATGTCTACGTTCCGGCCCTCGGTTGACCAATTAGGCACAGGATTAGCACCTGCGGCAAAGGACTCCGCAGGGATACCATGTGAAAGCGCATACCAGCGGACATTCTCGTTTGCCAGAAGGAATTCAGAACCACCTTCGCCGTATATCTGAGTATCCCTGAAGTCCCTGAAGAAGGGGCGAACCATAAGGTTTGTATCGGCAATTGCCGATGTTTCCTCTGGTGTATATTTCCTGTAGTCGTAAACTGGCGCACCGTTTTCCCATCTACCAGTGTCCCTCTGTACAATATAGTGATCGCTAAACTTCCACCCCGCCTGTGGTGACGCCGAGACGAGGAAGACGCCTTTCTTCTGCTCCTGATTGTACCATGCGAACTTGCGGGACACCAGCTCCTTAACATCTTCATCACCGTTGGCAACAACCTCATCCTTTGACGAATAGAAATTGATTGTGTTGTCAACGTCCCTGAAACGCCCCTTCCAGGTCAAATTCTGACGCTCATCGTTCGGATTTGAAAGGAACAGCTCATACCAATGGGTCGGACGGACACGATTCGAGTAAGGACGCCAAGCGAGAGGCGTCATGTCTCGCCTCGAATCCTCAGTGACCCCTCCGACGGGATCGTATGCTTCCACCGCAACAGCTGCATTCAGCATGAAGTATTTGTCATACTGAAGTCCGTAGTCTTGTCGCGCGGCCGAGACAAGCATGTTGCCGAGCGAATGTGCGATCATGTACTTCCTCGCACCGGGAAGACCGTTCACCCTTGAGGCGAATGCGCTTGCGGTGCGAAATGCGTTCAGCACATTCTGGTGATAGTTGAGCGTACCATAGCAACTACCATCGGTAACGAGCGGAATTCTGGGTATCCACAACTGCGAATGGTTCCCATGCCATTCCACCGCAGTGAAGCCAGCGTCCATTCCAGACCACCACAGGCGCTTGAACATCGCCTGAGACCATTCCCATGTCTCGCTTGGATGCATGTTGTAGCCGTGGACAAACACTACATTTGCGTCAGAGTGTTCGCTGTCCGGCCAGTCTACGGTGAGCCTGTCATTGTACTTTGAGTCGAGTGTCACATCGCAGGCATACTCAAGATTAAGCCACCGGTACATACTGTGGACATCGAGAACGCGGACTGCAACCGCCGTCTCGAAAAGTGTTTCGCCGTTTTCTTCGTCGCAGATGCGTATTCGGGGTGTGATCAGACCTGTTGAGGCAAACTCCAGCGCAAGGCACCCCGACTCTGATTCTCCAAGAGACAGCAGCTGCTGGGGCAACGCATATCCTACCTCCCCCGATTGACCCACGGAATTCTTCAACAGCGTGGCCGAGTGCAAATCGTCACCAAAGACAGTCTGCCCGTCTTCCATAACCATCTTCTCCAGCGCGCCCCACCCAATGTCGACAGGCACAAAATGAACCTCGTCAGGGCGACCGGTATAGAACTCGTAGCGAACCCCGTTCGTCCCCCACTTGCGGACAAACGTTGAAAGATCAACGGCAAAAGGACATAGGTTAACAAGATCGTTTCGTCCGTTTACAACCATATCCTCGCAGTTGCCAGGAAAATCAGGCTCTGTCAGATAGAAGTGCGAATACCTATCGAATGCATCATCACCTTGCCAGATGTCGCGATTCGCCCAGAAATAAAGCTGTCTCTGGTTGCCCATGTCAATTGCGTCTTTTATGTCCGCCTTCATGTCTCGGTTGTAGTCCGGAAGCAAAGGCGGTTTTACCGAAGAAATCCGTTGGCATGCCGAAGACTTTATCGAGTGAGCATCAGCCTCACAAGCAAACGAAAAGATGAGATCGAAGTGTCCGACTACGGGTGCAAGCACCTGCACGATGAGTGTCCTTGAATCGCAGAGGCGGTCGACAAGAAGCTTCCGCCACTGGCATACGGTGAAATAGCGTTCTGGCATCGACTCGCTGTCTAAGAGCTTGGTCGCCGGCAAATGGACCTCCTGCCCCCGCTGTACATCCCATTTCCACTGGTCCGGAAGCCAGAGTTCAAACCTTCCGTCGATGTTTTCTAGTGCAAGCCGGAACACACCGTTGGTGAGCATGACGTTTGCATCCAACAGCAGGTCAACCGCCTTGCTGAAGTTGGTGCAAATAGTCACGGGATAACCGAACGATGGGTTTAAGGCGTTGTATGTATCCATTGAGACGCCAGTAGTACTGCATATATCCATGCCAAGCACCGTGTAGCGACGACACTTTGACGGGACGCCATTTGTCGTGAAGAGAATTGAATCCTTCCCGACGGCATAGCTTGGCCCGACGCCGCGCACGCGCACCGATATGTCCTCATGCGCCTCAGCGAAATCCGCGCCAAGGGAGTCCTTCACCTCAAGCCTCGATGAATGCCATGCAAGTGTCACGCGGTTCGACTGCCAATGGTCAGGACATTCGCAGCAGCGAACAGGCTCGCCTGACGGGACATGGAGCTGGACAGCATCCTCCCTGCCGCGCGATCCGAAAAGCTGAAGAACGCCCGGCGCCTCAGGAAGCGAAGTCACCCTCGCGTACTCGGCGGCGGACTCTGATTCGGAAGTCGGGTCGTTTGACATCGACTCGCAGCATGGACAGACCCCGCCGCAGCGTCCGTCACACCAGCACCGCCAGCCTCCATAGCACTGGCACCACCCACCATGCGGCTCGATGTCCTCGTCTACGACCCCGCTGGCGGCCGCATCGGAAAGCGAAATTCTTGGACAGTACTGCGCCTTCTGCGTAAATACAACCGGCGATTCGTTTAGCCGCTTTGGATGTGACACTTCGTACGAGAGAATGCGTGAGGCAGTGCGGGGAAATCTCCCCGTGATCTCCGCCGAGATGGGCGGATCGTCCGCAATCCAGACGTCCTCCGACTCGCTTGACCATGTCGCCGTCAGTCCTGGAAACTCCTCTCCGTGAACGAGAGTAACAGCCTTTTGCTTCGTGTATAGGTCGTGGATGCAGGGGATTGTCGCATCCGTGTGCGGGAACGCGATCCAGCCCTTCAACCGAAGCGGCGACGGCAACTCACCAATAATAAGATCATCTGACCTGATCGCAACGTCGAGCCCTTCCGGCTTCTCCCACCACAATTCCTTCCGCTCCCCCTTCCCTACCGCGAGAAGCAACGTGTTCGTGACGGGGCTTACTGGATTAACAAGATTGTCTTCGCCCCTCAATCCTGTAAAACCTGTTGTCTGAAATCCAACAAGCGGCACGACTGCATCGCCGACAACCATGTGCCCGGTTCCGCTCCCGGAAACCATTATCTCCAGTACCCCGACTTCATCCGTCGGCATCGGATACGCGAAGACTCCGTTTGTCGTGCCAGAGTAGAATAAATGCTCCAGCACCGAGTTGGTCGAGCCTTCGGGACATTCGAACGGATCCACCCCGCCCAAGGCAACCGATAGACCGTCGTTGTATACGCCCCCGGCGGAATATGCGTTGTTTGGATCTGTATTCGTCTCGTTGATCTCCGCGCCGTCGCTCAGTCCGTCGCGGTCACTGTCGGACTCGTACGGATTCGTCCCGTATACGAAAAGCTCGTCTATCGTCGCTATGCCGTCTCCGTCGGGATCGGGCTCTTCCGCGCGAGTCGGATCAAGCCGCGCGAAGCGCAGCGAAGTCGTAGCCACTGGAATTTCGCTGAACAGCCTCCCTATTCCATTATTTATTGCCCCAACGATGACGTTGCTCACTATCGTGCCGCCCAAATTCGACAAGTCGTAACGGAACTCCATGTCCCCATTTTCGAACAGTTCCGCCTGGAAACTCGTGGGGTAATTACAGAGGCGCCTAAACACAATGTTCTGCCAAGTCATCACAAACGAGTTAGACGGCGTGAGCTGTGACCAAAACTGCGAAGAAGAGTTGTCGCACCACCACCAGAACGACGCAGGAAGAAAGCCCGACACACACTTAAGCGGAGCAATCGTCGTTGCTGCATTCGTCGTCGCAACGCGTGCCTCGCCGTCCGAAAAAACCGTGAGTCTCTGTATGACTTTTGTTCCAAACGGGAATCCGGCATACCCGTCGTTTGCTTCATCATAGAGGACTATCTGCTGCCGGTCGCTGGCTGCGCCGAATCTGCGCCATTCCTCACAGATAATGGCATTCGCAGGAGGCGAAAAATCAAAAGTCTCTCCCGTGCCGACACGCACAAGCGCGAAGCCCGCCGCGTACTCGTCCGCTGTAATCTCGCCAGAAGAAACAAAACTGCCGAAATCTGCGATAGTTGGAGTTTCATGTTTGAGCTGGGAAGTGGAATTGTCATCATACTTTCTCGAAATTGGCATGGTTTCTCCTGTCTCGGCGACACTCGACGTCACTTCGACAGTTTGCCCAACGAGTATTTCGCCGATCGCAACACGTTCCGCGTCTACTACGAGCTGCGCCGCACGCATCTGCTCCTTCTCTTCCCGCGTTGGCGGCGAGCCCGATTCCGTCATTGCAAAGATCCAGAGTCCAAGACCAATGCACACGCTGACTCCTCCCGCGCGGCGAATGCGCCGTGACGCGTTGGCGGCTACACGACATGCAAAAACAGCAGCAAAAACAGCAAACAGCGCAGCAACCGAGGGAAGCACCGCATTGAGCAGTAGCATGGAAAATGCCGAGGCAAAGTCGTCGATCATAGTTACCTCACCATCATCACGAACAACGGTCCGTCGTACCGTATCTTGCACCACTCGTCCGCAGCATCCGTGCCGCGGCGTACGATCTTGGCGATGTTCCACGTCGAATCACACAGGAAGCGCGGCGCATCCGCCGCCAGTGAAGTGAAGCATGGACCTGACTCGCACGTGAAAGCGGGCTTGCGCGGAAAACGCTCTCCGCCAGTCTCGACTGACAGTGCGAGGAAACGCCGGCCGGAGACGGGCTCTGCGTCTTCATACCTGCGTTCATCGGACGCCACGTCCTCGACGAACCGCCGTCCGCCTCGCCAGCCAAGGAGAAGCCGCATCTCCTCCGGCGAGAGGTCACCGTTCCCGTCTGCATCGCGCCCAAACGCCACCTCGACGCAGTTGGACTCAGAGCCAGTAAACTCAATACGAACTTCAAGAACCTTTACACCGATCTTATCAGTTCTGAAGGCAATATTCGTAGAAACTTCGAAATCCACATAATTGCTCTTTGGCAACGTCGGCACGACGACTAGGGACGCAGCTATGCACGTCGAAGACAAAGACAGGAACAAGACTCTAACAATATTTTTCATTGGGGGGGATATTATACCATTTCACGCAGCGAATTTGTTGCGCGAAAATTGGTAATGTTGTGCAAAATTCCTATCGCACGGGGGTAGTAGGTGATAGTAGAATACGCAGCAGCGCGTTCATTGGATTAATACGGGCAGGACGCCCGTTCTACTCCAAAACTCCGAGACTCCCAGTAGCGAAAGCAAATTTCCAATCGCCGCTCCTGGGGATGTCGAGGAAGCGACGCAGCGTGGACGCTGCGCCTCCTTCAGCGGGATTCGCGAACGAGGCTTTCGAAGTCCGACTCGACCTGTTCGTTCGAGACGAAGCGGATGGCGTTCCAGCCGGCCGCGCGCGAACCCTCGACGTTCTTCTCGACGTCATCGACGAAACAGAGCTCCCCGGCGGGGAGGTCGATGCGCGTGCGCAGGAGATCGTATATCTCCCTCTGCGGCTTCACCATCCCCTCGTCGCCCGAAACGACCATCGCGTCGGCAAGCGAGATGAAATCTGCGAATGTGCTCCTGAAGTGCTCTGCGGCGAAGCGTGGCGACATGTTTGTGAGGATGCCGATCTTGAATCCGCGCGCCTTGAGCGAGCGCATCCACCCGAGCGTCCTCTCGTTGCGGTAGCACCAGCTTTCGTCGTCCGCCTTCATGAACGCTGCGTTCGTCTCGGCGTCCACGGAAAGCCCCGCATCGCGCCAGATTAGGTCGTAGAGGCCCTCCAGCGTTATCGCGCCGCTGTCGTAGTCGAGACGGTGCGCGTCGAAGCCGCGCCTGAACACGTCCCAGTCTATTCCCTTCTCCTTCGCCAGCGCGATGACGCGCTGGGGCATCGTGGAGGTCGTCATGACGCCTCCGAAATCGAACACAACCGCCGTTATCTTCATAGTACAACCTCCGCTGATTCAAGATGGGGGATCGCGCCGCTCTTGGCGACGGAAACCTTCGCCGCCTTCACGAGCGGCTCGGCGAGGCACACGTCGCGCACCACCCATGCCGCGCGCTCTATCATGCGGCACTTCGCCGCCGAAAGCGCCGCGCGTATGCGCTCGGTGAGCGCGGCGTAGTCGACCGTGTCGGACAGTTCGTCCGACTCCGACGCATTCTCGGGTATTTCGAGCTCGACGTCCACGCGCAGCGTCTGCAGACGCGTCCGCTCGTCGGGCCTCTCCCCGATGATGCAGTCCACGTCTATTCCGTTCAGCTTGAGCTTCATTCCATTTCCTCCTCTCGCCGCGCGCCGTCAGTCGAGCACGCCCTTGGACGGCGGCTCCGAGTCGTCCCACCAGGAGCCCTTCGTGCCGGAAACGCGCGCAATCGGCTTCGTGGTGAGCTGCTTGCCCCTCGCCGTCGCGGAACGGATCGGCACGACTTCCTGCTTCTCGACTTTCCCGGTCTCGCGGTTCACGCGGTCGACGAGTTCGAGCGGAAGGAAGTGCTGCTGGTGTATCTTCTGCCCCTTCGCCGGCTTGAACTTTACGTACAGCGTCTCGGGGCAGCCCTTCTGCAGGAGAAGTATCTTGGACTTCGGCTTCTCCGGCGCGAGGAAGTAGTCCTTGTTGCGGATGAGCCCGCCGAATCGGAAGCGCTTGATGTAGCTGAACCCGTACGCTCCCTCCTCGTACACGCACGTGAAGTCGAGCGTCTCGCGGTCCTTCTCCTGGTTGTAGCGCATGACGGCGAGAAGGTCCTTGTCCACGAAGATCTTGTCCTCGGGCTGAACCTTGCGGAAGCGACCCGTCTTCCACACGAGGATGAGCTCGTCCAGGGAGGAGCACTTGAAGAGCTCGTCGCCGTTCCTCAATCCCGAGCCTACGTAGTTGTTCTCCTTGTCCCACTTTATCGTGAGCTCGCTCGCGGTGATCGCGCGGACGTCGACCTCCTTGAACGCGCCGGACTCGATCTTGGTGCAGCGCGGGTAGTTCTTCGCGTACTGCCTGACGAGTCCCTTGAGGTACTTCACGACGAACGCGCGGAGGTGGACGAGGTTGTCCTTCACCTGGGCCTCCTCCTTGAGGATGCCCTCGATCTCCTCGCGGTTCTTGTTGATGTCGAACTGCGAGATGCGGCGGATCTGCAGCTTGAGGAGCCGCTCGATGTCGTCGTCCGTTATCTCCTTGCGCCTGAGCTCCTTCATGTGCGGGACGAAGCCGGTGCGGACGGCGTTGCGCACGCCCTCCATCGTCTTCTCCTCCTCGATGCGCTTGTAGATGCGCTCCTCGATGAAGATGCGGTCGAGGGTGCGCGCGTGGAAGAGGTCGTCGAGCTCGCCGAGGCGTATCTCCTGCTCGCGCTTCGTGAGCTCCATCAGGCGCTCGACGTTCTTCTTCAGGATGTCCGTCACGCTCATGAGGCGCGGACGGCCCTGGTCGAGGACTATCGGACGCGACGAGAGCGACTTCTCGCAGTTCGTGAACGCGTACAGCGCGACGATCGCCTTCTCCTGGCTCTCGCCCGCCTGGAGCTCGAGCTCGATCTTGACGGTGTCGCTGGTGAGGTCGTGCAGCTTGCGGACGGGAACCTTCTTCTTCTTGATCGCCTCCTCGATCGACTCGGCGATGGAGTCCGTCGTCTCGCCCCACGGAAGCTCCGTTATGACGAGCTTGTTCTTGTCCTCCTTCTCGATCTTGGCGCGCACCTTGACCTTGCCGAGTCCGTCCTGGTACTCGCTCACGTCCATCACGCCTCCGAGCTGGAAGTCGGGGTAGAGCTGGAACGGCTTCTTCTGGATGAGCGCGATCTCCGCCTCGAGGAGCTCGATGAAGTTGTGCGGAAGAATCGCCGTGGAGAGTCCGACCGCGATTCCGTCTGCGCCCATCATCAGGAGCAGCGGAATCTTCGCCGGCAGGTACACAGGCTCCTCCTTGCGTCCGTCGTAGTTCGGGACGTAGGTCGTGGTCTTGCGGTTGAACACCTCGTTCTTCGCGAGCTCGGTGAGGCGGCACTCGATGTACCTGACGGCAGCGTGCGGCATCCCCGTGAGGAGCGAGCCGAAGTTTCCCTGTCCGTCGATGAGGTATCCCTTGCCCTTGCCCCACAGCTTGTTCGCGAGGACGACGATCGCGTCGCCGATCGACGCGTCGCCGTGCGGATGGTACTGCATCGTCTGGCCGACGATGTTCGCGACCTTGGTGTAGCGTCCGTCGTCCTGCTCGTACAGCGCGTGCATGATGCGCCGCTGCACGGGCTTGAGCCCGTCCTCCACGGCCGGTATCGCGCGCGAGCAGATCACGTACGCCGAGTACTGGCGGAAGTTGAAGTCGTAGAGGTCGCGCATCGGTCCGTGCCCGGTGAGTCCGGGCTTCGGCATCACTGGTTCGGCCGGCTTCTCGCCCTTCGCCTTCTTCTCCTTCGCTGCGGGAGCGGATTCCTCCGGCTGCGCCTCCTCGGCGCCCTTCGCCTCCTCCGCGCTCGCGTCGCCATTCTTCGCCGGTGCGGCCGCGAACAGGTCGAGGTTGTCGAACAGGCTGGGGGGCAGGTTGTCTTTGTCTTTCTTTGCCATCTTGTGTCTTGGTTCTTTTCGGTTTAAATCAGATTTTGAATTCGATCTTCCTGACCATCTGGCGGAAGAACTCCC
>JAEEGF010643016.1_pt1 | contig 28601 bp, 26 predicted proteins | sample 9134171 | NCBI WGS metagenome assembly JAEEGF01 (sample SAMN16246542, study PRJNA631951) | gut metagenome | biome: gut microbiome; feature: rumen; material: AP-attached | host: Bos | place: Iran: Karaj | collected 2018-10 | reverse complement strand
GCAGGCGCGCAAAGCCGGTGCAAAAGCCCGCGGGACGGTTCTCAACCGAGTCGGAGGCCGGCCTTGAGCTTCGCAAGCTCAAAGAGCTGCTCGACGGCGTGGAGCCGACGACATTTCTGAACCCGTCCGACGCGATGGCGATCGCGCACTGGATGGACCGGCACGTCGATCTGTGCGGCGAGCCGCCGTTCGATTCGATCTATCTCTTCCTGTACCGCATGATCTCCGACAAGCCCCTGACCGCTTCGGAAGCGCAGGAATTCTTCCGGCTGCTGAACGAATGAAAAAGCTCCCCGCAGGGAGCTTTTATTGTTTCGGTTCTCAATCAAAACTGCCCATGATAAAGGCGAGCGCATGGGTCCGAAAAACGGCAAAGAAGGCGTCGTCGGTGCAGTAGTAGGCGCCGATGCGGCCGTTGCAGCTGCTGAGCTGATCGGTCAAAGCGTAATGATCCTCCGCGCGAAGCACGGCAAGCGGCTCGCCGAGACGTTCTTTGATCTTTTCGCAGAGCGACGGCGCCGTACAGCCGTACCACTCCGCAAGCGATTCTTCGAAGCTCTCCTCTGCGTGAATCAGATCAAACTTTTTGACATGATAATGGCGGCGAAAATCCTTCAGCCAGGTTTCAGCGGTATAAGCGGAAACGCCCGCGTCGGAGTATCCGATCCGGTCCGAACCTTCCTGCGCCCGCTCCATCAGCTCGTTCAATTCTACGGACAGCGGCGTATCAAGCATGATTTCACCTCCCTGTCACATCAGTATAACACAAATATCACAAAAATGCATTTGCAATTTGCCCGACAGGTCGTTATAATATATACGGAATAGTTTGCAAAGGAAGCGGCGATCAAGGATACAAACCTTTTTCGATAGAACCGACCAACTGAAAGGAGAAACACTATGGGACTTATTAAAGCCGGTATCGGCGCATTGGGCAGCGTTCTCGCAGATCAGTGGAAAGAGTTTTTCTACTGTGAGGCGCTCACGAAGGACGTTCTGGTAACGAAGGGACAGAAGCGAATCGGCAGCCGTTCCTCCAACACGAAGGGCAGCGACAACATCATCAGCAACGGCTCCGTCATCGCGGTCGCCGACGGTCAGTGCATGATCATTGTCGAGCAGGGCAAGGTCGTTGAAGTCTGCGCCGAGCCCGGCGAATTCGTTTACGACACCTCGACCGAGCCGAGCATCTTTGCGGGCAACCTCGGTCAGAGCATTCTGAACTCCTTTAAGACGCTCGGCCGCCGTTTCACGTTCGGCGGTGACACGGGCAAGGATCAGCGGGTGTATTACTTCAACACCAAGGAGATCCTGGACAACAAGTTCGGCACCTCCAACCCGATCATGTTCCGCGTCGTCGACCACAACATCAATCTGGACATCGACGTCAGCTTACGCTGCAACGGCGTCTACTCCTACAAGATGGTCGACCCGATCCTGTTCTACACCGAAGTTTGCGGCAACGTCTCCGGCGATTATCTGCGCAGCGAGATCGACGCGCAGCTGAAGACCGAGTTCGTCAACGCGCTGCAGCCCGCAATGGCAAAGATCTCCGCGCTGGAAGTCCGTCCGAACCAGGTCCCGGCGCACACCACCGAGCTCTGCGAGGCGATGAACGTCGAACTTTCGAAGCTCTGGGGCGAAAAGAGAGGTCTTGAAGTCGTTTCCATCGCGATGAATCCGATCACGCTGACCGAAGAGGACGCGGAGATGATCAAGGCGGCGCAGCGCGCGGCAATCAACCGCGATCCGACGATGGCGGCGGCGACCATGACGCAGGCAAGCGCGGAAGCGATGAAGACCGCGGCAGGCAATGCAAACGGCGCAATGACCGGCTTCATGGGCATGGGCATGGTCAACGGCGTCGGCGGCGCCATGGGCAGCAACACCGCTGCGCTGTTCCAGATGGGTCAGCAGCAGAAGGAAGCGCAGGCAGCGGCGGCCAACACCTGGAAGTGCCCGACCTGCGGAACGACCGCGACCGGCAACTTCTGCCCCGAGTGCGGTGCCAAGAAGCCCGCGCCCGCCGGCACATGGACCTGCGCGTGCGGCGCGGTGAACACCGGCAAGTTCTGCACGCAGTGCGGCACCAAGAAGCCCGAAGCTCCGGCGGCGCGCTGCCCGAAGTGCGGCTTCACGCCCGAGGATCCCGCCAATCCCCCGAAGTTCTGCCCCGAGTGCGGCAGCCGCTTCGAATAAGCGAATCCCGTAAAAAATGAGCCCGACGCGGAGGGTGCGGAACCGTTCCGCATCCTCCGTTTGTTTCCAGAACCGGTCTGTTGACACATCTTTTCGACAGACCGCATTGAAAAGGAGATTCCGATGCCACAGCAATTATTGGAATACAGATGCCCTGCCTGCGGCGCATCCCTGCAGTTTGACAGCGGATCGCAGCAGGTCGTCTGTCCGTACTGTGATTCGTCGTTTTCCCCGCAGGAGCTGATCGATTACGACAGCTTTCTGAAGGAAGACGCCAAGAACGAAACAAGCGATTCCTGGTCGAAGGACGCCGATCGCTGGGACAAGGACGAAGCCACCGGCCTCAATGTGTATACCTGCGCCGCGTGCGGCGGCGAGGTTCTCGGCGACGATACGCTCGCCAGCGCGCGCTGCCCGTTCTGCGACAACACCGTGATCATGAAGCGGCAGTTTACCGGCGAATGGAAGCCGGACCTTGTTCTGCCGTTCAAGCTCGACCGCGCCGCTGCGCAGAATGCGTTCCGCAAGCACCTGCACGGCAAAAAGCTCCTGCCGAAGGCGTTTCACTCGGAATCCTGCATTGAGGAGATCAAGGGTATCTACGTGCCGTTCTGGCTGTTCTCGTCGGACGTTTCCGCGAGCATGCGCTTTTCCGGCACGAAGTCCCGTGCGTGGACGGACGGCGGCTTCGATTACGTCGAAACCTCGCGCTATGCGCTGCTCCGCGCCGCGAACGCACGGTTCAACCGCATTCCGGTCGACGGTTCTCTGAAGATGGACGACGCGATGATGGATTCGTTGGAGCCGTTCGATTTCCGTGAAGCGGTCGATTTCCAGACTGCGTACCTTTCGGGCTTCTTCTCCGACCGGTACGACGTCGATGCGGACGTCAGCGTGGACCGTGCAAAAACGCGGTTCAACCAGACGATGACCTCCAGGGTCTCCGCCCTGACCGGCGGATTCAGCTCGGTCGCTTTGGAAAGCTCGACGATCTCGGAGCACAACAACGAACGCGAGTACGCGCTGCTGCCCGTATGGCTGCTGCACGTCAGATGGAACGGCAAGCTCTATACCTTCGCGATGAACGGTCAGACCGGCAAGCTTGTCGGCGACCTGCCTCTCGACAAGGGACGCATGTGGAAGTACCGCCTGCTGTACGGCGGCATCTTCGCTGCGATCCTCGGCGGACTGTGCCTGCTCGGTCATTTTCTAGGATGCGGAGGTGGTTGTCTGTGAAACGCGTATTCTCGATTCTTCTGGTCGCGCTTCTGCTGATCCTCCCCGTTCTTTCCGCGCAGGCGGACGACAGACCGACGTATGTATTCGTCGACGACGGTCTTCTGACCGTTGATGAACTCGGCGACCTCAACACGCGCGCATTCATGATCCGGCTTGACCGCGGCGTCGGCGTCTACTATTTCTATTACAGCGACGTGCAGGATCTGCCGTCCTATATCGAACAGTTCGCGGCGGAGCACGTTGCCGAAGAAAACGCGCTCGTGCTCGGCTTCAATGCGGACTACTACTATTTCCTGCAGATCGGTCCCGTTGCGAAGGCGGCGCTGCCCGATTCCGTCTGCGAAGGCACGATTCTCGAAGCGTACCGCGCGGTAAAGGGCGATCCGAAAGGCAAGCTGCTCGCATACCTGAACACGACGGACGAGATCCTGAAAGAGTATCGCAACACGTACGGCTTTGCATCCGAAACTCAGTCCGTCAGCAGCGACCCGTACGACCTTTCCGACGTACCAGAAGGAATTGCACGGACCGACGGCGGCAAGCCCACGCTGGTCGACCGCGCGCATCTTCTGACCGACAGCGAGGCAGCGTCGCTCTCGGAACTGCTCAAGAAGATCGGCAGCGAATACCGCTGCGACGTCATCGTTGCAACCGTGCCGGGTCTGGACGGGAAAACCGCCGAAGCGTACGCGGACGATTTCTTCGACTACAACGGTTACGGCTACGGGGCGGTTCCGGATGCCAACGGCACGACGATCAACGGCGACGGCATCCTGCTGCTTCTTTCGATGGAAGCGCGCGATTTTGCGATCAGCACCAGCGGTTCCGCGATCAAGGCGTTCACCGATTACGGTATTCAATGCTGTCTGGAGCCGGCTTTTCTGCCGTACCTGCGCAGCAACGCATACGGCGAAGGGTTCAACGCGTTTGCATACGAGTGTGAAAACATGCTTCAGGCGGCACGGGACGGCATTCCCTATGACAGCCGTCATATCTACGTCGACACCTGGACGGACGCGCAGCTTCTGGAATACAACGACCGCGCGGCGGCCGTTGCCCGCGAACACAACATCGGCATCTATTTCCTGAAGAGCGACGCGATCGACAACGCGGAAACGTATCTCGAATCCTTCCGTTACGACCGCGTTTCCGAGCCGGGTTCGATCCTGCTTGTGAGCGGTCCGAACGGTTACAGTCTCCGCGTGTTCGGAAACAGCGCAAAGACGAAGTTCTCGGAGAAGAAATTGGCCGAGCTTCAAAACGCCGTTATCCCCTATCTGGAAAGCGGCGATATCGACACGGCCGTCAGGAATTATCTGTCCGTCGGCGAAAAAATAGCGAGCTGGCGTCCCGTGAACTGGATCACGTTCTTCATTGCGATCGTCGCAGGTCTGTTGTTCGGCTTCATTCCGGTCAGCGGCATGAAGCGCCAGCTGATCAGCGTGAACAAAAAGACGAGCGCGGAGACCTATATGGAGCCCTCGTCGTTCACCGTAACGCAGAACAGCGACGTCCTGCTCGGCAAGAACATCTCCCGCTCGGTCCACGTCGTGCACACCGAATCCTCCGGCGGAGGCGGACGCGGCGGCAGCAGCGGCGGCGGTTTCCATGGCGGAAGTTCGACGCACTCCTCGTCTTCGGGCGGAACGCACGGCGGACATTCCGGCAAGTTCTGAGCCGAAAACTCGCCGAAAACACTGCTTTTCCACGCACGGTAGAGTCCGGGATCCGGATTCTACCGTGCTTTATTAATTGATAGAGCGCAGGTCCGATCCAATAGATTGCCTTTTCACGGAGACCGTATCTATACTATGATATGAAGTTTGCGCGAATGAGGAGGATCATCATGCACGATTACATTCTGAGCTGCTGCTCGCCCGTCGACCTGACACAGGAGAAACTGGATTCGCTGGATGTAAAAATGATCTGCAGCGACTATACGATGGACGGCGTTCCCTATAAGGACGATCTCGGCAAGACCATGCCGTACCGCGAATTTTACGACCGTATCCGCGCGGGCGAGGTCGGCGTCACGACGCTGATCAACACCGCCGATTACGTCGATTACTTTACAAAGCTCTTTACCGAGGAAAACAAGGATATCCTGCACGTTACGCTTTCGAGCGGTCTTTCCGGCACGTTTCAGGCCGCGCTTGCCTCTATCGATATCATGAAAGAGCGGTTCCCGGAACGAAAGCTTCTGATCGTTGATTCCCGCGGCGCGTCGTCCGGCTTCGGATTTCTGATCCAGGCGCTTGCGGACCTGCGCGACGAGGGCAAATCGATCGACGAGCTCTATGACTGGACGATCGGCAACCGTCTTCGCATCCAGCACCTGTTCTGCTCGACCACGCTGACCTATTACATGCGCGGCGGACGCATCTCCCCCGCCGCCGGCAGGATCGGAAACCTCCTCGGCATCTGCCCGGTGATGCGCATGGATCATCCGGGACATCTTGCGGTCCATTCCCGCGTGCGTACCAAGAAGCGCGCGCTCCGCGCACTGGTCGACCAGATGGCGGAGCTTGCGGACGACGGCGAGAACTATTCCGGTCGCTGCTTCATCAGCCATTCCGACTGCATCGAAGACGCGCTGGCGCTGAAAGCGCAGGTCGAGGAACGCTTCCCGCACATCAAAGGCGAGATCGAGGTCTACTATATCGGCGCGATCATCGGCTGTCACGCCGGTCCCGGAACGGTTGCCGTCTATTTCTTCGGAAAAGAACGATAAGCCGGAACGAACCGTATCCTTCTGGATACGGTCTTTTTTTATAAAAGGGATTGACACGCCCGCCCGCTCCGGCGGTATAATAGGGTATCAGAATACGGAGGGAAAAGCATGGATCCAAACATCGTCAAACGCAACGAATTGCTGGCGCAGAAGGTCATCAGGGGGCTCGAATCCCGCAACATGACGGGCTATTACGCAAAGGACCGCGAAGAAGCGAAGCGCATCGCGCTTTCGCTGATCCCCGAGGGCAGCTCGGTCACGATGGGCGGGACGGTGAGCGCACGCGAAATCGGACTGATCGACGCGATCAAGGCGGGAAATTACCGTTTCATCGACCGCGGCGCGTTCAGCGAACCGCGCGCCGCGCTGCTGGCGGCATACGACGCCGATTTCTTCCTTTCGAGCGCGAACGCGATGACCGACGACGGCGTGCTTGTCAACATCGACGGCAACGCAAACCGCGTGTCCTGCATTGCACAGGGACCGAAGCACGTGCTGTTCATCGTCGGCATGAACAAGGTCTGCCCCGACATCGACAGCGCCATGAAGCGCGCCAGAAGCGTCGCGGCGCCGATGAACGCCCAGCGGTTCGGTCTTTCCACACCGTGTTCCAAGGTCGGCACATGCATGAACTGCAAATCGCCCGACACGATCTGCTGCCAGTTCCTGGTCACCAGATATTCCCGTCATAAGGATCGGATCCATGTGATTCTTGTCAACGATACGCTTGGATTCTGAGAATAACAAAAGGAGGCATTCATATGTTTTGTCAAAACTGCGGCAGTGAACTGAACAACACGGATAAATTCTGCCCGAACTGCGGCGCGCCGGTCGAAGTGCGCGAGGCCGTCGTTGAAGAACCCGTCACGGAGATCGTGCCGGAGCCGGCAGCACCGGAAGAGCCCGTTTCCGACAACGGCTTTTCCAAGGCGCTGACGCTGATGATCTTCTCGATCGTCGGCGTTGCCTTCGGTACAAACCCGTATACGAGTCTGCTCGGCATCATTTTCTCGGCGATCGCAAGAGGCATGGTGCGCAGATTCCGGGAAGCGGGCTATCAGATCGGTCCGGCGGGGCTTGCGAAAAAAGCGAAGGTCAGCGGCATCTTTGCAAAGGTCGGCAGCATCGTTTCGATCGTCGGTCTGATCCTGAGCATTGTGATGTTCGTCATCCTGATCATCATCATCGCCGTACTGGCTATCACAGCGGCTGTAAAATCCGGCAGATAATCTTCACCGTCAAAAAAAGACTGTTCCGAAATCGGAACAGTCTTTTTTCAATAGATCGTTTTGATTGCGCCATCGATCCCGTACTGCGCGCGGAACGCATCGAGGTCCTTTTCCGTGCGGATCAGCATGACCTCGGAAAATCCGCCGGTCTCGCGGTTCACAAACCCGGCGACGCGCTCGCCGGTGCAGATGCTTTGCCGGATCGCCGGTGTGAAATGCTCGGCGTCGAACGTTTTTTTCGGTGTTTTTCGAAAGCGCATATCAGTCCTCCGCGATCGCAGGCGAATATTCGATGCGCGTGACGACGCCGTCCGAAACGATCACCGACAGCAGCGCCGTGCCGTCCTCAAGATTCCAGCCGCTTTCCGAAAGCGCCGGGAACGCCGCGCGCGCGTCCGCCTCGGACATGCCGATATAAAGACCCTGCGGCGTTTTCACGGTATCGTCCTTTACCGAGATCCCGGTGATGCGGCTGACGCCGTCGATCTCATTGGTCGTGATCCGGAAGCCGTCAAACGAATAGCTGACGTCTGCGCCGGGAAACGCGCAGGACTGCTCCGAAAACGTGCTGCTGTACGCAGGCAGCGCCGGAAGCACCTGCTCCGTTTCGTCATAGATGCCGAAGCGCACGCCGTTCGCTTCAAAGTACAGATCGCCGTACTCGCCGCCGCGCACCGCGTTCGGATCGATGAACACCGCGTTGGGATCGTCCGTATTCGCCGCGCCGCAGCCGATCGCCGCCAGCAAAAGCAGCGCCGTCAAAAGAAGTATCGCTTGTTTCATGTTCCGTTTTCCTCCGAAAGCTGTCTCTGTTTTTCCGTCTCATACCGTTCGGTCAGCGCCGCGTAGTCCGCGTCGTACGCCGCTTCGCCCCGGTGATCTTTCAGTCCGTATTCCTGCTGAAGGACCTTCCCGAACCAGCGCGAGAGTTTTTCCGCGCCGTAAACGTTCAGATGCTGTCCCTGATCGTAGGTATCGGTCTGCATATCGATGCCGATCGCATCGTTTTCCGCAATCATGTTGTCATACCGCACTCCGTGCGCCTTTGCAAACGCTGCGATCTCGGCGTCCCACTCCGGATGCCATTCCGGATAGATCGAAGGCGATTTGATCAGCACCAGCGCGATCCCGTTCTCCTCGCACAGCGCCGCGATTTTTTCGAGCCATGCGAAGCTCTGCTCGGGCAGTTTCGGTTCGTAAATCTCCCGCGGCGTTTCCGCGGCGGGTTCGACGCCCGTGTGCATCACGTAGCCCTTGAACGAAACCGGATCGCCTTTTTTGAACCAGTATTCGAAATCCTCCGCCGTCAGCGCCGTGATGCGGTCGTGATACCGGAGGAGCGGGAACACGTAACTCATGAAATCCTCGCCCTCGGTCATGCTTGCTTTGATCGCGCCGATCTTCGCGGCGCCCCAGCGCATGCCGTCCAGCGCAAGGCGGTTATACGCCTCGGACTGCGGTTCGCCGTATTTCAGCGAAAGCACGTTGAATACGACGACCTTCGGCGTTTCGGTCCTCAGCGCGTCCTTCAGAAAATAATACGAATGCCAGACGAGCTGCTGCGCGCCGCCGCGGATATAGGACGTGATGCCGTATTCGTTATAAAGCGTGACCGGCGAGAAGTTCTCGTACACCTCGCAGTCGCCGACAAACAGCACGTCGTGATCCGTCTTTTCATCGTAGTATTCACCGGTCAGATGCCCGTCGATCAGCGTGTCGTGATATTTCGGCGCAGCAAGACGCGTAAGCGCGAACAGCGCTCCGAAAAACACGATGCAGGCAAGCAGAATGCCGATTGCGGTTTTGCACGCTCGTTTCATATCAGAACCGGTTGTAGATAAACTGGGACGCGTCGAAGCCGAAGCCGTAGCGTCCGAAGATCAGGATCGTGCCGATCAGCACGAGCAGCACGCAGACGGAAAACACCGTTCCGCGTTTTTGGATGCGCGGTCGGATCGCGCCCTTCCGCTGCGCCATCGACAGCGCGAACATCGCGATCACGCCGAGTCCGGCGATCGCATAGTCGGTATACGAAAGCCCCAGCGACCGGATCCCGCCGCGGAACACCGCGCCCCAGTTCCACGTCGTGAACATCGAGAAAAAGGATGAAAACGCTTCCTTTACCGTACCGTAGCAGTCGAGGATGCGCAGCGACGAAAGCAGCAGCACCGTGCGGATCACGGTGAACCCGCGATAGAAAGCGCTTGCCGTAAGCCGCGGAAAGCGTTTATGAAACCGTGCGTAAAGCGGTTTCAGTTCCTCGGAGATCAGGATCACCGCGCCGTTCAAAAGTCCCCAGACGAGGAACGTCGGTCTGCTGCCGTGCCACGCGCCGGTCAGCGCCCACACAAGCAGCGTCGCCAGATACACCGGAACGCGCCGCGAAACGCCGGCGCCGAGTTTCCGCGTGCCCTTCGACAGCGCGCGCATCGGTTTAGAAACCGACAGCGGGTAATAGACGTAACGCTTGAACCATTCGCCGAGCGTGATGTGCCAGCGCCGCCAGTATTCGGAGATGCTCTTGGAAAAATACGGGCGCAGGAAGTTTTCCTCGATCCGGATGCCCAGCAGTTCGCCCACGCCGATCGTAATGTCGACGCCGCCCGTGAAGTCCGCATAGAGGCACGCGGCGTAGAGAAGCATTTCGACAAAGATGAAATCCCCGCGATATACGTTCGGCCGGGCGCAGAGCGCCTTGACCGCGACGAGCAGCCGGTCGGCGACGATCAGCTTCTTCCAGTACCCCCACGCGATGCGAAGACCTGCCGACAAAAACCGCTGTCCGTCGAACGTATGCGGTTCGAGCAAAGCGCGTCCGACCGTTTCAAAGCGCGTGATCGGTCCCTGCACCAGAAGCGGGAAAAACGAGGTGAAAAGCGCGAGTTTCAGGGGATTCTTCTCCGCCGGGATCGTTTCGCGGTATACGTCAAGCAGGTAGCCGACCGTGGAAAACGTATAGAACGAAATGCCCATCGTGAGCGCAAGGTCCTGTCCGAACGCGCGCGTGCCGAACAGCGCCGCGGAAAAGCGTCCGATCATTGCGCCGTATTTCAGCACGAACAGAATGCCGAAATTGACGATGAGACACGCGATCAGAACGAGCCGCCGGCGTTTTTCAAACCGCAGGCGCGTCTGTTTCCGTTCCTCCTTCGTGTGCGTCTCCTTCATGGCGGCAAGCGTCTCGCGCTGGCGGGAAAACAGCGCATCCATTGCGCGCGACGCCGCGTACACCGTGCCGATCGTCACGGCCATAAAGACCGCGCCGAGAACCCCCGCAGCGCAGACGAAAACCGCGTTGAAGAGCAACAGCACGATCCATTGGATCCGTTTCGGCACCAGAAAGTACACGGGCACGAGTACCGCCAGAAACAGAAGAAACGCCCACGAGGGAAACAGCATCAGTCGTCCTGCTCCGAGATTTTTTCGATCAGCGCATAGAGCGCCTTTGCGGAATTGAAGTGCTCCGGAACGATATCCTTCGCCGGGATCACGATGTCGAATTCCTCCTCGATCCGCGTGATCAGCATCACGATATCGAACGAGGCAAGGACGCCGCCGTCGACGAGACGCGTCTCCGTCTCAAAATCCGTTTCGGGATGCAGTTCCCTTAAAATGTCCAGCAGCTTTTCCATGACCCCTCCTATCGATACAGCATTGCGCACGCCGCTTTTCTGTCGGTCTTGCCGTTTTCGGTGAGCGGCAGCGCATCGACGCGCACGGTCCGCTTCGGCAGCAGGTATTCGGGAAGCTTTTTGCGCAGAGCCGCCAGCAGTTCCGCCTTGTCCGCAGCGCCGGTATACACCAGCCCGAGTACGCTTCGTCCGCGGTCGAACACCGCGCAGGCGGCGTCGATCCCATCGACGGTTTTTGCCGCCGCTTCCAGCTCGCCGAGCTCGATGCGGTGCCCCATATGCTTGATCTGATCGTCCCTGCGCCCCAGAAACTCCAGCTCGCCGCGGTCGTTGATCCGTCCGAGATCGCCGGTGCGGTACACCGTTTCCGGATAATCGGGATTCAACGGATTCTGCACAAACGCCGCCGCGGTGCGTTCGGGATCGCGATAGTACCCGTGGCACACCGCCGTCCCGCGGATCAAAATCTCGCCCTCGTTTGCACGGTTTCCGTTTTCATCGATCAAAAAGAGTTCGGTATTGTCGAAGGCATGTCCGATCGGGATCCGCTCATCGTCCGAAAAATCCCGGTCGACCTCATAGAAGCAGGACATGCCCGTGCACTCGGTCGGTCCGTACAGATTGAGATATCGCGCGGAAACATGGTCGCGCCAGATTTTAAGCTGCTTCGGCGGCATGACCTCGCTGCCGAACGCAACGGTTTTCAAATGCTGCGGCACGACCGCATCGAACGTATGCAGCGCGGAGATCAGCGTCAGCGCCGGAACAACCCAGCACAGCGACGTAATGCGGTGCGCGTTCAGAAACTCCACCAGCGGAACCGGCGTCATGAACAGTTTTTTCGGGATCAGCACCACACCCGCGCCGCAGCGCAGCGCAGACAGAATCTCTTTGAGGCACGCGTCCACGTACAGCGGCGCCTGCATGCCGAACACGTCGGTTTCGTCGGCGCGGAGCGCCCTTGTGATCTGCTCCGCATAATCGAGCACGGCGCGGTGCACGCCCACAACGCCCTTCGGCGCGCCGGTGCTGCCGCTTGTGAATACGAGATACGCCGGATCGGTGTCAAGTCTTGCCTGTTCCGCCGCTTCCAGCGCGGCAGGATCGACCGGTTCCGAAAGGATCGCCTTCGCGTCGAGCCGTTCGCCCGCAAACCCGCAGGAAAAGAGCAACGGATCGGCGGAGTCGTCCGCGATTGCAAGCCGCGGTTTCACACGGTCGATGATCGATCGGATGCGGGCTTCGCCCATCTCGGCGTCGACCGGCACATAAAAACAGTTCGCCTTCCATACGCCGAAAAACGCGGCGATCATTGCGCCGCTGCGGCGCATGAACACCAGCACCGGCTCGCGGTTCGCCCGCCGGCTTAAAAGTGCGCTGCCGATCGCGTCGGATCGTGCGGCGACGTCCGCAAACGTCAGCGTTTCCGCTTCGTCCCGAAACATCATCCGGTCCGGGCGCAGCTTTTTCTGTATTTTCAGGTCGTCAAGCACCGATTTCATGATCCGTTTCCTCCGTTGTACGGTTCGGTCGCAACCGGCGGATACAGCGTCTTGTCGTAACGCCAATAGGATTTGCTGATCCGGCGCGTCTGGGCGTCCGTCCACATAAAGCAGCGATACTTGCCCGTCCACGCGCTGCAGGCGTCGAAGTGATACCAGCCCGTGCCGATATTGACGAGCATCCAGTAGTGACGCGAGGTCTCGCTCATCCGCTGTACGCCGACGACCTGCGCGTCCGTCTGTTCGAGGAGCAGCCGTGCCGACGCATAGGCGGTAAAGCAGTCCCCCCTGCCGGTCGTCAATCCGCGGACCGCTTCGCCGCGCCAGTCCCATTTGTTCGACCGGGAACTGTAGCGCATGTTTTTGAAGATGTAGTTATAGATCGCCTCGACCTGCTCGGCAAGCGTCATGTCGTCGGTCAGGATCTTCGCAATGTATTTTTCCGCTACCTCCTGCGCGCGCCGCTCGTCGACCTGCGCGGTCACGAACCGGAAGAACACCCTTTTCGTGACCGTGTTGCCCGCCTTATCCGTGGCGGAATAGGTCACGGGATAATCGCCGGATTTCTCGCCGTTGACCATCGAAGTGTCGACCGTCACGTCGACCGTGCCGTCGCAATCGTCCCATGCGGAGACCGCGGCAAGATACGCGACCGGCTCGCCGGTGTAGCAGTAGCGGTCACGCACGCCGTACAAAACCGGCGGATCGGTGTCCGGGACCAGTTTCAGCGTAAAGGTTTTTTCGCTGCGGTTGCCGCTCGTGTCGGTTGCGGCGACCGTTACCTCCTGTGATTTTTGCGTCCAGTCCGGTTCCGAAACGAAGCTGACCTCCGTTTCCGTCGGGTCCGTCACCTTCACCAGTTCCGACGCCGCCACAGGCGTGTTCAGATACCGTTTCCCCTTGGTCGTTTCGATCACGGGCGGTGTCGTGTCGCGAACATCCACCAGCGCAAGGTTCCGTTTTCCGTCGATCGTAACCGCAAGCACGTGCAGACCCGGATCGCCCGGGATGAACGGGTCCATCGACGCCTCGGCATACGTTCCCTCTTCCAGAAGTTCGGAGATATCAAGCTGCGAGATGCGCGCCTCGATCTCCACCGGCTTTATGTTCGTAAACAGCAGCGTTGCGTACACCGTCGTTTGATTGCCGCCGCGGTCGGTGAGAACCACGCCGACCGTCTGCGAATCCAGACTGCCGGGATCCGGCTCCGAAAGGAACGTCGCGGTCACTTCCGTTTCGTCGACGACGCCGGTCACAAGCTGTTCGGCAGAAACCGTTTCGCCGGGCTGCGCGATGAACGTGACGCCTTCGCCCTGCGGCGGGACGGTGTCGCGCACGATGAGGCGGCTTTCCGCCTCGATCCCGTCCGTCGTGATGCGAATCGGGTATTCTCCGGGCTCGCGGAGCATCGCGTCCGTAATCGGCGAAATGGTGATGTCGGCATATGCGCCGACCAGAAACGCGCTCGCATCCGGCGCGGAATCGCCCGCTTCCATAACGACCTCGTCCCTGACGGTACGCACATGCACCGCGGAGGAAACGCGCGACTTGTTTCCGCCCGCATCCTCCAGAAGGATGACCGCTTCATAATCGCCGACGACATCGAAATCCGGCTGGGATTCATATGTAATCTTCACAACGCTCTCGTCACGCAGACCTTTGATCAGCCGGTCCGGCGACAGCGTCTTCCCCGCGGGCACGGTCGTTTCGATTCCCTTTGCGGTCGGGGCAACCGTGTCCCGAATCTTCAGCACAGCCGGAACGGTGCGTCCGTCCGCATAGACGCGCACCGGATAATTGCCCGCGGACGTATACCGCTCCTCCGGCGCAAGGCGATATTCCGCATCGGGAAACTCCTTCCGCAAGAACGCGTCGACTTCCGGCGAGTTCTCGCCGAGCTCGATCGTCACAAACGCGCGCACGCCGCCGTAGGCAATGCAGAGCAGCACAAAAGAAACGGCGAGCACAAGCGCAAAGACCGGCAGAATCCCTGTCAGCACGGAACGCCACAGCGGCTGCCGCTGCATTTGTTTTTCCCCCGTCTCCACTTGCCTCATGCCCGCATTTCCTTTGAAAAAATCCTTTCGTAAGCCGATGCTATCCGGTTAAAAATCGTTTCCGCTCTGCCGCCGACCGGCACGCCGTCGACGGTTTCCGCACGGCGGACGCCGAGCGTGCTGGATGTGATCAGCACCTCGTCCGCTTTGATCAGTTCGTCGCCCGTAAACGCGCGTTCCGCGACCGGAACGCCGATTTCACGGCAGAGCCCGAGCAGGATCCTGCGCGTAACGCCCGGCAGGATCCGGTTGTCCGCCGGATGCGTATACAGTACGCCGTCCTTCAGGATATAAACGTTCGTATGCGACCCCTCGGTAACGAGACCGTCGCGCACAAAGACCGCTTCGTCCGCGCCGCTGCGCTTTGCGTGCTCGTTTGCCAGGATGTTCGGGATCAGGTTCAGCGTCTTCACGTTGCACATCGCGTAGCGGACGTCCTCCGTGGTGACGAGGCGCAGCGTCCGTTCCGGCGGCAGAAGCGTTTTCGGCGTCACCGTGACCAGAAGGTTCGGCTCTCCGCCCTCGGGAAACGCGTGCGTCCGCGGCGCCGTCGCGCGCGAGGCCTGCCAGTACAGCACCGCGCAGGGTTCGTTCGCCGCTTTGAGGCAATCGGTCAGGATCGCCTTTAACGCGGCGCGATCCGTTCGGAACGGGATCTCGAGCGCCCTTAAGCTGTTGAAAAACCGGTCGAAATGCGCTTCCAGAGCAAACACGCGCGTGCCGAACGCGACACACGCCTCGTAACAGCCGTCGCCGAAATACACGGCGCGGTCGTTCATCGGGACCGTCATTTCATCGGGTTTTCCGAGCGTTCCGTTATACCAGCCGATCGCGGACATCCGACACCCTCCGTTGCCACAAAATCATTCAATATATCATACCGCTTTTTTATGGGGCGTTCAATAGATAAGTTGTAAAATCATTTCTTTGCAGCATCAAAAAAAGCGCCGCCCGAATCGGCGGCGCAAGTTTTTTCCGATCATCCGTTTTTTCGCCATGCTCTCGGCGAAAAGAGCACGATCATCGGAAAGAGCTCCAGTCGTCCGGTCAGCATATTGAAGGAAAGCAGCATCTTGAGCGCGGGGTGGTAGAACGCATAATTGCCCATCGGCCCGACCTTTCCGAGACCGGGCCCGATGTTGTTGAGGCATGCGAGCTCCGCGGTAAAGTTGGTCGTAAAGTCCGTACCGCTCTGCAAACTCAACAGCAGCGTGGAGGCGATGAAAATCGAAAGATACAGCGCAAGATACCCGAACGTGCTGCGAATCAGGTTGCCCTCAACCGGTTTGCCTTCGAGCCGCACGACCTGCACCGCGCGCGGGTGCAGCAGTCGCCGAATCTCCGCAGCGCCCGCCTTTACGCAGATCATGACGCGGCTGACCTTGAAGCCGCCGCCCGTGGAGCCGGCGCACGCGCCGACAAACATGCACGCAACGAGGATCGTCTGTGCAAACGTCGGCCAGAGGTTTGCAAAGTCCACCGTGCCGTAGCCCGTCGAAGACGTCAGCGAAGTGACCTGGAACAATGCGTTGCGGAACGTGTTGAACGCGCCGACCGTGCGGTCATAGGTGCTGATCGAAATCAGCAGGACCGCCGAGAATACCATAATCAGATAAACGCGCAGCTCCTCGGATTTGAACGCATCCTTCGCCTTTCCGATCAGGATGAAATAGTAGAGGTTGAAATTGACGCCGAACAGCAGCATAAACACCGCCATCACGATATCCGCATATGCGCTGTTGTACGCCGCAATACCGGCATTCTTGATTGCGAACCCGCCGGTACCCGCCACGCCGAAGCTGTTGCAGAGCGCATCGAAAACCGGCATGCCGCCTGCGATCAGAAGGATCGCGAGGAGCGCGGTCATTGCCGTATATACGCCGTAGAGGATCTTCGCGGTATCGCGCATTCGCGGCACGAGCTTGCCGACGGTGGGTCCGGGAACCTCGGCGCGCATCAGATGCATTGAGCGCTCCTCGCTCATCGGCATGACCGCCAGAACGAATACCAGCACGCCCATGCCTCCCACCCAATGGCTGAAGCTGCGCCAGAAAAGAATACAGTGCGGAAGCTGCTCGACCGAGCTTAAAATCGACGCGCCGGTGGTAGTGAGCCCCGAAACGATCTCAAACAGACAGTCCCAAAAAGATTCGAACTCGCCGGAAAGCAAAAACGGAATCGCGCCGAACACGCTCATCAGCACCCATGCCGCCGCCACGACGAGAAAGCCCTCACGCGCATAAATCGCAGTATTCTTCGGCTTTTTCCATCCGAACAGTCCCAGAAGCAGCAGAACGCCGATCACAGGCAGAAAGCACAGCGCCGCCGTGCCCGCTTCCCCGTATACGAGCCCCACGATAAAGGACGGCGTCATCAAAACCGCCTCGAACGCAAGAATACGGCTCAGGAGAAAAATGACCATCCGGCGGTTCATCTTGCATCCTCCATAATGTCGGAAAGATCGTTCATGCGCCGCTGTTCCGTTACGACCAGCACGACATCGCCCGCCTGAATGCTGTCCGCGCCGCCGGGGATGATCGCCTTGCCGTTGCGCACGAGACACGCGATCAGCAGATGCTTTTTCGTTTTCAGATCCTTCAGCGGAATGTCGAGCAGATTGCCGTTCTCGTGGCTTGCCAGAAACTCCAGCACCTCGATCGAACCGTCCGCGATCTTATAGAGTCCACGGATTTTACCCTGATCGCCGCTCGCTTCACGGGCGCGGACGTAACGCAGGATCTGATTCGTCGCAACGCGTTTCGGCGAGATGACAGAATCCAGTGCCGTCTCCCTGACGAGACTTTCGAGCCCGTCGTTGTTGACCTTTGCGATGACCTTCGACACGTTGCGGCGCTTTGCGTACAGCGCGGAAAGCACATTGCCTTCGTCCAGTCCGGTCAGCGCGACGAACGCATCGGCGCGCTCAATGCCCTCCTCCTGCATCAGGTCGTGATCGGTGATATCGCCGTTGATAACGACCGCTTCGGGCAGGAGTTCCGCGATCTGATGCGCGGCATCCTTGCTGCGCTCGATGATCTTGACCGAAATATTGCTTCTCAAAAGCTCCTGCGCAAGGTAGTAGCTGATGCGGCTGCCGCCGCCCAGAATGACAGAACGGATCGGCGCCGCAAGCACGCCCGCCTTGCGGAGCGCCTTTGCGACCTCGCGCGGCGCGCCGGTTACATACAGCACGTCGCCGCCGGCGAGCGTGAATCCGCCGGACGGGATCGTAAACGCACCGTCGCGCTCAACCGCGCAGATCAGGACCTTCACGCCGAGCTTCTGCGGCAATTCGAAAAGCGGAATGCCGGAAAGGACGCTCTTTTCGGGAAGCTTGCAGGTGACCAGTTCCACGTGCCCGCGCGCGAACAGCTCGATGTGCATCGCCGCCGGGAACCGAAGCACGCGCGCAATCTCCTCCGCCGCCTGCCGGTCCGGATTGACCGTCATCGAAAGCCCGAGATCGTCGGAGATGCGGTACATGTTGTTCGCGTATTCGGGATCGCGGACGCGCGCGATCGTATGCTTTGCACCGATCTTATGCGCGATCAGGCAGGACAGAAGGTTGATCTCATCGCTTTGCGTCACCGCAAGCAGCAGGTCCGCCTCCTTTGCTCCGGCTTCCTCCAGCACGGAAAAGACCGCGCCGTTTCCGACGTAGCCGATGACGTCCTGCGTATTGCTGATCTGCTCGATGACCGACTCGCTCCGGTCGATGACGGTAACGCGATGTCCCTCCGCAACAAGCTGTACTGCGAGCGTCGATCCCATTTTGCCGCAGCCGACGATCATGATCTGCATAAAAACTCCTCCGCGTATTGCAATAATAAAATATTATATCATTATACGGCGCAAAAAGCAAGAATTCCCTGCGGTTGCCCGTCTTCCTCCGATTTTCTGCATTTGGGGGCTTGTGGTTCCCGAAAAAGTGTGCTAATATAAATCGATTATCCGAGAAGGAGACTTCCATGAAAAAACTGATTTCGTTATTGATCGCATTGATCCTTCTGATCGCGGTCGCCGGATGCGCACGCGGACAGCAGACCGTTACCCATCGCGGCGAGCTGTCGGTTGCATACGACCGGGAGAGCACGAAGGAGCTTCTGACTTATTTCCAGGCAAACCAGGACTGCATCGTGACCGGTGTGCTCCTCGACGCGGAAACCGATTATGAAACGCTTCCGGCCAAGGCGTCCGTCGCGCTTCTCAAGGACGAAGCCGTCGCAGAGCAGCTCAAGGCAGCCGGCTGGACCGAAACGGAGAACTGGACCGACGCGCAGAAGAAGACCAATGAAGGCATGTTCAACTTCATCGTTCTGACCGCGCCCGACCGCACCGACAGCGCCAAGAAGACGGAAAAACTGCTGACGGACTGGCTCGTCGGCGACGGTGCATACGAAAAGACGATCACCACCGCGTCCGGCGGATGCAGCTGCAAGCGCACGCAGACGACCGTCACCTATACGAGCGACGCGCCCGAGCTCTTCAAGAGCGGACAGTTCTCGGATTGATCCCGTCCGTAACGCAGAAATACAAATGATCCCGGAATGTTCCGGGATCATTTTTTATGCAGACTTTTACAGCGGCGCGACGATTTCGGATACCGCGACGAGCACGGCTTTGCCCCGCAGCGCGATCCGCCCGCTGCCGAGCGGCTCGCAGAAAAGCTCTCCCCCGCGCGGTGACGCCTGATACGCGCGGATCACCTTTTTGTCGAGGACCTTCGCCCAGTAATCGCCGATCTGACAGTGCGCCGATCCGCAGACCGGATCCTCCGGCACGGCGGTCTCCGGCGTAAAGCTCCGCGATACGCAGTCGTATTCTTTGCCCTTCGCCGTGGCGTTCCAGATGCGTCCGGGCAGCTGTTTCAGCAGTTCGTAATCGGGCGCAAGTCCGCGGACGATCTCTTCATCCGCAAACACGCAGTTGAGATCGAGTCCGAGGATCGCATGAACGGGACGCGCGCCGAACGCCCGCGCCATTTCGTCGGTCACCGGTATCTCTTTCAGCTCATACGTCGGGAAATTCAGTTCGTACAGGTCGCCCGCCCGCTTCACGGAAAGATCGCCGCTCATCGAGGTATAGCGCACCTCGTCCGCGCCCTTTTCATAGAAGTTCAGGATCACGAACGACGCCGCCAGCGTCGCATGACCGCAAAGTTCCTCCTCCATGCTCGGCGTGAACCAGCGGAGGCGATACCGTTCGCCCTCCTTTACCGCAAAAGCGGTTTCGGCAAGGTTGTTCTCCGCCGCGATCGCCTGCATCGTCTCATCGGGCAGCCACCGGTCCGTGACAAGAACCGCCGCGGAATTGCCGTGAAACGGCTGATCCGTAAATGCGTCGACGATGTATTGCTTCATATGCCCTCTCTGATTCTTTACAGCGGTTTTTTCGACGGCATGCCCGCCTTGCGCGGGTAGGCGGACGGAGTTGGTGCGTTTTTGGTGCAGATTACCAGCGTGCGCGCGCCGTAGTCCGATGCAAGCGGGACCGTTTCGCAGCTTGCATGCAGAAGATGCAGGGCGCTCTTTGCGGTTTTGAGCTCCTCACTTACGTCGCCCTTATAGCAGTACGCCTTGCCACCGACCGTGAGAAGCGGCACGGTAAGCTCCAGAAGCACCGGAAGAGAAGCGACCGCGCGGGAAACCGTCGCGTCGAACCGTCCGCGAACGTTCGGATCGCGCCCGAAGTCCTCCGCCCGCGCGTGCACGCATTCCGCCGATAATCCGAGCGTTTTCAGCACTTCCTCAAGGAACGTGATGCGCTTATTGAGCGAATCGACGAGCGTGATCTTTAGGGTCGGATTCATAATGAGCAGCGGGATCGCGGGAAAGCCCGCCCCGGTGCCGACGTCCGCGACCTTCGCGCCGTCACGGAGATACGGCAGCGCCGCGAGCGAATCGTAAAAGTGTTTTTTTACAACCTCCTCCGGCTCGGTGATCGCGGTCAGATTCATCCGCGTGTTCCAGTCGATCAGCAGGTCATAATATGCGGCAAATTTGTCGCATGCCTCCTTGCTGAGATTCGGGATCGTTTGGTTCAGCAGTTCACGCATGGGGAACCCCTCTCTTCAGAAATACCAGCAGCACACCGACGTCCGCGGGCGACACACCGGAGATGCGCGACGCCTGCCCGAGGTTCATCGGACGCTGTGCGTTCAGCTTCTGCCGCGCTTCGAGCCGCAGCCCGTCGAGCGTCATGTAGTCAAAGTCCTTCGGCAGCGGCAGCTCCTCCATCGCGCGGAAACGCCGCACCTGCTCGGTCTGTTTTTCGATATAGCCGTCGTAGTGCGCCATGACGTCGACCTGCTCCTCCACCGCCGGATCGAGCGGCTCGAGGCAGTCAAAGAGGTTCAGCAGGTCGGTATAGCGCACGTTCGGACGCTTCAGCAGATCGAAGAGCTTTGCGCCGGAGGTCGGGACGCTTTCGCCGATGGATTCGAGATAGACGCGCAGGGCGTCGCTCGGCGGCACATGCGTGCCGAGGCGTTCCATGGCGCGTGCGATGCCCTCTTTTTTCCGCTGCAAAACCGCATAACGTTCGTCGGTAATCAAGCCGAGCCGCCTTGCGCGCTCGGTCAGGCGAAGATCTGCGTTGTCCTGACGGAGCAGCAGGCGGTATTCGCACCGGCTCGTCATCATGCGGTACGGCTCCGGCGTGCCCTTGGTGGCAAGATCGTCGACGAGCACGCCGATATAGGCGTCGCTTCTGCCGAGGAAGAACGGCTCCTCGCCCTTTACATACAGCGCGGCGTTCACGCCGGCGTAAAAGCCCTGCGCCGCGGCTTCCTCATAGCCGCTCGAGCCGTTCACCTGTCCCGCCGTAAACAGGCCGGGAATCTCCTTGACCATCAGCGAAAGGTCGAGCACGTTCGGCACGAGGCAGTCGTATTCGATCGCATAGCCCAATCGCATGACCTCGCAGTGTTCGAGTCCCGGCATGGTGTGCAGCATATCGACCTGCACGTCGGCGGGCAGCGAGGTGCTCATGCCCTGCACATACATCTCCTCGGTCGTTCTTCCCTCCGGCTCGATGAAGATCTGATGCCGGTCGTGGTCCGGAAAGCGCACAATCTTGTCCTCGATCGACGGGCAGTAGCGCGTGCCGGTGGCGTGGATACGCCCCGCGTACATCGGCGAGCGGTCGAGATTTTTCAGGATGATGTCGTGCGTTTTTTGATTCGTATAGGTGAGATAACAGGGATCCTGCCCGATCTGCAGCCGCCCGTTCAAAAACGAGAACGCGGGCGTCGGCTCGTCGCCGAGCTGGATCTCCATTTTGTCGAGATCGAGCGAGCTTTTGCGTACGCGCGCGGGCGTGCCGGTCTTGAACCGCTGCAGGGGGATCCCGAGCGAGGACAGCGCGTCGGAAAGCCCCTCGCTTCGCATCATCCCGCAGGGACCACTTAGACGCGACCATTCGCCGATCAGGATCCGGCTTTTCAGGTATACGCCGCTGCAAAGCACGACGGCACGGCAGTCGTAGGAAAAACCCTCGTCGGTCTTTACGCCGGTGACGCGCCCGTTCTCGGTGAGGATTTCGGTGACCTCGCCCTGCACGATCGTCAGGTTTTCCTGCCGTTCCAGCGCGCGCTTCATGCGCTCGTGATAGCGGCGCTTGTCCATCTGCGCGCGTAAGCTGTGGACCGCGGGACCCTTCGACGTGTTCAGCATACGCATCTGGATCAGCGTATCGTCCGCGGCAAGCCCCATTTCGCCGCCCATCGCGTCGATCTCGCGTACAAGGTGTCCCTTGCCGGTGCCGCCGATCGCGGGATTGCAGGGCATCATGCCGATGCTGTCGAGATTCAGCGTCAGAAGCAGGGTCGAAAGTCCCATGCGCGAACAGGCAAGCGCGGCTTCGATGCCCGCGTGCCCCGCGCCGATGACGATGATTTCAAACCGCTGCCGTTCCATAAGAATCCCTTTCGTGTTTGTTCGACGGTTCAGTATACCATATCCGACGGATTTTGTGCAACGAATAGTGGAAATTTCCGTAAAACTCTGCTATACTGAAAGGCACAGGAGGATCGAAACATGGGTAAAATGCGATTGATCAAGGATGCGTTCGGCACGACCGAGGGCTTTTGTCTCGTAAAGAGCGCAGCGGTACGCACGGACGTGAAGGGCACGGAATACCTCGACATGGTGCTTGCGGATTCCGAGGGCGAGTGCGTGGCGAAGCTCTGGAACTATTCGCGCATCACGCACGGTTCCTACGACGTGAACGATATCATTAAGGTGCGCGGCACGGTGCAGGTGTGGAAGGACACCGAGCAGTTCAAGATCGACCGGATCCGCATGGCGACCGAGGACGACAACGTGGACATGAGCGGGATCATCCCGACTGCGCCGTTCGATCCGCAGACGATGTACGACGAACTGTATGCCGCGGCAGGCGGCTTTCAGGATGAGGAGCTCAGGCGCATCGTGCAGTACATGCTGCGCGAGAACAAGGATCAGCTTCTGATCTATCCCGCGGGCGTCAAGCTGCACCACGCCACGCGCGGCGGACTTCTGCACCATACCTGCGCGGTGCTGCATCTGGCGCAGCGCATTGCGGAGCTGTATCCTTCGCTGCATAAGGATCTGCTGTTTGCCGGCGCGATTCTGCACGACATCGGAAAGCTCAGAGAGCTTGACGCGGACACGCTGGGCATTGCCGGCGCGTACACGACCGAAGGACAGCTTTTGGGGCACATCAACGTCGGCATGGCGATGGTCGCCGCCGCCGCGGAGATCACGATGATCGAGCCGAAAACCGCGATGCTCCTCGAACATATGATCCTGTCGCATCACGGCAAGCCGGAGTTCGGCAGCCCGCGGCTTCCGATGTTCCCGGAGGCGGAGGTGCTTTCCGTCTGCGACCTTCTGGACAGCAAGATGTATGAAATGGACGCCGCATTGGACGGCGTATCGAAGGACGGCTTCTCCGAGCGGCAATGGGCGCTCGACAATCGCCAGCTCTTCAAAATCGACTGAAAAACGGAGGGGCATATGCAGCAACTGACAAATCAGGAACGGCTGCGTCCGTGGATGGGCTTTATTCTTGCGGCGGTCTCGATCGCCGCGCTGCTGTTTGCCGGATCGGCAATGCAGCAGGCATGGGGACTTTGGGGACTTGCCGCAACGGAGATCATGATGCTGGCGCTTGCGGTCGGCTACTGCCTGATCTTTCGTGTAAAACTCAAAGAGGTCTTCCCCGTCCGCCGCATCACCGGACGCGAGTTCGGCGGCGTCATGCTTCTGCTCACGGGCGGCTACGGTCTCAGCATGGTCGCCGTCGGTCTTTCGATGACGATCCTGCCATCGTCGATGCAGGAGATCGAAGGACTCAACGATTTTCTCTACTCCGGAAACAACCTGCTGCTTCTGATCCCGATCGCGACGATCCTTCCCGCGATCTGCGAGGAGGCGATCATGCGCGGCGCGATCCTTTCGAGCTTCAGAAGCTGGAAGCGCGACTGGCTGATCGTGCTCGTCGTGGGGATCATCTTCGGGATCTTCCATCTGTCGCCGCTGCGGTTTCTGAACACCGCCTGCCTTGGAATGATCCTTGCATTTCTGATGGTCAAGCGCAACAACATTCTGCTTCCGATGCTGCTGCATTTTCTGAACAACCTGATCGCGGTCGGTGCGGGCGCGCTGTCGAGCATCCTGCCCTCGTCCGTCGACGTGAGCACGGCGCTCGCCTCGGTTCAGCCCGTGCAGCTGCTCGGAACCTATCTTATCGCGGGCTGCAGCTTCCCGATGCTTCTGACGCTCGGCGCAATGCTCATCAGCCCCGAAACACACAAGAAAAAGCGGTTCCTGTTTGCGGGAATCGCATCCGGCGTGCTGTTCTTTGCGGGATTCGTTCTGATGACGTTCTCCGTTATGAACACCCTGCCCCTGTTTAACTGAAAAGGAGGAAACGACAATCATGTTTGAACGACTCGACGCGCAGAAGCCCGCTCTGAAAAAGCTCATTGCGGCGCTGCGTGAACGCTATCCCTACGCCTCGGTGCTTGCAACCGACGAGCACTTCCGCTCGTGGCGCGTTTCCAGGAACGGGATCACGATCTCGTCCGAGGGCGACGGCGGCTACGGCTTTGTGATCCGCGTGTTCGACGAAACCGGCTGCGCGGAGTATTCGATCAACGCGTTTTCGGAGGAGATGATCCCGAAGATCGCCGCCGAAATGGAGCGGCGTCTCGAAGCGGAGCGCAGAGCGCTGCCCGAAGGGATCACGCCGATGCCGACGGCGATCCCGGACGATTCCCCCGCCGTGCTGAAAAAGGAAGCAAAGTATGAGATCGATCCGATGGACGTCGGCGATGAAGCGATCCTCGATCTCATTCGCCGCATCCGCGAAAAGGGCATGCAGGCGGAGAACATCCTGGATATCGCCTGCAATGTGACCTACTGCGCGGAACGCAAGCTCTTTCTGTCCGAACACCGTGACCTCGACGAAACGCATATGTGGACAAACGCCGGCGTCGGCGCGTTCGGTTCGCGCGGCGAAGAGGTCAAGGACAGCTATCAGGGCTATTCCATGCTCGGCGGCGCGGAACTTTTGAAAGAGGTCGAAAACGATGTCGACGAGGTCACCCGCCGGCTCAACGATCTGCTGCAGTCCGAACCGATGATCCCCGGCGAGTACGAATGCGTCTGCGATCCGGAGGTCACCGGCATGATCGTGCACGAGGCGTTCGGACACGGCGTGGAAATGGATATGTTCGTGAAGGACCGCGCGCAGGCAAAGCAGTTCATCGGCGAATATGTGGCAAGTCCTTTGGTCACCATGCACGACGGTTCGGCGGTCGACGAATGCGCGACGTGGGCGTTTGACGATGAAGGAACGCTCACCGGCGATACGGTCATCATCGACAAGGGCGTGCTGCGCCGCGGCATGTGCGACGCGCTGTCCGCGATGCGGCTCGGCACAAAGCCCACGGGCAACGGACGCCGCGAAAGCTATGAGCGCAAGGCGTACACCCGCATGACGAACACGTACTTCGAGAGCGGCGACGCCACGAAAGAAGAGATGATCGCCTCGATCAAGTACGGATTTTTGCTTGAAGAGCCGACCAGCGGCATGGAGGACCCGAAGAACTGGGGCATCCAGTGCATGGTCAACGTTGCGCGCGAGATCAGGGACGGAAAGCTCACCGGCAAGGTGTTCTCGCCGATCGTGCTGACCGGCTATGTGCCCGACCTTCTGAAGTCCGTCTCGATGATGGGAGGAAAAGTGGAGCTTGCCGGCGGCGGCTACTGCGGCAAGGGCTATAAGGAATGGGTCAAGGTCTCCGACGGCGGCGCGTACATGAAGGCGCGCATCCGCTTGGGCTGAGGAGGAAACGCTATGGAACGAATCAAAAAGCTGCTGAAAGAAGCGGGCATTTCGGATTACATCATTTACGGATACAGGGAGCGGACCGCGGAGCTGTTCTTTGTGAAACGGCAGCTCGACACCCGCCGCCTGAAAGACGTGGAAAAATTCAAGGTGACCGTGTTCCGCACGGACGAAAAGGACGGTAAAAAGCTGCGCGCCGCGACGGACGTGACGGTGCTTGCCGAGATGACCGACGCCGAACTGCTCGATGCGTTCAAGGGGGCCTACTTTGCCGCGCAATTCGCGATGAACCCGTATTATGAGCTGCCCGATCCGGTCAAGGCGCCGCTGATCGAGGCGCACGGCAAGCTCGCCGAGCAGGCGCCGGAACAGAGCGCGGGCGAAATGGCCGCGGCACTCTTCAAAGCGGACTGCGAAAAGGACGCATTCCTGAACTCCGCCGAAATCTTCGTCATTCAGAAGCGCGCGCATGTGATCAGCTCCCGCGGCACGGACGTTTCATGGATCGAAGCGGAGGTCAAGGGCGAATACGTCGTGCAGGCGAAGGAACCCGAAGACGTCGAAATGTACCGCGATTTCGCCTACACCGAGCTGAACACGGATGCGCTTTCAGCGCAGGCGAAGGAAGCGCTGATGTTTGTGCGCGACCGCGCGCGGGCGCAGAAGATCCTGAAAAGCGGCAATTATGACGTGATCCTCACCGACGAAAATGTCATGATGACGCTGTGGTTCTACGGCGACCGCTCTGCCGCGCATATGATCTATCCCGGCTATTCGACCTGGAAGGTCGGCGACGACGTGCAGGGCGAAACGAACGGCGAGCGGGTCACGATCACGCTGCGCGCGCTCGCGCCGTATTCCGGGGAGGGCATTCCGATGCGCGACCGCAAGCTGATCGAAAACGGTGTGATGCAGAGCACGCACGGATCGAACCGTTTCTGCCGCTACCTCGGCGTCGAGCCGACAGGCAACTACCGCAAGTTCTCCTGCGACAATCCCGGTACGATGTCCTTCGAAGAGATGCGGAAGCGTCCGTGCCTCTGGGCGGTCACGTTCTCCGGCTTTGAAATGAACGCCTTTTCCGGTCACTTCGGCGGCGAGATCCGTCTTGCGTATCTGATCGAAAACGGCAAGATGACGCCCGTCACCGGCGGCTCGATCAACGGCAGCATTCTGGAATCGCAGAAGGATATCGTTTTCTCCACGGATCGCTATGCCGAGATCGGTTACGACGGTCCCTACGCGATCCTGCTGAAAAACGTCGCGGTCGCGGGAACGGACGAAGAATAAGTCAAAAAAAGAAGCGGGTCCTTTCGGTCGAAAGGATCCGCTTTTTTCGTTCGGTACGTTATTGCTTCCACGGATAGTCCGTGCTCTCCGCGGCGCGGTATGCCGCCGCCTGCGTGCGGGCTTTCACCGTGCAGTCCAAAGCGCCTTTGTCGATCGCCTCAATGCGCGCGGCTTCCACGCCGAGCTCTTTGAGCGTTTCGCGGATGACGGCTTCGATCCGTTTTCCGTACTGCTGCTGCACGGACGACGTCAGAAGGATCTCGACGCCGCTTTCGTTCGGCTCGATCCGGACTACGATATCGCTGGACTCAACGGTGCCCGCCTGTGCCGCTCTTACGATCTTCATGCGCCCAGCTTCTTTTCGAGGCGCGCGCGGATCGCGCGGATGAAGTCGATCGTGTTGACCGCGGTGGGCTTCATGCCCTCGACGAGGTTCACGAGGTCCTTCGTCATGATACCGTCGTTGAGCGTTTCGACGCAGGACTCCTCGAGCTTTTTGCCGAAGTCGACGAGATCGTCGAGACCGTCCATCTCGCCGCGCTTCTTGAGCGCGCCGCTCCACGCGTAGATCGTCGCCATCGGGTTCGTGGAGGTTTCCTCGCCCTGCAGATACTTGTAATAGTGGCGGGTGACGGTGCCGTGCGCCGCTTCATATTCGAACTTGCCGTCCGGGCTGCACAGCACGGAGGTCATCATTGCGAGAGAACCGAACGCGGTGGAGACCATGTCGCTCATGACGTCGCCGTCGTAGTTCTTGAGCGCCCAGATGAAGCCGCCCTTGCTGCGGATGACACGCGCGACCGCGTCGTCGATCAGGGTGTAGAAGTAGGTCAGACCGAGCTTTTCGAACTGCTCTTTGTAATCCGCCTCATAGACCGCCTGGAAGATGTTGCGGAAGTTCATGTCGTACTTCTTGCTGATCGTGTCCTTCGCGGAGAACCACAGATCCTGCTTCGTTTCGAGCGCGTACTTGAAGCACGAATGCGCGAACGAGGTGATCGAGGTGTCCTTATTGTAGATGCTCTGCAAAATGCCCGGGCATTCGAAATCGTAGACCGTCTCGCGGAAGGTTGCGCCGTTTTCGCCGGTGAACACCAGCTCCGCCTTGCCCTTTTCGGGGACGCGGTACTCGGTGCCTTTATAGAGATCGCCGTACGCGTGACGCGCGATGGTGATCGGCAGCTCCCAGTTCTTCACGACCGGCTTGATGCCGTCGATGATGATCGGCGCGCGGAACACGGTGCCGTCCAGGATCGCACGGATCGTGCCGTTCGGGCTCTTCCACATCTCGTGCAGGTTGTACTCGGTCATGCGCTGCGCGTTCGGCGTGATCGTGGCGCACTTGACGCCGACGCCGTACTTCTTGATCGCGTTGCCCGCGTCCTTGG
>JAEEGF011816361.1_pt1 | contig 28610 bp, 19 predicted proteins | sample 9134171 | NCBI WGS metagenome assembly JAEEGF01 (sample SAMN16246542, study PRJNA631951) | gut metagenome | biome: gut microbiome; feature: rumen; material: AP-attached | host: Bos | place: Iran: Karaj | collected 2018-10 | reverse complement strand
ATTCTTTAAGCGCTGACAAGAAAACTGTAACTGTATCTGTAAAGGTTGGTGACGCTCAGGCTACTGATTGGCCTGCAACATACACAGAAGCTACAAATAGCTTTGTATTAGATTTAACAGATCTTGTTAAGGATCCTACAACAGGAAAGATTGTTAACACTAACGCATACGAGAAAGTAGTTATTACATATACTGCAACAGTAACTAACGTTGAGGTTGCTAATACATCTTACCCAGGATATAGCGAGAATGATCCAGGCGATAAGTATGGCGATACAGAGACATCTTTCTCAGGTAAGGTTAAGGTTGTAAAGAGAGATGCAAATACTGAAGAGGCATTAAATGGTGCACAGTTTGCATTAGCAAAGGAGACAGAAGATGGCACCTATGTTCTTGCTACAAAGAACGATGCAAACACAATTACATGGACAACTACAACATATGCTGATAGCGATGCAATTATTGCTGCAGCAAACGCTGAAAATAGCAATGTTCGTACATGGAAAACAGCAGGCCAGGGCGATGATGCAGGTCTTTTAACAATTGAAGGTTTAGATAGAGACTTTGATTATGTTGTATTCGAAGTTGTTGCTCCAGAGAGCTACTCAATCAATACACTTCCAAATCCAGTTGTATTTGGTGAAATCATAAATGTTGAACAGGTTCAGGAAGCTGATGATCTTACAGTTCTTGATACAAAGCTTACAAACCTCCCATTCACAGGTGGTATTGGTACAACAATCTTCACAGTACTTGGTGTAGCTATCATGGCTATGGCAGCAGCACTTTTCTTCGCAACAAAGAAGAATGCAAATAAGTAAATAATAATGGTTAGCTGAGTTATAAAGAAAAATTTGGTAAAAAATTGATGTGGCCCAGCGGAGCAAATCCGCTGGGTACAGCATCAAGGAGAGGGCAGGAATTAAATAATGAAGGCATTTTTAAAGAACAACTACAAGTTAATAGCTATCGGTGCCTTGATGATTGCTGGTTTGTCCTTGCTGGTGTACCCACTTGTAGCAAGCACTTGGAACAATCACGTACAATCAACACTAGTTAATAATTACGCCGAAGCAGTTTCAACTGCCATTGAATCAGGAACTCTTGATGTATCAGGAGAATTTGAAAAGGCAGAAGAGTATAACGCAGAATTGTTACCAAGCATTTTGCCAGATTCCTTTGCAGAGGCAGAGGCAAATGGAACAGATCCATATTACAACAGCTTATTAAATGCTAATGGCGATGGAGTAATGGGATACATTCAAATCCCATCCATCAACATAAAGCTTCCTATATTCCACACCACAAACGAAGAGGTTCTTCAAAAAGGTGTAGGACATTTGGAAGGAAGTTCCCTTCCAGTAGGTGGTCCTGATACACATTGTGTTATGTCAGCCCACAGAGGATTGCCAAGCGCAACACTCTTTACAGACTTGGATAAAGTGAAAATCGGAGATGACTTCTTTCTTATCATTATGGGTGAGTACATCGCCTATGAAGTAGATCAGATTGAAGTAACAGAACCTGATGACACATCGCTTCTTGCGGTTGAGCCTGGTCAGGACTTATGTACATTGATTACATGTACACCATACGGTGTTAATACTCAAAGACTTATGGTCAGAGGCCACAGAGTCGAGTACACACCAACACTTTTGGCAGACGCTGAAACACCAACTTTTGGTATGGTCAGCTTACATACAAGTTATCTATTATGGGTAATTGTTGGTCTTGCGATTGTAGCAGGATTCATCTTAATACTGTATCTATATGACAGAAGAAAGAACGCAAAGGAAAAGGCAGTAGGGTGAAACATAAGATTGTTACAGTTATAGTAATTTTATTATTTGTATTTGGATTTGGGTTATTAACCTATCCAACAATATCAAATGAATGGAACACATATGTGCAGAGCACACTTATCAACAACTATGAAACTTCTTTGAATGAGATGACCGTAGATCAATATGCAGATGAGTGGGCTGCAGCAAGAGCTTTCAATGAGCAGATTGTTGAGAATGCTATTGGAACAGATGCCTTTGGAGCTAACGCAGATGGGGATGCAGTTGCTCCGACAGAGGAATTTCTAAATTCAGAGTATTACAAAGTACTCAACGTAAATGGCGATGGAATTATGGGCTATTTGTCCATTCCAAAAATAAATTTAAAGTTGTCCATAATGCATGGTACTTTTGATGAGTACATTCAAACTGCTGTTGGACACATGAATGGAACAGCACTTCCAATTGGAGGTGAAGGCACACATTCAGTAATAGTTGGTCACAGAGGTTTGCCAAGTGCAGAGCTTTTCACAAACATTGATCAGCTAGAGGTTGGAGATAAGTTTTACATCCACGTTTTAGATGAGACACTTGCTTATCAGGTGGATATGATTTATCCAATGATTGAGGCAGAGGATATTACCTCACTTCAAAATGCAATGAAGGTGGAAGAGGGCAAGGATTACGTCACACTTTTCACCTGTACACCATACGGTGTAAACACTCACCGACTTTTGGTACGAGGCACCAGAGTTGAGTACCTGGGAGAGGATGAAGTTCCTACCGGTGCAGCAGCTGTTGCAGAGACAGTGAAGAATTACTACTTGATTATGGGCATTGTCGGATTTATTGCGGCAGTGATTATCATATTAATAATAAGAAGGATATTTAAAAAGAAAACCGCATAAGCTGAAGGGAGAACTCAGTGAAAAGTTTAATTTTTAAGAAAAAGAATTTAATAGCCGTTGCGATGGCAGCAGTAGTAGCTGTGGCAGGATTTGGTGCGTATAGGGCACAGGCAGCTGTAAAGATTGATGAGACTAAGCAGTGTTCTATTACTGTGAAGTTTGAAAATCCAGCCAATGCGACTGGCGCAACTGATGCTAATAAAATCACTTCATATAATGGTAATGTGGAGGTTGATTTCTATAAGTTGGCTGAGGTGAAAATAAACGGAGATATAGGAACTACAGTATCTGGCGTTGACTTGTCAGCCTTAAGTAAGTCCGATGTTACTGCGGAGGAGATTAAGGCAGTTGCCAATGAAGCATATGAAGTAGTAAAGGGTAGTGACCCAACCTATAAAGTTATGATTAACCCTAGTACAAAAACACCAAAGACTGTAAATGAAGATCAAGGTGTTAACCGAGGTATTTACCTATATGTAGTAAAGGATTTCCAGAACAATCAGTATGAGTATACATTTGAAAAGTATATTGTGATGGTTCCTTACAGCACTACCATTTCACAGGGGACAAAGGTTGACGAAAACGGAAATATCGTAAATACAACACCTAGTGATGAATGGATTTACAATCCTGAAATCGCTTTGAAATACAGTGTGGAAGAGATTTATGGAAGCCTTGAAATTACAAAAGAGCTAAAGACTTATAATAAATCACTTGGAACTACACCATTTGTATTCGAAGTTGAAGCATCATATGGTGAAGGGAATAACAAGAAAATAGTTTACAGCAATGTGTTCACAATGAACTTTAGTGAGCCTGGTAAACAGACAGTAACGGTTCCTAATATTCCTGCAAACTCAACAGTAGTTGTTACTGAGGTATATTCAGGTGCCAGCTATAAAGAAGTTGTTTCAGAAGGTGAAACACACACAGTTACAATCCAAAAAGATGTTACTGCAAAAACAAAATTCACTAATGATTATGATAATCAGACAGATGTGGGAGCAATCAGTATAGAGAACCACTTCAATGAGAATGGTTATGTGGATTCTAATATTAATCCAAATAGCACAACTACTGATAATGTAGAAACTGAAAACTAAGGAGGAGAGGCAAATGAAATACAAAAAATATTTACTTGTTGCCGCTGCTCTTGTAGTAATCGGTGCAACAAGCATAAAGCCAGCGATGGCGTACTTCACAAATTCACATCAGGCAGTAGGAACTGTAACAGTTCACTTGGGAGATTTGGAAATAACACCAAATGAGGACGCTAAGGAATGGACAAAAGAAATAACAGTACAAAATACTGGTGATTACGATGTGTTTGTTAGGGTAAAGGCAATCTGTGGTTCACAGTACAGCGCTAACCTCGCAAGCGGTGATGGTTGGAGCTATAACGAAAATGATGGTTATTACTACTACAGTGATTTGTTAGCAAAAGATGCAACATCATCAGTACTTAAGCTTACAATTACACCTCCAGAAGGCTTAGAGAACGAAGAATTCAATGTAGTTATCGTTCAGGAAGCTGCAAAAGCAGTAGATGAGAAAGATGCTGATGGCAACAAGACAGGCAAGTTGGTAGCAGCGTGGGATGAAGCAATTATGCAGCAGGATAAGTTCGAAGCTAAGTTCCAGGACACTACAAAATCAAAAGAAAGCACAAGTGAAGGGGGGAATAATTAATGAAAAAGTTATTTAAGAACCCTTTAACAATACTTGTAGTTGGATTAGTTCTTGTAGCAGGAAGCTCAGTTGGAGCAACAAGAGCAGCATTGAGCTATTCTGATTCGGCAGAAGAGGTTTCTTTTGAAACAGAAAAATTACTTGTAGATTTAATAGAAAATCAAAATGGCGCTCAAGTTAGTGTAGCCATGAGCAATTCTGATTCAAATCAGAACAGCACAATTGGCAAGCTTTCATTTACAAATCTAACTAGCCAGATTACCGATGAGAATCCTCTTCAGATTAATCATGATTACGATGAAGATGTTTTTGTACAGAATACATCAACAGGCGAAGCCTATAGCGAGTACGTAAGAGTGCTTGTTAGAAAGAGCTGGATTAAGAATGATGGTTCAAAAGACACCAGATTAGATCCTTCAGTAATCACTCTGAAGACAACAGAAGACTGGTTTATTGATGAAAATGAGAGTACAACAGAAGGTACTGTTTATTATTGTAAGAATCCAGTTGCGGTTAATGAACAGGTTCAGTTTTTGGATGCCATTTCATTTGAAAGAGAAATCCTTGATGGTGTTACAACTACAAAGGTTAATGAAGATGGCACAGTTGTAGAGAATGTTTACGGCTATGATGGCAAAACATTCGAGATAGAGATTCGTGTTGATGCAGTTCAGACACACAGTGGCGCAGAAGCAATTCTTGGTGCTTGGGGTGTTGAGGCAACAATCGATTCAGATGGTAATATTACTTCAATCAATAGTTCTAACTAAGGGAGAGTAATGATGAAAAAGAAATATATGAATATTGTCCTTGCTCTCACTTTGGTGGCAGCAGGATTCATCGGTTTAAAAACTGAAGCTCTTGCAGATACTTTAGATCCAGTTACATGGACTGTTACATATGATGGAACAGAGAATTTTGCTTCTACATATGATGCAGAAACTGCTAAAGTTACTGGTGCAATGCCAGGAGACACAATCACTTATGAGGTAACATACAAAAATGCATCTACAGAGGCAGCAAATTTCTATATGGATGCAAATGTTGTAAAAACTCTTGAGGAAGGCAGTGACGCAACAGGTGGTGCTTATACTTACAAGATTTTTTCAGATAAATCCGAAACACCACTTTTTGATAGTGAGACTGTCGGTGGTGATAATGAAGATGTGCAGGGTCTTATGCAGGTAAACGGAAATGAAGATGCTTACTTTGATCTTGGCACACTAGCAGTAGGAGATAGCGGAAAAGTTACAGTAATAATTGTTCTTGATGGAAATACACAGTCTAACAGCTACATGGGTGCACTTGGACAGTTAAACATCTTGTTTGCTGCAGAGCCAGAGTCAAATGATAACGAAGGTATTGTTATTACAAAGACTGTTACAAAAACAAATACTGTTTTCAATCAGATTGTAAATCATAGTAAGCAGAAGGTTTCAAAGAAGGTAGAAAGAACACTTCCTAACGGAACACAGATTGTTGTTATCGAAGACGAGGATACACCATTGTTTGGCGAGAATCCTTTGACAGGTGATAGCATCCTGCCACTTGTATTTTGCGGTATAACATTATTATTAGGATTATTCCTTATTTTCATGTACTTTAGAATGACTAGAAATAATAAGGAGGTGGCCTAAGATGAAAATCTTAAAGAAAGCTTTTAGCGTAATCTTTACACTTGCCTTCTTATTATCAGTGTTTGCTTTTGATTCTACAGTAGTAAATGCAACAGAAGCTAATGCTGCAGTACCTACATATACTTACAGAATTAAGATTTCTCTTGGAAATAACGCAAATGCGTATTTTGATGATGCAGCAGTAGCAGAGCTGGGAAATACTTACACAGTATCAAAATCGGGCTCAGGTAAGAACCTAGTTATCAGTGAGTTAGCTTATGATTCAAATGTCACATTCAACTTCGGTGAGCTTATCAAAGTAACAGCTGACAATACTGAGACAGAGACTTCTAAGTATTATGTAAAGGGCCTGAGAGTAGCAGGAAGTGATGATTTAGTTAAAGATACAAACAAATATGTTACTCTTCATGTGGTTGGTGATGAATCATATGTAGTAGCATATGGCGTTGGTTCAATCATTCCTTACACAGTAAAGTATGTAGATGAGGATGGCAATGATATTCTGGCAGAGGAAACTCTCTATGCAGCAGAAGGCGAAGTAGTTTATGTTCCAGCTCGTCACATCAAAGGATATGTTCCTGATTACTACTATAGAACAGCATCGAATGGCCTGAAGAAGGATACAGTTTTCACATTTGAATATCACAAGCGTGTTATTGGTGAGGAAACAGAAGTAATAGAAACGACCGAAACATCTTCATCAACAGTAGAAGGTGATCCAGAGTACGAGTACGAATACGAGTACATCGATGGCGGTTCTACAGGAACAACAACTGGTGGCGGAAACACTACAGTTACAACTCAGAATAATGGCGGTGGCAACGGTGGTACAGTAAACAACCGTGCCGATGCAGGTGATGGAGCCGGTGCTGGTGATGCAGATGCAGGCGCAGCAGGAAATGAAGGTGGCGAAACAATCGAAGATGACAATACACCAGGTGGTATCTTAGACATCGACGATGAAGAAGTTGCTAAAGCCGGTGGCACTCGCGATACATTGATTCGCAATATGATTATTGGAATCATCATCGCAATCATCGCAGTTGCTTCAATTCTTGTTACACTTTACATTGCAAACAAGAAGAGAAAGCAGGAGCTTGTAAAGGTTGAAAAGCACGACGATAATGAATAAATAAGTTTTTAAGAGGAAGCGATTTGCTTCCTCTTTTTTTTATTAATACTTGCCATTTTTACTATTTATTTGCCAATTATTTCAGTACGGGGTAAAAATATGTTACACTGTCTATGAGGAAACATGCGTAAAGTTTTTAGAGGTGTTATTAGTTTCTTCAGGGGAGCAAAAGAGAATATGAGGGGAAAGATTAAAAAGAGCATTTTAATATTATGCTTGAGTTTATTCATAGCCCTGCCGGTTTATGCTAGCGAAGATACTGACAACAAAGAACAAACGCAGGAGCAAGTAGTAGACGAATCAAGGCAGCAAGTGGAAATTGAAGAAGAGGAAGTTCCGCTTGGTTTAGAAAGCATGGCTACCTTTGAGCGATACAAACGTGATGTGGTAGTTATGATAGTCTTTGGCTCGTTGGTTGTTGTGACTACCATTGCCGCAACAATCAAAGAAAAAAACGAGAGGGAAAAACTAAACTAGCACAATGAATACTAAAGTATTAAAAGTAACAGGAAATCTTTTAATTGGGTTAATAATTCTAGCATGCTTACCAGTAGCGGTACCAAAGTTGCTAGGTATACAAACATATAATGTAATATCAGGATCGATGGAGCCTTCTATATCAGTAGGCTCCATTGTCTATGTGAAGAATGCTGAGTTTGATGAGCTAGCAGAGGGCGATGTAATTGCATTCGAATCTGGCGCTAGCGTGGTGACTCACCGAATCACATCTATTGATTCACAGTCGAAGCTAATCACTACAAAGGGTGATGCAAACGACACCGAAGATTTTGTTCCAGTAGCATATGTGAATGTCATTGGAAGGGTAGTGGCCCATGTGCCATTTTTAGGATACATCGCATCATGGCTTTCTGAAATAGCAGGAAAAGTTATAGCGGTGATGTTGTTAATCATTGGCTTGTTGCTTTCAAATGCAGGTGATAAAAGTCAGGATAAGGAAAAGGCGGAAAACAAAAAGCAAAATACAAAGGTTAACCCAAAGGTTTTCCTGGCGCTTGGCTTAGTAATCATAGTTGGTTCCATGAGCGGTTTCCTATATATATTTATGGATTATCAAAGCTCAAACAGTTTATATAGCGAACTTAATTCTTCCTATATTAATATAAACGAGCAGGTCAGCGACGATTCATGGGACAGCATGATAGATGTTGATTTTGAATCATTGCAGCAGATTAACCCAGACGTGGTTGCATGGATTTACGTAGAGGGTACAGATATCAGTTATCCTATTTTATATTCAGGAGATGATGAGACATATCTTCGCACCACAATGGAAGGCGAAAGTGCAAAGGCTGGTTCCATTTTCCTGGAGGGATACAATTATCCGGATTTTACAGATAGTCACAGCATTATCTACGGCCACAACATGAGAAACCTCTCTATGTTTGGTACATTGAAATATTACAAATCAGAGGAAGGCTATTTGGACGAGCATCGATATTTCCAAATAATCACACCTGATTCGAAAATGCGATATGAGATTTTTTCATACTTTGATACGGAGGCTGCATCTTGGGTTTATGCGGTGCCATATTCAGATTGTGAAGAGTTTGATGATTATATTTCAGAGTTGCTTCGTCATTCATACGAAGTGGTGGATACAGAGGAAGTTACCTCAGCAGATAGGGTGGTGACCCTGTCAACATGCTCAACATCGGGCATGAGATTTACAGTACACGGAGTTTTAAGAGAAGATATATCGTTATAAATTAGACGAGAAATTATTATCTGGCAGAAATGTAACTTTTTTGGCAAGAATAGTTACTAAATTCTATTTAAAAATATTAATTGCGTGATAGAATAACATTAAATGATAATTGGACAATAATTTGTAATGGTATATTAAATAGAAGGAGTACAAGGATGTCAAAGAAGAAGGTCGAGAATTTGTTAAAGGGAGTAGCAATCACAGGCGCTACAGTTGGCGGGGCTTCAGTGCTTGGTGATGCTAATTTAGCTTATGCTGCTGAGCTTGGCGAAGAACAGGCTGCTGCTAATGCCGAAGGCGTTATCGTCCTTGAGACAACACAGGTTCAGGCAGAGCAGGTTGTTGAGACTACAGTTCAGTCAGTACAACAGGAAACAGTAGAAGTAGAGGCCGTTGCTGAATCTACAACTCAAATCGAAGAAGTTGATCTTGAAGCATCTGCCGTTACAAATACAGACCAGCAGGTTGCAGCTAATCTTGATGAGACTTCACCAGTAGATGAAAATGCATCTAATGTTGCTTCTGAAGTTGCAGTTGTATCTGAATCAGCTAGCACTTCATTATCAACAGAGGAATCTCAGATAGAATCAACATCTGAATCATCTAAAGAATCTCTTTCAACAGAGACTTCTGAAATCGAATCTACATCGGCATCATCAGCAGATTCATTAAAATCAGAAAATGATGAAATTGAAAGTACATCAACATCTAATTCTCAGGAGTTAGCTTCAGAGTCAGCTAGCCTTTCTACAGCTATGTCTGAGGCAGAGGCTGCATATGAATCAGCATCTACATCTTTCTCAGAGGCAGGATTAGAGGATGATTATCTTGAGAATCTTATAAAGGAAATCGAGCAGGCACAGGAAGAGCTTAAGGCTGCTCAGGATGTAGCTAAGGCAAATGGCCAGTGGCTCAACCATTCAGAGTCTTCAAATAACTATTATGGATATGGCGATAAGCTTGCAAACCTTCTTATTCAGTATGCATTCTATCAGGAAGGTTATGTAGGTGAAATCGTATACAGCGAGTGGGATTCAAGCAGCTACACAACAAACAGCGTAAAGGTAACATACATCGATGCAGCTGGCGAGACAAAGTATGCATACTTCGATTATGTAACAGTTGATGACAATGGCAACGCACTTGCAGCAGGTGATGGTGCATCATTTAGCGGAACTGAGAATTCAGATCAGCACGACAATCCATATGTTGTTGGCGGAATCATGGTTGTTCAGAAGACTGTTCAGTATTCTGATGGCAATGGTAACGTACTTACATGGGATTATCAGACTCTTACATCTGAGGATGGAACTGAGACTACAGAGTGTGTTTACTACATCAATGGTGTAGAAACAGATGCTGAGGTCGTTCTTAACGAGGATGGAACATTCTCTATTACAGGAAACACAGCTATTAATTCAGAAACAACAATAGTTAGAGATACATGCTGGGGAACATATAAGTCAGCAGATGGAACAACTTACTACGATCTTGGACAGTATTCATCAGCAGATAACAATTGGAATAATACATTTGGCGGTTTGACTAGAAATACCAGTGATTCATCAGTTGGGGTTGTTTCCACAGATGCTTCAGGTATTAAGAGCGTTTCAACTCTAGTAGATGAAAGTGGTAATACAGTAAATCTTATTACACAGAAAAAGTCATATCAGTTAAATAAATGGGTATGGGCTGAAAAGTCTTATACAGCAATCGAAATCGGAGGCGAGACATACTACTATCACTCATCAAATATAGTAAAGAACGGTGATGGTACATATACTCTTTACGCATATACTGATGAGGCAGGCTCGACATATGAAACACAGGTTATCACGCTTTATTCAGCTGCAAGCACAGCATCTACCACAAACACATTCTCTCCAAAGTTTGTTGCTAAAGAGAATGATGGTAGCGACACATACACCAACAAGTTTGGTGAAGTAAAAGATGGTAACTTTGGAAAGAAGGGTTACGTATATTATTCAGAAGATGATTTCAATACAGGAAAAGATGACTATGCTGAGGAGAGAAGCCAGGTAACATCACTTTCAGAGTCAGCAAGCCAGATTGCTTCAGAGTCTTCTTCTTGGGAAGCATCTGTAAGTGCAAGTGCTGAGGCTTCACAGAGTGAATCTGGAATCAGAAGCGAGTCATTATCAGAAAGCGCATCAACATCAGATAGTGCGTCACAGTCGCGCAGCGAGTCATTATCAGAGAGTGCAGCAGCATCTGATAGTGCCTCATTATCAAGATCAGAGTCACTTAGTGCATCAGCAAGCGAAAGTGCTTCAATCAGTGAGAGCATTAGCACATCACTTAGCGCAAGCTTATCAGAGTATGTAAGCCAGAGCATGTCTGTAAGCTTGAGTGAATCAACAAGTACATCACTCAGCCAGAGCGAATCAGCAAGCACAAGTACTTCAACAAGCGCAAGTACATCAGCTAGTGAGAGTACTTCAATAAGTAATAGTGAATCAGTAAGTACATCGCTTAGCAACAGCACATCAGCAAGCTTAAGTGAATCAACAAGTACATCACTTAGTGATAGCACATCAACAAGCTTAAGTGATTCAACATCAGTAAGTGAGTCAACAAGTGCATCACTTAGCCAGAGTACATCAGCTAGTATAAGTGCCTCAGAAAGTGCATCTACATCAGCTAGTACAAGTACTTCAGTTAGTGAGAGTACATCAACAAGCTTGAGTGATTCAGCATCAGCAAGTGAGTCAACAAGTACATCACTCAGTGATAGCACATCAATAAGTTTGAGTGAGTCAACAAGCACATCGCTCAGTGATAGCACATCAGTAAGTGAGTCAACAAGTACATCACTTAGCGATAGCATATCAGTAAGTGAGTCAACAAGTACATCACTTAGCGATAGCACATCAGTAAGCCTGAGTGAATCAACAAGTACATCACTTAGTGATAGCACATCAACAAGTTTGAGTGAGTCAACAAGTACATCACTTAGTGATAGCACATCAGTAAGCCTGAGTGAATCAACAAGTACATCACTTAGTGATAGCACATCAGCAAGTTTGAGTGAGTCAACAAGCTCATCACTTAGCAATAGTGAGTCAGCAAGTACAAGCGCTTCAACAAGTGCAAGTACATCAGCTAGTGAGAGTACTTCAATAAGTAATAGTGAATCAGCAAGTGCCAGCACATCAGCAAGCTTAAGTGATTCAACATCAGTAAGTGAATCAACAAGCACATCACTTAGCAATAGTGAGTCAACAAGTACATCGCTTAGCAATAGTGAGTCAGCAAGTATAAGTGAGTCAACAAGCACATCACTTAGTGATAGCACATCAGTAAGTGAGTCAACAAGTACATCACTCAGCGATAGCACATCAGTAAGCCTGAGTGAGTCAACAAGCGCATCACTTAGTGATAGCACATCAACAAGCTTGAGTGAGTCGACAAGCACATCACTTAGTGATAGCACATCAGTAAGCCTGAGCGAGTCAACAAGTACATCACTCAGCAATAGTGAGTCAGCAAGTTTGAGTGAGTCAACAAGCACATCACTCAGCGATAGCACATCAGCAAGTTTGAGTGAGTCAGCAAGTATAAGTACTTCAACAAGTGCATCTACATCAGCTAGCACAAGTGCCTCAGAAAGTACATCTACATCAGCTAGTACAAGTACTTCAGTTAGTGAGAGTACATCAACAAGCTTGAGTGATTCAGCATCAGCAAGTGAGTCAACAAGTACATCACTTAGCAATAGCGAATCAGTAAGCTTAAGTGAGTCGACAAGCACATCACTCAGCAATAGTGAATCAGCAAGCGCAAGTACATCAACAAGCTTGAGTGATTCAACATCAGTAAGTGAGTCAACAAGTACATCACTTAGCCAGAGTGAATCAGCAAGTACAAGTGCAAGCATCTCAATTAGTGAGAGTGTATCAGCAAGCTTGAGTATTTCTGAATCAGTGAGCGAAAGCCTATCAGCTAGCACAAGTGCTTCTGAATCTATAAGTGCTTCTGTAAGTGAGAGCTTATCAGCAAGTGAAAGTGCTTCAACAAGCGCAAGTATTTCAGCAAGTGAAAGTGCCTCAATAAGCGCAAGCACATCAGCAAGTACAAGTGCATCAGAGAGTGCTTCAACAAGCACAAGTGAATCAGCAAGTGTAAGCACATCAACAAGCTTAAGTAACTCAGTATCAGAGAGTACAAGTACATCACTCAGCGATAGCACATCAGTAAGCCTGAGTGAGTCAACAAGTACATCACTTAGCCAGAGCGAGTCTGCATCAACAAGCGCAAGCTTGTCTGAGTCAGCAAGCATAAGTACTTCACTTAGTGAGAGTGCTTCAACATCAGAGAGTATTTCACTCTCAGAGAGTGCAAGCATGTCACTTTCAGTTAGCCTTAGCTTGTCAGAGAGCATGAGCCTTAGTGCTTCAGAGAGAGCAAGCTTGAGCAATAGTGCATCAGCAAGCACAAGTGCATCGACAAGTGCAAGTACATCAGCAAGTGAGAGTGCATCAACAAGCGCAAGCATCTCAGCAAGCGAGAGTGCATCAACAAGTGCAAGCACATCAGCAAGCATAAGTGCATCAGAGTCAGCAAGCGCATCTGCAGCTGCAAGCACAGCAAATGACAACACTGGAAATGGTGGAACAAGCACTCCTGCTTCAGCAAGCGAGACAAATGGCACTGCAACTACAACAACAGAAACAGCAACTTCTTCATATAATGAAGTTTCAACAAATGCTTCATCTACAAGCACAGTTTCATCATTTAATGAGATTGGTGGAGCAGAGACAACAATCGAGGAACAGCAGGTACCACTTGCTGTAAGATTAGACTCAACAGATGATTTGGCATCAGAGTTTGAGGATGAGTACACAACAATCCAGGATGAGGAGACACCACTTTCTATCACAAAGAGTGGTTTAGGTGGAAGAGTTTGGTGGTATTGGATTCTCATCATTATCACAGCAATTACTGGAAAGGTTGCTAAGGATAAGAGAAACATTGTTGAAAAGGAAGTTGAAGATACAGATAAGTAGATTAGTTAAAGAAACAAACGCTGAGAAATAATTCACAAAAGTGTGTGGAATGTAACTAGAAAGTGAACTATAATATGAGAGTGGAAGATGTCAGACATTTTCCACTCTTTATATTATGCGTAGGAGGTAATATATGAACAAAAATCTAAAAAGATGCTTAGAATTCCTTGCGATTGTTGTAATCACTGGAATTGTTGCGATATCAAGTCCGTTTAATCCATGGATTGCAAACGCCTTTACTGAGGTGCAGGAAGAGATTCTTAATATTGCGTACTCTGTAAGAGAAGGATATCTAGCATATGTTGAGCTGGATGGTCACTATGGACCGGTTGTATATGAGTTCTTTGGTCTTGGTTATTTACCAACAGACACTCACTTAGTTCAGTTCATAATGGAGACAGCTCTCAATTTTGTGTCTATATTATTCTTATATAAGACAGCAAAGCTTTACACATCTAATATTTTCGCCTGGGTTGCAGCAGCGGCAATTGCAATCTTTGAATGGGGAGCACTTACCCATGCTGGTGCAGAGGAAATATTATTCTTCGTAATGTCTTTGACATGCTACCATGTGGCACGCCAGTTAAAGAGCGGCATGCTTTCGCATCACACATATTTACTTGCCATCGATTTGGGATTGGTTCTTTTCCTTCAACCAGGATATGTATTCTTCTGGGCGATACTAATTATATTCTTTGCAATCAAATTCAAGGTTGATGGCATTGATGGAAAGGGATACAGAACATTCTGGTTCTCAACAATTGAAGGTTGGATAACCGTAGCAGTCCCAATGGGATTATATTTATGGTATTTCAAAAATGGAGCAGCATTTTTACAGAATGTAGTTTCATACAACATAAGCAATATTGGTTCATTTGGCGAAGGACTAAAGTTAGTTCTTGCAACACCTTGGACTATCGCAATTGCGGTACTTGTAATTGCAATCATCATAAAAGTGGTTATGAATGAAAATGTTGCTGATTTATGTATTTGGCTTGGAGTAGTAATTTGTGCAATAATAGTAGTAGCACTACAGGGGGAGAATCTTGATTCATTCAAGGTAGCAGTTAAAGCGCTCTATATTGTTCCAGTTGCTAGTATCCTTTCGCTTTTGGATAAGCCACTTGGATTGAAAATAGAGGAAAGAGATAATTAAGATTTATAGCCCAGCTCGTAGTAACGCTTGCTGGGCTTTTATTTTGCACGAAGGACATAAAAATACATGGATAAGATTAGGATTTTACAGATAGGTACAGAAAGTTGGGCAACTAAATATAAATGTCCTGACAATGTAAAGATTATCTTTGCAGGCACAACCATAGAAAAGAAAAAGGATATTTATGAGATTGTTGTGGTAGAGAGAAATCTTGATGATGAAGAGTCAGAGATAGTTCGTCAGATGTCTATGTCATACTGTGTTTTCATTGTTGGAAATTTCAAAATGAACAGTCCTACCACAAGGCTTTTTAACCGAAGAATGGCTAGCAACTTGGCAGTGGAGGATATACAGGACTTCCTGACAAACGAGACAAAGAAATATTTCCCACATCCCTATGGAGAGAAGTTTAAGCCAGAGAATGTTGGTGTGGCTCAGGGCTTTAAGGGAAACATCAGATGGAATGGTCAGTACGCTGTTGAATTGGAAGGTGATTATGGAAATGAGTTTACACAGGTCGCTTTCTGGAAGAATAATATTCCAATAGTTAAAGACCAGGGATTGGAATTTTGGCTAGAGTACGAGAAGGATGAAACTGTAGAAATATCATTATTAATTACTCAGTTTGTGCCAGGCTCTCTATCTGACGTTCGAGATTCCTGGACATTTAGCGAAGAAGATTTGAAAGAACCTGTCCTTATTGAAGGTAGAAATGGGGATGGTCAGCTGTTTGTATCACTTCGTGCAGCAGGTCAGGGAAAGCTGAATATTATAGCTTTACACGACCGAGTATCTAGATGGGATTTAGGAGCATTTTTAGTAGGTGGCAAGCGATATGTCACATCTGAACGAGAGGAGATTTTCTCTTACTTTGATCCAGGTGATTTCAAGCCACCCCTTGCAGTTTACTTTTCAGGTTATAAAACACAGGAAGGTTTTGAAGGCTATTACATGATGCGAAAAATGGGATGTCCATTTTTGCTGATTGCGGAGCAACGCTTTGAAGGTGGCGGATTTTATATGGGAAGCCCAGAGTTTGAAGCGTTGATGGTTAAGATAATTGACGAGCACCTGAATAAGCTGGGATTCTATCCGGATCAGCTAATCCTTTCTGGAATTTCCATGGGAACAATTGGCTCATTATATTATGGTTGCAACATGAGGCCTCATGCACTTATTCTCGGAAAGCCATTGGCTAGCCTTGGAGATATTGCTGCTAATGAGACACTGAAGCGACCAAAGGGATTTCCTACTTCACTAGATATCCTAAAGCGCTATGGTGGAGGAACAGATAAGGAAGCAATTGAAAGACTTAACGAGAGATTATGGAATAAGATAAGAAACACTGACTTCGGTCATACCAAGTTTATTGTTTCTTATATGATAGAAGATGACTATGATTCAACTGCCTACAACAGGTTAATCACAGAATTGAATTCAGCAGGTGTGCAGGTTTACGGTAAAGGATTACATGGTCGTCACAATGATAATACCGCTGGAATTGGTGCCTGGTTTAAGGGGCAATATGAGCGTGTTTTGAAGGAGGATTTTGACAGATAATTCATACAACTTGAACATTCTGTGAACTGGCAAGAAGTGTGAAAATATGGCAATAATAGGCCTTCGGGGAGCAAAAAAAGTTCACAATTTACCGATACAATATACACAAATAAATGAATAGGAATTTGTGAAAGAGAGGAATGAAAAATGGGTGAAAAGAAAGTAAGAAGTTTATTAAAAGGAGTAGCCATTACAGGTGCTTCAGTAGGTGGAGCAGCTTTACTTGGCGATGCCGATTTAGTATATGCTATGGAAGAAGCAGCAGGTGAGATAGTTGTAGATACTACGCCAGCACCATCAACAGTAGAGCAGGTTGTAGAGACGCCAGCACCAGCTGCAGTAGAGCAGGTTGTAGAGGCTCCAGCACCAGCTGCAGTAGAGCAGGTTGTAGAAGCTCCAGCACCAGCTGTAGAGGCACCAGTAGCAGAAACACCTGCAACTCCAGTAGTGGAAGCTCCAGTTGAGACACCAGAAGCTCCAGTAGAGGAAGCTCCAGTAGAGGAGGCTCCAGTCGAAACACCAGCTACTCCAGAAGAAGAAACACCTGCGGCTCTAGCTGAGGATACAAATGACGATGTATTCACCATTCTTAGAGGGGCTTATAGAGACGAATCAATCGATGAAAATGAGTTAGCTGAAAACAAGGTTGCGCTTAAAGCTATGAGAAAGGCAGCTCCTCTTGCAACTGAATTAACAAATGATGCAGAAAATGATGCAGAAAATGATGCTAGCCTTTCTGATACAGCAGAGGTAGCTACTGTATATACGGAGGAACAGATTTCTGAGTCAGGAGCATCACTTTCTACAGTTGAAAGTGAATTATCATCTACATCTGAGCAACTTTCTACTTCAGCATCAGAGGCAGAATCTGAGTATGAAAGCTATTCAGAGACTATGACTACAACATCAGAGGATTATGCATCTAAGAACTACAACATTGCAAAGCTAGATAAATTGGAGCAGGATGTTAAAGATGCTCAGGCCCTTGAGACTGCAAAGAGGGAAACTCTAGCTACTGCTAATAAGAGCTTAGACAATGAGTACTTTGAAAAGATTTGCAGACCTCTTGCAATTTCAATGATTAAATATAACCTTGTAATTGACGGAAAAGCTGATCCTAATTATATTGATAGCGCACAGATTAAATATTACACACCGGATGGATATGATAAAAAGCATTTCTGTACAATTTATTTAGGAACTGATGCAAAGGTTCATGAGGAATATTATGATTATGTAACAGCTAATGCTAGAGGAGAAAGTCTCTTTAGATGGTCTGAGCTTTCTGAAGAAGATGTTGCCGCAGGTATTACAATTCCAAGAAATATTTCTATAGAGAATTATTCTCCTTATGTTTCAGGAATCAATATTGTTGAAAAGTTTACACAAGATAATGGCATAAGAGAAAACGGCAAACTGTTTTCATATACATTTACTGGTGATGATGGCACTGTAAAGACATTCAAAATCACAAGACAGAGCTATTCTATGGAGGCAGATGAAAACGGACATTATAAAGGCAAAGATTACTATGGCTACGCATTCATGAATAGCCAGATGGATGAGCGTTCTAAATTAGCATCAGAGATGTTATCATTATCAGCAGCAATTACATCTACTGGTTCACAGGTTGAGGGATACCAGTCAATGGTAGACGAGTATGTAGCTCGTTCTAATGAGCTTGATAGTGCATGGTCAGAGTATGCTGCTAACAGCACAAAGACTGCAGAAAGTCTTTCTAACAGCACAAGCACATCTGAGAGCGCAGCAAGCACAGCAGCAAGCCAGCAGGCATCTACAGAAGCTAGTGAGTTAGCATCTACTCAGGCAAGTGAGCAGGCTTCAACAGCAGCAAGCGAGGAAGCTTCTACTGCAGCTAGCACAAGCGCATCAGCAAGTGAGTCAGCAGCAGTTGCAGCAACTGTATCTGCTCCTGTAGCATCCGCATCTACAGCAGCACCAGCAGCTTCTGCACAGACAGTTATGCCAGCAGCAGGTGCTATTGCAAACCAGGCAATCACACCTATCGATGATGCAAGAGTTCCACTTGGCGTTGTAAATGACGACGCAGTTGGTGGCGAAGAAGTAACAGGTGGCCGAGAACTAATCGTAGAAGGTCGTACAATCGAGGCTGTAAATGATGCTGAAATTGAAGTAACAGAAATCGAAGATGATGATGTTGCTAAGGGCATTACAGTTACAGAAGATGAAAGCTTTGCAAAAAAGAGTTTCTGGTGGTGGATTATCGCATTGATTACTGGAAAAGTTACATACGATAAGGTTAAAAAAGAAAAGGAAAAAGAGAAAGAAAATAGCTAAGACACTTTTCTAATAGTTGGAGGCAACCGGAAGGTTGCCTCTATTTTTTCTACTTTCAGTGTAGTAAAATAAAAGTGCATAATGGGGGGAGGATAATCAGTTGAGACAAAAATTTTTTCCCAAAACACTTATTCAAAAATTAATATTTACCTTCATAATAATGGGAGTTTACCTTATTGGTAGAGAGCTTCCTTTGTATGGAGTTGATTTAGACGCTTACAAAGCATTCCAGGACACTTCTGGAGATCTTATCATGGAGACAATCGGAGGAGATAGATACAAAACCAGCTTGCTGGCCCTTGGTATTTCTCCGTTTATGTTTTCTATGCTCTTTGTGCAGGTAATAGTTGCTGTTAAACACGCTGATTCAAAGGCTCATACTTCTCCTAGAAAAATCACTATGGCAACTCTTATTTTGATGTTTGTTTGGGCTAGCGCTCAGGCGTATCTTACTGTCAATTCCACTTTATATATATTTGATGGCGGAATTCAGCTTATCATTGCAAAAATCGTATCAGGATTTCAGATGGTTACAGGTGCTTTTGTGATTTTATGGCTTGCCACTCGAAATGGTAAATACGGTATAGGTGGTCAGACAGTTCTTATTTATGTAAATATTCTGGATAGTGTGGTTCACACAGTTAAAAATTCCGGTTTGTGGGAAATGCATGTTATCGGTGGAATCGGATTTTTGGCATTGATATGCACAATCATCTTTGAAAATAGTGAATACCGTATTCCTATGCAGAGAATTTCTATTCATAACATTTATTCAGATAAAAACTATATCCCAATCAAGCTAAATCCAATTGGAATGATGCCGGTTATGTTTTCTACGGCATTTTTCATGCTACCAGTGTATGTATCTATGGGACTTAGCATGCTTTTCCCTAATGACAAAAACCTGCAGTGGGTATACGAAAACATGGATACAGCACATACCCTTGGTATTGTCGTATATACGATAGTGCTATACGTAATTACGATAATTTTCTCATTCGTATTTATCAGCCCAAAGAATCTGACGGAGTCATTACAGAAAGCAGGAGACAGTATCACAGGTCTAAAATCCGGAAAAAATACTAAAAGATTCATTTCTATCCGAGTATTTTGGATTGCGTTTTTCTCAGCAATGTTTATGGGATTTTTCATCATTGTCCCATTGGTGCTTCATTTAAAGGGCTATGTTGAATCTACAGTTATCAGTTTGCCTTCTATTTTGATTGCCATGGCAAGTATCAACTGTAACTTATATCGAGAACTTAGGGCAGTAAGAGATTACGATGCTTACGTGCCTTTCCTATAAGAGGTAATTAAGATGCTTTATTTTATTCCAGCTTGGTATCAACAGAATCAGTGGAGAGAGTCTGAGCAAAGTTGGCACACGCGAAGAATGCACACAGAGTTTGATGATACGGTAAAACAGGTTCAGATGTTTTATCGTAGCGGTATGCGTGATTTCAAGATTCTTCTTTTGAGTCATGCTCCAAACTTCAGACATTTCCTACATCGCCAGGGAGTTTTTCATGCTCCATACTGGTCTTGTTTTGATGCCATTCAGGAAGTAAAGAAAAAGAAGGCAGCGGTTTTTTCATTTCACAATCTGGATTGGCCAGAGGGGATCGAATTCGTTTACACACCATTTGTTGTAATTGCATATCTACACAATACAAAGTATGCCCAGATAGATTTCGGCGAAGCAGGCAACCCTATTCAGGTTAGTATGTACAGTAAAGAGGTCCTCAGCCGTCGAAATATCTACGACGATAGAGGCTTCGTTTCATCTACGGAGGTTTATGACAATGGTCGTATGCTCTATACCGATTATCTGACAGAGTCAGGTGTTACAAAGCTGCGTGTGTATGCAGAAACAGGCGCAGTGGAAATCAATGCCAGCTGCAATACATATCAGGTTTTCAAATCTGATGACACAACAGAGACAAGGACCTTCAAAGAGACTATCTACATGAGCCTTACTGATGTAATTCTAGAAGTGCTTGAAGCTTATATCGAGGATGATAATGAAGACGACGTTTTCTGCATTGCCATGCATGAACTAAACTATCTGGCAGCGCAGAATCTCATAGGAAAAAAGAAATGTATTCTATCTTTCTACGGGGATAGATATCGCATAAAGGATCACATGGATTCCAGACCACTTGTAAAAAGAGCTGGATATATCATCACTGATTCTGAGGCAACCACCCGTTATTTGAAGCGAGAGATGGAGGAGGAAATCACCAATATCACTGACATTTCTCCTTACGATTCCCGTATGGATTTTGGTATTAGTGAAAAGCTGATGGTTCAAAAGGTACTTGTACCTGTAGATGGCCTGCCAGAGGAACGTTTTAGAGATATGATGATTGCTTTGGCCAAGTATTTGCAGATGAATGAAAATGCTGTTATCAGCATATTTACAAGAAATGCCACCTATGATTTGCCAGAAAAGCTTCTAAATAAAATAGCAGAAATCCTGGAAGGTGCCGGCTTTGACAGACGCATGGTAATTCATGAAGAAGAGGATGACACTGCTGAAAATGAAGAGATGGAAGCTGAGGATCAGGAGGAAATTCCAATCAGATTCTTTGTGGAGCAGTGTGTGGATGAGCTTTCTGTCAGTAAGTGTATTCGCGAGCAGCGTATCATGCTGGATATGCGTCACAATCCTGATTTGTTCCTGCAGATTAACTGTATCAGCTCGGCTATCCCACAGATAGTCAGACGCGAAACACAGTATATGCAAAATGGTTACAACGGATTTGTTATGACAGAAATTGATAGAATTCCTTTTGCTTTGGATTACTTCTTAGGAAGTCTTTTCAACTGGAATCAGGCAAAGGTTTATTCGTACGATATAGGGCAGAAGTTTACTACAAAGCATCTTCTTGAAAAATGGAAGAGTGTAATTGCAGGTTTGGAGAAATAAATGGAAAAGGCAAGTTGGACAATCTATTGGAACGAATACAGTTCAGATACTTATCTGTATGGTTCGCAAATAGATTACAAAGCGAAGAATTACGTACATTTTGAAAATGAGCTGATGCCACCTGGAACAGTTATAAAGGAGTGGTATTCTCTGACCAACTATCAGGCGCAGCGTATTGAGCCATCACTTCCTATCATTGATGGTGAGAGTCATTACCGCATAAAAATCAACGTACATACACCTACAGGAGGTGGCTATTTAGTGCGTTTGGTATTTCTGGACAGGTACGAAAGAGAGGCGGGAGACTTTACTGTGCGAGGCACAGAGGCAGAGTTTTCATGCCCACTTAAGACCTACAGCTACAGAATGCAGCTGATAAATGCAGGTATGACGGAATTTACATATCATTCAATTACCATTGAAGAGATTGAGGTAGAGCGATAGTGAAAACTAGAAAGCTTGTAAATAAGCTACGAAAAGAACTGAAAAAGGTAAAGGCATACAAGGAGCAGATGGAGCAGCTTACAGACCAGCAATTGTCGGGGTTGACTGCATCCTTTAAGGAACGATATGGAAAAGGTGAGTCCCTGGACAAGATTTTGCCAGAGGCTTTTGCTGCCATGTGTGAGGCGGACAAGCGAGTTCTTGGAATGTATCCTTTTGATGTGCAGATTATGGCTGGTATCGCCTTACACCAGGGATATCTGGCAGAGATGAACACAGGAGAGGGCAAGACCCTTACAGCCACCTTACCTATGTATCTAAACGGTCTTACAGGTGAAGGTGCAATCCTTGTTACAAACAACGAATACCTTGCTTTGCGTGATGCAGAGGAGATGGGACCAGCTTATCGTTTTATGGGACTTTCCATCATGGCGGGTGTTAAGCGTGATGAGGATGATAGATTCGAAAACGACGAAAAAAAGGAAATCTACAAAGCAGATATCGTATATACCACACATTCTGCCCTTGGCTTTGATTACCTTATTAACAACCTGGTAAAGTCTGCCAGTGATAGATTCTTACGACCATTCAATTTCATAATCATTGATGAAGCTGATTCAGTACTTCTAGACAGTGCCAGCACACCGCTTGTTATTTCAGGTGCTCCACGTGTCCAGTCCAACCTATACGAATCGGCAGATTTCTTCGTGCGTACATTGAAGGAAAATGAGGACTACGAAGTAGAAGAGAAAAACGTATGGTTCACAGAAAAGGGACTTGAATATGCAGAAGAGTACTTTGGAATCGATAATATTTTTGCTCCAGAGTATTTCGAAATATATCGACATTTGGTATTGGCACTTCGTGCCCACAAGATTATCGAAAAGGGTACAGAGTACATGATATCTGAAAACGGTGAAGTTGCCCTTATCGACGCCAGCTCAGGACGTACTCTAAAGGGAGTTAAGCTTCGTGGTGGTCAGCATCAGGCTATTGAGTGCAAGGAGCGCTTGGAGCTTTCACAGGAAAACCGTTCCATGGCATCCATCACATATCAGAATTTCTTCTCTATGTTCCCAAAGATGTCGGGCATGAGCGGAACTATCTACGATGCAAAGGACGAGCTATATGATGTTTATGGCAAACAGGTAGTAGTTATTCCTACCAACAACCCAATCCAGCGAGTGGATTGTCCGGATTGGTATTTCAGCGATTCGAAAAAGCAGTTTGAGGCTGCCATTCGTCTGGCTGTCAAAAAGCATGATACAGGCCAGCCGGTTCTTATTGTTACAACCATGATTGCAGATACTGAAATCATTTCTCATCTGCTGGTAGAAAAGGGCTTACCACATTCGGTACTTAATGCCAACAACGCATTCTGGGAGGCTGATATTATCAAAGAAGCCGGCCAGATGGGAGCTATGACGGTTGCTACATCAATGGCGGGTCGAGGTACAGATATCAAGCTTGGACCAGGTGTAAAGGAGCTGGGAGGCCTGGCAGTTATTGGTGTAGGTCGAATGTTAAACATCCGAGATGAGCGTCAGGCTCGAGGTCGTTCCGGCAGACAGGGAGACCCTGGATACAGCAGGTTCATCGTATCTTTGGAGGACGATATTGTTGAAAAGGGTACTGATCTGGAAAAGATTCAGAAATATATCGACGGAACAAAACGTATAAGCGATAGAAAAATTAAGCGAATTGTTAATAACGCGCAAAAGATAAATGAGGAGCTTGGCAGCACAAACAGAAAGACTTCAAAGGACTACGATGTAGTGCTTCAGTTGGAAAGAAAGCTTATGTACGACACTAGAGACATGTTGCTTGATGGTGGTACTGTAGAAAAGGACCGTCTTCTTCGTATAGCAGAGGACAATGTTGATTTGTTTTTGAAGGAAAATAAGGATTTGGATGTGACCACTCTGAATCGTTATCTTTTGGATAATATTTCCTACAGAATGGAAAGAGATACGGGGTATCTGAATCTCAAAAATAGAAACAGAGTTAAAGCTTATATTATGGCCAGGGTGGAGCAGTCTCTTGAGGAAAAGAAGGCATCCATTGATTCTGAAAGCGCCATGAACGATTTCGTAAGAGTTTCAGCTTTATCCGCAATTGATGAGGCATGGATTGAGCAGGTTGACTATTTGCAGCAGCTGCAGGCAGCGGTTTCAGGACGAAGCAGTGCTCAGCGAAATCTCATGTTTGAGTATCATGCAGAGGCGCTGGAGTCTTTTAGAAAAATGGAAAACTCCATCAAGCGAAATATCATCAGAAATGTATTGCTTTCGGAAGTAAGCATGGATAAAAAGAACCGATTACACATCATACTTCCATAAAAGTTTGGCAGAAAAGGGGCATATATGATTTACAACTTTAATCTAGGAATAGGATGGGCCAGCTCAGGGGTGGAGTATGCTCAAAGCTATAGAGCAAAGGTGCTTCGCAATATTGGTGCTGAGGCAAAGTTCATATTTTCAGATATGTTTTCCAAGGATAATCTTATCGACATGACCAGAAATATTGGCTTCCAGGATGATGAGATTATTTGGCTATACACATTCTTTACAGATTTCAAGCCAGGCCCTGTTACCTATACCTTGGATGATTTGAAAGGGACACTTGGAGATAAATCTTTTTCCTACGAGCGGGATGGCAAAATAGGAAAGCTGATTTTTGAGGGGGATAATAATTTCTATAGAGTCTACTTCGTAAATACGGAGGAGGATTTCGTTCATCGTGTGGAAATGGTTTCCAGGGGATGTTTGGTGCGCAAGGACTACTTTATGTCCAAGCGCGTATTCTCGGAATACTATGCTCCACTTGATGGCAAGGCGCATCTGTATCACAGACGATTTTTCAATCAGGATGGCAGTCTTGCTTACGAGGAAATCAATGATGACGACAATGTCATGTATAAATTCCCAGATAAATTAATATGTTCAAAGGAAGAGCTTGTTGGCTATATGACAAGTAAGCTTGGGCTTACAAAGGATGATATTGTAATAATCGATAGAACCACCGGCCAGGGCCAGGCTATTCTTGAAAATGTTGGAGATGCAAAGGTTGGAATTGTCATTCACGCAGACCATTTTAGCGAAGGGGCTACGGATGATGATTATATCTTGTGGAACAATTACTATGAGTATTCCTTCTCGATGCATGATGAAATTGATTTCTACATCACTGCTACGGAAGACCAACGAAAGCTGTTGCTGCAGCAGTTTGATAAGTACTGTGGGGCAAAACCTAATATTGTAACTATCCCGGTTGGGGCGCTGCAGGAGCTTAAATATCCGGCAGGTGAGAGAAAGCCACATTCTTTAATTACAGCATCACGCCTTGCCACTGAAAAGCATGTGGATTGGATGATAGATGCAGTGGTGGCTGCACATGATAGAGTGCCGGATATATCCCTAGATATCTACGGCAAGGGTGCTGCTGAAAAGGATTTGAAGGAAAAGATAAAGTCCTTGGGAGCTGATTCGTATATACGATTGATGGGACAGCATGATTTAACTGATGTTTATAAAAAGTACGAGGCATATCTATCAGCGTCTACCAGCGAAGGCTTTGGACTTACACTGATGGAGGCTATTGGTTCGGGACTTCCAATCATCGGTTTTGATGTTCGTTACGGTAATCAGAATTTCATCGACCAGGGAAAGAATGGCTACAAGTTGCCTTATGCTATTGGAATGGAAAAGGGACGAAGGCAGAAGGCTATGGTTGATGCCATTTGTAAATTGTTTACAGAAGAGGATTTGGAAAAGATGCATAAGCATTCTTATTCAAAGGCTAAGAAATATCTTGCAAGTGAAGTGGAGGCAAAATGGAAAAAACTAATAGAAACGACATAGTTTTGTTGTTTGACTATTTTAATATGGGTAGCCAGGATTTGCTTTTCTCATTTCAGAATGCAGATTATGAGGTGAAGGCTGTAACAATTAATGACGATGGCTTTCTGCCTGATGGCGTGGAAAATGTGTTTGAGCATTTCCTGGGTGATTTTAAGAAGGTGGAAGGCTGTCCTAAAAAGCCACTTTATTTCAATCAGATTCAGGTGCCAAAGTATTGGCAAATCAGCGGCAACAATACCAGCGGAAGTATCCATGACAAGGCAAAGGAGAGAGGCAGAATCTTTTATGCCGAGCCAAAGAACAAAAGATTTGTAAAGGTGGTGGATTGGCTAGATGAGGAAGGAAAAGTCAGAGCCAGCGACCACTACAATAAATATGGCATGCTTTACGCCAGAACTATCTTTAACAAAAAGGCTCAAAAGGTAAGCAAGTCTTATTTTAATGGCCATGGTCAGGAAATCATTGTTGAAAACTTTGTTACAGGAGACATCATTTTAAATATTGATGATCAGTCTTTGTTTTTCAAAAACCGTACAGAATTTGTGGTTTACTATTTGAAATCATTAGGGCTTGAGAATCATAGATTATTCTTCAACTCATTGTCGGTTCCATTTTTTGTTTCAAACGCTTTACCACCACTTTCAGACGGCAGGGAGGATGTGCTGTTTTGGCAGGAAGCAACACATGATGAAATCCCGGGAAATATGCTGTTGATATTTGATGGAAAAGCAAAAAGATGCAAGAGAGTAGTAGTGCAGAATCATCCATCCTATGAGCGCCTTAGAATGCTTAATGCCCCTGAGGACAAAATGGATGAGCTTGGCTATATCTATTCATTTAAGAAGAAAAACATGGGTAGACCATCTGCCCTTATTTGTACAAATACAGAAAATGTCGAAAAGCTGAAGGAACTGGTGGAGGCTTTGCCTGAGATGAAGTTCCATGTTACAGCGATTACAGAAATGTCAGCAAAGCTTTTGGCACATGAGAAATATGACAATGTAATCATGTATCCAAATGTAAAAATGTCTACTTTGGATAGACTTTTCTGGGAGTGTGATTTCTTCCTCGATATCAATCGTGAGGGAGAAATTGTTGACGCAACTAGAAAGGCATTTCTTCATAATCAGCTTATTCTGACATTTAACGAAACTGCCCACGGATTGACATATACAGCCCGTGAAAATCGATTTGAGGCGAAACACTACCTCAAAATGACAGAAAGGATAAAAAGTCTATTAAAAGACGAGAATCAGCTTAAAACCGCGGTTTATAGCCAACAAAGATACGCATTGAATGCATCTGTAGATGATTATACATTTTAGCTAATTGAGTCAAAGTTTCAAACAACTTGCCCCTTTGATAAAAATGCACAAAAATCACTCCTGATTTTCTACTAACTGTACAACGAATTTGTTTGTATTGGTGTCTAAATTGTGTTTTAATAATAACGGACTGTTTGAAAACCCCGTTTTTTACAGACAGACAAATCAAAAGTTATATATATGTTAGGAGGATTTTGAAATGGCTAACAAATGGGTCTACATGTTTAGCGAAGGCGACATGACAATGCGCAATCTTTTAGGAGGAAAAGGTGCAAACCTTGCTGAAATGACAAGCATTGGACTCCCAGTACCACAGGGCTTCACAATCACAACAGAAGCTTGTACACAGTACTATGAGGATGGTCGCAAGATTAATGATGAAATCATGGCTCAGGCTATGGAAGGTGTTAAGAAAATGGAGGAGATCAACGGCAAGAAGTTCGGAGATCTTAAGAATCCACTTTTAGTTTCAGTTCGTTCAGGTGCTCGTGCATCTATGCCAGGTATGATGGATACAATCCTTAACCTTGGTCTTAATGATGAAGTAGTTGCAGCTATGATCGCTGGTAACCCAGATCCAGCTTTCGAGCGTTTCGTATATGATTCATACAGACGTTTTATTCAGATGTTCTCAGATGTAGTTATGGAAGTAGGTAAGAAGTACTTCGAGCAGCTCATCGATGAGATGAAGGAGAAGAAGGGTGTTAAGTTTGACGTTGAGCTTTCAGCAGCAGACCTTAAGGAGCTTGCTGAGCAGTTCAAGGCAGAGTACAAGAATCAGCTCGGTTCTGATTTCCCATCAGATCCAGTAGAGCAGTTAAAGCTTGCTATCGAAGCAGTATTCCGTTCATGGGATAACCCACGTGCAAACGTTTACAGAAGAGACAACGACATCCCTTACTCATGGGGTACAGCAGTTAACGTAATGCCTATGGTATTCGGTAACTTAAATAATGAATCAGGTACTGGTGTTGCATTCACTCGTGACCCAGCTACTGGTGAGAATAAGCTTATGGGTGAGTTCCTTATCAACGCACAGGGCGAGGACGTAGTTGCTGGTGTTCGTACACCAATGCCAATCGCTCAGATGGAGAAGGAGTTCCCAGAGGCATACGCA
>JAEEGF011568532.1_pt1 | contig 28610 bp, 20 predicted proteins | sample 9134171 | NCBI WGS metagenome assembly JAEEGF01 (sample SAMN16246542, study PRJNA631951) | gut metagenome | biome: gut microbiome; feature: rumen; material: AP-attached | host: Bos | place: Iran: Karaj | collected 2018-10 | reverse complement strand
TCATGGACATCTACAGAACAAGGTTCCAGATCGAGTTCCTGCTGAGAGACAGTAAGCAGTATACGGGCCTCACTCACTGCCAGTCCAGGCAGAAAGAGGCACTCGCATTCCACTTCAACATGTCCCTGACGGCCATCAACATGGCAAGGGCTTTCGCACGTCAGGACAAGAGGAATCTCTCGGTAGCAAATGTTAAGACGCTGATTCACAATGCGATGATGATTCACAGATTTTCTGTGCTGTCTGGCAAGCTGCCGAACAAGCTATTAAATACCAACGATTTCAAAGAACTCTTATATTATGGCGTCGCCAATGCGGCGTAGTTATTCAAAAATTTAACGAACTATTGATGTAAAACGGCTTTCTTAAAAAACTGTTTTTCATCCTCCCAGGTAATCTGACGAATTGGGGGATTTGTATTAATTATGGAGTTTGCCTCTTTTTCCAGATCACTCAGCTCGAGTTCTGGGTAACGGCGTATTTTTTTGTCCCAAAGGCGGCCTATATCAACAAGTAGTTTGCCGAAATAGAAATAGTTGAGTTCTTCATCGCCGAAGCGATCCCTGTCATAATGCTCCAGTAAACTGCGCAGCCATTGTTTGTCTTCTAAAGTGAAAGAATCATTAAGCACATTTACCACTTCGTCGTTATAGATGTGTTGCGAGAACCATTGCACCCTTTTAAGCATGCCCATTGCCTCTGCTCGACACTCTTTGGTGTTTTTGCCACGGAGCAAATCTGCTAAGCCCTTTTGCATACGGTCTTCGATTTTGGGCCAGGAAGAAAAAGTGAAATGTTTGTGGAACATATCAATATTGAAACAATCGAAATCATCTGTTTCTGTCAGCACGTGTCCATGGTGTTTTTTGAGGGCGATGTCAATACTACGGCAGGCCAGCCCGTTGTACATCATAGGCCATCCAAACCTTTCAAATTGTTGCATGACATATCTATATGTTCCCAGCTCGGTTTCAATGTCAGGTCGCCTACGCTGGAGATTCTCTTTCCAGGCATATTCCAAATATTTCAAGTTTAATTTATCCACTATGCTCCTAAAATACAATGGCATGTCCGTCTGCATGTTTAGCTTCCGCATCAAAACTCTACGACTATGAAGTTCTTCCCACAGGTGGTTACTGCCATTGAGTGCTCTCTGTCGCAGATCATCAACTGACCAACTTTGTCTGTTTGGATTATAGCGGTTCGCTCTGCGATAGTTTTCAGCAACATAGTTCTGGTACTGGACGAATAATGGTGGAGTATCGTCATTGAAAGGGTCATCAATGTGCTCTGCTACATATTTCATAATGCCACCGCTTTGCAACAAGGTCTGTCGCAGGCTCTCATTCTCCCTGATGAATTCTGGGAGTCGGTCATAGGGGAAAAAAGCAAAATCCATGCCTGCAAAGATAAGCATTTTTTTAGACCTTTCAAAATATAAGGGAAGAAAATAGTTACATTCAAATATTTATTATTGATTACGTTTTTCGGAGTAAAGGTCTGAGATTGTAGTAAAATTAAGTATAATATTATATATAAATTATTGATTATTAATATATTATACTATTATTTCCATTGTTTTACCCTGCAAAAGCACATCGGTTAAGATAAAATTAGAATCAATAATCAATTTTTCAATTTAGCCGTCTAAGATCCCCTCCGCAATAACCGTCGCTTATTCCGCAATAAGGTACGCTTATTTCCCAATAACCGTCGCTTATTGAAAAATACTCGGCCTCTGTCGTGCAAAACTCGGCGTCAGTATCTACGACTATAACGTAATGCTCAACAATTCGCGGGCAAACTTATGTATACCTTCGCGAATTCTCTCTGTCTGTTTCCTTCTTGGCACGGGCCGATGATTCTGGTAGTTGGATAATTGCTTCTGGTTAATTCCTGTCGTCTTCTCCATACCAGCCAAAGACATAAAGATTTTTCTTCATAGTTTCAAAATTTAAAATTACACAAGACGTGAATTATAGTACTTCACACTGCAAAGATAGGCATTTTTTTCTGAATATTCTTCTCTTTTCGCAGATTTTTTGCTCCACAGACCTTATTTACAAATAAAATTTGTAATTTTGTCGCATAATTAGGAACCGAGAGCAATCAATATGAAGACAGATAAACAGATTGCTGCAGCCGCAGCGGAATTTGCGAAACGTTGGCAAGGCAGAGGTTATGAGAGAGGTGAATCACAGCCTTTTTGGATTGACCTGCTGAGCAATGTCTTTGGCATTGAGACGCCTACGGATGGCTTCATTCGTTTTGAAGAACATCATAAGGTGGATGAATCCAACTATGTTGACGGACGTATTCCTTCTACTCGTGTGCTCATTGAGCAAAAGTCTAAGGATAAAGACCTGCGTGCTCCCATCAGACAGAGCGATGGTGCACTTCTAAATCCTTTCCAGCAAGCACGACGTTATGTAGTAGGTTTGCCTGTGTCTGAGCATCCTCGCTGGATAGTGACATGCAACTTCTCTGAGTTCTTGGTCTATGACATGGAGCAACCCAATGGCGAACCTGAGCAGATATTATTGGAGAATCTGAGTAAGGAATATTATCGACTGAAGTTCCTCGTGGATGCCAAGAACGAACACTTGCGAAAGGAGGAGATTGTATCAAAGGAGGCAGGTGAGATTGTCGGTAAGATATACGAAGCCTTGCTCACGCAATATGATGACAACTCGCCCGAAGCTCTTCGCTGGCTGAACATTCTTTGTGTCCGTATTGTGTTCTGCCTTTACGCTGAGGATGCCGGTATCTTCACTCATGATCAGTTCCACGATTTCCTTGTGATTTACGAGGCCAAGGATTTGCGCAGGGCTTTGCGCGACCTGTTTGAGGTGCTGAATACCCCACAAGAGCAGCGCAGCAAATATCTGCAAGAGGAATTGAAGGCATTCCCCTATACCAATGGTGGTCTGTTTGCAGAAGAGATTGAGATTCCACAATTCACTGAGGAACTGAAACAGACATTGCTTCAGAATGCCAGCCTTGACTTCGACTGGAGCGAGATTTCCCCAACAATATTTGGAGCTGTGTTTGAATCAACATTGAATCCTGATACTCGTCGAAGTGGTGGTATGCACTATACCAGCATCGAGAACATTCACAAGGTCATCGACCCGCTGTTCTTGAATGACCTGCGTCGTGAACTTGATGATATACTGGAGGAAAAGGTGGAGAAACAACGCAAGCGCAAACTCAGCGAGTACCAGATGAAGCTCTCTTCGCTGACATTCCTCGACCCAGCTTGCGGAAGCGGCAACTTCCTGACCGAGACCTATCTGAGCTTGCGTCGCTTGGAGAATGAAGCTATCAGGGAAATGTATCACGGGCAGATGATGTTAGGCGAATTCGTGAATCCCATCAAGGTCAATATCCAGCAGTTTTATGGCATTGAGATTAATGACTTTGCCGTTACCGTTGCCACAACTGCCCTGTGGATATCCGAAGCTCAGATGCTGGCAGAGACGGAGAAGATTATCCATCAGGACATCGACTTCTTGCCGTTGAAGTCCTATTTCAATATTCGTGAAGGCAATGCGCTGAGGATGGACTGGGATGTAATAGAGCTGCCGTCTGGCATTCCTACGATTTATGCTAAGAATGCATACGTTATTTTCGAGGATGAAACATTGATGGCAAGTGAGCCTACAGCTGAATATGAAGAGATAAACCTTGTTACTTCCGACGTGAAGCGTGGCCCAAAGCCCAGTACCAGATATAGGGTCAGATACAATTATATCATCGGCAACCCGCCGTTTGTGGGGCAGGCCATGCGTTCTAAAGAACAGACTGATGACTTGAAGGTGGTGTTTGCACCTTCAAAAGACTATGGCAAGTTGGATTATGTGGCAGGGTGGTTTAAGAAGGCATCAGAACTGATTAAGGGCACGGATGCAGAAGCGGCTTTCGTTTCTTCCAACTCTATCTGCCAAGGTGAATCGGTTAATCTTTTCTGGCAGAAATTGCTAACCAACAAGCTTTTCATCAACTTTGCACATAGCACATTCAAATGGACAAGTGAGGCAAAATCAACAGCTGGCGTCTCTTGTGTTATTGTCGGTTTCTCTTATAAAGAGCGAAAAGACAAATTGCTTTTCAATGGCGATAAGTACGAAATAGTCAATCATATTAATGGTTATCTGAAAGCTGCGCCCGACGTTTTTATTAAGAATCGCAGCCAAAGCATTAATGAAGGTTTGGCAAAGGTAGTTCAAGGAAGTCCCCCTGCTGATGATGGGCGCTTGCTGTTCACTAAAGCAGAGCGTGATGATATGGTTAGACGTTATCCAGAACTGGATGAGGTTCTGCTGCCTTTTGTTGGGAGCCGCGAGTTCATTAACGATACGGAATTCACTCGTTATTGCCTGTGGCTTGTTGGCAAACGACCTGCGGACTATGCACATATTCCAGAGTTAACAGAACGATTCCGCTATATAAGCGAATATCGATTAAGTAGTCCTGTAGACAGAATACAGAAAACAGCAAACAAACCTTATTTGTTTACCCAGAACAGACAGCCCGAGACTGACTATCTGCTTATTCCTCGTGTATCATCAGAGAATAGACGTTACATTCCCGTTGGTTTTATGTCTCCGACAGTTATAGCCAGTGATGCAGCGGTTCTTATCAATAATGCAACGCTTTATGATTTTGGGCTAATCTGCTCGAATGTTCACAATGCGTGGATGCGTGTTGTCGCTGGCAGATTGGAGAATCGTTATCGCTATGCGCCTTCAGTCTATTATAACTTCCCAATGCCCTCACCAACAGAAGAGCAAAGACTGCGAATAGAGCTGACGGCTCAAGCCATCATAGATGCAAGAAAACTCTATCAGGACAAGAGCCTTGCAGATATGTACGGGGAAAACATGTATCTCTATCCTGAATTATTGACCGCCCATCAGCAAAACGACCGTGCCGTCATGCAGGCCTATGGTTTCCCTGTCAAGAACACTTTCACAGAGAGCCATTGTGTGGCAGAGTTATTTAAGCTTTATAATGAGAAGACTAAATAATAACGAAATATGGCAAAAGAAAAGTTCAGCAGGACGAAAGCCTGTGCTACCAAGACGCTATACGCAGTGATGAAGGAAATGAGCCGCCGTGGCGGTAATATACCCGCCAAGGAACTTTATCCCTTTGTGAATGAAAACGTGGAACTGACGGATTGGGAGAAAGAACCAGCAGGAAAGATGAAATATATTCGTTGGACGAACAGCTTCCAGTTCTACTCCATCGACTATCAGAAGGCTGGCTTCATAGTTAAAAAGAACGGCAATTGGTATTTGACACCCGAAGGCGAGGCTGCTTTGAAAAAGTCACCTGAAGAGGTGATGAATATTGCCAATGATGCTTATCATGAATGGCGACGACTAAACCCCAAAGAGGAAAAGCCAGAAACAGAGCCTGATGATGAGACTGCCGAAAAAGACAATGCCATGAATCTTGATTTGCTGGAATCTGATGCCCGTGAAGGTATCCGGCAGTTCATTGTGGCAAAGAGTCCTTATGAGTTTCAGGATATGGTGGCTGCTCTGCTTCGGGCCATGGGGTATCACACACCCTTCATTGCTCCCAAGGGCAAGGATGGTGGCATTGACATCATTGCCTACTTAGATCCACTGGGTGCGCAGACGCCACGTATAAAAGTCCAAGTTAAGCATAAGCCTGACACTGCCATTGGGGCTTCGGATATACGTGCTCTCTTAGGTGTACTACGTGCCGGTGACATCGCCTTGTTCGTTACAAGTGGCACATTCTCTTCAGATGCCCGCAACACAAGCACCAGTTCACGAGAATTCATCCGCCTGATAGATGGTGATGAGTTTATTGATATGTGGCAGGAGTACTACGACAAGATGACCGACGACGACAAGAACATGCTGCCGTTGAAGCGTATCGCTTTTCTTGGAAACAATGAGTAAAAAAAGCCTTCTTGGGCAATAACGAATAATCACACCGTGCCTGGCACCCTGTGATGGCACCCTGTGATGTAAAAAGAAAATGCAGGGCTGATATAATAGTCCTGCATCTTCTTTTTATTTCAGAAAAATGCACCTATTTGAAATATTTCTTTCCTTTGCGGATATAGATGCCCCTTTTGAGGTGAGGGGCGAGGGGCGAGAGGTTTGTGATGACCTTGCGGCCTTGGAGGTCGTAGATGGAATCGTCGGTCGCAGATTTTAAGTCGCCAACCCCTTGGCCAGTGAAAACGCTTTCCCATACTCGCCATTGGCATATGCACCGTTGCCCAGGATCCAGCGAGCCTTGCAATAGTTGCTGCTGTCGGCAGATGTGGTCACAATATAATCCTCCTCTGCTGCGATGGCTTTCTCTGCGTAATAGGCCGCCATCCGGTGACGGCTGGCATTTTCATAGATGCAAGCCTTGACGGTATTGGCCAGTATTGCCGTGAGCACCCCGGCCTCCTCAGCACTGTCTATGCGCTCCAAGGTCTTGTCCAGATTGCTAATCGCCGTATTAATCAGTTCCTCGCTTAGCTTCTGTGCCTCCTCGCTGCGGTCAGTTTTTGTGCAGCCCGGCATAGCCAGCACAGCACATAATAGGACAAGGTGTATCGCTTTTTTTAGCATCGTTAATATCCAAGTTCTTCACCGACAAGTACTACGACGTGCCGGCCTCTGTTTCTGCTGTTTCTCAGGAAGTGGACGTAGCTGCAAATGCTCTCCGGGGAATTGCAGTTATGGCATACGCCGTCGGTGCGGCATGGCGTGTTGATGTCAAAACGCTGGGCATTGACGGGGGCTGCTGTACTACGCGCCCTGGCAAGGGCGGCCTCTACTGTCTGGGCCACCTTGTTGATGCCGACCACGAAGATCACCTTCTTGGGTCCCCAGGTGATGGCTGCCACGCGGTTGCCGTTGCCGTCGATATTCACGATGACGCCATCCTCTGAGATGGCATTGGCACTGGTCAGGTACACATCGGCCGTGAACGCCCGGTGATACATTTGTTCCTTTTCCTCCGGAGTTTCCACCAGATCACGGTCAAGGACTTCAAGCGTACCCCTGGTTTTCAATGCCTCAGGAATACCCAGGTCGCGGACGGTTGCGGAGCCTCCCCATGTGACGGAGCTGCCGTCTGCGATGAGTTCTGAAACCTTCTTGACGGCTTCTTCACCGGTAGGGCAATAGAAGGCTTCCATGTTGCGGCGGTTCAGATTCTTGATCATCCGCTCTGCCAGTTTCTGATTTCTCTCTTCTTGTGGTGTCATACTGTTTCTTAACTATTTGAGGGTCATGTTATTACTGCATTCTTCTTAATCCTTCCCAGCGGACGTTCCAGGTGCCGTCTTTCGGGAAGCCGGGGTTGAGGGGTTCCTTACACCCGTCCCAGCCGGCACACATCATCGCGACGGCCGTGAGCAGGGCACCATTGCCTGGCAGATAGATACGCAGGCGGTCGGGTGTCTGGAAGTTGTGACCGTTTTTGAGCCAGGTGTTCTTCTGGGTATCGATGAGCAAGGCGTCGAGGGCCGTCTTCGGATCACCGAGCCGGGCTGCCGTCATGGCTATCATACCGTAGTCCCAACCCCAAGTGGTCTGCCAGTTCCAGTTCTGCATCACCCAGTCGAGGGTGGCCTTCATCTTGTCCTGGTCGTATAACGAGGTGTATGGCAGCATGCCGCAGGCTCCGAGCACGGCAGGATGGTCGTTGCGGCATTTGTCGGCGAAGGTCTCGACTTTATTGGCAGATGCGTCGAAGGGGTCGAAGGCCTCGGTCGGACGATCGTTGCCGATAGGCGCGCCGGCAGTGTAGATGCCGTTTGACTCGGGCAGGGGTGAGAGGCGTGCGATGATGTCGTCCCATAAAGCGATACGCGCCTTGCCCTGACGTTCGCGCCACTGCTGGGCGACGCTAAGACCATATTGCCAGTAGGCGAGCTCGAAGGGCTGGTTATAGGAGATGTCCTTCGTCATGCATTCCTGCATGGCCGTGGCTCCTTTCAGGAGAAAACGCTTTGTCTTGGCGTCGTAAGTGACGAAGTCGGCCATGAACTCGGCTGTGGCCTCTACCTGTTCGCCGTATGTCTCGAGCGTCTCTGCCGTGGGGCGGGCACGATAGACCTCTTCGGCAAGGTAAATATAGTGAGGCTGTTGCCAGATGAGGAACGAACCTGTGTTAGAGGGAGCTTCGCCAGCCCAGGGATCGGTCATCTTCATCCAGCGGACGCCCTTGAACCCTTGTCGCTCAGCAATCTTCCTGGCCACGGGATAGGCTACGCCGTTATACCAACGGAGCATCTGTTCGAGAATCTCTGGACGGTTCCAGAGGGCAAAATCGACGACGTGCCACCAGGTCATCTCGAGATGGGGACGACCGAACCATGTGTTATAGGTCAGACCGCTCTCTTGGGGTGGCATGTTGTTGGCGCAGTTGATCTGAGTGAGGTATTGGGAGAGGACGACACGACGTTCCAGTTCCCTGGCTCTGGGGTCTGTACACTGGGAGAAGTCGACGATGGCCCCTTCCTTCCACCAGCGGTTCCAGTGGCGCAGGGTGGTCTTGTGGTACTGGTCGTACTCGAAGGCAGCCGAGGGCTTTTTGGTGGATTTTTCGGGGTTCTCGGCCAAATATTCTGCTGAGAATGTCAGGACATCCTCGGTCGTGGCGAGTTCAAAGAGGTGACGATCGCACTCTTGAAGGGTGGCCTGACCCTCCCATTGCAGTAGAACATAATATTGGGTTGAGTCGAGCGTCCTTTCAATCAGTGCAGCATGCGGGCCTTGGGTTATCAGGCGGCTTTGATGACGTTCAGGCTTAGTCCAGTCGTTGGCATCGTCGGCATGTTTGCCAGTGGGGTAGGAGAAGCGTAGCGTCACTGTGGCGCGCCGGTCTTTGAGCAGGTTGCTCTTGATTCTGGCATAGAGGGCATCTTTGGTAGGAAGGACACCGGTGGTGACTTCCACCTTTTCGCCGTCGGCTATGAAGGTGGATTCTATCTCGCCATCCCAGAGCTTCTGTTCCTGACGGATGGCAGTCAGTGCGTTCAGGGGAATCTGCTGGCCGCTGCCATCCTTGAGCGACAGTCCGATGATGCCGAGGTTCAGACGGTGGGGATTCACGCGGAAATACTCCGTGGCCTCCTTGTGGCGACCGTCCCCGGCCTTCTTAAACTCCACGGCATAGACCTCCTGATGACCGTGACCGAAGTCGAAGGCTTTCTCACTCTCGGCGGGCGTCAGACCGTTGGTGTTTTCGAACTTGTGCCATCCCCAGTCGGACATGGCGTTCAGGGGCACACCTGCCCCATAATCAAAAGGGAATGACTGCAGACCGGTCACGTCGACCGTTGTCGCAAAGTGTCCGTTTCCCACCGTCAACGAAGCCAGAATGTCAGCCTCGGTCATGATGGGGTTGTTGCGATTAACAACAGCGTGACGGTCTATGGAAGCCGTCACGTTGTTTATATTATATCCTAATTTCTCCATTTCGAGCGATGCCCAGATAAAGGGGCCTACGCCCTTGGCGTCATTATCGCGGATAGGTTCGCTGATGTAATACTCAAACGAGCCGTCGCGCCGTTTGTTCTCCTTGACGTTAGGCGCAGCCTTCAGTACCTTCGCACTGACACCCGGCCCTAAGCCTGCCACCTCACAGCATTTAGTCAGCGAGATGGTCTTGTCGGCATTCACGCGGATGAAGTTCTTGATGATGCCCTGATAGGCTCTGATGCCTGCATCGCGATACTTGGTTCCGAGATAGCCCTTGTTATAGGCTTTCAGCATGACGTAGGCAAACATAGATGAACAGGTAGCCTCCAGATAGTTCCCTTCCCGGCCGGGTTCGTCCATCACCTGATACCAAACCCCACTATTCTTATCCTGCCACTTGATGATGGCGTCGAGATCCTTCTCCAACAGATCGATGACTTCCTTTCGACGGGCATAGTCCTCGGGCAGGGCATCGAGCAGTTCGATGAGTGCCATCGAGTACCAGCCTTGAGCACGTCCCCAGCAGTGTTGTGTCTGTCCGGTCTCCTTATCGGCCCAGAACATCTCTTTCGTTTCGTCCCAAGCATGACGGTTCAGACCCGTCTTGGGATCGAAAGTACGCTGGTAGGTGACACTGATCTGGTCGACCGCATCGTCGTAGATCTTCTTGGCATCCTTGGCCTTGAGCAGGTCGCGGGCTGTCATCGTGTAGAAAGGCAATCCCATGAAGATGCCGTCGAGCCATACCTGATAGCTATAGATGGCCTTGTGCCAGAAGACCTTGTCCTGTACCGTTCGGGGCTGGTCTTTCAACTGTTTCATCAGCGTCTGGATGGCGAGCAGGTTCTTCTTTTCGGGATAGAGCTGGTACATACGGGCCACGAAATGACCGGTACGGATCTGATCGAGATTATACTCCTTGATGTCGTAGGTACGGATTTCACCTTGGGCGTTGATCATCGTGTCGGTGTACTCCTGACAGTATTTACGGATGTCCTCACCACCGTATCTGAGATAGGTGTCAAGCATGCCCTCTAGTTCGATACCCATAACATAGCTCCATTTGGGCTTGGTTGAGAAGTCGAGGAGATAGCTCTTCGGCACGCGCTGCATCTCGGAGTAGGTGAGCCACTCCGAATAGTGTTCGTAGGGAGTCTTCAGCAGTGAGAGTGAACCGTTAATGAAGAGGTTGTCGAAATTGATGTTACGGGTCTTGCCGCTCATGAAGTTTCCGTCCTTCACACCGTTGAACCGGCAGTTCTTCACGTTGATGTCGTAGACGTAGGTGTCCTCGTCAAGACCGATGATCTGTACACCGTATTGCGACTTCTCGCTGGTGACGTTCTCCATGTAGACATTGCGCACGGTGGGGTAGTAGCCGCGACAGCAGATCTCGTTGTGCTCGTAGTCGAGGTTGATCTTCAGCACACTCTCCTTACACACCCCCACCTTGATATTACGCATGTTGATGTTCTCGATGATGCCGCCACGACACGAGTTGGTCTTGATGCGGAGCACGCGCTCCAGTTCGGGAGAGTCCATCACACAGTCGTGGGCATAGACGTTCTGGCAGCCTCCGGAGATCTCGGAGCCAACGACCACGCCACCGTGACCATTCTTCATTTCACAATTGCGGATGATGATGTTCTTTGAGGGCATGTTGCGCTCACGACCATCGCGGTTGCGTCCGCTCTTGATGGCGATACAGTCGTCGCCAGTATTGAAGAAACAGTCCTCGATGAGTACACGGTCGCAGCACTCGGGGTCGCATCCGTCGCCGTTGGGACCATCGTTGATCATCTTCACACGACGTACGGTGATATCGGTAGAGTGGAGGGGATGGATGACCCAGAAAGGTGAACGTAGCAGGGTGACATCCTCCAGGAGGATACCCTCGCACTTGTTGAAACTGACGAGTTGGGGACGCAGGCCGTCCTGAGGGCCAAACACGCGCTCGGGCGTACGCTCTCCTTTTTCATTATACATGGGCACACCGTCCTCACCGTTCTTCAGCAGACGGGCACGCGAACCGGCACGCTGGCTGATCATTCCTTCCTTCCAGCCGAAACGGGGATTACCATTCCAGGGCCACCACGTGTCGTTTGAGCCGCCACCGTCGATGGTGCCCTTACCTGTGATGGCAATGTCCCTGGCCTTAAAGGCATAGACGCAGGGTGAGAGGTTGAAACACTCCAGTCCTTCCCATGAGGTCTCGACGATAGGATAGAGCTCGGGCTCGAAGGCAAATTCCAGTATGGCACCCTCCTCAACCACGAGGTTCACACCGTCCTTCAACTGGATGGCACCTGTCAGGAACTTCTGGCCGGCAGGCACAACCACCCGTCCGCCGCCCTTCTTCGAGCATTGGTCAATGGCTTTCTGAATGGCCTTCTGGTTCTTGGCGGCCAAAGCGTCGGTCTTGGCACCAAACTTGGTAATCACATACTCCTTGTCCGCGAACTGCGGTTCCCGGATACTCTGCTCAATCTGCCTGTACTGGTCTTCGTTCCAGCCTTGTGCCACTGTTATTGTGGGGAACAGCAGACAGAGAGTCAATATTTGAAACAATTTCTTCATAAATGATATTTTTATACGTTTTAGTCCGTAGTTTGCTGTGCAAAGGTACACATAAAATGCGAAACTACGAACTAAAATGAAAGAAAATAATAACGTAAACGTTATCTTGATCATAGATGTGAGATGAATGTTTGCAGTGCCTGTCCGGGATCGGGACTCATCATAAAATATTCGCCTATCAGGAATCCTTTGTATCCTACGTTCCTCAACGATCTGACCGTGTCGGGATCAGAGAGGCCGTCTTCACTGACCTTGACGATATGATCGGGAATCAAATTCACTAACTGGTATGATTTGCTGATATCCACCTCGTCAGTGTTCAGATCCCTGTTGCAGATGCCGCACATGTCGGGCTCCAGTCCGATATAATCGGCTTCCTCTTCAGAATGTATCTCCAACAGAACTTCCATCTTCAGCTCGTGAGCCTTGGCAATCATGGAGCGGCATGCTTCCTTCGTCAGACAGGCTGCGATTAACTGGATGGCATTGGCTCCGAAGAGACGGGCCTGATACACCTGATATTCATCGATGATGAAATTCCTATAAAGGATGGGAACCTTGACACCCTTCGTTCTGGCATTACGGATGAACAGACTGCTACCGGCATAGAAGTTAGCATCGGTGTGGATGCTGATGGCAGTAGCTCCATTGTTCTCGTAGCTTAGAGGAATGACTTTGGCAGAGGCATCCCTGTTGATCCACCCTCTTGATGGCGACCGTCGCTTGAATTCTGCAATGATGCCGGTATTCGAGTTACGCAGATGCTCAGCCATATACAGAGCCTTGGAGTCGTTGATGATCTCCAACCTGCTTTCTATCTTGTCTAAGGGAAGTTCTCTCTTGAAGTCTTCTATCTCTTTTTTCTTGAAAGCAATGATTTCCTCTAATTTGACAGCCATATAGGTGTATCTGTTATTTTGTGGCGTACCAGTCTTTCAGCACATAGAAGGCTTTCTTCTTCTCACCTTTGTCACTGAAGAGTCCTTTTCTGTTGTAGTAATCCTGAATACCGGTGAGTACGCGGCGTGGTGAACGGAAGTCTTTTAGGATCCAGGGGGTCGTACCAGCCAGACCTTCAATCTTGTCAAGCATCGCCGTGTTCTCTTTGTACAGGTTCTCTTGGAACTCCTCAGTCCATCGCTGGTTTTTCTCCCCGTGCAGGCCGTATCTGGCTCCTCCTCCGAATTCACTGATGATGACAGGCTTCTCATAGGGAATCTCCCATGACATCTTCGGTGCATCGTTCACATCACGATACCAGCCAATATACTGATTGAAGCTGACGACATCTACATACTCGTTCATGTTGTCCTGCAACTTGTTATGGTAGTTGGAAGCAGAGGTCACCTCCATGGCCATGGAGATCAGTCGGCTGTCGTCGAGCTGTCTGGCATGTTTGGCTAGTTTGCTGAGGAAAACGTCGCGTTCAGGAGAGTGGGGCGTCTCGTTGGCTACGCTCCAGATGATGATATTTGCGCGGTTCTGGTCTCTGAGGATCATGTCTGTCAACTGCCGTTCAGCATTGGCATACGTGTCAGGATTCTTCCAGGCAATCGTCCAGTAGCAGGGGATTTCCGACCAGACGAGCATACCCATGCGCTCGGCCTCACGGATGGCATATTCATTGTGGGGATAGTGGGCGAGGCGCACATAGTTACAGCCCAGTTCCTTGGCCCAGCTCAGCAGGGTGTGGGCATCTTCCGTAGAGTTGGCCCTTCCACCGCCATTGGGCTTTTCCTCGTGGATGCTGATTCCCTTGAGGAAGATGGGCTGTCCGTTGAGCAGGATCTGCTTGCCGCGAGTCTCTATGGTACGGAAACCGATCTCGTCTTTGAGGGTCTCCTGACCGAGTTGGATTTCCACCTTATATAATATAGGGGTCTCAGGCGACCATAGCTGGGGCTTGGCCTTCAGGCTGATGCTGGCAGTTCCGTCGTCGGCAGTCATGACCTGCTGGCTCACTTTCAGTTCCGGTATTCGCAGTGTCACTGTCTTTCCAGCTTCGGCCTTGTTCAGCTTGACACTGAAATGAAGCTGACGGACACCTTTCTTGGCAGGAACCGTCTTGTCAAGAAGCAGCTTGTAGTTCTCAATATAGAGTGGCTCGACACTGATGAGACAGACATCACGGGTTATGCCGCCATAGTTCCACCAGTCGAAGATCTGTGTGGGCACTGCTTCGGCATGACGCTTGTTGTCCACCTTGACAATCACCACGTTCTCACCGTCTTTTATCAGATCCGTTACGTCGAAGTTGAATGGCGTGAAACCTCCGATATGGTGGCCGGCCTTCCTGCCGTTCACATAGACATGGGCATCGTAGTTAACTGCGCCGAAATAGAGCAATGTGCGCCTGCCTTCCTGAGGATGGAAGTCGAAGCTCTTTTTGTACCAGACGGTACCCTCATAGAAGAACAGCCGTTCGTCTTGCGTGTTCCAGTCGCCAGGCACTTGTAACGTGGGATTCTTGTCGAAGTCATACTCAATAAGATCCTCAGGTCGCTGGGGTTTTGCATTGATGAAAAAACCCCAACGGGTGGGATTCATGCGATAGTCATAATAACCTTCCTCCTGAACGTCAACGATGTAGTTCCATGCACCGTTCAGCGAAGTTGTCTGCCTGGCCATGACGTTGGCAACCTGCGGCACTTCTTGCGCAACTGCCCATAGCCCGGAGGCTATGAGCAGTAATGAAGTAGACAGTAGTTTTCTCATTGTTTGTTGTATCGTTCATTATTGTATTTCCCAACCGATAGCTGATGCACCGAGTACGGCAGCAGAAGCACCGTCGAGTCCACTGACGAGGAACTTGGCCTTGCCCTTGAAGATCTTCAGCACATGCTCATCGTAGGCTTCGCGGATCGGTTTCATAATCAGTTCACCGGCTTTCACCATGCCGCCGAAGAAAATAAAGGCCTCGGGGGAAGAGAAGGCTGCAAAGTCAGCGCAGGCCTCGCCAAGCATGTGACCAGTGAACTCATAGATCTCCTTGGCCAGTTCGTCACCCTTGCCGGCTGCAATCGACACGTCGAGCGATGTGATGTCTTCGGGCTTCATGTCGCGAAGCAGACTGGGACGGTTGGTCTTTGCCAACAACTCACGGGCAGTGCGTGCAACACCTGTTGCTGAGCAATAACACTCCAGACATCCCTTTCGGCCACAGCCGCAAGGACGGCCTTCCTCACCGCGTACCATGATGACATGGCCTAACTCTCCTGCAAAACCGTCGTGACCATAGAGCAGCTGACCATTCACCACGATGCCTGAGCCTACGCCCGTTCCGAGTGTGATCACGATGAAATTCTTCATGCCACGGGCCACGCCATAGACCATTTCACCGATGGCTGCGGCATTGGCATCGTTGGTCAGGGCGACGGGGATACCCAGTGCGTCGCTGAAGAGCTGGGCCAGAGGCACCACGCCATCGTGTGCCCAAGGAAGGTTCGGAGCGAACTCAATCGTTCCGTTATAATAGTTGCCGTTCGGAGCACCGATACCCATAGCCTTGATCATCTCAATGCCGCCCACCTGTTCAATGACGGGCTGGAGGGCATCTACCGATGCCTTCACATAATCCTCAACTTTCTCGTAGCCACCCGTCTTGATTGCTGTCGTGGCTCTGATTTCTCCACGGGCGTCAACAATGCCGAATACTGAGTTAGTTCCTCCTAAGTCCAAGCCGATAACATAAGGCTTGATTGTTGCGTTTTGTTCGTTCATAACCTGATAGTTTTATTGTTTTGATTGATATTACGTTTCTGAGGTACAAAGATAGTAAAAAAAATCCTATCTGCCATCTTTTTCACGGAAATTAACCATCTTGACGTGAGAAAATAGCAGAAAGTTTGCTGACATCGGAAAAAAAATGTAACTTTGCACCATATTTATGGAACCAAGGTGTATGCATACTAGATTCAGACTTCTCCCCTCAGGTGTCTTGGCGATGATGATTGCCCTGATGCTTTTTTCCTGTGGCGAACTCCATCGCCGCAGCAGGGAAGGGAGGGCCAGTCATGCCGACAGCATTATTTTTGATGTGGGCACGAATAAGGATTATGCCCGTATGCTGGCACTAGCCGACAGCTTTGAGGTGACAGGCGACATGACGGCACTCGATGCCAACCGCTGGCGAGGTGTGGCATACTACCGTCAAGGTCTTTACCGTATGGCAGAGATCTGTTACAGGAAGGCCATAGAATGTGAGGCGAAAAACGAAGAAGACCAGTTGAGCTATAATAAGTCGGCCCGCCGACTGTCTGAGCTGCTCCTTGTGAAGGGCGACTTCGAGGGTTCCCTGCGTGTGGCTATCCCTGCTGTGAAGAAGATGGAAAAGACGGGCATCGGTTCCGACATCGACTATGCCATCCTGCTGAACAACATTGGCTGCTGTCAGCTGAATCTTGGACAGGATAAGGAGGCTAATGAGAGCTTCCTCACCGCCCGTGAGCACTATGCCAACCGTTGGCAGTCGGACAGCACGGGAAGAGGTTTCCAGGAGGCTGTCCTGGGTACAGTCTATACCAGCATGGCCTATATCAATACCCGTCGCTATGCCGAGTCCATTTACTGGATTGACCGCACGGAGATGTTGCTCAACAAGTATCGTCAGAAACCTGATGCCCGTGTCGAGTACTTCGACGAGTATCAGGGCCGCATCGAGATCATGCGTGCTGTCGCGCTTCAGGGCTTGGATAAAAAGCAGGAGGCTGCCCAGGCTTATCAAGCATTCTTGAATACCGACTATTCGAAGACAGGTCATGGGCGGATTAACTCTAACGACTATCTCGTGGCCGCCCACCGTTATGATGAGGCAGCAGACAACTACCGCTATTTGGATCAGATGATGAGTGAGGGCGGTCTGGAGATGTCAATCGATAATATCCAACTCTATTTGCTGCCCAAATACCGTGCGAATGCTGAGGCTGGTCGTACAGACTCTGCCCGCATTGCCGGTCAGCGGGTCCTCGATGTGCTGGATAATGCCATCACAGCACAAAAGAAAAGTGAAACGGCTGAGTTGGCAACTATCTATGACACACAGGGCAAGGAGACAGAGATAGCCCGTCAGCAGGTGGAGATGTCGAAACAACGGCTCATGGCCACAGCCATAGCGATGATCCTGGTCTTTGCATTTTTCATCATCTATACGCTGCATAAGCGCAAGTCGACGCATAAGTTGGCTGCTGCCCATGAGAAACTGCAGCAGGCCTATGATCAGCTTGAGGAGACGACTACTGCCAAGGAACGTATCGAAAGCGAGCTCAGGATTGCACGGGATATCCAGATGTCGATGGTGCCTAACCTGCCACCTGATCGCGACGGTCTTGACCTCTATGCCTCGATGACTCCCGCCAAGGAGGTAGGCGGTGACCTCTATGGATATCTGCTGATTGGCGACAACCTGTATTTCTGTGTCGGCGACGTCTCTGGCAAGGGTGTTCCTGCTTCGCTCTTCATGGCTCAGGCTACACGGCTCTTCCGTACGCTGGCAACCCAGAAGATGATGCCGGCAGAGATTGCCACCCGCATGAACAATGCCTTGACCGAGGGCAACGAACGGGGTATGTTCGTCACCATGTTCCTCGGGCTGGTCAATCTTGAAACAGGTCGCATGGATTTCTGTAACGCAGGCCATAATCCACCAGTGATCGGTGACTCCAATGGCGGCTCTTTTATCGAGATGGAATCCAATGCTCCCATAGGCCTCTGGCCGGAACTCGACTTTGTGGGCGAGTCAATCAATATCAAGGGCAAGCCGCTCTTCGTCTATACCGATGGTCTGAATGAGGCTGAGAACCCTGCTCAAGAGCAGTTCGGTGACGGCCGTATGATAGATTTCCTCCATGAGCACCGTTTCAAGGGAGCTCAGGAACTGGTGGAGTCAATCAAGGTTGAGGTAGAGAAATATCGTGATGGTGCAGAGCCTAACGACGACATGACGATGCTCTGTCTGAAAGTGAAATAAAAAGTTAGTAAGATGCCATTTCATGTACCAATAAACATATTGGATTTTATCTTCAAGGGGATAATGATTGGCGTGATAGCCTCAGCCCCTATGGGACCGGTCGGCATCCTTTGTGTGCAGCGAACACTGAACAAAGGACGCTGGTATGGATTTGCGACTGGTCTGGGAGCTGCTGCGAGTGATATCATCTATGCGGGTTTTGCCGGTTATGGTATGTCGTTCGTGATGGACTTGATCAATAACGACCAGAACCGTTTCTATCTTCAGATAGCAGGAAGTGTCATGTTGCTGTGTTTCGGTTTATATACCTATCGTACGGATCCTACCAAGAAGATGCATCAGTCAGGGCAACAGCGTGGTTCGCTCTGGTACAATGCTTGGACAGCCTTCATTGTAACCTTTTCCAATCCTCTGATTGTCTTCCTTTTCTTGGCCATGTATGCCCAGTTCGCCTTTGTACTGCCGAACCATCCTTTCGAGATGCTGGTGGGCTTTGCAAGCATCGTGGGCGGCGCCCTGCTTTGGTGGTGGGGACTGACGTGGCTGGTGGATAAGATACGCACGAAGTTCGATACGAATGGCATTAGGATTATCAATCAGGTGATTGGTGTGGCAGTGATTATCGGTTCTGTCATCATGTTGCTGGGCACCACGACGAATCTTGTGAGATTTTTTTAAGATATGTTTATAGCGCAGGAATTAAGAAAAAAGAATATTGCAGAGTATCTGCTGTATATGTGGCAGATAGAAGATACAATCCGGGCGTTCGACTGCTCACTGACAAGGATCAGGAGAGAGTATGTGGAACGGTTCGACTATAACGAGGAACAGAAAGAGGATGAGGTAGACTGGTTTGGCAATCTGATCCGTATGATGAATCAGGAGGGATGTCGTGAGAAGGGACATCTTCAGATCAACAAGGTCACGCTGCAGATGCTGACCGAGCTGCATAACCAATTGTTGCAGTCGTCCAAGTTCCCGTTCTATCATACTGAATATTATAAGGTGTTGCCTTATATCGTGGAATTGCGTAACCGGGGTGCTGCAAAAGAGGAGAATGAGATTGAGACTTGTTTCAATTCACTCTATGGTGTTATGCTTCTTCGGTTACAGAGGAAGGACATCTCCTCCAACACCCAGCACGCTGTCAACGAAATATCCACCTTCATAGGCATGCTCTCCGATTATTATAAAAAGGACAAGGAAGAAGGGTTAAAGTTTGAATAAGACATGAGAATCTTGATCACTGGCTGTAATGGCCAACTGGGAAACGAAATGATGTTGCTGGAGAAAGACAATCCCCAGCACACCTATTTTAATACGGATGTTGCTGAACTCGACATTACCGATGAGGCATACATCAATCAGTATGTTACCGACAACCAGATTGACGGCATTGTGAACTGTGCCGCTTATACCGCCGTGGACAAGGCTGAGGATCATCAGGATCTTTGCAGGCTGTTGAACACCGTCGCACCAGGTTATCTGGCTGCAGCCATTGAGAAACGAGGGGGCTGGATCATTCAGGTCTCGACCGACTATGTGTTTGACGGAACAAACCACAGACCATATACTGAGGATGAACCTACATGTCCGGATAGTGTCTATGGCTCAACGAAGCTCGAAGGGGAGTTGGCTGTCCGGAACGCCTGTCAGCGCACCATGATCATCCGCACGGCATGGCTCTATTCCTCTTTCGGTAATAACTTCGTGAAGACGATGATCCGTCTGGGTAAGGAGCGCCCCGAACTGGGTGTCATCTTCGACCAGATTGGTACGCCGACGTATGCCCGTGACCTTGCCGTCGCCATCTTCGCAGCCATCAATCAGGGGATTGTGCCAGGTATCTACCACTTCTCGAACGAGGGCGTTATCTCATGGTATGACTTCACTATGGCCATCCACCGCCTTGCTGGCATCACGACGTGTCATGTCCGTCCCCTCCATACAGCCGAATATCCGACGCCAGCCCATCGTCCGCACTACTCTGTGCTTGACAAGACGAAAATCAAACAAGTGTATCACCTCGAAATCCCCTATTGGGAAGAGTCGCTGAAAGAATGTATTGAGCAATTAAATCGTAAATAGTAAATCCGTAAATCGTAAATAAAAAAGTGAATCAAGAAATAGAAAGAAGAAGAACTTTTGCGATCATATCGCACCCCGATGCAGGAAAGACCACTCTGACCGAGAAATTCCTGCTCTTCGGAGGACAGATCCAGGTGGCAGGTGCCGTCAAGAACAATAAGATCAAGAAGACCGCCACTTCCGACTGGATGGATATAGAGAAACAGCGTGGTATCTCGGTGTCAACCTCTGTGATGGAGTTCGATTACACCCCCGATGGCAAGGATATCGAGTATAAGGTGAACATCCTCGATACTCCAGGTCACCAGGACTTTGCCGAAGACACCTTCCGTACGCTGACCGCCGTTGACTCGGCTATTATCGTGGTCGACGGTGCCAAGGGTGTGGAGACGCAGACCCGTAAGCTGATGACTGTCTGCCGCATGCGTAAGACCCCAGTCATCATTTTCATCAACAAGATGGATCGTGAGGGCCGTGACCCCTTCGACCTCCTCGACGAACTCGAACAGGAACTCGAGATCAAGGTACGTCCGCTCAGCTGGCCCATCAACCAAGGCGCTAAGTTCAAGGGCGTGTATAATATCTACGAGCAGAAGCTTGACCTTTTTACCCCCGACAAGCAACGTGTCACCGATAAGGTAGAGGTCGATGTCAACAGTTCAGAGCTCGACAAACGGGTGGGGGAGGACAATGCCGCCAAACTCCGCGAGGATCTGGAATTGGTCGATGGCGTCTATCCTGAGTTCGATGTCGAGACCTACCGCTCAGCCGAGGTCGCTCCCGTCTTCTTCGGCTCAGCCCTAAATAATTTCGGTGTACAGGAGCTGTTAAACTGCTTTGTGGAGATAGCCCCAAGCCCTCGTCCTGTGAAGGCTGAGGAGCGTGACGTGCAGCCAGAGGAACCAAAGTTCACGGGCTTCATTTTCAAGATCACAGCCAACATCGATCCCAATCACCGTTCGTGTATCGCTTTCTGCAAGGTGTGCTCAGGCCGTTTCCAGCGTAACCAGCCCTACCTCCATGTGCGTCAGGGTAAGACTATGCGCTTCACCTCGCCCACACAGTTCATGGCCCAGCGCAAGTCGACCATCGATGAGGCCTGGCCAGGTGATATTGTCGGTCTGCCCGATACAGGCGGCATTTTTAAGATCGGTGATACGCTGACCGAGGGTGAGCAGCTCCATTTCCGCGGTTTGCCTTCATTCTCACCTGAGCTTTTCAAATACATTGAGAACGATGATCCCATGAAGTCGAAGCAGCTGCAGAAAGGTATCGATCAGTTGATGGACGAGGGTGTGGCCCAGTTGTTCGTCAACCAGTTCAACAACCGCAAGATTATCGGAACCGTAGGTCAGCTGCAGTTCGAGGTGATTCAGTATCGCCTGGAGAACGAGTACAACGCCAAGTGTCGTTGGGAGCCCGTGCATCTGTACAAGGCCTGTTGGATTGAAAGCGACGATGATGCAGAACTCGAGAATTTCAAGAAGCGCAAGTATCAGTATATGGCGAAGGACAAGGAGGGCCGTGACGTGTTCCTTGCAGATAGCGGCTATGTGCTGAGTATGGCGCAGGAGGACTTCAAGCATATCAAATTCCACTTTACGAGTGAATTCTAGGCGTATCAGGTCCATTCTGCTTTCAGTTCTGCTGTCGGTGCCTCTGCTGGTGACGGCTCAGATTTCCGGCGTGGTGCTTGATGCCTCCGACGGAGGTCCTGTGCCTTATGCCACCGTCCAATATAAAGGTAACCGTGTGTCGGCCATTGCTGACGGACAGGGCCGCTTCCGCATTGATCGGCATAATGGATGGCGACTCACCTTCAGTTCGGTGGGCTATCGTGAACAGGTGGTCAACGTGAATCCGCAGACGCCCGCCCATGTCACGATCCGTCTGACCTCCGATAACCGTACACTCAGTGAGGTGACCGTGAAGTCGAAGAAGAAGTCGCGCTATCGTCGCAAGGAAAACCCCGCCGTCGAGCTGATGCGCAAGGTGATTGCGAATAAGAAGAAGGCCGACTTGAAAGATCACGACTACTATAGCTACCAAAGTTACCAGAAGATCGCCCTCGGCCTGAACGACCTGAAGCCCGAGTCATTGGATAAAGGTATCTTCAAACGTTATCCCTGGTTGCGTGAGCAGGTTGATACCAGTCAGTACACCGATAAGATGGTGCTGCCGCTGACGGTCGATGAGATGGTGACAGAACAGCTTTGGCGGAAAGATCCGAAGGCAGAGCGTACCATCGTGAAGGGTACGAAGTCGAGTGGTGTCAACGATTTGTTCCAGACGGGTGAGATTCTGACGACGGTGATGCGTGAGGTATTTGCCGACGTGGACATCTATGATGACTATATCCTGTTGATGCGCCATAAGTTCAGTTCGCCCATCGGCCGCGATGCCATACAGTTCTACCGATACTACATCACCGATACCGTCTATGTGGGTGCCGACCGTTGCGTACAGCTCGACTTCCTGCCCAATAACCAGCAGGACTTCGGCTTCCGCGGGCAGATCTATATCCTCGCCGACACCACCTATCAGGTCAAGCGCTGTGAGCTCTATATCCCCCGGTCGAGCGACGTGAACTGGGTGGAGTCGATGCAGTGTATGCAGGAGTTTGCGAAGCAGGACGACGGCGAGTGGCTGCTCACCATCGACGACATGATTGTCGAGTTGATGCTCACCGACTTCATTCAGAAAGGCGTGGTGACGCGCACCACGCGAAAAACCGATTTCTCCTTTGCCCCGATACCCCAAGAGCGCTTCAGACGGAAGAGTCCGTTGCAGGTGGAGCCAGGCTCCGACAGTCGTAGCGAGGCCTTCTGGCAGGAGCACCGTCAGGTGGAGTTCACCAAGAGCGAGCAGGGCATGTCTAATTTCCTCACCCACCTCGAGCAGCTCAAGGGCTTTAAGTATGCCATCTTCGTGCTCAAGGCACTTTTTGAGAACTATCTGGAGACGGGCTCCCGTGAAAAGCCCAGCAAGTTCGACGTCGGCCCCATCAATACCTTTATTTCCCAGAACTTCTACGATGGGCTGCGTTTCCGGTTGGGCGGACAGACCACGGCCAACCTCAACCCCCATCTCTTCGCTAAGGGCTATGTGGCCTACGGTACCGAGACGCACGAGAAATACTACAATGCAGAGCTGACCTACTCGATTACCCCCAAGCAGTACCTGCCTCAGGAGTTCCCCGTTAACAATATCATCTTTTCCTCGAAGCGCGATGTGGCACTCCCCAGCGACAAATATGCTGTCACTGACAAGGATAACGTCTTCGCCTCGTTCAAGGTACACGATATCGACAAAATGTTCATGTACAACACCCAGCGGCTGGCCTATGAATATGAGACCTCTACCCACTGGCGCTTTACTGCAGACCTGAAGACTGAGCGCATCGATCCCATCGGCTCCTTGGAACTCTTACCTGTCACCCCCGGTGCCTCGCCCCTCGACAAGATACGCTATACTGAATCCACCTTTGGCATCCGTTATGCGCCTGACGAGAAGTTTGTGAACACGAAGCAGCGCCGTCGCACCATGAACAGGGATGCCTGGTACATACAGCTGCAGCACACTTTGGGCTACCAAGGTCTGCTCGGTGGCGAATATAACTACAATTATACCGAGCTCGAGTGGTTCCGCCGTACGTGGCTCCCCATGAGTTGGGGTAAGATCGATACACGTCTGCGGCTCGGGCAGCAGTGGAACCAGGTGCCCTGGCCTCTGTTGCCGATGCCTCAGGCCAACCTCTCTTACGTCATTGCTCCGCAGCTGTTCAATATGATCAACAACATCGAGTTCCTCAACGACCGTTTTGCCTCGCTGATGCTCACCTGGGAGATGGGCGGCAAACTGCTCAACCGTATCCCCCTGCTCCGCAAGCTGAAGTGGCGCGAGATCTTTGAGTTCAAGGCCCTCTGGGGCACACTCTCCGACAAGAACAATCCTTACCTGCCGGAGAATCAGTCGAGTTCACGGCTGATGGTCTTCCCTGCCGATAGCTATATCATGGATGGCAGAAAACCCTATATGGAGTATGCCGTCGGCGTTCAGAACATCTTCAGCCTGATACAGATTGAGTACGTACACCGCGTCAACTATCACTATCTGCCCACGTCGTCCGAGCACGGAATCCGCTTTGTCATCAATCCCTCGTTCTGAGGACATAATTCGTCATTTTTTCCCTCCAGATGCGTTAGACATTCCAGATTCTGGAAAAAAAGTTGAAGACATTTGTGGAATTGGTGTTTTTTTCCTATATTTGCAACCAGATTTGTAACTTTGTACTCGTTATGACAAGAGAAGAAGATATCAAAAGAGCTGTTGAGACGATGCGGAAGGGTGGGGTGATACTCTATCCTACGGATACCGTGTGGGGTATAGGTTGCGACGCGACGAATAAGGAGGCCGTGAAACGGGTATATGAGATCAAGCAGCGCGACGATTCGAAGGCACTGATCTGTCTGGTGGACTCTGACGCGCGGATGCAACGTTATTTCAGACATGTGCCCGATGTGGCCTGGCAGCTCATTGACAGTTTGAAGGAGGGGGAAGCAAAGCCGACGACGCTGATTCTCGACGGGGCGGTCAACCTGGCGGAGAACCTGATAGCAGAAGACGGCAGCATAGGAATCCGCATCACCAACGAACCGTTTTCAAAAGAACTTTGTTTCCGCTTTCAGAAAGCCATCGTCTCTACTTCGGCGAATATCAGTGGAGAGCCTGCTGCGCAGAATTACTGCGATATTGACCCGAGGATCATCGAGGCGGTGGACTATGTGTGCTGGAGCCGCCGTCAGGAGCACAAGCCCCATATGCCGTCGAGCATCGTCAAGCTGAAGGAGAACGGAGAAGTGGAGATTATCAGAAAGTGAAAAGTAAATAGTGATAAGTGGAGACGGCGATTGTAGATAGAAGACCCCAGTGGCTTCAAAGGCTGCATGAGTGGCGGGTGGAGCATGTCAGTGAGAAGATGTTCATGATCATCCTCGCCTTGATCGTGGGCTTTTTCGCTGCGGTGGCTGCCTTCTTACTCCATTGGATTATCAACCAGATCATATTACTCTTGACGAGCTCGTTCGACCGTACGGGGGCCAACTGGCTTTACTTGGTCTATCCCGTTGTCGGTATCTATCTCACATCACTCTTTGTGCGTTATATTGTCAAGGATAATATCTCGCATGGTATTACCCGTATCCTCTATGCCATCTCGTCGAATAAGTCGAGGTTGAAGTCGCACAACTGCTGGTCGTCGGTCATAGCGTCGGCCATCACCATTGGCTTTGGAGGATCGGTGGGAGCTGAGGCTCCTATTGTGCTGACGGGTTCTGCCATTGGGTCGAATCTCGGTCAGTTATTCCATTTGGACCGTAAGATGCTGATGACGCTCGTGGGTTGTGGTGCGGCTGGTGCCATCGCTGGTATCTTCAAGGCCCCGATAGCAGGACTGGTGTTTACGCTCGAGGTGCTGATGATCGATATGACGATGTCGGCCTTGTTGCCGATCCTCGTATCCTGTGTGACGGCAACAGTCTTCATCTATATCTTCAAGGGAGATGCGGCATTGTTTACGTTTCATCTCGACAGCGTGTGGTCCGTAGAGCGTATCCCTGCCTGTGTGTTGTTGGGTGTCGCTTGTGGGCTCGTGTCGCTTTACTTCATCCGGATGATGGGTGTCTGCGAGGATGTGTTTGCTAAGTTCAAGGATCATCCGCATATCAAACTTGCGATTGGCGGAACCGTGTTGAGTCTGCTCATCTTCCTATTTCCGGCACTTTATGGTGAGGGTTATAGTAGTATTAACCTCCTGCTGAATGGTAGGACAGACGCAGACTGGGATCAGGTTCTGAACAATTCGCTGTTCTCAGGGCAGGGCTCGTTGCTGATACCCTATATTGCCTTGGTTCTGTTTACGAAGGTTTTTGCCACTTCGGCCACGAATGGCGGCGGTGGCTGTGGCGGTACGTTTGCCCCCTCGCTGTTTATTGGCTGTTTCACGGGATTCCTTTTCTCGAGATTGTGGAATATCAATGAGATCGGTGTCTATGTACCTGAGAAGAACTTCGCCCTGTTGGGAATGGCTGGTGTGATGTCAGGGGTGATGCATGCACCTTTGACGGGCATCTTCCTGATTGCAGAACTGACGGGAGGCTATAGTATGTTTATGCCTCTGATGATTGTCAGTGTGTGTGCATATCTGACGATTATCATCTTCGAGCCTCATAGCATCTATGGTTATCGGCTTGCCCGACAGGGTAAGTTGTTGACGCATCATACCGACCATGCCGTGTTGACGCTGATGAATCTGGACAGTGTGATTGAGAAGGATTACTTGAGTGTGACGCCTGATATGGAATTGGGACAGATAGTAAGCAAGATCAGCCGAAGTCACACCTCCGTATTGCCTGTATTGGATGCGGGGGGGATGCTGTTGGGTGAGGTTGATATCGCCAAGATCCGTAATGTGCTGTTCCGCATCGAACTGTATCATCATTTTACGGCCTCGCAGTTGATGATTGAGCCGAAGGCTACGTTGAGCGATGCCACCCCGATGGCCGATGTGATGCGTGCTTTTGACAGTACAGGTGCCAACTGGCTACCGGTATTGGATGTCGAGAGCCGTCTGAAAGGTTATATCTCTCGTCAGCGTATCTATACGATGTACCGGAAGATGGTGGCTGACATGTCGGAGGACTAAAGGATTTACGATTTACGGATTTACGATTTACGGATTTACAATTTACGAATAATATGGAGAAGAAGGACTTAAGAATCGTGTTTATGGGAACGCCTGAGTTCGCAGTTGAGACGCTGAAGGCGTTGGTGGAGAATGAGTATAACGTTGTGGCTGTGGTGACGCAGCCCGACAAGGCTGTGGGGCGTCATCAGACCGAAGTGCAGCCGTCGGAGGTGAAAAAGTATGCCTCGGAGCATCACCTTCCCGTGCTTCAACCCGAGAAGATGAAGGATCCTGAGTTTGTGAGCCAACTCCGGAAGTATCAGGCCAATCTGCAGGTGGTCGTGGCCTTCCGTATGCTGCCCGAGGTGGTGTGGGATATGCCCAAGTATGGCACCTTCAATGTGCATGCGGCCCTGTTACCGCAGTATCGTGGCGCGGCTCCCATCAACTGGGCTGTCATCAACGGTGAGACACAGACGGGCGTCACCACTTTCTTCCTGGATAAGAATATCGACACCGGTCGTGTGATCCTTCAGAAGCCCTTCGACATTCCTGATTCGGCTGATGTGGAATATGTCTACGATGGACTGATGCACCTGGGTGCAGAGGTTTGTCTGGAGACTCTTGAGAAGATCATTGCCGCCGACGGCTATCCCGAGAGCATTCCTCAGGAGGAATTGGAGGGAAAGTTCAAACGCCTCTACGATGCACCGAAGCTCTTCAAGAACATCTGTGAGATCGACTGGAGCCGTCCGTCGAAGCGGATTTATGACTTTATCCGTGGACTCAGTCCGTATCCTGGAGCATGGACAGCCTTGCTTGGCCCCAACGGGAAGACGGTGGATCTGAAGATCTTCAAGACCACGAAGACCGAGAAGAACGTAGGCATGCGACCTGGCACGATCGTGGTCTATCATGGTGCCCTTTACATCACCACCGGCGACTATATGCTGCAGATTGATGAGCTTCAGCTGGCAGGGAGGGAGCGTATGAAAGCCCGTGAATTCCTCAACGGCAATAAAAATATTGAGAAATATATAATAAAATAAGGTGTAGCTCCGTTTCTTAGGTAAAGGACATAAAAATGTGATTGCCTATGAAGTATTTTACTCCCGAAGAATTAAAGCCAAGAGAGCAGACGCTTAACATGATTCGTCAGGTAGCTTACACCTATCGTAACAACGTCATTCAGGCGAAGAACCTGAACTAACATCAACGACTATGGCATTAGTATCACCATCGTTACTCGCTGCCGACTTCCTGCATCTCGACCGCGACATCGACATGATTAACAGGAGTGAGGCCGACTGGCTTCATCTGGATGTGATGGACGGCTCATTCGTCCCAAACATTTCTTTCGGCTTCCCAGTCTTGGAGGCTGTGGCAAAGGCGTGTACCAAACCCCTTGACGTGCATTACATGATCGAACGTCCGGAGCGGTATATCCGGCAGACGGCCAAATTGGGTGCTATGATGATGAACGTACATTATGAGGCGTCTGTTCACCTGCACCGTACGGTCCAGGAGATTCACGATGCCGGCATGAAGGCCGGCGTGACGCTCAATCCCTCCACGCCCGTCGGCCTGCTCGAAGACATTATCGGCGACGTGGACATGGTCTTGCTGATGAGTGTCAATCCGGGCTTTGGCGGACAGAAGTTTATCGAGAACACCATTGACAAGGTCAAGCGTCTGCGCAGGATGATTGCTGAGAAGGGCTGTCAGACCCTCATAGAGGTAGATGGCGGCGTTCAGGGTGAAACGGCACCGCGTCTGGTGGCTGCTGGTGTGGATGTACTTGTCAGCGGAAGCTATGTCTTCGGTG
>JAEEGF011102962.1_pt1 | contig 28611 bp, 24 predicted proteins | sample 9134171 | NCBI WGS metagenome assembly JAEEGF01 (sample SAMN16246542, study PRJNA631951) | gut metagenome | biome: gut microbiome; feature: rumen; material: AP-attached | host: Bos | place: Iran: Karaj | collected 2018-10 | reverse complement strand
GGTTTCATATCGAGCATTGCTTGAAAATCGACTGTAAGCATTCACTTTTCAAATTGATCTTTGATTACATCTTCCATTCATATATATTTGAAACTAGCCCGTTTTCATTTTACTGGAATTCTGCTTCAGATAGGCAAACGAAGTTCTTCATTATCTCAATATACTACAATATGTAGAAACCATTCTGGTTGGTCTTTCCAGATTTTTTCCAAATCTTGATCGTATTTTTCACATAATTTACGTAATATTGCTTGTCAGATATTAGAATCTCTCCAAGGAAGGATGGCATCTTTTAGTGGAGAATTTGGTTCAATTATTTTATCAAAATCTACCTGTAAAATTTCTCCTAATCCATGACAGCATTCACAGGCTCATTCTCAGCGGTTTGGTGAGAAATGCTGAGTAGTGAATTCTGGATAAGTAATATTACAGTTTGGACAGAACATCTTATCAGTGAATCGTTGAATCTCACTGTCATTTTGATTTGAAGATAAAGTATCTTGTTTTTTTCATTTAAGGTTTTTTGTTTTACTTCAGGAAGATTTTTTATTTGAAGAAATTTCAATATTTGACAATCATGTATTCTCTACTTTTGAAACAGATGCTGATTCTCATGATTTATCCATAACGTAAACTCAAAATTTTTGGGCTTCTCAGAGAATTTTGATGATATCTTCTTTTAATCTTGGTAGCTTTTCTTCATCGATACTGATACGGTCATAAATTCAGAAAATTTTTAGTGGAAAATATTCATCTTTTACTACAGGATCTTCAAGGTAAAAATATTCGATAGGTACAGAAAAAGCTGTTTTTTCTTTCTGATTTTTTTTCTCTTTTAGTGATAATTCTTGATCTTCGATATTTTTTGAAAGTGAAATTTTAGAATCTTTTTCGATTGGAGCAGAAAGAAGTAAATATCTAGTAAATCAAGATCATTTTTCGATTTTTGATCTGTTGTTTTTTACGAATTTCTGTAAATCAGCTTTGGTATTTAGTCTTCCCGATTCTTTGAGCAGATATAGCTTTTTTCAAAAATATTTTTCTTTAATTTCTCACATAATCTGGTCTACATTCTTTGGCTTGATATGAGCTCCACAGTTGTAACAGTAACTTTCTCATATTTTGGCAAAAAGAAGTCTGATATAATCATCGATTTCAGTCAGAGTTCATACTGTGGAACGGCTGTTTCATCCACGTTTATTTTGTTCAATAGCGATTGCTGGAGAAAGTCATGCACAGTATGCTATATCTGGTCTTTCTCAGAGATTAAAGAATTGGCGTAAATAACTGGAAAGTGATTCGATGTAACGAAACTGTCCTTCTTTGTAAATTGTCTCAAATGCTAGTGATGATTTTCCAGATCCAGAAACTCACGTGAATGTAATAATCTGATTTTTTGGCAAAACTAGGTCGATATTTTTCAGATTGTTTGTTTTGATTCATTCGAGAACTATTACATCAGATTGATTTGGAGAAAGAGCTGTATTTGTGCTTTTTTTTGTGGCCATAAGATGGAGAAATTATTAAAAAATTGGGTCAAAATTCAATCTGTAAGATTAGGTATTTTGTATGGAATTGCAAGTTTTATGACTAAAAATTTTTACCTAGATAGTTCGCATTTATCTCAAATTTGGAGTAATCATTTTTTGCTGATGAGTCATTGATTGATTTCCAATACGTATTGAGCTTCAGATTGTGGTTTATATGATGGACATTCATCAGTTTTACAGGGATCCATCTGAATTATATCAACAATTTTTAAATCTGAATCTAATCGAATTCAAGCGAGTGGAATTAAGGTATTTTTCATCCAGAAAGAGTAAGTTCACATTTTATCGAAAATGAAAAGCATTCAATCCTCGTTAGATAAATGTTCTCTGTACATAAGTCATAATTGACGAGATTTGTTATCATCTGCAATTTCTGCGTTGAAACAAGTGTTGTTACAGCAAATTTTTGGATTTTCTATTTCTCATGCTTCATATTTGAAAATTAGAAAAGATGTGATTAAAAGTAAGATGAATATCGTTATTCAAATTGTGATTTTTAATGATTTTTTCATTTATGGTGAATTGATAAATTAAACAAACTTCCATTCTCCTTCTGGTAAATCTTTGGGTAAAGTGTATTCTGCTTCTTTGATGCGTTGTAAATCGATTAGGTTATATCAGAGTTTTTTGATAACTCTCCTGATGTGACGTTTCTTTCATTCATTTAAAATAACTTTGTATGTAAGTGGGTTTTGTGTTTGTTGAATATCTAGGAATTTGAGTTGTTCTCATTCGTCGATGATTCAGCTTTTTACTTTTTGACGGTCTCATTCATGAAATAGTGTGGAAAGTTGGATTAAATATTCCTTTTCTATTTGGAATTTTGGGTGTTCAAATTGATGAACTAATGATGGGGTGTCTGTAAGTAAGACTAGTCCACGACTATCTTTATCTAGACGACCGATGTAATATCGATTTTGAAATTCTTCGGGAAGTAATTCGTAAATTGTAGAATTGTGAGGATCTGATCTAGATACTACATATCATTTTGGTTTATTGAAGAGAATCACTTTTCATTTTTGTGATTCTGCTGATTCTGAAATTGTAATATTTTCTTTGATTCATCCTTCATTTATGATTGTGAGAATATCTCAGTTGTTTGATTCAGATTTAAATGATTCAATTTTTTCATTATTTAGAAAAATCTGACCATTTTGGATTAGTGATACAATTTTGCGGCGAGATAATCATTTTGATTTTTGTAAAAATGTAATAATTTGCATTAAGTATGTTATGTTTTTAAATTATTTTCATACTTTGAAGAATATGTTTTCATTTTTTTATTTCAAGATATGAAAAAAGTCATCAAAAATTTGACAAATTTTGTATTTATAATTATAATGGTGTATAAGATTTAATTCTTATAGTGAATAAAATTAATGACAAAAAAACAATATTTATTAAAAATTTTGGAACAGCTTGAGCCTATCTGGGATTTGGCTCTGGGCTTGAAACATCTTGTTGATAAATGAGCATTATGAGATGATGTTTTGGATGTATTAATAAAAGCTGTGGAATCGGGTATTCATACGGCAAGATCAGAAATAACGAAACAAAGAATGAAAAAATGATTAGATGCTCTGGAAAAAATGAGACAGATAGAAAAACAAAGTGCGATGCAAGATGAGAAAGAATTGTTAGAGTTGGATAAATTAATAGATAATTTTTAATTTTTTAATCTTAAAAAAATGGTTTATGTAGAACATTATGAGACATCGTGAGATGCTGATTTAAAGCAGAGATTCGACAGGATAACGAAAGAGCTTGATGAGGTTGGCGGTCTTGAATCTAATGATGACAAAATCGAGATTGAAGATGTAATCTTAGATTGAAGGTTTGCGGAATTTTTATTAAAAAATGAGATTTATTTAACAAGGCTCAAAGTTTGAGTTGAAACAATTAAGAAAAATGGACTCAATAAGAAGGCATGAGATTCTGTTAAGAATTTAGAAAAATTTCTAAAGGATATTGGAAATAAAGATGATATGGAAAAAGATTATAATAAGTTTATTGAAAAGCTAAGAAAACCGAAGGATTTGCATAAGATGAAAGAGGATGAGATTAGAAAGTTGAGTCTATATTTAGTAATGAATGAGAAATCTGCTCTTGAGGCATATACTGTAATGAAAAGTTTTGAAAATGAGGATAGATGATTTTGAAGCGCTACTCTTATGTGAACAGGTATGAAAATGGAAGATATAAATGTTTTTCAGAAAATTAAGAAAGTAATTAAGGATAATTATCAGAATAATGAAAATTTTATTGAACTAGATTATCCTTGATATAAAAATTTATCAGCAACATCTCAGTCTATAAAATCGTTCATTGAGGCTCATAAATGAGTACTTTCAGGACAGTGATTAGAATGGGATTGAACAGGTTTAACGGTATCTCATATAGTTGATAAAAAAAATTCTATTGTAAGTAGAGAAGTAGTTGTTACAAGGCTTAATGAATATAATAATCAGAGAATTGAGAAAAATAAAAAATTGGTTGAAGGTGCTAATATTAATTATACTGCATCTGATTTTACAAAATCAAATTGAGTCCTTAAATATAAAGGAAATGAATTTACAATTGAAAGTTTGAGAACTTATTTTTGGGAAGAAGCGAAAACTGCTGTGAAGGATTGAGATTTTGTGAATGATACAGAAAAAGTTAGATTATTGGAAGAGTGTAAAGATAAAGTGTTTGATAATATGAGAAATAAGCTTTTGTCTGATACCAATGTAAAAGATGAAAAATTTTCTGATAAAGATAAGAAAAATGCTGATGAAAATAAAGATAGCGGAGCTAAAAGTGCAGATAAAACAGACGATAAAAATAAGGATAGCGGAGCTAAAAGTGCAGATAAAACAGACGATAAAAATAAGGATAGCGGAGCTAAAAGTGCAGATAAAACAGACGATAAAAATAAGGTATCTGAAGTGGAAAAGAAAAGTATTGGTAGTACTTCTGAATACGTAGCTGAAAAGGGTATGATTAGAATAATGGATGTAAAATTGAAAAACAGACTGAAAGAGTTGTGATTTTGTGAAAAATTGGATTGAGAATCGATTAACTTTAATATAGATAAGGTTAGAGAATATCTCATAGGTTTACAGGATAAATCGTGGAAAGATTTACAAAGGCAAAAACCATTGGATAAAAAAGTTTGGATTATTGCGGTGCAAGTAGCATTAAATCATTTGAGTAAATTGGATAAAAAACCAAAATATGCTGTAAAATCAGTTAATGGAGCTTATAGGTTAGATACAATAAATTGAGTTAAAGCTTTTCAAAGTGATAATGGATTAAAGGTCGATGGAAAGCCGTGATCTAAAACAATTAAAAAATTAATAATGAGTTTGTCATGAGTTACGGTATTTCAAAGAACTGAAGAGAGAAAAGAATGAGAGAGTTCTGAACAACTTGAAAAAAAAGAAGGAATTTCGAGTCAAATAGAGGTAAACGTGAATAATAAAAAAGTTGATAATAAAAAAGTTGATAATAAAAGTACTGATAATAAAGATTTAATTAAATCTGAAAATAAAGTGGAGTGAAAAAAAGAAGTTGAGGCTAATGCAAATCAAAAAACTGGAGTGGATGTTGGTACAAATATTAAGAATGATTCGAATGTTTCTATTAAAATTGAAGGTAATAATACTGGTGAAATAATTGGTAGTAAAACAATTAATGTGGTTGAAAACAAAATAGATATTAAGACAAAGAAAGGTTAGTTTTTGATCGTCTTTTTATTTCTTTATGATTGAATAAAAATGACAGTTGATAAAAATGAGAAAAAGTTAGGAACTATTAATGTAACTTCTGATGAGTTGGTGGAATTAAAAAAGAAAGTTGCAGGGAAATTGGTTGATAAAATTTGAGTTCCTTTCCTTTTAAGGAAGCGAACGATTGAATATTTAGTGGATAAAGGTACTTTTGGTGATTATGTACGTGATAAAATTATAGAAAAGTTGTGAGAGGATACATTTATTACCCCAGCTCTTGATGGGTATAGAAAGGAATTGAGTAAACTAAAAACAAAAAGTGAGCTTGATGATTTTTGTGCGAAAAATTTTAATGATAACTGATGAATAGAGCTAGCTTCATCAACTGTTAAAGAAGAAGCAACGAGTGGTGCATCAACATCTTCTGATAAGTCAGATGATGAATCAAGTGATTCTAAAGAGTGATCAGATAGTAAATGAAGTAAAAAGTCTAGTACTAAGTCAAAAAGTTCTTCAGATTCAGAGAAATCTGATCAGTCTTTAAAAGAATCGACAGTGTGATCGAATGAAAAAGCGAAAGAAAGTTCAGGGAAAATTCATGAAATAGACAAATTTGATATTCATGTATCACCCGAAGCTAAAAAACTTTGGAATTGATTAAAATGAAAAGAAAAACCAGCTATAGAGCCTTTTGCTTGTGCATGTAAAGCTTATAATATTGAAAAATCAAGATGAAATGTTAAAAAACCAGATTTTTTGACAATAGTTGATTTCGCGAAAGAAAGGTGAACGAATCGTTGTTTTGTTATAAATATGAAGACAAATTCAGTGGAATATTCGACAAAAGTTGGACACGGAAAATGATCTGGGTGAACTGTTGCTTCAAAATTTTCAAATACATCTTGAAGTAATCAATCTTCTCTTTGATTATATACGATAGGAGAAAGTTTACACAAATCTGTTAAATGATGGTCATGATACATTATGAATTGAAAAGAAAAAAAGATAAATGATTTGGCTGCTGATCGTAAGATTTATATGCATCCGGGATCAGAAGCTTGAAGTCTATGATGCTTTACTTTACCAAAAAATATTGCACATGAAATAATGGAAAAAGTAAAATGATCGGTACTTTTTGCTTTTGCTAAGAGTAAAGACTATTTTGCTCAATCAGATTATTTTAAACAAAATTCAGATGGAAGCGTAGCAGCCTAGATAATATTTATTTTTTTTAAGATACATTTAGATGGATGTTGAATCTAATATCGATAGAGAAGCCACTGTTGATAATTTGCAAAAATTGAAGAATTTAACTATGTATTTGAATGATGGAAATTTAGATGAAACAGAGATGAAACTGGCGAACGAAATTTTAACTGATAATTTTCTTACCAGCCTGAATTCTTTGAAAAAAAATAATCCGGCAGATTATGGTGAATTTGTCCAAAAATTATGAAAATTTTTGGAAACACACAATTTACAAAGTGAAGATGAAATTATGAAAAAATTAGGTAAATTAGCGTTACCTTCTTTTTCTGATGTTGGAGGAAATATAACCAATACAGGGACAATTGAATCAAAAGTGGAAAAAGTGGCTTGAGCAGATTTTTCTTCTTTTGATGGTTATAAAGCTGTTATGGAATTGAATGATACAAGATGACAGTATAATGTAGAATTTGACAGTGAATGAAAATTAAAACCTATAGCTATAAATACTAAAAGTGGAGTGAAGGTCTTGTTAAAAAATGTACCTTCTTGTGCGATGTATTTGAGCAACAAGTTACCAAGAGATGAAAAAGGAAATGTTGCTATTGAAGGAGCTCCTACGATTGGATGGAACTCAAGAGTGAATGATTATGTGATTACTTCTTTTGGTAAAAGTTTGACAATTGAACCGATGACGATAAATTGAGAATGGATTTGAAATTTGCAGCAAAGCCTTGCATTATTGAATTTTACAAATTATTTAAGGTGAGCTTGAGGAATTGATAATTTGCAATTTGAAAATGATAATCCTGATTTAAAATTGGTTAGAGATAAAAAATCTAGAGATCTAAAATTTTATGTTAAATTGAAGAAGTGACAAGAGCGATGAAAAGAAGGAAAATGAGAAGAGGAATGAAGAGATTGGTATCCTATTCCTATGGAACGTTTTTGATTGAATGGAATTGTAGAGAGAGATTTAGAAAAATTTAAGTCATATAATAATGGAGAAAAATGGAATTATAATTTGGATAAAGAGAGAAACAATAATTATGTAAAGATTGATGTTGTTGATTGATCAGTAAGAGAACCTGTAAAAGCTTCTGCACAACAAACTTATCAAAATGGGGAGAATACAAAAAGAGATGTGAATCGTGAGACTAATAGTCCTCAGGCTGTTTCTTTAAAACTGGTTAGTGATTTTCAGTTTGGCAAATTTTGAATAAGAGGTAATGATGGTGATGGTATTAAAGTTTTTGAAAGTGGAGGAGGTGATAATAATTCATACTATTGGTCAGAAAACGGTAAAGTATGTAAATTAGAGTATCCATATTGTGTTAAACAGGAAGCAATTTTATCTGATGGGCAAACTTTTGATGATAATAAACTTCCTCAAGGTTTGAACTTTACGCCAGAGAATAAATTGTATGTATGTGAGCAATGAGCGGCAGAATTAACCAGTGAAATAAAAAATGTGTATAAAGGTATTAAAGAAAAAGATACTGACTTAGATGCTGAAGTTGTAGTTACTGATAGTAATTATGTTTTGCAGTGGCCTAAAGATAGTTGAGAGAAAAATAAAATTTCGCTTGATAATCTTGTTGGGAGTGATGGTAAGATTTTTGGGTATGAAATTAATAAACCCGATGAATGGTTGAAAGTTATATTGTTTTTGAAAGAAAATTATGACCTCATTAATTGAGGTAAAAGTATAAATGTGTCTGAAGATGATGCTGAAAAGTATGGTGTTACAGTCAATAATTTGGAGGCAATTAACTCTTTTTTATGAGATAGTGATGATAAATTAAAAATAGTTAGTATAGGTAGTTCAACTTCAACGCAATGACCCTCGACTTAGTAGATTTATCTAGAAATTGGATGTCAGATTTTTATAACTGCTTTAGTTTATCCTAAAGTAGTTTTTTATGATAAATCTGTTAGTTGCATATTACGAAAATATCTGACCATTCAGGGATACTTGTTGTTCACTATTTTTTGATGAATGAAAATATTTGATAAAAGCTCCGATTGGAAGTGGAAAAAGTTTTCTATTTTTTGATGCTCCGAGATATGCGTTGTATAAAGATAGTAGTAGAAATATGCTAAATCTTCAAAGCAAAAATGGAGAAATTAGTCTGATTTTTGATGTAGATTGAGCTTATTACTTGGTAAAAAGAATCCTAAAATCCACTAAGATGTGAAATGATAGCTGTAGTTCTCAGTTGTTTACAATAAACTATAGTTGAGAAAATTTATTAAAAGATATCAAAAATCTGACCTGAAATACTGAGATTTTGCAGTGGTGAGAAAATATAATTGAGAAGTTTGAGTCTGAAAGTGGAAAACTTTGGAATTTGGAAGAGATTCCTTTCAAAAATGAAACAGATTGTCAATCTACTTTGGAATTTTTGTTACCTCCGAAAGAGGTATTTTTGAGCACCGTTTTTCTTTTGCAGGACGCTGATAATATTTTTGAGATGAGGCCTGCAGATAGGTTGATAGTTCTCAAAAATGTATTCAATCTTTTGTGAATCGATGATGCTAAAGAAAAAGTTCAGGAAAAGAAAAAAGAAGTCTGATATAAATTGAAGGCATTACAAGACCATTCATTGCAAGATAATAAACTCAGAGCAAACCTGAAATCATTATGGAGTAATTTGAAAACTCTCGAAGAAGATGAGGAATTGAAAAGTATTTTATCGGAGAATAATGAGTTTTTTGAAAATATTGAGTGATTTTTTGATCAAATTTCTCTCAGTGATTTTAGTTTAAATTGACTCGACAACTCCCCTTTTGAAAAAGCTCAAAATCTGATTCAAACAAAAATGGATGCTGTGATAAAATTGGATACTCAGTTGAATGAATTGCAGCAACAACTTTCGAATCTCAATACTCAAAAACAGAAAATCTGAAATGATATTTCTAGTACCAAACTGAATATTGCAGATTTACAGAAAAAAATAGAAAATATTGATACTAAAAAATGAAATGAACTCAAAGAAAAGAAAATGGAGCTTTATCAGAAATGAGAGTCATTGAGCTTGAATGCTAAATATTCTGATTTTTCTGGATTGATAGAATTTTGGAATAAGTCTGCAGAGAGTGATGACAGTTTTGAAAATCTAGATATGCCGAAAAATTTGAAATCAGCTTTTGATATTTTACAAATTGTAAAAAATGCGTGAATCTCTTTAAGAGCTCTGATAGGATCGGGGAAAGTTAAATTGGAAAATATTGATTTACAGGCAAAAAATCGGAAAGAAAATCATGATAGAGAAGTAGAAAAATTGAAAGAATTGAAATCTAGAAAGGAAGATGAAATTAAGTTACAGCAAACTAGAATTGAGGAGTTAGATAAAATGTGGACAGAAAATTCTGATTTTGATTGTCCTGATCTGTGCAAAAAATGTCCTCATATTAATGCAATAAACAAACAGCAATATGAGCAGTATTCTCAGCAAAAGGAGAAATTAAATCAAACTTTGGAAACTATGAAATCTGATTATGAAAAGCAGAATTTTGATAATAAAATTAAGGAACTTGAGAATCAAAAAAATCCTGAATGATGAGATTTAAAAAAAGATTTGGAGAACAAAATCAAAGAGCAAACAGAATTTTCTGATTCTTTGAGAGAATATTTAATAAAGATTTGATTCGCTGAATGGGAAAAGTCTTATCGTGAATGGGAATCTATTCAAACTGAGATTCAGGTAATTGATAAACAATTATTTCAGCGAGAGGAAGAAAGTAAAAATCTAGATAAGTATAATCAAGATAAAGTAGCTGCTGAAACTTCATTGCAACATTTAGAAAAATCTTTACAGGAGCAAGATAAACAGATCGAAGACTTGAGTGTAAAAATCCGGTGAGTAAAATCTGAAAAGGAAAAATCGAACTGACCAAAATTACAGCAACAGCAAACTGAAATTAAGCAGATTTTTCAGACTATTTCTCAGATTGAGCAGTTGGTTGAAGATAGTGCATATAATAAGAATCTAGCTAAACAACTACAGGAAGATGAGAAGAAATTGGGTCGTTTGTATTCCATTCTCTCCAAGGAAATTGTGTTTTTGGCCTTAGATGATTATTTGCCGGTTCTGAGTGATGTGATAAATAATTATCTTTCTCAGTGTGTAGATTATACCTTGAAAATGCAGATAGATGAAAATAGAGATAAACTTGAGCTGAATGTAAAAGTAATTGACTCAAAATGAGAAAGAGAAGTAAAAAGTCTGAGTGGAGGACAGAGAACTATTTTGAAATTGGTATGGATGCTCGCTGTCTCATCATATTTACATACTCCCCTTTTATTTTTGGATGAAACGATTAATAATTTAGATGTAGATACAGTTTGAAAGGTTTCTGAAATGATTGATAATTTTGTGAAACAGAGAACTATGAAGTTTTATACAGTTACGCATAATAAGGAAATTCAAGATATGCAGATTTGGGATGATGTGATTGAAATAAGTAAATTTGGTTTTAATTCGTAAAAATTATGTATGAAGTACGATGATTACTTATTAAAAATATTAAAAGAAGAATGTCCTTTTTGTGATATAAAAAAAGAATATATTATTGAAAAATGAAAACATTTTACAGTTTTGCTTGCGAGAGCACCTTATGTTCATGATCATATTTTGATTGTTCCAAATAGACATTTAGTTCGTTTGTCAGAAATTACTCCGAAAGAGTGGTGAGATTTAATATTGATGATAGAGAAATGGATGAGAAAAATGGAAACAATTCATAGTGAAGTAAATCTTTTACTTAGGGATTGAATAGCAAATTGAAAAGTTGGGAAGAGTATTGATCATTTGCATTTTCATATAATTCCTGAGATCCCGATTTATTCTACTAATTCATGATGAAATAGAGAAATATATACTGATCATCAGCTATCCAAGGAAACGGAAACTTTTAAAACTAAATTTAATTGAAATTAATTTCCGATGACTGTATTGTTTGACCAAGAAAACTTAGAAAATCGAACAAAAGAGCATAAAATTCCACAGTTTAAAGTGAAACAGATTTTTTTTGAATTATTCAAAAATCAACGTGTAGAACGAGATGAAATGACTACCCTGTCCAATCAACTCAAAGATGAATTAAAATTAGATTTCTCTCCTATATCTCTAAAATGTATAGAAACTGTGGAAGCTGATACTACTACAAAATTTGCATTCCAAACGAAAGATGGATATACTGTTGAGGCGATTTTGATGTATCATCGGCAGGATGAAAAATATATTAAGAACTGAAAAAGAAAGCTGAATCGTATTACTCTGTGTATTTCATCTCAGATTGGATGTCCTGTGAATTGTCTCTTTTGTGTAACTGGAAAACTAGGGTTTACTAGAAATTTGACTTGGGATGAGATTATAAGTCAGATTTTATACGCTAATGCTTATATATTTAAGCGTTTTGGAAAAAAAGAAGACTGAACTCGTCGATGAGTAAGGAATGTGGTTTTTATGTGAATGGGAGAACCTCTTTTGAATTATGATGAAGTTAAGAAAGCTATTGAAGTTATGCTTCAGCAAGATAGACTATCTTTATGACGTAGGCATGTAACAATATCAACGGCTGGAATTATTCCGTGAATTGAACGTTTGATTGAGGATAAATTGGATGTAAAGTTGGCGGTTAGTTTGCACGCTCCGAATCAGGAGTTAAGGGAGAAAATTATGCCGATTGCGAGAAGATATAAATTAGATGAATTGATGGAGGTAATTGATAGATACGTTAAAGTTACCGATAATAGAATTTTTTATGAATATATTATGATAGCTTGAATTACAGATAAACCTGAATTAGCCGGTGAGCTAGTTGAACTTTTAAAAAATAGATTGGCTCATGTGAATTTGATTCCATATAATGCTAATCCTGTTATAGATTTGAAGGAGTCCAATCGAAAAAATATTCAGAATTTTAAGAGAATTTTAGAAAAAGGTGGCATTACGGTTACAGTTCGTGAATCTATGTGAAGAGAAGCTAAATGAGCTTGTGGTCAGCTTGGTTATGAAAGAGTGAAGAAGAAATAAAAAAGTAGGACAAAAACTCCTACTTTTTTATATATAGATTCTATCTTAGTTTGTTATTAGAGGCCTAACGACGTATTTGTAATTTTCATTTCATTTATCGGTAATTATCATAGGTTTTTGATCTGTGACTAGATTGAACTGAATTTCGTCTGATTCCATCATTTTGATGAAGTCTGTAATATATCTTCAGTTTACAGCAAATGTAATTGAATCTCATGAAATGATGGCATTAATTTTAGTTTTTCATGCTCATTTATCGGTTTTTCACGATGAAATGATTATTTGGCTATCTCACTGTGTTTCTATTTGGATGAAATTATTTAAATCTCTAGTAAGAATTCAGATTTTTCTGATAGCTTTTTCACATAAAGTTTTATCTACCAATATTGTATGATTGAATTGAGTTGGCATAATCTCTTCTCTTTCGTAGTCAGGAAAATTTCACTGAATTAATAATGATGTAGCTGAAATCTTAATATCTCATATTGTGAATTCAAATCAGATTAAATTATCTGAATATTTCATTTTCATATCTGGATACTCCCCTTTTACTGCATATTGAGCAATTGATGAAATATCATTTATAGCAGTTTTTGGAATAAGGAGAGAAAAATCTGACTCAACATTCGCAGGAATTTTAAATTCTGCGATTCTGAAAGAATCAGTTCAAACAAAAACTAATTTTTTAGTATCTCATTCAGATTTAGTCTTGATTAACACTCAGGTAAGTACTGGAGAAAAATTCTTTTCTGTAATAGTATATTCTACCATATTTACTCAGTTGATGAAAGTCTGAGTTTCAAGGTTTACGTTTGTGGTGTTCATCAATTCTGGTAATGCCACATATTCACTTGCAGCGATTCCGTTGATTGTGAAATCATCATCAGCAGACGTAATTTGCATTACGTTATTTTGCATATTTACTGAGATTTCGATTGTTTTTTCTTCAATGGTTTTGAGTAAATCTGAAAACATTTTAGCATTTACAGTGATGGCTCATTCTAATTTAATTTCACATGGGATTTCGATATCTACATATTTTTCCATATCTGTAGCTCTGATGTTTAGAGTGTCGATACTAGCTTTCATATAAATATTTTGTAAAATTGGTAATGTAGAATTTTTGGATACGAATCTAGATGCAATATCGCATACTTCTACGAGTTTTTCACGATCAATAACGATTTTCATGTGATATTTTTGGAAAATATAAAGAAAAAACAGAAAAATATTCTCTTTATTTACTTTTAACTTTTTTTATTTGATTTTCAAATATAAATGATGAAAAATTATGATGAGAGAGGAATTAATTTTTATACGATTCATATGCGATTTTGCTGTTTTAACTGTTTTCTTCATTAAAAGAATTGTGGTCAAAATCGTCATCCTCTTTAAGATTTAAATTAACAAAATATTTGTCGTAATATGCTCTAACTTTTTTTAGTTGTTTTTTTAGTTTATCTTTACTAGCTAACTCTGTTGGTTTGAAATCTAGTTTAATGCTGATTGGGCGATTGTATCAGCTTTTTTTGAGTCTTTTTAAGAATAATCATAGGTCTAAGTTTCCTTCTCCTGGGATAAGGTGTCATCTTCAATTTTTCGTTTTATCGGAAAAATAAATTACGGAAATATATGGAGCATAATCATCAATTTTGCGAGTAAGTTCATTTTCAAATAAATCTGCGTCGATATTGCTAATGTCTAGTCAAATATAGCAATCATATTTTTTAACTATATCTATAATATTGCTAAAACGATATTCTGGTATAGGTAATACAAATAATTTACTGTCTTTTGGATTCAGAACTGAAAAATGGATGTCAGGATTACTTTTTTTGTAATTCATTAGATTATTTGATATGAAATCATATGCTTTAAAATCGATGATTTTAGGGGCATTTATACATATTGTGTCACAATTTGTAGCTTGGCAAATATCGAGAGCTTTATCTAGTTCTTTTTGGTTTAGTTTTGCTGAAGTTTGGACTATATATATTGGCAAATCGTGGTCTGCAGATAATTTTTGCACATATTCTTCATCCCATGCATCAAATCATTTTCGCATTGCAAGGTCGATACCATCAAATTCAGCGGATTTTGCTATGGAAAATATTAAGTCTAATCAATAATTTGGTAAAGTGTCTGTACTTAATAATAACGCATTTTCTCTTTTTTGCATTTATGTATTTACAGAAAAATTAAAATTTTTGTTTCTCAGGATAATTGTATTCACTTTCTAAATAAATGCAAATTTTTATTTAGATTTTTTGTAAAATGTAAAAATTGTGGAAGTTTTTTTGCTTTTTTGAGTATATCTGGATATAATCTAGGTAATTTTATTATGATATTGCGAATGAAAATTCTAAAAAATTTGCTATTAATTATATGATGGTTATATTTCAGCCTAAGTTTTTGAAATTTTTCATTAGCTAACGACTATGAATATGAAAAACTTGATGTTTTAGCTGATGTAAAAATAGATTGATCAATCAATGTAAAAGAGACTTTTACAACAAATTTTTTTGAACATAAACACTGAATTATAAGATTTATTCCATTAAATTATTCAGTTGAGTGAAAAGATTTTCATATTGATGTTTCAGATATTTATGTAGAATGAAATAAATTCAAAAAGACTATAAATAACTGAGAATTGGAAATAAAAATTTGAGATGAAAATAGGACTGTTATTTGAGAACAAATTTATCCAATATTTTATTCGGCTTATGGTTTGATTAGAAACTTTTCATGAATGTGATATGCAGAACTCTATTGGAATCTTGTATGATATGATTTTGATACTAATATAAATAGCTTTAAAGCTGAAATACTATTACCTAAAGGGTATACGTGATTTTCGAGTGATGACTTTTTGATTACTGTAGATTGAAAAACTTCAAATGTGAAAGATTTTGCTTGAAGTGTAAATCGAAGTAAATGAGATAGAATATCAATAAATTATAATAAAAAATTATCTGCTGGAGAATGAATAACTCTTGCAATTAAGTTTCCGCGTGATTATTTTGAATTTGATCATAAAAAACAGTCTAAATTGATTGGATATGTATGATGAAAGTTTAATACAAACTTAGATTTTTTCCCTTGGAAATACCTATGAATCTGAATTATTATAATAATTGTATTCGTTATGATAACGAGTCATGGTGATAAATGATCTAAAATCAAAGAATCTGAGCTTGCGAATAAACTTGAAAGAGAGTCGCCCATAGTTGTTAAATACACTCCTCCAGAATGAATAAATTGTGCTGAAGCTTGAATGCTTTATGATTGTTATTTACAAGAAAAGGATTTAACAAGTTTATTGTATAAACGAGCCGTTGAATGATTTATCTCTATAACTTTGGATGAGAATTGAGCTTTTAATAGAAAAACTTGATTTATTATGACTAAATTGAAAGATATTAATAGTTCATTTCCTCAATATGAAATAGATTTATTTAATTCTATTCTACCAAGAGGTATAAATTCAAAAAAATATGTTTCGACGGCTTCAGAATTTGATATCGTTTGGTCTTTAAAGTCATTAAGAAATTATGGTAAATGAAATTGATGGATTAGTGTATGATGGTTTAATGATTCAAAAAAGTATATTTGATTTTTTATAGCAATAATTTTACTATTTGTTTTAGGTAAGATGGGAGTAAATATGGAGGCCGTTATTTTTATAACGGTTGTTTTATTTTCAATATTTAATGCAGATTCATCATCTCCTAGCCAGAAACAAATATCATTAACTGATAAGTGAAAACAGATAGCAAAAGATGTTATATGATATGCAAAATTTATTCAAATGTGTGATGAAAATAAACTTAGATTATTTTTAAAACAAGATTCGACATTTTTTGATAAGACGTTACCATATGCTGTAGCTTTTTGATTTGAAACAGATTTTATCAATAAAATTACACCTGTATTAGCAGAATTGGATATGAGACCTTCCTGGTTTGGATGAAACGTAAATGAAATGGATTCTGTATCTAGAATTGTGAGAGATTCAACTAGAGCGGCAGAATTGAGAAGAGCTAAGGAAAGAGAAAGACTTTCAACTTATAGTAGTGATAGTTGATTTTCAAATGGATCATCATTTTCGTCTTGATGATTTTCTTTTTGATGATGAGGTGGATGATGAGGCTCAAGAAGCTGGTAATTGTTTATATTATTTTTAAAATATTATGCATAAATTTTATGGATCTATGGATAAAAAAAGGAATAACTGGTGATCGATGGTTGGTTTAATAATATTTTCTATACTACTTATTTTCAATTCAATTGTAAAATCTGGACATCTACCTTTTTTTATTATGTGTTTATTATCATGAACGGCAATTTATTTTATATTGAACCGACGAGAAAAGAAAAATAGAGATAACCCTGCATCATTATGAAAGAAATTTGAGAAGAAATATCCAATTATCATACAATATACACCTCCGAAATGAATTAATCCTGCGGAAGCGTGATTATTATATAATTGTAAAGTAGATCCAACTGATCTTACAAGTCTAATTTATCAGTGGAAATTTGAAAATTTAATTGATATAAAAACTTTTTCATGAGAGAAATCTAAAAAAGAATATGTTAAATTGATAAAGAAGGAAGAAATTCCTTTAACTCGCCCATTATTTGAAACTGAAATTTTTGACTCCATATTTTCTATGGGGAATGTAAAAATTATTGAATGAGCGTTTCAGTTGAGATATGCATTGATGTTGGAGGATTTAGAGTATCATTGAATTAAAAAATGATGGGTACTTAGACCTAAATTGTGAGTTAAGTGGAAATATTTATATAATTTTTTGGTAGTTCTATTATTTTTATGAGTTTATTTATTATTTTCTATAGAAATTTGGTACCATTTTCCATGTTTTTTAATTTTACTAATAATCTTATTTTTTGCTTGTGTGTTTTTGTGATGAATGGTATATTGATGATGAAAATTAAGATTTACCGATAGATGAGCAGAATTAGCATCTCATCTGATTGGTTATAGAAATTTTATAAAAAGCTGTGATGAAAATAAAATTAAACTTCTTTTGAAAGAAGACCCATTATTTGTTGATAGGACTCTCCCCTATGCAACTGCTTTTGGCTTAGAAACTGAATTTTTGAAAAAAGTATCTCCACTAATAAAAGATCGAAATGCTAAATATGTCAGATGACAAAAGGTGCCTGATTTAAGTATTTTACGTTTTTTCTTTTGATGATGAGACGACAATTCTTTTTTCTAATTAATTTTCGAGTCAAAATTTGAATAAAAAGGAACGGTGATCTGATCATGTTAGATTTTCTATAACCACAGGAGAGATTTTTATTTTTGGAGAAATAAATAATTGATCTATGTGTGAACGGAATATTTTCTGTTGTAATAAACTTCGTGTATAGTTAGGTGATTGAAAACTTAATGCATTTAGTATTTTGAAATGCTTAGTAAATTGTTTGTAGTAATATGACCGTGGAGATAGATTAAAATCTCAAATAATCATGGTTGGAGTTCAGTCTGTATGGTTTTTTAGAAGGTCCGATAATAATTTTCCAATTTGAGTATTTCTCATTTCAAAATTTTTAAATGAAACAGGAGCGGCTGTATGAATGACATATAAATCTATTCAATCTGCGCATTCATCGCATAATATTTTCATGTAACTATAATTTCGTGCTCAGGCTTCAACAAGATGAGTTTCAGTAATATTTTCTAGTGGAATTTTACTGAAAACAACGTCTCAGGCTAACATCATAGACCATGAGTTTCTGTTCATGTATGGATAATTTTCTTTAAAAAATTCTTTCATTTCATCTTCGTGTTCATCTGAAAACTCGACTAATACAACAATATCAGGATTTTCTTGTTCTATTTTTTTCTGAAGTGATTTATAATCAGTATTTTTGTATAATATATTTGCATAAAATACTTTAATTCAGTCTTCACTTGTTAGGCGAATTGTTTTATCATTTTGATTATAAAATGAGAAAAATTCTGAGCAATACATTGTTCAAATCCAGATTGTTAAGATAGCTACAAGTATAGTTAATAAAATTTTTAATGATTTGTGTTTTCTCCTCCTTTTACTTTCATGTATAATTAAATATATTTCTATTATTACAGCTAGTATACAAAATCAAATTATATATGGAATAAAGCTGATTGCTAATTCGGCTAAAAAACTTTCACGAAAAAAGAATATGTATGTTATGAATAATGTAGATACCCATAAGAAAATTAACATTTATTTATAATCTGAATATAAATCTCTTTCTACTTTTAAATTTTTCATAAATTATTGCAACAAGGATTGGTTATAATTTTTACTTGACTTTTTAATATTTTTTATTATATATGGCATACAAACAAAAAAATATTATAATCATGAGACCTAAAAAGTTACTCAAAAATGAGGCCAGGTTCGCTGGAACTATTGGTCTTTGGTTGTCAGATGAACTTACAGATGACCAAAAGAACGAGCTGGAACAAATGTTTAGCCTGGATTATGGTGGTTTGGTGAATGCCTGTAACCGCTACATGCTACGCACGATTAAAGCAATCAAAAAAGGTTACATGTCTTTGGATGGCTTTACAATCAAAGATGCTGAGGAATTTCGTAAGCTTCTAGACTCGGAAAAACTTGATCAAAGCCTTCAAAATGAACTTTCTCATTTGCTTTATGGAGCTGATGAGCGAGCTCGTTACCTGGACTAACCTAATTCTTTATTACGGAACAGTTAAAAATGCGATAGTTATCTACTATCGCATTTTTTAATTAAAAATGGAAAATTAAAAGTAAATCGTTATAAAAAATCAGATTTTTATTGAAGCTTTTGAATTTATGTGAAAAAAATTCCATATAATTACACTTGGATGTCAGATGAATTATGCTGATTCTGTAAGAATTAAGTCTGTTTTAATGAACTGTGGTTTTGATTATGTGGATAATTATGATGAAGCAGATATACTAATTTTTGATACTTGTTCAGTCCGTCAAAAAGCTGAAGATAAGATTACTTGAAGTTTGAAGGATGTTAAAAAAGATAAAAAAATATGGATTACTTGATGTATGGTACAGCATAATTTCAGAAATATTTTGAAAAAAAATACTCCAAATCAGTATAAACGTGGTAATTTTCTATGAACTACTCAGTGAGATCAAATTAAGGTTTTATGAAATGATAATGAAGAGATTAAAGAATTAATAGACCATAAACAGACTTCTCTTGAAAATATGGTATTTATTAATCATGCGTTTAATCCCCTATTCTTTAATTTAAAACAAACTTATCCGAATTTGGAATTATGTTTTAGAATTGATGATACTTGATTTTTGCCTTTGATGCTTGAAAAAATTTGATATGTATGATTGAAATATGATGTAGAATTATTGAATGAATATGAGAAAATAATACCTGAAGAAAATGCCAATATGGCTAACCATCAAACTACTGCATATGTACCAATTTCTACAGGTTGTAACCAATTTTGTTCATATTGTATTGTGCCATATGCTAGATGATTAGAAAGATATTTTCCTGTGGAACAGATAGTAGATGAAGTTAAATCTCATTTAAAAAGCTGAGCAAAGGAAATAGTGCTACTTGGTCAGATAGTTAATAAGCATCCAGATTTTTTAACTATAATGAAAGAAGTGTTAAAATTAGACTGATTAGAATGGCTAAGATATACTTCTCCATATCCTACATATTATTCTGATGAATTATTAGCTTTGCATGAAAATGAAGAAAAACTATGTCCTCATATTCATATTCCATTCCAATCTTGATCTGATGAAGTTTTGAAGAGAATGTTTCGTGGATATAAGGCTGAAGATTGTTTCAATTTTGTTGATAAAATCCATAAATTAAAAAGAAAGATTTCAATAACTACGGATATGATAATTTGATTTTCTTGAGAGACTGATTCAGATTTTGATGAAAGTTTGAAGTTAGTTGAGACTGGAAAATTTGATATGATTTATATGTGAATATACTCCCCTCGCCCATGAACTTTTGCGTATAAACAGCTAAAAGATGATGTAACTGCTAAAATTAAACATGAACGTCGAGAGAAAATGAATGAACTTTTAAAGAAATGTTCTCAGGAAAATAATAAAGCTGAAATATGATGAGTAAGAAAAGTTTTAATTGATGAGATTAAATGAAATGAATGGTTCGGTCATACAGATAATATGAAGCAAATCTGGTGAAAACTTGAATGAAAAAATCTAAAAACGGGTGAATTTATAGAGGTAAAAATAATTGATTCTTGAGAGTTTAGATTAGTTGGTAAAATTACTTAAAATAATTGTCTATTTTTTGCATAATTTCACATTATATATATAATTTATATGATGATTTTTATTTTTTTCTGCTTTTATGTTTGGTAGAACTATTGAAAAGATAAAGAATTTATTCTGCAAAAATGAGGATAAAATTGAACCTAACATTTACAAACTTTCGAAAAAAATAGGGGAACATAAAGTTACAGTACAATTTGCACCTCCAAAATGATTATCTCCGAGTGAAGTTTGATTTTTGTATTATAAAAAATTTCATGATACGGATTTGGATTCAATGTTATATGATTGGGCATCTAAAAAATATATTTCAATTAAAAAAAACGATGATAATATAGTTGTAACTAAGGTAAAACAACTAAAATCAGAGAAACAGTATGAGAAAAGGGGGTGGGATCTGTTTTTTTGAAATGAAAATAATATTAGTCATAATTTATATTTTAAGAATGAAAATTTGGATACGGATTTTAATACAATTGGAATTATGCTTGCGGATTATTGTAAAAACAAATGATGGTTGAATTATAAGTTAAAAAAAGATGGAGATTCTAATCTTCATATATGAATATTTTATCCGGTTCGTTCTTGTTATATATTTGCAATCTCTTTGCTTCTTGTTGTGGGGATTGGTAAGTACATATCGAATATTTTTTCTGATGATTTATGGGGTATAGTGTTACTCTTTGGGTTTATTTTATTTTTGTATCCTTTAATTTTTATCATTTGTTCTATTATTGATGTATGCAATCTTTCTAAATTTAAGGTTAATAAAGTATGATCAGTTAAATTAACTGATGAGTGAAAAAAATTGTTTGCAGATATTTATTGATATAAATATTTTTTGGAAAGGTGCGATGAAGATAAATACAAAGAACTTTGTAGTAATGATAAAAACTTTCTTGATAAAACATTACCTTATATTATTGCTCTAAGATTAAATTCATGTTTTCTTAGAGATTTATCTATACTTCATTATGATGATATGAAAGTTGTAACAATTTGAAAAAATTAATAATCAAACACATAATTTAGTGGTCATTCATTTATACTGGTAACAGTCATATCTGCTCAAAACTCCCCTGTTTGAATTTTCCATCAATTATTTTTGGCTTCTTGAACGAAATAATCATAAATTTCTTTAGCTTTTTTAAATGGTGCTGAATATACAAAATCTAGTTTTGTTCATTTAGTGCTTCTTCAAAATAATGTGAAATTAGATATTAATAAAATTTCTCAATCTATATCTTGTAGTGAGGCACTTATATTTCAATCAGATCAATCTAGACATTTTAATAGAGGTAATTTCTTCATGATTCTAGCTATCTTTTCTTGATAAGTATCTACATCATCAACGTGAACTCATAGATAAATTATAATTCATTTTCAGATTTCTCTGTGAATGTTATCTTCTTTTATATCTAATTTAGCTGATTTCACTTGTTGTATTAAAAGTCTCATTTTGTGTTAATTATACTAATAAAATTATTCTGATTTATTTTTCTTTTTTCATTCTGAAAACATGTAATATAATACCAATAATGGAGCAATTAATGTTTTCTTTAATGTAGGTTTAGTCCAAAAATTTGCTGGAAAATCTTTGAATAAAGATGTCATCATTAGATTTCGTTTGTTATTTGATTTATCCTTTTGAAATGGATATGTAAAAAAATCTTTTATAAATTTTCGCATTATTTATGTTATAATTTAAAATTGTTTGTCTAAATTATTTAGTTGTGATTGATACCAATTTTCAGGTACATCTTCATCCGACATCTTGATTCACTGTTCATCATCTCAGCATCATTCATAGTAATATTCTCTGAATTTAGCTATTCAGACTGTATAATAATGCATATCTCCTTTTCATCAATCTATACAATCTTTTTTGATGAACTCCCCTTCTAATTCCTCTCATGAGAAATAATAGTTTTCTCATTCTTTCCAGATATTTACGAGGGCTTCTACATCAGTTTCGTACATAGGAGAAGAAAATTTTGCAATTCATCATGAAATTTCAATGCTCCAAAATGGTTCCGTTCAGAATGCTGTAAGATATTTATTTGTTAAATCTTCTTCGATAGGTTCATCTACTGTACAATCTCATGGAATAAGACAATCATCAATGACTTCAGGATTATTATTTTCTAAGCATCCTGTCAGTAAAATGCTACAGGTAAGCAATGAGATAAAAAGTCAGATTTTTTTCATATCTTTTGTGATTAATAAAATACGCTTTATATATCTAAATTTTCAATTAAAATGCAATATTTAATTAATCTTGATAATAGAATTATATTGTTTATAGTGGTGCGGCTTAATTATTTAATAAAGAAAATATGAAAATACAATTATCAGAACATTTTAATTACAAGAAACTACTGACTTTCACAGCACCTACTATAATTATGATGCTATTTAATTCTATCTACTGAGTGGTAGATGGGTTTTTTGTTTCCAATTTTGTTTGAAAAGATGCATTTACGGCGGTAAATCTGACTTTTCCAGTGATAATGTTGATTGCTTCGTTTGGATTTATGATTGGAAATTGAGGAAGTGCTTTGATTTCCAAGACTATGTGAGAAAATAATCTACCATTAGCGAGAAAATATTTCTCAATGCTGGTTTATTTTCTAATAATCTGCTGAATAATATTCAGTATTTTGTGATTTTTTTTGGTAGGGCCAATTATGAATATGCTAAAGGCTTCATGAGATGTCCTAGCTAATTGTATAATATATGGAAGAGTGTTGTTTGTTTTTTTGGTATTTGCTATGTTACAACATGCTTTTCAGAGTTTTTTTATCGTAAATGAAAGGCCAGATTTATGATTAAAAGTTGCCATTGCTGTATGAGTGATGAATATGATTTTGGACTATCTTTTGATGTATGTATTCAAGATGTGAATATTCTGAGCAGCTCTAGCCACTGCCCTGTCGCAAGTAATTTGAGCAATTATTCCTGTTGTATACTTTATAACGAATAAAAAATCTAAGTTACAGTTCGTGAAAACATGACTTGAATTGAAACCTATATTAAAAAGCTGTATAAATGGAAGTAGCGAAATGTTGACTACGTTCTCAATGTCATTACTGAATATATTATTCAATTATCAGTTGATTAAATTCTTTGGAAATGACTGAGTAATTGCTTACTGAATTATAATGTATGTATGATTTATATTCACTGGAATGTATCTGTGATATTCGTTTTGAGTTACTCCGATTGTTTGATATAATTATTGAGCAAAGAATCATAAAGAATTGAAAAATGTATTATTCAAAAGTAGTCAGATTTTATTTGTAGCTGCGATTGTACTTACTTTGACTGCTGAAATTTGTTCGTGATTACTCGCAAAAATCTTTGTTAATTATGATGCTGAGTTGTTAGCGTTTACTACCAAAGCAATCAGGTTATATGCTATATGATATATTGTTCAGTGGATAAATATATTCTGATCAGCATTCTTTACTGGATTGAATAACTGAGTGGTATCGGCGACTATTTCATTTTTGAGAATGTTCGTATTTCAGATAATTATGATATTTTCTATTCCATATTTATTTGGTAATGAGTGGATTTGGTTGGCTACTACATGTGCAGAAATACTCTGAATGTTTGTGACTATCAGTTTCTTGTTATGAAAGAGAAAGAAGTATAATTATGCTTAATGTTGTTTAATCTCACACTAACCCTTTCTTATTAGGAGAGGGAATTTTATTTATAAATATTTGATTTTTAATTTATTTTATGTTATAATACAATTATATTTTATTTATTTTCGTATGTTATGACTCAAACGAAAACAAAAAAACAGAGGTTGCAGGAAACGGGGATATTCTTATTAATTTTGCTTTTAATACGGCTTGTTAGATATGTTTTTCAGATTAATGGAGATAAAACTACTTATTATCCAAACTGACAAATAGAAATACAATCACATTTATCTTGGTGAAAAGTTGATTGAGATGTTATTATATATTATGAAAATTGAAAAGTTCATTTTAAAGGTTATAAAAATAAATGATTGTGGGATTGAGAGTTCCTCGCTTATTTTGAGAATTGAAATATAAGTACTGATCAGTTTTATAATAATTGAGAACTTGATTGAGAATCTAGGGTATATTATGAAGATGGTCAATTAAAATTATTATCTTATTATAGTAATTGAGTTAATGTTTGATGTCATGAATCATATTTTGAGAATTGAAATTTGGAAAGTATAATTTGTTATGATAATTGAATTTTTTCTTGAGAGTCGAAAATATTTTACGAAAATGGGCAATTGGAAGATAATACTTTATTCAAAGATTGAATTATAGAATGATGTAGTTATCATTATTATGAGAACTGACAATTACAATTTAAACATTGTTATAATAATTGAAATATAACATGAGAAATTGAATTGTATTATGAAAATGGACAGTTACAAGAAAAATGATTTGTTGATAATGATTTTAATATAATTTGAGAATTTGTTTCATATTATGAAAATTGACAACTTAAGTTCGAAGCTGATTCTGAATGAAATATTATAGAATACGACGAAATTTGAGAAGTAATTAAAAGTGAATAATATTTTTTATTAAAAAACTCTCTATAAAGGAGAGTTTCTATTTAAGTTAAATATTATTTCTTACTCTTTTTTTCAGCTTTTTCTTCTTTTTTAGCTTCTTTCTTTTCAGTTTTAGTGGCTTTCTTTTCTTCTTTTTTATCAGTTGGATTAAAGTATTCATAAATTCTTCTTTCTACTCCAAAGTTTTGAGCTCAATTTTCTCGGTCTAAGTCAATTCCTAATAATTCAGCTACTTTATTTAGGATGAAGAATTTCTCTAAACTTTCAGCTGAAGCTTTTTGGATAGATTCAACGAAATCTTTGGCTTGTTCTTCAGTCATAGATTTCATGTATTCCTGAACTTTTTCTTTTGAACCGAAACGGTGTTCTAATGAATGAACTCTTGATTTGAATTCTTCGTCAATCATAGTTTTTGGGATGATAACTGACATGAATTTCTCTCTGATTTTGCTTACATACTCCTCTACTCCTTTGATAAGTTCGTTTTGTTCTTTTTGAACTGCTAATTGATCTTTAATATATTCTTTTAATTGTTTCTCATCTTTTACTTCGCTTTGTTTTCAGAATAATTTTTCAATAGTTTCTGGAGTAAATTCTGGAAGAACTTGTTTTTTCACATCTGAAATTGTAACTTTAAGAGTTTCAGGTTTATTTTCTTTATCTTTTACCTGTAATACGATAGGCAATTTCTTTTCATCATATTTTATGTCGATTACTTCTCCTTTTTTCTTTCCAACGAAAGTTTTTTCCCAGAAAGGATCTTCATTAAATTCTGGTTCTCCGATATAGCTTGTTCATTTTTCCAAAGTTTCACCTTTTTTATCTATGAAATTTAATGCGATTTTTGAAACTGTATCTTTTTCTAATTTATCAGTATCTTGATAGTCAGCATAATTTTTCTTTAAATTATGAAGAGCTTCCTCTATTTCTTTTTCTTCTACTTTTGTAGAAATAGGTTTGATTGATTCTTTTTTCCAATCATCTTTTTTAATTTCAACTTCTGGATAAACATCCAAGAAAATTGTTACAGTAGTTTCGTCATCTTTTTTATTCTGATTGTATCCATAAGGTTCTCCTATGAATTTAATGTCTGAATTTTCTGCCAAAATGTGCTGTAAAGCATGATTGATAATATGCTCAGTTACAGCCATTTCAAAATATTGAGGATCTACATTCTTTTCAACTATATCTAGAGGCACATGTCCTTTTCTGTATCCAGGTTTTTCCATATCTTTTTGGAAAGTAAGAAGAACATGCTGTTTTTCTTTTGATTGATCTTCTGGAGTAAAGATAATCTCTACTTCATAATTAGAAGCTTTTCATTTTTTTAAAGTGTGTTTCATTAATTAATTTACTGAAAAATAAAATACTTAAATCATTAATTTATGATAGGTAATCCATTGAAAAATTCAAGTTGTATTTGTTTGATTTGATATTTTTTTAATTTGCAATTAAGTATGAATGTTATAATATATTACATATTTATTTATTAGTAATTATTTAATGACCAAGATAGAAATAAAAAATTGAAAATGTAGAGAGTATAATGATTCATGACATCTTATTTATGAGTGATCATTTGAAAATGGTAAATATAATTGATTCTGAAAAAAGTATAGTAACTACTCTTTACAATATGAATGAAGTTTTGTAAATTGAATACCTAAGTGATATTGAAAAATTTATAATAATTGATCTGTCTTTTATATAGGTGAAATAGATAAACTTCCAAATTGAAAATGAACAATTTTTTATGATAATTGAGTAAGAACAGAATGAATATTTGAGAATTGAAAAATCATAGATGCTAAAACTTATGACTTTGATTGAACGTTTTTATATGATTGAAGATATAATGGAGAATATCGCTGAGATTTTGATTATTGATGGATTTGAAATGGAGGAATTTTTTAATCTTCCAAGTTCCTTATAAAATCGGGTATATATCTAGAATTCCCGACTTGTGTTCAGTCTTTATATGTTATTATCTCTTCGAGTTTTCAATTTTCATCATAAAACTTTCGTTCTCAATCTTCTTTTCCTTTTTTTAAATTTCACTCTTCTTTAAGCTTTCAAGCTTCACTGTATTCAACCCATTTTCATTCAAACTCTCAGTTTAGAAAATTATATTCCTTTTTAATGGTTCAATTTTCATAGTATGTGATTCATTTTCATTCTTTTTTTCATGCAACATAATTAATTTTTGTATGTATTTGTCCGTTTTCATAATATTCGATTTCTTCTCAATCCTGTTCTCAATTTTTTCTGTTCCATTCTTTTGAAATATTTCAATTCTCATAATATGTAATTTGTTTTCACTCTAATATTCAATTTGCTGAATTATATTCAGCTTTTATTTTTCAATTCATATAATATTCAAATCGTTTTCACTCTCTTCATCAATTAACGTGTATTCATTTCGCTTCTATTTCTCAATTTTCATAGTAGGTGATTCGTTCTCATTCTAGTTTTCAATTTTTATAATTATCTTCACTCATTTTCTTTCAATTTGGGTAATAACTAATCCATTTTCATTCCATTGCTCATTTTTTATAATTTCATTCTTCATAAACTTCTCAATTGTCATAATAGTTTATTAATTTTCATTCTAGCTTTCAATCTTTATAGTTCTCAACTCTTTTAATTTTTCAATTCAAATAATATGTAATCCATTTTCATTCTCTTTCTCAATTATCGTTATAGCAATTAGTATCATCTCATTTTTCATTATAGCAATTATATTTTGGTGTATTACAGTTTCAGCATCAGTATAAAGAAAAAATAGAAAATCAAACAATTAGGAGTATCCATGATTTTTTCATTGCTTTAAATTAATAGATAAACTTTTACTACTTTTTAAAAATTCAAAAAACTATTCAGCTTTCTTTTCTTCAGGTTTTTCTACTACATCTTGTAATTCATAGAATTCAAGGATATCGTGTTCTTGTATTTTCTTTCCTGTCTTAACTTTCATTCCACAGTCTTCTCATTCAATAACTTCTTTTACCTGGTCTTTATTTCTCTGGAGTGACAAGATTTCTCAGTTACAAATGATATCTTCTCATCTGTGAACACGGAATCTAAGTTTATTCTTCACTCTTCATTCAATAACCATTCAACCGATAGTCATTTCTTTGCTCTGAGTAAAGAATATTCCAAGCACATCAAGTTTTCCAACTGTAACTTCCTGTTTCTCCACTTCAACCATTCATTGAAGTAGGTTTA
>JAEEGF012520867.1_pt1 | contig 28631 bp, 31 predicted proteins | sample 9134171 | NCBI WGS metagenome assembly JAEEGF01 (sample SAMN16246542, study PRJNA631951) | gut metagenome | biome: gut microbiome; feature: rumen; material: AP-attached | host: Bos | place: Iran: Karaj | collected 2018-10 | reverse complement strand
TACACTGATAATGTAGAGGTCCGCGGTTCAACTCCGCGCGGTCCTACCACTGGGGGACTAGCTCAGTTGGCTAGAGCACCTGCTTTGCAAGCAGGGGGTCAAGGGTTCGACTCCCTTGTTCTCCACACGAAGCCCAAGCAAAAATGCTTGGGCTTTTTTTGTGTGGAGAACAAGGGAGTCGTGCGGCCCTGACGGGCCTTTCGACCCTTATTTCTACCTTCCCCCCTTTAATCCCCCCTTCCGTAGGACGGGGGGAATTGAGTGTCAAAAGGGGTGATGGTTGCCGGGGATATTGTGCTTTTTAGCTGCGCGTCAGCGTCTGAGCTCCGGTTAGGGGCGGATGCGCAGCAGACGTCACTAATTGAGATTGTCGACGACGTTACGGGTGCCTTAAGGCATCCGTAAAAGGAGAAGTCAATCGAAAAGGAGTGAAGAAGCGGTTAAACGCGCAGCGTTAAGAAAAGCACCTTCCCCGGCAGCCATCACCCCTTCAAAACACCACCGTAGCCTAGCGACCGCCGCAAAGCAAACGGGAGTCAGCGTCGGCCGGCTCCCGTCTGTGAGAATTATTGTGATGCTATGTCTATTTTGCAGGAAGTATAAAGGCTAGAATTTCGTCTTTCTTCACATTCTCGCCCTGCTTGGGATAAACGGCCACATACTTGCCGGTTGCCGGCGCCTTGATTTCTTCAAGACCGTAGTAAGCCTGAACGCGGCAAATCACATCGCCCTCCTTCACCTTCTCGCCAACCTTGGGAGCGGTGGACTCATCCACAACATCGTACTGCCAAACAACCTGGCCGGTTGTGGGCGCCTGGATAGCGACAGCCTCGGGATAAACCTCGGTAACCTTGCTGATATCAATCTTGGGAACCTCAACCACTGCCCTCTTGACAATGATGGGAGCGCCTGCCTTTGCACGTGCGGCTTCGAGATCCTTCTCGAAACGCTGCTTGGCAACGCCGCTCTTATAATCGAGATACTGACGCTCGTGCATAGCCAGCTCGAAGAGCTCCTCATCGTCCTGGCCAAAGTCCCAACCCTTCTCTTTCATCATTGCACGGTAGTGGTCCAGCTGATCGGGATATGCGTCCTGAGGCTCGCCGTCGTAGAACTCGTAACCTTTCTCCTTGGCCAGAGCGATAATCTCCGGAGCCAGAGGGCCGGGCAGCTTGCCGGCCTTGCCCAGAATCATATTCCAGGTGTCGGGGTCGATATTCTTCCAGCGGGGCTCGCCCTTGATAATGCTCATAAGGTTGAGCAGCGCGGTGTTCTTGGTATACTGGCTGAACGGGGTTACCAATGGCGGATAACCGAGCTTGGGCCATACATATTCAACCTCCTGGAACAGTTTCACTGCCAGTTCGTCAAGGCTGAGCTCTTTCTGGCCCTGCTTCTTGAGGGACATATTGATGGCGCCCTGGAAGCCCTTGAGGTCGGCCATCATAGAACCCATCATACCGCCGGGAAGGCCGCAGCCCACCAGCAGGGAGGTCATCTTGGAGTTGGTCGGCTCAATGAAATAGCCCAGGAAATCATCCATAAAGCTCTGGGTCAGGCGGCGAACCTCCATATAAGCATCCATATTCAGATCCTTAACCAGGAAGCCGTCGGCCTTCATCATCTCGCGGATGGTGATCACATCGGGATGAACCTTACCCCAGGATAGCGGCTCAACTGCCACGTCCAGATAGTCGGCGCCGGCGCGGGCAACCTCCAGCATACTTGCGGGAGAGAAACCGGGACCCGTGTGGCCGTGATACTGAACCTTGATGTGGGGATATTTCTTCTTGATGCTGGCAACCAGCTGACCCAGCGCTGTGGGACGGCCGATACCTGCCATATCCTTGAGAGCAATCTCGTCGCAACCGTACTCTACCACCTTGTCCACAACACCCATATAGTATTCAACTGTGTGGATGGGAGAATGGGTGATACTGAGAGCCACCTGGCTGATCATACCCGCCTTCTTTGCATACTCTACAGAGAGGCGAAGGTTGCGGTGGTCGTTCAAACCGCAGAAAGAACGTGAAATGTTGGTGCCCTGTTTGCATTTAACCTTGTACATCAGCTCGCGGACATCCTTGGGAACCGGATTCATACGAAGGGCGTTCAAACCGCGCTCCAACATATGGGTCTGGATACCGACCTTATTGAAGGGTGCGGTCCACTTGCGAACTGCCACATTGGGGTTCTCGCCAAAGAGGAGGTTCACCTGCTCGAAAGCGCCGCCGTTGGTCTCGACGCGGTCGAAGCAACCCATATCGATAATGGGCTGAGCCACCTGAAGCAACTGGTCAACTCTGGGGACATATTTGCCCGAAGACTGCCACATATCCCTGTAAACGAGGGAGAATTTGATTTCACGTGCCATTTAAAAATATTATTTCATTGGTTGAATGGACCGCAAATTTAGTCAAAAAATGTTGGATTTTGAAAAATTTGTTTACCTTTGCGGTCCACATAACACGGTGCCTGTAGTTCAGTTGGTTAGAGCGTCAGATTGTGGTTCTGAATGTCGTGGGTTCGAGTCCCACCAGGCACCCCTGCTGCAGCTCTCGGATGGTTCCGGGAGCTGTTCTTTTTTTCGGGGGTTCCAATCTATTGGATTTCCGGTGATTAGCGAAACGAGAGGCGATAGTGTCGCGGTTCGAGGTTCATTATTTTCAAAAATGATTTTCCCGGAAAAAATCGAACCGAGGATGTCCAGCTTAAGGTCAATCGGGGCTGTAGCCATACAGGAGCCCATATTCTCGATGAAACCCAGCGAGAATGCCACCTTCTCCTGAATTTCCTTATCCGTTGGCTGTTCCTTGCTTTCTTCCAGTTTCATCTCGAGGTCTCTCTTTTCTTTCGTGAGCCTGTCATTCATCGCCTTGAACGAATCATCGTCCAGTACGCCGTCAAACCATTTGTCCTGTATCTTTTTGAACTTCTCGTCCATCGAGGCGAGTTGAGCCTTCATTTTCTTCTGCTCGTCTTTGCCTTGACGAGCTTGTTCTTCCGTCATATCTTGGAGGACACCTTGATATAGTGCAGATACCGCTTTATTCGGTCTCAACGACTGGAGGTAAGTACACATTCCTTCGTTGGCTTCATCCGCTGAAATCCGGTATTTTCCGCAGTAGTTGCAATGGTAGTAGGCGTATCGCTTGCTCCTCCCCTTGCTGAAAGACCCATAAACAGTACTGCCACAATGCGGACAACGCAGGAAAGACCGCATATAGAAAGTGTCTTCCGGTATCTTTTTGACTTCGGGGGCTGACTTGTCCCTTTTGCCGTCCAGACGGTCCTGGACAAGCAAAAAGGTTCTTGTATCGGTCAGCGGGTCGTGGATGCCTTTAACATATCGTGCCGGGGTATCTTCGTACTCTGGGACATATACATCGCCCATATAGAATCGCTTGCGAAGGAGGCGGAAAAAAGTGGATTCGCTCACCTTCATTCCCCTATCTTTCAAGGTTCGCCATACGAGCGTCGGGGCTTCCGCGCCATAAGCAACCCGCTGGAACGCTTCCCTTACAAACTGGGCGTGGACCGGGTCCGGTTCAATCCAGCATTCGTGCTTGCCAGTTCTTTTATTCACATAGCCGTAAGGGGCTCTACCAACGCACTTTCCTTCCGTCAGTGCCTGATGCATACCATCCTTCGTCGCCTTGGAACGCTTGTCGTTGTCCACTTCAGCCATAGTCAAAAAGACAGATAGCATTATCTTGGATTCAGCGACCTTGAAATCGATATGTTCCTCTATGGCATTGACTTCAATGCCGTAGTCCCTAAACTTGGAGATGTACTCCCACCCATCGGAGGCATCCCTGGTAAAACGGTTCCAACGCAGGACCAATAGTGTATCGGCGTCGACCTCTTTCCGCTTCCGGAGGTACTTTTTGCAAATCTTCTTCATTTCCGGCCGCTCGAATGTCTTGGCTGAATAGTCTTCCCGATAGACCTCAACGACCTCGATTCCATTACTATTGCAGTACCGGGTCAATGCATCTGCTTGGTATTTCAATGAGCCACCTTTGGCTTGTTCATCACTGCTCACACGGCAGTATAGTATTGCTTTTTTCATATTCGTGTTCTTTTTCTTGATTATTTAACTGGGCTATTGCCAGTCGCGTTAAAAAATCCCGTAACTGGATTATTTCGTCATCTTGCAAATGATACTCGTTTCCTTCTAATATCTTCTTGCACTGTATCAGTGATAGCATCTAACTTCACTTTTCTCTTTATTAGCTTTCGGCTCTCCTCATCACACTGATGCAGGAGTCCTTTGTACGCCAAGGGACAGCAAGCCCTTTCCCGATGATTTCGGGTAGTATCCATTTCTACATTGTTTCTAAAAGATTGAGTCCGGGACTTCTCGAATTTCCGCCGCCGGTTATTGCCTTTTACGACCCCGTTACCAGATACGAATGGTGCGGGTTGAATGCCGATGGGAGGGGCTGAACCGTTTCTATGCAAATATACAAAAAAGATTTGGACTTTTGAAGGAGGCGTTATAGGTACTTCTTGAGCCGCTGAAGCGTCCCGATGCTGGTCCCGGTTATCGCTTTGATATTACGGAGCGAGATGCCTTTCCGGAGCAGACAGATTTCCTTCTGGTACTGCTCCCTGTAGCTTTCGTCGCTCTTGCGATAAGCCGCTGGTCGTCCCATCTTAACCCCATCCCGGCGGCATCTGGCGATATATTGATTGCGGCCAGACTCCATCCGTTCCTTGATGGTCAGTCGCTCCATCGACGCTATCTCCAGCAGGATGGTGCAGATAAGAGATGCGACCGGATTGACCTTGCCGTCCTCATTGAGGGTGGAGAGGTTATAATTTTTGATATGGAGGTTCACGGAGTTCTCGTTGAGGTAGTTGATGACCTTCAGTGCCTCGAGGGTATTACGCCCAAGACGGTCGATAGAAAGGCATACGACGCGGTTCAGACGGTGCTCCTTGACATACTCCACCAGTGCCGTGATGTCCTCTCTATCGGCGTTTTTTGTGGCTCCACTGACCTTTGATGCGAAGACCTTTGCGACCGCCCAGTTCATCTTCTGGCAGTAGTCCGTAAGTTCATTTACCTGACGCTCGTAGTCCTGCCGTTGGGTTGATACTCGAGCCAAGATTGCGACCTGTTCCATAACTAACATTTTTCTATGACCCCTGCTTACATTATTTTAGGACCGCTACGATGTTCTCCCATCTAAACGACCTCCACGCGCCCTTTTCCACATCGAAATAGGCGGTTGTAGCGTAGTATTCGCGACTGACACCGTTACCGTTGATGTAGCGTTCCGCCAGTGCCTTTGATGTTGTTCCAAATGCCTCCCGGAGTTCCCCGGATTTCTTCATATAAACGAAATGGGCTATGCCGGTTCGCATCTGGTGCTTAAGGTTCTCTACCATCATCGCCTTTGCACCAGCCATCAGTGCCGAGTTGGTTCTGTTGCCGATGACCGCCATCCGGGTCAGGGTCATTGTGTCTGTTGTTGCAAGCATCGTGTTCATATCTTTTTCCTTTATCTACAGCTAATGTACGGATTTTATTTAATATATGCAAGCTTCGGCGATTATTTTAAACACTTGCAGACGTCCGCCATAATCCGTACCTTTGTTTCAACTACAAAATAGCGGAATGATGGCAAATGTCAATGGAAAGCAGGAGCGGATGGTCGTACATCTCGAGATAGACGGTCAGCACCACTACTATGGGAACCTGAAAGCCCTATGTGACCACTGGGACAAGGATGCTCTGGGGGTTGGGTATGCCTATCTCCGGAACTACGGAATCAGCGAATATAAGCCCTTCCGGAACCAAAAGTGTGTAATTCGCAGAGGAATCCTTGTAACGTCATCGAGAAAATAGTATATTTACCGCTGGTAAATCGGGTTTTTAAATGAGAAAAATCTTTTATATAGTATTAACTCTGTGCTTGGCGACATCTTGTTTCCCTACTGAATGGTTTGAGCCTAAGTTTGAAGAAAATGACGAGTATCATAATCTGAAGATTGCGGCAGAAGGTGATAGGTATAAAGTGCCATTCGAGTTTATGTACTATAGGACAAAAACCAGTTGGCCAAAGAGAACCTACCCAATCAGATGCCGTTTAATCATAGATGATATTCCAGGTGAGATATACGATGCCGCTTCAAAAAATAAAAGTCCTATTAAATGGTATCGTGATGATACGTCTGAAAGAACTCCTGGTATCGTGAAAGCATTTTTCGACGTTATTATTCCAGCAAATGAATCCTCACTGGATAGAACCATTGCTGCTCAAATCAGTATTGATAACATAGCTCATAGCACCTATGAAATATATGCGGATGATGAACACGATTGGGGTGAATGGAAGACAGTCCTTGATGGAATTCAGGCAGGGCGATAGCAATACTGCGACATATTCCAGTTTGTCTATTAGTTTAACACAAAGTGATAAGGTGGTACATAAATCAGTTGTGTGCCACCTATTTTTTAACCTTAAAATAGCACAGGAGGGGATTTGATACATTTCTCATTTGCAGTGGGAGGGTATGTTGTTATATTACCTGACACTGCACTTAAGGAGGTCCTCCCACGGAAGAATCTTGCGACCGTAGCGGAACCTCAACACCGACTGGAGTGCAAAGATGAAGATTGCATCAAGTGACTCCCGGGTCTCGATGATGTTGAGGTCGTAGGATACCCCCGATTTGGAACAGGCCCGTTTTATCTGTTCGCAGTTCAGCCGCATCTCGAGTCGGTAAAGCCGTTTCCGTTTCCCATAAAAATCGCTGATATATCGTTTCCCGGACGCATTTTCTATCTCCGCTATCTTATCGTAGCAGTCCAGCGTGATTCCGTGATGTTTGTTTCTGGCTGCCCTTGCCTGTTTGATGGTAAGCCCTTTCGTGCCGTCTCTCGCCAACGATATTCCGCAGGTCCTTGACACCCCTTTCAGCGTCGCATTTCTGTCTTTTACCTCTTTCCCGTTGATGATTACCGCCAGGTCTTCCCTTCGCATCATTTTACGGATTCGGGCGGTGATATTATAACCGAAGTCCCGAGCCAAATCCAGCGATGAAATGCCATAGAACTGGAGTTTGAGCCGGTCTTGAATCAGTTTTATACTATCGAGGGGATTGTGGTCGTATAGGGCGGCATTATCCACTTTTAGCCATAGATACGGTTCGTTCCCATCGCTGGCAAAGCGGTCGAAATATAGGTTACCAATTTTCTGGGCGCTATTCGAAAATATGTTGAAGTAATGCCGATGAAAGCGCCCTTCGGTGCGTACAAGGCGAAAGTCACCGTAGTTGATACCCGATATCTCCCGGAGCGATGCCAGAAGCACTGGTGCCGCGACGAAGCAAATGACAAGGTTGTCAATGACAGTTGTCCCGAGATTACATACCGCCATCCGTATTTATAGGTTCGACATCGTTATTTCCTTGGCTCCGGTCTCTGTTGGGAACGCTGGACCAGTATTTTAACATCCCTTGGCGGATGTGCTGCTTATGGTCATAGGATTTCGGCTTGCCTTTCGTGGAGTCGCTGATTTTCTGTTTTACCTCATCTGGGAGGTCTCGATAATGTCTCTTATATTCCATTGTGATTGTGTTTTCTTAATAAATAGTAGGTTAAGAAGGAAAAGTAAAGGGATACGCCAGATTTTTCGCAAAATGATATTCCATCATTCGCGTCTAACAGTTGTATAGCCCTCTACGCTTACTATGGGGAGGGGTTAGTATAATGAGGGAAGATACTATCTTGATGATGAGAGAGGGGGGCTATAGCCCGGGGAAAAGAAGCATCGACCTCAACCCATATTCACTTCGTTTTCTGGCTATTATCCCGGATATATTCGAGCGATTTCTTTCCGTTACTGATGCCGATATACTGCACATCTCTCGAGATAATCTTGCTTCGTCTTGTACATACCGAGTTTAGGGGGCATCATTCATCATTGGACGCCGAAATCAGCACCGGATTTGAGGGGTCTGGAAAGTATTTTCGCAGAGCCCATATCTTGTCTATCCACGGCATCAAGTGGTTTAAGTCCACCTTGCACCAGGCACCCGACAAAAAGCCAGTCGCAGGACTGGCTTTTTTTGTCGGGTGCCCTGCACCCTATTTTTACAGGGGGCTCTGCCCCCTAACACCCCCGCGGCGCAAGGCGCCGGCCGCTAACGCGGCTTTTGTCGGGTGCTAACGGCGCCTATTTTACTAGGGGGCTTCCCTACTCGCCTGCCGCGAGATACAAAAATGGCGGCGGTTTTGGTCTTCGCGGCAGCTTTTGCCGGGGAAACGAGAGTTTTCCTGCCACGAAATACAAAAACGAGCCTCTTTCTGGATTTCGCGTCATAACCAGCTCAACCCATTTCTGATTTTCCCCGCGAACCGCATAATAGGGCTCATTTTTGCAGCTCGCGTCAAGGCAGAAGGGTGAGGGCTGCAGGGGATATTGTGCTTTTTAGCTGCGCGTCAGCTTCACAAGCTCCGGTTAGGGGCGTGAGTAAGGCGCGAAATGCCTGTGGCATTTCAGCGACTTGCGAACGCCACTAATTGAGATTGTCGACGACGTTACAGGTGCCGGCCAGGCGCCTGTATAAGGAGGAGTCAAGCGAAAAGGAGCTTTGAAGCGGTTAAACGCGCAGCGTTAAGAAAAGCACCATCCCCTGCAGCCCTCAACCCTTCCAGCCAGTTGGCACTGGCACAGAGTGCCAAGCGCGGAAATTATTCAAAGTGGTTGTATATCACGGTGGGGCGCTCGCTGCGGCGGCTCATAGAGGGGAACCAGATATCGTCGGGGGTCAGGCCGCAAGAGTCGATGGCTTCCAGGGCATATTCCAGGCGGCCAAAGCGGGAGTCGACATTGTTGGTGCCGAAGGTGAATTTGATGCCGCGCGCCTTTGCCCTGCGTATAATGTCAAAACTCGGAATCCGGTAGCGGGGATTTATCTCCAGCGCTATCCCGTACTCTGAGAGCACGTCCAGAATCCGGTCCACCCGCTCCGGCGTCCACAGCGCATCGTAGTCGCCCTGCAGGGCATCCGGGATGAACGTCGGATTGGCGTAGATATCGGCCGGCTCGTTGGTGAGAATCAGCACCGTCTGTTCCACCAGATGGTCCATATAGCCCTGGGTGTCGATATCGTCGAAGAAGACCTCCTCCGGACGGTAGATGCGGCTCAGGCGGCCTTTGTGGTCCACGATGGTCATAGCATCGGTGAAAAGATACTCGAATATGCCCAGCGCCTCCTTGGAGAAGGTCTGGGTCCACTTGCGGCCTTCGCCCTGCACACCGAAAAGGAAGGGCTCGCCGGCAATCTCATCGTAATAGGCATAGACCTCGGCATCGTCTGCCAGCATCCTCCCTACCCCGCCTTCGCCCGCATTGGGCGCCACGCCGTAGTTGATGCCATAGTTCATACTCATTGCGTGCGCCATCTCTTTGGTGAGGTCGCCCTTGAGATGGACGTGATAGTCAATCACCGGGAAGTCCCTCTGTTTCAGGCGGATAATGCCATCCGAAAGTTCATCTACCGGCGGCAGCGTGTCAGCCGGGTTGCGGGCCTCGGCCGGCAATACGGCGACGGCCAGATGGCGGAAATCCACACTGCCCTCAAGGCACTTGATGCCGATCTTGCCCGGCGCTATCAACTGCCCGCTGTGGGCGGCATTGCGCCACGGCCGCTCCGGCTCGGTGTAGCAGACCACATCCACACCGCCTATGCGAATGCCGATGTTCTTGCCGCGCACCGCCACGCTGAAGTCGAACCACTCGCCGTCAGCGGCAAGCGACCGGTACAGATTGCGCACCCCGTGCAGGCTGCCTGTCTTGAGACTGCCGTCTATCGCACCGTTTCTGACTATCATCTCATAGCCGGAGGCGCTGTCGGCGCAGCAGAAACTCACCACCGCGGCGGCACCGCTTCCCGTGCGGGCCTGGCCCTTGATCTCAAAGTTTTCGTAAATATCCTGACTTGTCCACTCCTGGCCCGAAACAAGCTTGAGCCTGGACGGGATATGCGTGCAGGCCGTCAAAGCCAGCACAAATAGCAACAATACTCTTTTCATACTCACAAACTTACGAATAATAATTTGGCGTTTCAATAAAAAGGTTTACCTTTGCAGGCCTTTTCTCGTGAAGAAGAGGAAGTTAGAATTATTAACTTTTAAAACCAGTTACAATGGCTGTAAAGATTCGCCTGGCTCGCCACGGCAAAAAAGATTTCGCATTTTACCACATCGTGGTAGCTGACTCCCGCGCACCCCGTAACGGTCGTTACATTGAGCAGCTCGGTACTTACAATCCCAACACCAACCCTGCAAGCATCGTTGTAAACAGCGAGCGCGCACTCTATTGGCTTGGTGTAGGTGCACAACCCACCCCGACCACCCGTCGCATCCTCTCTTACGAAGGTATCCTTCTTAAGAAGCACCTTGCAGGCGGTGTAGCAAAGGGCGCTCTCACCGAAGAGCAGGCTGCTGCAAAATGGGACGCTTGGAAGACAGAGCGCGACGCCAAGGTTGCTGCAAAGGTTTCCAGCGTAGCTGCAGGCAAGCGTGACGCTGCCAAGGCCGCTAAAGAGGCTGAGGCTAAAGTCAACGACGCTCGCGCAGAGGCTATCGCAAAGAAGAAAGCAGAAGAGGCTGAAGCTGCCCGCAAGGCTGCAGAAGAGGCTAAGGCTGCTGCAGAAGCAGAGGCTGCCGAAGAGGCTCCCGCTGCCGAGGAAGCTCCCGCAGAGGCGTAAGTCGCAATGCGTATTCTCAAATCGTATGGCACAGAAGGCGGCGTGATTGTCAGCGCCCCCGAAGTCGACATCGAAGAGAGAGCAAACGAACCGGTGTTCATCAGTTTTGATGGACTGCCGGTTCCTTTTTTTATAGAAGAAGTATCCCCGCGCGGCGGGGCCAAATACTTTGTCAAGCTGGAGGACATCGACTCCCTGGAGGCCGCCGAGGAGCTTGTGGGCAAGGATGCGGACTTTGAAGAAGACGATGAAGATTATGCCGACGAGATAATTGGCTACACCCTCTGCAATCAGGACGGCACTCCGGTGGGCAAAATCACCGCCTACGAAGACATCCCCGGCAACCCCTGCCTTGAGATTGAGGGCGGCACACTGATTCCCTGCCCCGACGAGCTGATCGTCAAGGTGGACAACCGCAACAGAAAAATCTGGCTTGAAATAGCCGACGGCCTTCTCTAAGCCTTCTCTACCTTGGACTTATAGGCGGTCCGGGCCAATCCGCGAGAAATATTGTTCAGGCGCTTCGCAAGGATCTTGCGGCGGATGGGCGCTGCCTTGTCGGTGAAAAGCACGCCGTCCAGATGGTCCAGCTCGTGCTGGATCATACGGGAGGCAAAATCATCGAAGGTCTCTTCTTTCTCTTCTAGATTCTCGTCGTAGTAGCGCACTGTGATGACCTTGGGGCGCTTGATGTCTGCATCCACGCTGGGGATGGAGAGGCAGCCCTCGGAATACTCCGACTGCTGTTCGCTGGCAAATACCACCACGGGATTTATCATCTTGCGCACGAAGCCCTTCAGCTCGGGATAATTCTCTACCAGTTCGTTGCCGTCCACAATCAGAATCCGCTCAGAAATGCCCACCTGCGGCGCTGCCAGGCCGCAGCCGTCGGCAGTGTGCATAGTCTCGTGCATATCCTCAAAGAACTTCTGCATCTGCTCTTTGGTGACTTTTGTAAGATCGACTTCGGCAGCCTTTTCGCGCAAAACGGGCGAGCCGTAGAGATAAATGGGTAGTATCATTGCAAACTGTTTATTCTTTTACTGCGTCCGGACGGTCCAGGTAGCTCTGAAGGATAATGGCGGCGCTGATCTTGTCCACCGACGCCTTGTCGCGGCGGTCGCTCTTCTTCATACCACCGTCTATCATTGCGCGGTGCGCCAACACCGACGTGAAGCGCTCGTCTTCAAGCGAAACCGGGATATCCGGGAACTTTTTCCTGAGCAGATTCAAAAAGGCGTCGACGTCTCTGGCGGCTTCGCTGGGGGCCCCGTTAAGGTTCATAGGGTAGCCCACCACAAAGCGGATAATGGTCTCATTCTGCGCATATTTTTGAAGATAATCTATTATATTTGCAGAATGGACGGTGTCCAGAGCAGACGCAAAAACCATAGTCGGGTCGCTTGCTGCAAGCCCGGTGCGTTTACGTCCGAAATCGATACCTATGATTCTGTTCATCGGCCGCAAATTTAGTCATTATGCCAAAAAATAGAAAAACTTATATACTGATAGCGCTGGTGGCGGTGGCGACCTATCTCCTGATAGATTTCACCCCTCTGCGCCGCACAATACGCGGCTACCCCACCCGTGCCACCCGCGAAGCGGCGCTGGAAAACCGGCTCAAGATAGATTCCCTGGAGCGCCTGGTGCAGCTCTGGGCTTTCCAGGTGGGCAACATCCAGCGTGTGATGAGCGGCCGCGAGGCTATGGACCTGGACAGCATCGCCGCCCTGCAGAGCGCCACCGGCGAGACCGATATGTACGCCACAATGTATGCGAAGCAGGATTCCATCCTGCGCGGAATCGTGGAAAAGGAAACCGCGCTTGACCTGAGCCAGGCCGACTCCCACGGCACCCTGCTGGAGGGTCTGGACTTCTTTACCCCGCTCAAGGGTATGGTCACCGAGCCCTACAACCTGGCCATCAACCATCCGTACATTGACATCGCCGCAGACGAGAACGCCACGGTATACAGCATACTGGACGGCACCGTGGTGAGCGCAGGCTATAACGAAGACACCGGCTACGTGATGATAATCCAGCACGGCAACGACCTGGTGTCCATCTACAAACATAACGACCGCCTGCTGAAGCAGGCCGGAGACAAGGTCAAGACCGGCACCCCCATAGCCATTGTGGGTAACACCGGCCGCCTGGCCACCGGAGTGCAGCTCCACCTGGAGCTGTGGCACGCCGGAGAGGCCATCGACCCTGCAAAATATATCAGCTTCTGATATGCAGCAAGACGGAAAAATCCATATTGCAGTGCTTGGCTCCACCGGCAGCATAGGCTGCCAGACCCTGGACGTGGTGAGCCAGCACCCCGACCTTTTCCAGATAGAACTTCTCACGGCAAACAGCAATAGCGCCCTGCTCATTCAGCAGGCCCGGACTTTCAACCCCGGCAGCGTGGTGATTTGCAACGAGCACAAATATCAGGAGGTGTTCGACGCCCTGGACGGCGAGGACATCAAAGTCTTTGCCGGGATGGACTCGGTGTGCGACATTGTGCGTGAGAGCACCATAGACATTGTGATGGCCGCCATAGTGGGCTTTGCGGGGCTGCGCAGCGCCGTGGCCGCGATAGAGGCGGGCAAGACGGTGGCCCTGGCCAACAAAGAGACCCTGGTGGCCGCCGGTGCAATTGTTATGGACCTGGCCAAGAAACACGGCACCCGCATTGTGCCGGTGGACAGCGAACACTCCGCCATATTCCAGTGCCTGCAGGGCAGCCGCTACCGCGACGCCGAGAAGCTGCTGCTGACCTGCTCCGGAGGGCCTTTCCTGCACAAGACCAAAGAAGAAATAGCCCTGATGACCCCGCAGGAGGCGCTCAAGCACCCCCGGTGGAATATGGGCGCCAAGGTCACCATAGACTCCGCCAGCCTTATGAACAAGGGGCTGGAGATGATAGAGGCGCGGTGGCTGTTCGATATGCCGGCAGAGCGCATAGAGGTGGTGATCCACCCCGAATCGATAATCCACTCTGCAGTGCAGTACCAGGACGGCGCCGTGATTGCCCAGCTTAGCGTACCCGATATGCGCATCCCCATACAATACGCCCTCAGCTGCCCCTCCAGGCTTCAGCTGAATGCGCAGCGCATAAGTTTTGCCCAGTTGGGCAAGCTCACTTTCGAGGCGCCAGACACCGACCGGTTCCCCTGTCTGGCAATCGCCCGCAGGGCGCTGGACAAGGGAGGCAACGCCGCCTGCGCAATGAATGCCGCAAACGAGGTGGCGGTGGCCGCATTTTTGCAAGGTAAAATACCGTTTTCTGCCATTCCGGACGTCATTACTTCCACTATGTTCCGCACCCCGTTCATAGAGAAGCCCACCCTGGACGAGATATTCTCTACCCACAGTCAGGCAATGGCGCTGGCACGGGAAACAACTAACATTTAAAACATTCCAGATGGTTATTTTTGTAAAAATCATACAAGTCATATTTGCCCTTTCTGTCCTGGTGCTGATTCACGAGCTGGGCCACTACACCTTTGCCAAGCTTTTCAAGACCCGGGTAGAGCAGTTCTATATGTTCTTCAACCCCAAGTTCTCGCTGTTCCGCTGCAAGAAGTTCGGGGGCAAGCTGCACACCAAGTTCTTCGCCAAGAACGAAGAGCCGCTGCCGCCAGACTATGACCTCAGCACCCTGGCAGACGACGACTGGCGCAAATATCCCGACCAGACCGAATACGGCATCGGCTGGGTTCCCCTGGGCGGCTACTGCGCCATTGCAGGTATGATAGACGAGACCAAGGACTCCAAATCGCTGAGCAAAGAGCCCCAGCCGTGGGAGCTCCGCACCAAACCGGCCTGGCAGCGCTTTCTGATAATGTTCGGCGGCGTGCTGTTCAACTTTATCCTGGCCATAATCCTTTATGCGGCGGTGCTGCATCACTGGGGCGAGGAATACCTGCGCAACGAAGACGCCACCTGGGGCATCGCCGTAAACGACCTCTCCTATGAGATGGGTTTCCGCAACGGCGACAAGATTCTCTCTATTGACGGCCGCGAAATAGAAGACTTTTCACAGATACAGATAGAGCTGGTGCACTCCCGCGCCAGCGAGGTCAAGGTGCTGCGCGGCACCGACACCGTGAACATCAGCATAGACGACAGCTACATCTCCCGGATGCTCAATTCGCCCGGAATGTTTGGCCTGGCCTATCCTTTTGTGGTGCAGGGCTTTATGGAAGGCTCCATAAACCAGGGCGCCGATTTGCAGCCGGGCGACAAGGTGGTGGCCGTGGACGGCGAAGAGATGTTCCTGGTACAGGACATCCAGGCCGCCCTGCTGCAGCACCGCGGCGACTCTGTGCTGCTGGATCTGGACCGCGCGGGCAGCCGTGCCCAGGCGGCGCTGCAGGTGGACACCGCCGGCAAAATCCAGGTGATGCTGGACGGCGACCTGACCCACTTCTTCAACATCACCCGCAACAAATACAAATTCTTCCCCGCCATCCCCGCCGGCATCCGCAAGGCCTGCAACTATATCGGCAGCTACGTCAAGGACCTGGGGCTGATATTCTCGCCCAAGACCAAAGCCTACAAGTCGGTGGGCAGCTTTATCACCATAGGCCGCATATTCCCCGGCACCTGGGACTGGCAGCGCGTCTGGTCGCTGACGGCAATGCTCTCCATTATGCTGGCCGTGCTAAACATCATCCCCATCCCGGGACTGGACGGCGGCCACATACTCTTTATCCTGGTAGAAATACTCACCGGCCGCAAGCCCAGCGACAAGTTCCTGGAGGTGGCGCAGACCATAGGTATGATACTGCTGCTGGCACTTATGGTGCTGGCCTTTGGCAACGACATAAGAAGCTTATTCAAATAACGATATATGAAAAACACATCCATAACACTGGCGCTCAGCCTTGCTCTGGCATTGTTTGCCGGCTGCAAAAACAGCAGCGAACAGATACTCCCCACCATAAGCGGCAAGGCCGGCGAGGTGGCGGTGGTATGCTCTAAGGTCGAATGGGAAAGCGAGCCGGGCAGCACCCTGCGCACCCTGCTCAGCGACGAGGTCCCCTACCTGCCGCAGGTAGAGCCTATGTACGACCTGTTCAACGTGCCCCAGCAGGCATTCAACAAGGTCTTCAAGGTGCACCGCAACATAATTGTGATAGACACCGACAAGAAATACGAAAAGGGCTCTTTCACCACTTTCAGCGACGTGTGGGCCACTCCGCAGATTGTCATCGGCATCCAGGCGCCCGACGCTGCCGCTGCCGCAAAAATCATTGCTGACAAGGGCGAGAAGATATTGTCTTTGCTTGAAAACAAAGAGCGCAGCCGCATAATAAGCAACATCACCTCCTTTGAAAACCCCGAAATCGGTCAGCAGGTGAAATCGATTATCGGCGGCAGCCCCATCTTCCCCAAGGGCTATACGATTAAAAAGGCCACCGGCAATTTTGTGTGGGTATCCTACGAGACCACCTACACCAACCAGAGCGTGCTGCTTTGGAAATATCCCTACACCGGAGAGGCCGACCTCACTCCCGAGGCTCTTGCGGCCAAACGCAACGAGATCACCAAAGAGAACATCCCCTGCACAATGGAGAACAGTTATATGATTCTCAATCCCGACATCTTCCCCGGAAGCAGGAGTTTTAACTTCAACAACCGCAACATTGTGGAGCTCCGCGGCCTGTGGGAGGCATACAACGACTTTATGGGCGGGCCTTTCCTCTCCCACTCTTTCTTGAGCGAAGACGGCAGCGAAATCATCACTATGGATGCTTTTGTATATGCTCCAAAATACGACAAACGCAATTATTTGAGACAAGTAGAGGCTATTCTCTACAGTTTTAAGTAAATTAAATTTGGTTATATCCAATTTTTACATACCTTTGCACTCCCAATTTTGGGAGACTCTCGGTGGGTTCGTCTATCGGTAGGACACAAGATTTTCATTCTTGGAAGAGGAGTTCGATTCTCCTACCCACTACCAAATAATAAAATATTAAAGTAATGGCAAATCACGCATCAGCAGACAAGCGTTTCCGTCAGAGTGAGAAACGCAGATTGCATAACAAGTATTATGCACGCACCACAAGGAATGCCATCAAGGCAATCCGCAACACCACAGACAAGGCAGCCGCAGAGCAGATGGCTCCCAAGGTATTCGCTATGATTGACAAACTTGCAAAAACCAACGTCATTCATAAAAACAAAGCAGCGAATTTGAAAAGCGGTATAGCTCTTCACATCAACAAAATGGCATAAATTGAGATTTTTGTCTCCACCTTATAAAACAAACTCCTCAAATTTGGGGAGTTTGTTTTTTTATATGCATTATGAAAGGGAATAGCATCAAAGATTGGAGACAAGAAGAGAGGCCGCGAGAGAAGATGCTCGAGCGTGGAGCCTCTGCGATGACAAACGCCGAACTGCTGGCAATACTGCTTCGCACCGGCACGGACGACAAAAGTGCCCTGGACCTGGCCAGGGAATTGCTTCAAGGTGCGGGGGACTCCCTGCACGAACTGTCAACCCGCTCTCTGGACAGTCTGATGGCGGTCCGGGGAATCGGCAGCGCCAAGGCCGTAACACTTATGGCGGCATTTGAGGCGGGGCGGCGGAGCCTGATTGCCGGCAAGGACACCGACAGGATAATCTACGACGCCCACAGCGCGCTGGAGGTCATCACCCCGCTGGTCGGCCACCTGGACCACGAAGAGTGCTGGGTACTTTTCCTGAACCAGGCCAACCGCCTTATAGCCAAGGAGCGCCTGAGCACCGGCGGCGTCACATCCACCGCTTTTGACGTGAAAATGGTGGTGAAGCGGGCCGTGGAAAAGCTGGCCAGCGGCATCATCCTGATTCACAACCACCCGGGCGGCAATCCTGCCCCCAGCCGGTCTGACAAGCGCCGCACGGCAGAGCTGCGCAGGGCGGCGGAAGTGCTGGACATAGCACTCCTGGACCACATAATTGTGGGCGGCGACAAATTCTACAGTTTTAAATCTGCTTGCGCAGACGTGCGATAGGGATTTTGAGCTGCTCGCGGTACTTGGCCACGGTGCGGCGGGCCACATTATAGCCCTTGGCAGACAGCAGATCCACCAGCTGCTCGTCTGTCATAGGCTTGTGCTTGTCCTCTGAATCTATGCTTTCTGTGAGGATGGCCTTGATTTCGCGGGTGGAGGCCTCCTCTCCCGACTTGGTCACAAGGCCTTCTGAGAAGAAGTACTTCAGAGGATAGATGCCGAAGTGTGTCTGGACGTACTTGCAGTTCACCACCCTGGAGATTGTGGAAATGTCCAGGCCGGTGCTGTCGGCAATGTTCTTGAGCACCATCGGCTTCAGCTTGGTCTCGTCGCCGTCTATGAAATAGTCGTATTGGAAGGCCACAATGGCATTCATAGTGTTCTGGAGGGTCTTCTGGCGCTGCTTGATGGCCTCTACAAACCATTTTGCAGAATTGAGCTTGGACTTGACAAACGATATGGCCTCCTTTTCCTGACGGGAGCTCTGGCTTGCGGCCTGCATCAGCAGCTCCGCATAGTTCTTGTTGACCCTGAGCTCGGGGATGTTGAAGCGGGGCATCGTGATCACCGGCACGCCGTCTTTGAGCTCCAGTATGAAGTCGGGGACAATCTGCTGTGCCTGATCGGAATAGGTGTCGTCTATCTGGCCGCCCGGCTTTGGATTCAAGCGGACTATCTCGTCTATTGCGCTCTTTAGCTGCTCTTCTGTGATGTTCAGCTTCTGGGATATCTTGCTGTAGTGCTTCTTGGCCAGGGCGTCAAAGCACTCCTCCACTATACGGCGGGCGTTTGCCTGGCTCTCTGTGGGGTTGTCCACATCCAGCTGGAGCAGCAGGCATTCCTGCAGGTCCCTGGCGGCGATACCCACCGGCTCGAAGCCCTGTATCACCTTCAGGATTCCTTCCAGCTCCTCTTCGTTGGTCTCTATTCCAAGTTTGAAAAGGATGTCGTCGCTTAGGCTCTCAAGGTCGCGGCGCAGGTAGCCGTCCTCTTCAAGCATACCTATCATAAAGCGGGCGATCTGCATACTGCGCTCGTCCAGCTGGCAGTAGCCCAACTGGTTTTCCAGGCTCTGCTGCAGGCTTTCTTTCACCGAGAAGGTATTGTACTGGGGCTTCTCGTCCTTGCCCTGGTTGTTTACATAGAGCTTGTACGAGGGGGTCGGGTCGCTGTTGCCGTATTCAGAAAGGGAGACGTTCTTGGGGGAGTCATCTTCGGGATCCTTCTCTTCGTCCACAGCCTCGTCCAGCACAGGATTCTCTTCCAGTTCCTGCTGCACGCGGCGCTCCAGCTCCAGTGTCGGCAGCTCCAGAAGCTTGATGGTCTGAATCTGGAGCGGCGACAGACGCTGGGTCTGCCTCAATTCCTGTGAAAGTCCCTGCTTGGCCATAGCTACATTGTGGTAGGATAGTTAATCCGCTCCCTTACAATAAAACCGGAGGGATAAGAGCCTTTTATGGAATTCAAGAACTTGCGGGCGTCCTCTTTGGTGCGGAAATCACCCACGGTGACTTTGAAATAAGGATTCTCGTAGTCGCGGTATACGCTCACGCCGGGGTGCTGCGCCTTGAAACCGGCGGCAACCTTTTCTGACATCACACGCGCATTCTGCTTGTTGTCAAAGAAGATGCGGATGCGATAGCCGCTCTGGCGGCGGCTGGCGTTGCGGGAAATATGCGTGGACATAGCCTTCTGCACCGCCTGCGTCTGGTCTATCACCAGCTTGCCGGGGCGGACAGCCGTAGTGTCCTGCGCGTTGGACGCGAAGGAGAACACCACGAGCGCCAGTATCACTATTATTGCCTTTTTCATTTTTCAAACATTTTTACAAGAGTGGCTACCGGCACGTTCGCGTCCCGGAAACGCTTGGAAAAGATACCCGCCTTTAGGGTGCAGTCGTAGGTCACGGTGTAGCCCTTTTCGGCATATTCCTCTATGGACATAGAGGCCAGGGTGATGGCCGACAGCGGGTTGTCAAAGCCCACCAGCAGCGGCACTGTGACCTTCTCGCTGGTGCGGCGGTGAAGCGTGGGATTGGGGTCGCCCTTCTCGCCGCCAAGCTCTATCGTGGCCACCCTCTTTCCGTTTTTATTGAAGACCTCTGCAAACAGCTTTGAGATGGAGATATCCTGGCAGGAAGCGTTGTCGGCATCCAGCGTGAGGCTGGTGCCCAGCTTCAGCTGTTTCTGGGCAAGCGACAGGCCGTCTAGGCTCTCTATGGACCAGTCGTTGACATTTATCTGCTCCTGTATGGGTTTGCAGGAAGCCAGCGCCATTGCCACCAGTATAATTGCTAAAAATCTCTTCATCTCAAGGCAAAGATAATAAATAAAACTAACTTAGCGGTGTAATTTTTGAGAGCAGATGAACAATAACTATACCATTGCGCCCAGAGTACTGATAGAGACCTACGGCTGCCAGATGAACGTCAATGACAGCGAGGTTGTGCTGGCGATTCTTTCAAAAAGCGGATATGTACTTTGCAAGGAAGTTTCCCTTGCCGATCTGGTGCTGATAAACACCTGTGCCATACGCGACAATGCAGAGCAGCGCATCCTGGGCCGGCTGGACTTTTTCCGTCTGGAAAAGAAGAAACATCCCAGCCTGGTGGTGGGAGTTATCGGCTGTATGGCAGAACGGCTCAAAGAGAAGCTGCTGGAGCATCCGGCGGTGGATCTGGTGGCCGGCCCCGACGCCTACCGCGACCTGCCGCGCCTGCTGGAGAGCATCCGCGCCACCGGCAGCAAGCAAATCAACACCCTGCTCAGCCACGAAGAGACCTACGGCGATATTTCGCCGGTGCGTATGGATGCAGGCGGCGTGAGCGCCTACATCTCCATAATGCGCGGCTGCAACAACGTCTGCTCTTACTGCGTGGTGCCCTACACCCGCGGCGCCGAACGCAGCCGGGACTGCGAAAGCATCCTTAGGGAGGCTCGCGAAGTGATTGACGCCGGCTACAAAGAGATAATCCTGCTGGGACAGAATGTGGATTCATACAAGTTCGGCGACGTCTCCTTCGCCAAACTGCTGGAGATGGTGGCCCGGCTCTCGCCTTCGGTGCGCGTACGCTTTGCCACTTCGCATCCCAAGGATATGAAAGACGAGGTGCTGCTCACAATGGCCGCCTACCCCAACATCTGCAAGCATATCCACCTGCCGGTCCAGTCGGGAAGCAACGCAATGCTGGAGAAAATGCGCCGCCGCCACACCCGCGAGTGGTATCTGGAGCGGGTGGCCCGCATCCGCGAGATAATGCCCGACTGCGCCATCACCACAGATGTCATCACCGGTTTCTGCGGCGAGACGGAAGCCGATTTCGAGGATACGCTGGATCTTTTCCGCCAGGTGAAATTTGACGCGGCTTTTATGTTCCAGTACTCCGAACGCCCCGGCACACTGGCCCAGCGCCACTACCCCGACGACGTTCCGCCAGAGGTCAAGACAGCCCGTCTGGAACAGGTCATCGCCCTGCAGGGTGAGCTCTCCCTGGAGAGCAACCGCCGCGACGTGGGCAAGACCTTTGAGGTTCTGGTAGAAGGTTTTTCCAAAAAGTCCGCATCAGATCTGATGGGCCGCACCAGCCAGAACAAGGCGTGCGTATTCCCCGCCGCCGGCCATAAAACCGGCGAATACGTCACAGTCCGCGTGAAAGACTGCACCCCCGCCACCCTGCTGTGCGAGGTTGTGGAATAAGCCATTTTGAACTTTCTTGATTACGCATATGAAAAGATTATTGTCTGCGATACTGGCCGTTGCGCTTATGGCGGTTGCCGGCTGCAAAGGCTATGACGACACAGAGCTGCGCGATTTGGTGGGTGACTATGAGAGCCGAATATCTGACCTCGAGACCCGCGTCAGCGTGCTGGAAAGCACTTCAAGGGACCTCAGCGCCTATCAGAGCCTGCTGCAAAAGCTGGGCAACGGCAAAACGGTGACCGGATACTCCGAGGCCGACGGGGTCATCACGCTGGTGTTCAGCGACAACTCTTCAGTGGAGTTCAACCAGAAGGGAGAAAAGGGCGACCCGGGCGAGCCCGGCAATCCCGGTGATCCCGGCGCCCCCGGCGAGAACGGCGTAACGCCCCGGTTCCGCATCAACGAAGAGTCTTTGAACTGGGAAGTGTCGTATGACGAAGGCAACAACTGGACTGCGGTGGGCAGCGCCCTTGACCGCAGCCTGATAAGCGACATTGAAATTGACAATGACGAATACACCATAACCATTATCCTGGCCGACGGAACTCCTCTCGTGATTCCTTGCAATGACTGCGGCGAGCCCGGTTCAAGGCTTCGTATGCCCCGGTTTTTCCGCGACAATATGGTGCTTCAGCAAAAGACCGATGCGAATATCTGGGGGTGGGCCGAAGCCGGCTCTACAGTGAAAGTATCCGTCTCCTGGAGTCCTTACCGTTACAAGACCGTTGCCGGGCAGGACGGCTTCTGGATATTGTCCGTAACCACACCGATGGCTTCCTTCACACCCCAATGGGTTGAGATTTCATGCGGAGGCGATTCCCTGCTCATTGAGAACATCCTCATAGGCGAAGTGTGGCTTTGCAGCGGTCAGTCCAATATGGATATGCCAATGGCCGGATGGTCAGGCCAGCCTGTGGAAAACAGCGAAGAAGATATGCTGGAGGCCCGCCATTATCCCGGCCTGAGGATGCTTATGATACAGAAAGAGACCGCAACTTCTCCCAAAGAAGACGCCCGCGGCGAGTGGTGGACCACCCAGGGGAATGAAATCTCAAAGTTCAGCGCCCTTGCATATTACTTCGGGCGGGAGCTCTCCCGGCAGATGAACGTGCCCGTAGGTCTGATTGTCCCGTGCTGGAGCGGTTCCAGGATAGAGTGCTGGATGGGCAAGGAGGCTCTTATGAAAGTCGGCCTTTCCGAGGAATACATAGACCTTGACATTCAGAACAATCATCAATGGACGCCGGCGGCCACCTGCACCGTTATGTACAACGCAATGATATACCCTCTGAGACACTACACCATAAACGGCTTCATCTGGTACCAGGGCTGCTCAAATGTGAATCTGGTCTCTTCGCAGGACTATGCACAGTATCAAGCGGCAATGGTATCTCAGTGGCGTGCCGGTTTCAACCGGGGCAACATACCCTTCTACTATGTCCAGATTGCTCCATTTGCCTATGCCGGCAGTCTCGACTCATATTTTGCACCGCGCCTGCGCGACAGGCAGAAGGCTGCCGCTTCGCTGGTCGCCAACTCCGCTATGGTGGCCACTTGCGACCTGACGTACGAGTTTGAGCGCACCATAATCCATCCCCGCAGAAAGGCAGAAGTGGGCCAGCGGCTGGCCAATCTGGCCCTGGAGCACTGGTACAAATTTGATGTTCACGGCAGTGACTCTCCCGACGTCAAGAACGTCCAGCAGCAAGGCGCCGCCGCCACGATAGTGATGACCAACTGCGAAGACGGCATCCATACAACTGACGGGGCGGATCTTCAGTCAGTTGTTGGCTTTGAAGTGGCGGGATCCGACAAAGTCTGGCACCCGGCACACATCACCTCTGCCAGCGGCAACGCCCTCACTGTCACCTCCGACCAGGTGCCCGACGTGAAGTACGTACGTTACCTCTGGCACGACTTCCAAATCGGCTACCTCTGGAACAGCTACGGCCTGCCCCTGCTGCCGTTCACCACAGAGTAAGGTTTTACATTAATCCACGAACTTGATCTTGCCGAGGTCGCGGGGGCGTGCTTCGGGGTCTTCGTCGGGATAGCCGAGGCCCACGATAATGCGTAGCCTGTAGCCTTCGCTGAAGCCCAGACGGTCCACGAAGGGTTTGGCGTCGGGGTTGCCCTCCATATACCAAACCGGACCGGCCATAACTATTGACCCGAGGCCAAAGGATTTGGCTGCCAGGCAGATATTCTCGCACAGCAGGCCCACATTCACCAGGCACATACCCGACTCGTCGTCGGGGCAGGCCACGGCTATGGCCGCAGTGGCGTTGCGCAGGCAGTTGCGGTATTTGGGATCGCCGTCGCTTGAGAGGAAAGGCGCCGTCCCGTCCAGGACCTTGGTGAGGCCGTCAAAATAGTCTGGACTGTCTATGATGCGCACTTCCCACTGCTGACGGTTCATAGCGTTGGGGGCATTCACGCCGCACTCAGCAATTTTCTGCAGCATTTCGCGCGGAACAGGCTGGTCGGTATAGTGCCGTATAGAGCGACGCGCCATAATGGTTTCAATAACTGGATTGTTCATATCCGCTTCCTGGTTTTTAGGGGCATTCTGCCCACATCCAAAGCAAATGGATGCAATGGCTATTAATAGAGCTAACTTTTTCATATATAGTGATTTATTGACAATTCAGGTACACTGCGGCGGTGGCGGCCAAGGCGGCGGTTTCTATGCGCAGGCGGCTGTCGCCAAGGGAGATGATTTGCCAGCCGCACTCCACGGCAAGGGCCATCTCCTCGCGGGAGAAGTCGCCTTCGGGGCCTATCATCACCACGAATTCGGGCAGGGCCGAACCGGCCAGGCCCGAAGCGCTTCCGGCGGAGGCCAGAGCCTCGCGGATATGGATTTTGGCAGCCCCTTCGACCTCGCTGCAATAACAGATAATCTTGCGCACGCCGGGGGCAAAATCGCGCTTCAGGAGCTCCCGGACTGGGGTCAGCGGCGCCAGCGAGGGAACAGCCCCCTTGTGGCTCTGCTTGGCGGCGGATACTATTATCCGCTCGCAGCGGTCGCCCTTGAAGACCTTGCGCTCGCTGTAGTCACCCACCAGCGGCACAATCTCGTCCACCCCTATCTCTGTGGCCTTCTCGCAGAACCACTCGAAACGGTCTATGTTCTTGGGCGGCGCCACGGCCATAGTAAGACGATACGGATGCGAGCCGTAGCCCTCCACAACGCTTACCACCTCGAAACCGGTGGCTGACGGGTCGGCAGAGACTATGCGGCACTTGTACAGATTGCCGCAGCCGTCTATCACGTGTATCGTGTCGCCGGCGCGGTGGCGCAGCACCTTGATGCAGTGGCCCGACTCCTGCCGGTCCAGTTCGCGTGCGCCAGAGGCGATTTCTCTTGAGAAGAACAGTTCCATATGGTTAAGAGCAGGCTTCAGTTCGTTTCCACTCCCCCACTTCCATATCGTGTATGTCGCTGCCGTCTATGTGAAAGCGCAGCGCGGTGCGCACGGTGTGGATTCCCTGAAAGCCGCAGCTTCCGGGATTGAACACCATCACGCCCAGCTTCTTGTCACCCATCACGCGCAGGATATGCGAGTGTCCGCACACGAAAATGCGGGGTTTGTTGTGGGTAATCAGGTTGTAGGCCTCCCAGTCGTAGCGGCCGGGAAAGCCGCCTATGTGAGTCATAGCCACCTTCACGTCCTCTGCCATAAACACATTCTGCCAGGGATATACCAGCCGCACGTCGCCGCCGTCGCAGTTGCCGTATACGCCTATCAGCGGCTTGAAAGCGGCTATCTCGTCGGCACATTCAATGCCGCCGAAGTCGCCCGCGTGCCAAATCACGTCCACCGGCTCCAGAAAGCGCCGCACATCATCGGCAAAGGTGCCGTGAGTATCTGAAATGACCCCTACGAACATATCGTGATGCGTCTTGTGGTTTCGTCTATCGGCTCTATGCGGACCTCCACGGTATCCTCTGGGAGCAGCTCCGCAATCTTCTCCGGCCATTCCATAAGACACAGGCATCCGCTGTAGAAATACTCCTCCAGACCAAGGTCCTGTGCCTCTTTCAAAGAGTCAATCCGGTAGAAATCAAAATGGAAAACCGGCTCGCCGGCGGCCGATTGATATTCGTTCACTATGGTGAATGTCGGGCTGCAGACGTTGTCTTCCACCCCCAGCCGGTCGCAGATGGCCTTGATAAAAGTAGTCTTGCCCGCCCCAAGGTGGCCGTAGAAAGCGATTATGGTGTTGCCGATTATCGCTTCCATAAACTCGGCTGCAGCGGCATCCAGATTGTCCTTATGGCAAATTATCTCCTTCATTTCGTTTGAAATCCTACTACAAAGATATAAATTTGCTATTGCTATGGACAAATCTCTTACAAATACATACAGCTATACCGTTCTGCCTGAAGATCTGGACGGACGCCGTCATTTCAGGGCGGTGGCGCTGGAAAGAATGCTGCTGAATGTGGCCTACAACGCCGCCAACGACCGCGGTTTCGGGGCTCTGAAACTTATTGACAGCGGCAGCGTCAGCTGGGTGCTTCTCAAATTTGCCGTGGAGATGGAAACTATGCCGGCAGAAGAGGAAACCGTGAGCATAGAGACCTGGGTGGGCAGTGTGAACCGGATGCTCACCACCAGAAATTTTGTGGTGCGCAACTCCGCCAGAGAGATCATCGGCTTCGCCACATCTGAGTGGACCATAATTAATCTGGCCACCCGCCGGCCGGTGAATATCACAGCCGACACCACCATCGCGGGGGTGGTCAACCCCGAGACGGTTCCGGTGGCGCTTCCCGGCAAGCTGCCCGAAGCGGGCGGCGAGGCCTCCCGCAACCTTACCGTATCTTACAGCGACATAGACTATAACGGCCACACCAATTCTATGCAGTATCTGCAGTGGATGCTGGACAGCTGCCCCGTAGAGATGCTCTATGAGAGGAAAATCTCCCGTTTGGAGATAATCTATATGAAAGAGGTGCTCTACGGCGAGCCCGTCTCGGTCCACTTTGAAGAGATGGAAGACGGCAGCACGCTGTTCGCGGCCCGCGGCGCACAAGGCGACTTTGCCCGCGCGAGAATCGTGTGGAAATAATTACAGATATGCGTTATCTCCTTCATCTGTTCACTATAATCCTGATGGTTGCTTCTGCCTCGGGATGCCAAACCCCGAAGCCGGATCCGGAAGACGGGAAAGAGGTTGTAGAGCCCGACACACCTGATACGCCGGATGTTCCCGACACCCCGCCGGAGGATACCTACGAAGAGACTTTCCTGACGCTGATTTCTTACAATGTGGCCAATATGGGCCACGGCGGCGACCGGCTTGGCGACATCGCCCGCTTTATCCAGGAGACCGGCGCCGACTTTGTGGGGCTGAACGAGGTGGACAGCTGCAACCAGCGCCACAGCAACAATCAAATGAAGGATCTGGCCGAACAGCTTGGCGGCTGGAATCAGCACTTTGCCTCGGCTTTCAAGTTTGCCGGCGGCGGCTATGGCAACGGCGCCCTTTGCAAGAAACCTCTGCTTGACGAATATACCCTGCCCATCCCGCAGGGCAGCGGCCACGAGCCGCGCAGCGTGGCTGTGATTGAGACAGAAGACATTGTGTTCTGCGCCACCCACCTGGACTTTGGCCCTCCGGGAGAGCCGTCATACGAGCAGGCGGTGTATCTGAATCAATGGTTCGGAGAGCATTATGACGGCTACGAAAAGCCGGTGATTTTGTGCGGCGACTTCAACACCGACCCCGGCACCGCCACCATAAACGAGATGGACCGCTACTGGACCAGGCTGTCGGCGCCGGTTCTCAGCTGGCCCAGCAACACTCCCACAATGTGCCTGGATTATGTATTCTGCTATAATGGCGCGCCTGAAGTAGAAGTGCTGGACAACACTCTTCCCACAGGAATCATAGACTACAGCGAGGTTTCCGACCACCGTCCGGTAGTTGTCAAAATAAAGATCCGGCGCAAGACCAGCCACAACAGCTAAGATAGAATAACCATTTTTAGGGATTGTATGCAGGCACGGCCCGCAATACTTTTGCTTCAGTCAAAACAGATTTATCGCAAATCTTATGAAACTGATGGCAAAGGTGGCGGCGGCTGCCGCATTTCTTCTTCTGTGTGTATGTGAGGCAAACGCGCAAACAACCCTAAAAGAGCGTCTTACAGTGGGTGGATACGGAGAGGTGGCGCTTACCCGCAACTTCTATAACGACAGCCCTTACCTTTATGCCAAACCCACAAAATACAAAGACGCGCCCGGCCACGGCCGGTTTGACATTCCCCACGCAGTAATCTATATTGGTTACGACTTTGGCAAGGGCTGGACTATGCAGAGCGAGATAGAGTTTGAGCATACCGGCACCGGTGCCGCCCTGGAGCGCGAATACGAAGAAGCCGGCGAATTCGAACAGGAAATCGAGAAAGGCGGCGAAGTAGAGCTGGAGCAGTTCTGGATTCAGAAATCTTTTTTGCCTCAGCTGAACCTGCGTATGGGACACATTATTGTGCCTGTGGGCGGTCTGAACAATTCTCACGAGCCACTTAACTTTTTTACGGTATATCGCCCCGAGGGTGAGAACACCATATTCCCCTCTACCTGGCACGACACCGGCATAAGCCTTTGGGGTCGCGCCGGGGACTGGCGCTACGAGGCCCTTATGGTGGCCGGGCTGGACGGCTTTATGTTCAACACCGACAATTTCATAAAGAAAGGCGCCGGAAGCCCATACGAATTCAAAGTTGCCAACACCTATGGCTTTGCCGCACGCATAGACAATTATTCTGTCCGAAACCTGCGACTAAGCCTGAGCGGCTACTTTGGAAACACGATGCATAACACCTACCCCAACGACCTTCACGGCGAAGGCCTGACCTACGACAAAGTCCGCGGTCCTCTGGGGATAGGCTCGTTTGACTTTGTTTATAAAGGACGGCGCCTGACTGTGCGCGGCAATGCCGATTATGCGCTTCTGGGCGACTGTGCCGCCATAAGCAAGGCCAAGGCAGTGCGTGCGGCAAACGATTCGCCCTACTCATCGTCGCCGGTGGGCAAAGCAGCCTATGCTGCCGGCATCGAGGCGGGTTATGATATTCTCCCCTGGTTCAACTTGCGCACCGACGGCCAGAAGCTGTATGTGTTCGGCCGCGGCGAGGCCTATAATCCTTATATCGCGGCAGAAGGGCAGCAAAGTGCCACATACACGCAAAAG
>JAEEGF011102172.1_pt1 | contig 28651 bp, 28 predicted proteins | sample 9134171 | NCBI WGS metagenome assembly JAEEGF01 (sample SAMN16246542, study PRJNA631951) | gut metagenome | biome: gut microbiome; feature: rumen; material: AP-attached | host: Bos | place: Iran: Karaj | collected 2018-10 | reverse complement strand
GACGGGCGATAATGTCTATGGCACCCTGAAGTATGAATCGGGCGTGCATCGTGTGCAACGTGTGCCGGTCACCGAGACGCAGGGTCGTGTGCATACGTCGGCTGCCACGGTAGCCGTTCTGCCCGAGGCGGACGAGTTTGAGGTGCACATCAACGAGGGAGAAATCAAGTGGGACACTTTCCGTTCGTCGGGTGCGGGCGGTCAGAACGTCAACAAAGTGGAGTCGGGTGTGCGTCTGCGCTATATGTGGAAGAACCCTAACACGGGTGTGACGGACGAGATTCTCATCGAATGTACCGAGACGCGCGACCAACCGAAGAACAAGGAACGCGCCCTGTCGCGTCTGCGTAGTTATATCTACGACAAGGAGCACCAGAAGTATGTCGATGACATTGCTTCGCGCCGCAAGACGTTGGTCAGCACGGGCGACCGGTCGGCCAAGATTCGTACCTACAACTTCCCCCAAGGGCGTATCACCGATCACCGCATCAACTACACCATCTACAACTTGGCAGCTTTCATGAATGGCGATATCCAGGATTGCATCGACCACCTCATCGTGGCTGAAAATGCCGAACGTATGAAGGAGCAGACGTTGTAGGGGCGAAAAAGTGTAATGAGTAAAGTGTAAAGAGTAAAGTAGTTTGTTGAGAGTAAAGTGTAAGGTGTAAAGAGTAAAGTAGTTTGCTCAACCTTTAAACATACGTTTAAATTAGTATAGGGAAAATCTCCTCCCCTCGGGGAGGATGGGAGGGGGTCGTTCTTTGTTATTATGCTTAAAAATATAATTTTTGATTTCGGTGGCGTGTTGCTCGATTTGCGCCCCGACCGTTGCATCGAGCAGTTTGAAGCGTTGGGTTATGGCCGCATCAAGGAGGTGCTCAGTTTGGCGCATCAACAAGGTCCGTTGGGCAAAGTGGAGGAGGGGCATCTGACCCTCGAAACATTCTGTGACGAGATCCGTCAGGAGATTCTTGTCGAACATCCTGATTGGACGTCGGAGCAATTGCCCAACAACCGACGGATAGTTTGTGCCTTTGCCAGCATGGCGGACGGCGTGCCACACGAACGGTTGGACATCATCGACGACCTGAAACGTGAGGGGTTTCATGTCTCGGCACTCTCCAATACCAACTTGATTCATTGGGGCTATTGCCAGCGTTATTTCATCGAGGCAGGGTATGTGCCCACGGAACTCTTTGAGCATCTGTGGCTCTCGTGTGAGTTGCATCTGGTCAAGCCCAATCCGCAGATTTTCTCCTTGATTCTGGAGCGGAGTGGATATCGTCCCGAAGAGACACTCTTTGTGGACGATAATCCGAAGAACTGCGAAGTGGCGCAATCCTTTGGTATTCATACTTTTTGTCCACCTGTACGGACCGATTGGCGAGCCGACTTGCGGACTTTGTTGGCTCAGTTCAAATAGAACGAATGTTCCGGCCTAATAGACATTTTGTGGGATGAAAGGTAAGAAAAGAATGTCTATTCGCCCAAACGGATACAATAAGGGCTTCTAAAGGGAACCTTGATCAGGTACTTTAGAAGCCCTTATTGTATGTGGTTATGGAGTCATTAGGTGCGTTTACATCTTCTGGAGCGCCTCCATGAGGCCTTTGTTCTGCTCTTGTTCTTCGGGTTGCATCTTGCTATAGGCAGCTTTGGCGGCATCCAGATAGAAGTTCTTTTTCTCCGTATTGCCTAAAGCGGCATAGAGATGAACCGCAATATCGTAGAGATTGAAAGCCGCATAGTGTTGACCTTCCGGTTTCTTGGCAATCCTCTCCTTCAGGAGTTCTTCGGAACGGGTCAATGCCGTCTGACATGAATTGTAGTCTTGAAGATGCAAGTAGGCCTCCGCTAAATTGTTGTAGTATCCTTGCAGGTTATTGACTTGCTTTTCGGGATTCTGCTTGTATAGGGTCTCTCCGATGGCAACCAGTTCCTTTTGAATCTCCACCAGTTCGTTCCATTGGCTTGTCATGTAGGCAATCTGTCCTTTTCTTTGCAATGCTAAAAGGAGTGGTACGGCAGATTCTTCTGTGTTATTGAAAAGAGGACGAGCTACTTCTATCGCTTTTCCTATAGTAGAAAGGGCTTTATCTGTTTCTCCCTTGGCATATTGAGAGATGCCTAAGTAGCCATATAGTGTAGAGAGGGGAGGAAGATAATACTGCGGTTCCTCTTTGCTGAGTTTCTCGCAAACTGGGATAGCATCTTGCAAAATGGTGTACGCCTCGTCGTATTTACCTGTCCACAAGTAGAGGTTGACGAGTGAATTCTGTACTTCCAACAGGGCATCGGCGAAGCGGTCAGGTTCCTGCTTTGCCATCTCTTGACGGATGGTCAATGCTTTGTCGAATGCAACTTCGGCCTCCTTCAACGCATGTTGCGTCAGGTAAGATTGACCGAGCATCCACCAAGCGCTGGATAAATAAGCAGGCTTGTCTTGGCAGGCACGGATATAGATGTTGAAGTATTTCTCGCACTCTTCATCCAAATGCTGGTTGAGGGCGTGTTGAGCATAGGCAAAAACGGCCTCCAACTGCGTTGTGTCGGCATCGGCCACCGATTTCAGCAAGGCGGTCACCTTGTTGAAGTTCTCGCGTCCACCTGCCAATCGGTAGGTAGCAATCTGACGGTTGATGGTTTGGTAGATCTTGTCGCGTTCGCTACGCTTTTGTGCTTCTGCCACAGTCAGTTGCGCCTGAGCCTTGTCAATCTTGGCAATCTCTTCACATTGCTTGCGATATTGCCCTTGATAGTCGTCCGATTCGTATTTCTGGATGGCTTTGTCAATCTCGCCTTTCTTGACCAGGTCGATGAGCTCCTGTTGCTTGGCGTTCAACTCGGAGAGGTCGATGCGGGCAAACTGATCGACGTAGTTTTCCAGGTCTTCCAACTGCTGTTGGTATTGGTTCTCCAGGTCCAATAATTTCTGTCGGTAAACCTCCTCCAACATGTTGGTTTTCTTTTTCTCGCTTGCCAGACGGGCCTGTTCGGCCTTATACTGTCGGGCATAACTGTCGCTTGCTACACGACTATACTGACTGCGTAGTTCGTGCAGTTGTTCCGTCTGACACAGAATGAGTTGGAAAGGATGGTTGGGCGATATGTTCCATTGCTCCACGGCTTGCGTGTTGAATATCTCATAGCCATTCTTTACGACACGTCTTACCGATACTCGGTCGCCAGGGTGCATGGTGCGGAATCGCAATGCGGCTACACCATTCTGGTCAGAGACGGATGTCGCAGCATTGAGCACCGTCACACTGACACCGGACAGAGGCGTCTTTTGCTCCTTTCCTTTATATTCTGAAACGACTACCTGCTGTTCCGTCTGTGCATAGAGGCTGGATAGTCCTGCCGATAGAGCCGATGCGAGGATGAGCCCTGTTGTGAATAGAACCTTTTTCATTGTTTCTTAACGTTTTCCATGAAATCAATCGTGCTCTTCAATGAATCTCGCGCAATGACTTTCTCGGCGCGGATGACCGTGAGACTGTCTTGCGTGGTACGAATCTGTTGGATGTCCTTGCTTTGAGCTTGGTACTTGCTCAACAGATCCATCTGTTCATATTTCGTGATGGCTTCATCCATCATACCTTTCTGAACCAGTTCGATGATTTCCTGTTCTTGCTTGCTCATCTCCGAGAGGTCAAAGTGGGCGAACTTCTCGACGTAGAGGTCGAGGTTCTCCAACTGCTGAGCATAGAGATCCTCGGTCTTTTGCAACTCGGCTTGGTATTCCTCTTCCTTCAATCGACCTGCCTTGCGGTCGGCTGCCAAGCGATCTTTCTCGGCTTTCAACTGCTTGCTGTAGTTCTCGCTGGCCGCTTGGTTGTATAGGTCGCAGAGGGCTTTGATCTTCTCCGACTTGCAGATGACCAATTGGAAAGCCATCTTGGGAGCGATGATCCATTGCTCGACGGCTTCCAGGTTAAATACCTCATATCCAGCCTTTTCGATACGACGTATCTGAACTGGGTCGCCGGCCTTCAAGGTTCGGAAGTTCAAGGTCAAGTTGCCGTTGGCGTCGCTGATGGCGGCACCGGCGTTGGCAACGGTGAGAGATACTCCTTGCACGGGAGTCTTTTCGGCTTTTCCGTTGTACTCGACAATCTGCACAGGTTGTACACTCTGAGCCGAAAGTGTAGTCAAAGCGGCAAACAGAGTTGCGCAAGCAAGAATCTTTTTCATAGTTCAGGTTGTTTTAAGTAGGTGGTCGGCATTAAAATGAATACCGATGGGATGCATTTATTCTTGAACAACTACTGTTTATTGCTTCCGATGCAACTGATAAGGTGTATCGACATCTACGCATTCATTCTCACTCTCGAAGGTCTCGTAACCATCTGCAGTGATGACGACGGTCTTTTCCATGCGTTGATCCTCCAGAGGGATGTCGATACTGTAATTACCATTGGCATCTGTGGTCGATGTATATTTGCCTTCATCAATACTGAAGGTGGCATTGGCAATAGGTTCTCCGGTGTCGGCATCTGTGATTTGTCCCGTGAAGAAACGGAACGTGTCATCACGTTTCAAGTCTAAGGCTAAGGAGGTGCTCAGACCAGCACTTACTGGCATCGATTCCCGGAGGGTATCATAGTATTGAGCTGCAAATTGGACATCGATGAAGCCCAATCGGTGGAAGCCTGCCACGCTGTGCAGTTCAATGGTGGTATCTAATGTAGTCAATTGATATTCATTGCCTTCCACGGTAAGGATGCCGCCTACGCCATCGGCCGAACTGCCGAAAGGAAGTTGATGTTCCTGATCGGTCAAGGTCATTGTCAACTGTACCGGGATAGCGAACCAATAGAGCAGGAATGCAGAAACCAACGTGGTGGTTGTATTGATGATAATCTTCTGACGGCGAGCGCGTTCATGGCGTTTCCACAAGGTATCGAACGATACACCCAACATCTTGGAAACGACACGGATGAAGGCTTTCTGTGGTCCGACTTCGGCAATGCTGACACCCAGAAGTTCTGCCTCTGGATGGTTTTGTGTGTATTCCTTCAAGTAGCGTGGGAAGCACTCTAAATCAGGGTTGTAGCAGTTGGGCTGACCATCTACGATCAGAGGAATGATGCAATCCAGACGACCCCATTCGATGAATGATTGAACCTCCTTGCTCACCCATTCCGATTTGGCCGAGTTCGGAGAACAGAGTACGATGAGGTATTTGGAGGCCTCCAGGTTGTCTCTCAGTACGTTACCTAACACACCCGTGTTCAAGTCTGTCTGGTCACGGAACACAGGACGGATGAATCGACTGTCTTCAAATTCATTGTGAATCTCGGTCGGCAGTTTATAGTTCTCCAGATTCTTTTGAAGCCACTTAGCCCATTTGACATCTTTGTGGTTGTAGCTGATAAACGCAAAATTTTTCCTTTCCATAGAAATTTATGTGAATTGTAGATTAGTTATTGGTCTATTTGAATTGCAGATTGAAAGTAGAATTACGAATCGCCAATCGGGTAATTAGTAATTTGTAATTCGTAATTTCGTTAGAAGCAGTATCCAATGTTCAACATGACTTGAAATTGCTTCGTCTGTTCACTCCAGTAGCCGAAGAGGGTGAGCGGGCCTGCCATACTGCTGTACGAATAGCCGAACTGGGTGCCCCACGTAAAACCGTTGTGGCTGAAGAAGTTCTCCAACTGACTGCCGCGCGATCCGCCATTTACAGCCCCTACCAGATAATGTCGGCCACCCATTCTCTGTTGCACTCCGATGCCGGCAGAACCAACTGCTGCCTCTGTGTGGAGTTCCATCATAGGGATGCCAGCCATCGTCAATTGATGTTCCAGTTTCATGCCCTCCATGAATCCGCCTACTACATTATATAAATGGAATGGTAGGTCTTTGCCTGGTCGGAAGATGACTCGACCCGAGGCATGGGGGAAGATGGAAAGCCTTTCGTTGATCGAGAATGCCGACATCCAACTCAACATCATGATAGGCACCGCCTTGTTATTGTTGTATTGGTAGAAGTTGTCGGTGATAATCTCCCAACTGCCATTGACACGGCTGCCGTGGGTAGGGTAGTAACGAGAGTCCAACGTACTGAACTCTCCTTGCAGGAAGTACGACAGATAGCGTTCTTTCTTACCGTCCATTTCGGGCGTGAGACTGCCCAAGGCATATTTCGTCAACACATCCGAGAAGTGCGTCCAGACGTATTTCAGGCCAACGGAATATCGGCCGTAGCGCCAAGCCTGACCGAAATATCCTTTCGTCACTTGCTGCTGGGTAGTTACTTCCGCCATGCGCTTGCCGTGATGATAATATCGGTTGTCGGCATAGCTGAAGGTGTAACTCAGTCCCCATTTGGCATTGTCCATCACATAGTGATTCAGATCGATGCCACCTTTCAGCCTGGAACCAAGACGTCCGTACAGACTGACGGCGTAGCGTTTCTTCTTGGTTATCTTCATGTTGGCCTCCATGTGGACCGAGGCGTATTCGTCGTTGTCGAAACGTCCACCCAGATAGAGGGAACTTTTCAGATAGTTCATTCTCAATTGCTTGAAGAAGTTCTCTTTCTTCCCGGTTGCTTCCTCTTGCAACAGCGTGTCGATAGCCTCTTGCTGGAATCGGTTGGGTCGATAGCCACCATTCTTTTCAATCTCGGCCAACAGCAGATGCCGTTGTTCCTGCGCTTGCTTGTTCGGCTGATCCAGTTCGCCGTAACGTTGCGTGAGGCGTTTCTTCAGCGCTTTTATCTTGGGCATCATCTCTCGGGCTCGACGTTCTCCTCTGGTAATCAGGGAGTCGATGTCGGTGCTTCCGAAACTGGCGGCGCTGTATTCCGTGACGTCGATATCGATATAGATGTTGCTCTTCTTGATGTTCTCGATGTACTTGTGTGTACTGCTCACGTCAATCATGTGCGTCACCAAGTCCAGCAAGTTCTTGTACCGTTCTGTCATGGGGATGGTCGATACAAGGTCGCAGCCGATGATGATGTCGGCCCCCATCCGTTTGGCCAAATCGACGGGAAAGTTGTTGGTCACAAAACCATCCACAAAGAGCATGGTGTCTTGCTCGACGGGAGTGAACACTCCTGGAATGGCCATCGAGGCTCTCATGGCTTTGACCAGATTGCCGCTGTGGAACTCATAAATAGACCCATGAACCACTTCGGTGGCATTGCAGGCAAAGGGGAGAGGCAACTTGTTGAAGTCCACCGAGTCTGGCACCGTGCAGGTCAGTCGTTCCAACAGCGCTTCGATGTTCCTGCCTCGGATGATGCCGCTCCTGCCGCTCTTACTGAACTGACGTTCAGGGTCTAATGCCATGCGCAACTGGTAGGTCTCACTCTGTTTGCGGGTGGTGAGAAGAGGCTGGTCATTGTAGTCGGGCGAGTCCAACAACAGTTGAATCCAGTCGGTCTTTCGCACCACGCTGTCCATCTCTTCGGGACTATAGCCGATGGCATAAAGTCCTCCGACAATGGAACCCATGGAATTGCCCACCACCATGTCTATCGGGATGCCCGCCTCTTCCAGCACCTTGATGGCACCGATGTGTGCCAGTCCTTTCGCTCCGCCGCCTGCCAATACCAAGGCTATCTTGGGTCGTTTCTTATTGGCAGCCACGGCTTTACAGGAACAGGTGTCCAATAGTGGTGTCAAGAGGAGCAACATCACCCATAGTTTCCAGAACAGACTTAATGTGGCTCGCATCATTCTTTCCTTGGGTTATTCTTGGTTTGACAAAGCATCTTTGATGAAGTCGCCGACGCACTTGCAATAATCATTCCAGTGTTTGTGTATGGACTTGGCATGTCCGGTATCGGGCACTTCCCACAACGTTTTCTTGCCTCGTTTGGCACGGAATACGTCATACACCATCTTGAAAGGCACGAGTTTATCGTCTTTGCCATGAATGAAGAGCATCGGCCGCGTGCATTTTCGGACTTGTTCGATGGCGTTGCCGTCGCTGAACCACCATCCGTGCCAGATTCGGTTAATCAGTGAGGCGGCATAGAGTGTCGGAAATACCGGCAAGTCATGATCTTCGACTATCTGGTGGGCGAGGAGGTCCCATGTTGTACTGTACCCGCAATCTTCGATGAACCCTCTGACTTTCAATCGGTCGTCAATGGAGTCGCCCGATAGCAGCATCGTTGTGGTAGCACCCATCGAGAGACCATGTACGAAGATTGGTTTCTGCCAAAGGTCATGCATCATCTCCAACCAGAGGTGCATGTCCTGACTGTCAAGGTGCCCGAAGGTGATGTGGTCGCCTTCACTCTTGCCGCACCATCTTCTTTCGGGCAGAAAGACATTTTGGTGCAATACCTCGTAGTCGCAATAGGTGTAGCGCATCATCACAGGCGCATCGTCACAGTACCCATGAATGAGCATCACCGCACTGGTCACTGGAATGCTGTCTGTCTCAGGATGTTCCATGAGGATGCCGTGCAGACGCAGACCCTCGGCGTTGGTCAGGAAGGTGTCTCTCACGAATCCGTTTTCTACCAGACTGTCGTACCAAGGCTTCATTTCTGGATAGGCCCGATAGACCATGGCGAAGGCGGTGTCGTAGTTCTGTCCGTAATTATAGTCGGGCACCGTAGCAACCTTGGCCATCTTGTAACCCATCGCAAGAGTGGAGATGACCAACAGCAGAAGGACCGCCAAAAATGAATACAGAACTTTTTTCATGAGCATTCTGTGTAAATAAGCCGCTATTTGTTGCTCGTTTTACTGACAAAAAGTAAATTCGTTTCTCCTTTTTGCTTTCTTTTTTGACAAAATAACGGACTCTTTGTTGGCAGTATGTAATTTTTCGGCTTCCCGAATATATACATTTATGTTGCAAATATAATAACAAATTGTGAATTGTGATATAAAAAAGGTGAATATTTATCAAAATCTCCGTTTTTTTACTGAAAAGTTTTGGTTTTTGCACAGAAATAGTTAACTTTGCAGCCAATAAATTTGATTTTCAGTTGTGACAAGGTATTCGATGACTCGTTAGAGTTGTGTTATAATGAATATTTTTTGTATATAAACCTATTATATTAAGATGTACAAGATTGTTAGTAAGAAAATGTTCTCTGAGAAGGTGGCTTGCCTCGAAGTAGAGGCTCCTCTCATTGCTCGTAGCCGCAAGGCAGGACATTTCGTTATTGTCCGTCTGGACGAAAAAGGTGAACGTATCCCACTGACTATTGCTGATGCCGACATTGCCAAAGGTACCATTACTTTGGTGGTTCAGGCTGTCGGTGCAAGTTCCACTCGAATCAACGCTCTCCAGGTGGGCGACGAGTTGGCCGATGTGGTGGGTCCTCTGGGTCATGCCACTGATATTCAGAAGTATGGCACCGTCATCTGCTGTGGTGGTGGTGTCGGTGTGGCTCCGTTGCTTCCTATCGTCAAGGCCATGCACGAGGCAGGCAACAAGGTTATCGTTGTCTTGGCTGCCCGTACCAAGGATCTGATTATCCTCGAAGAGGAGATGCGCGCCAACAGTGACGAGGTCATCATCATGACCGACGATGGCTCTTATGGTCAGAAGGGTGTCATCACTGTCGGCGTGGAGCAGGTCATCCAGCGCGAGAAGGTGGACAAGGTCGTTTGTATCGGTCCAACCATCATGATGAAGTTCGTCAGCCTCTTGACTCTCAAGTACAACGTTCCTACCATCGTCAGCCTCAACACCATCATGGTCGATGGCACGGGTATGTGCGGCGCTTGCCGTGTCACCGTGGGCGACAAGACGAAGTTCGTCTGCGTCGATGGTCCTGAGTTCGATGCCCATCAGGTTAACTTCGACGAGATGATGATGCGTATGAAGGCTTATAAGGCCGAAGAGACAGAAGCTCTTGCTAACCTTTCAAAATAATTTTACTTACGACTATGACAAAAGAAGAAATACAGGCTCTGCGCAATGAGCCATGGCGTGAGGAATTGCGCAAGAAGATGAGTCCCAAGGAGCGTGCCGCCATCGAGCGTGTCAAGATGCCCGAACTCACTCCCGAATATCGTGTCACCACCTTCACCGAAGAGGTTCAGCAGGGTCTCACCAAGGAGATGGCTATGACCGAGGCACAACGTTGTCTGGACTGTGCCGATCCCTCTTGTATGAAGGGTTGCCCTGTCGGCATCAACATCCCTACTTTCGTCAAGCACATCGAGAAGGGCGAGTTTGCCGAGGCCATCTCGACCATCAAGAAAACCTCTTCGCTGCCTGCTGTCTGCGGTCGTGTCTGCCCCCAGGAGAAGCAGTGCGAGGGTCAGTGTATCAAGCTCAAGATGAACCAGAAGCCTGTCGCTATCGGTTATTTGGAGCGCTTTGCTGCCGACTACGAGCGTGAGTCGGGCAAGATGCAGGTTCCTGCTTGTGCACCTAAGAATGGCAAGAAGGTCTGCGTCGTCGGTTCTGGTCCTTCGGGCTTGGCTTTCTCGGCCGACATGATCAAGTTGGGCTACGAAGTCACGGTCTTCGAGGCTCTTCACGAGATTGGCGGCGTACTCAAATATGGTATTCCTGAGTTCCGTCTCCCCAACAGTGTCGTTGAGGCCGAGATCGATACTCTCCGCAAGATGGGTGTCAACTTCCAGGCCGATGTCATTGTCGGTAAGACAGTTAGCTACGAGCAGCTCCACGAGATGGGCTTCGACGGCATCTTTGTCGGTTCGGGCGCTGGTCTGCCTCGTTTCATGAACATTCCTGGCGAGAACGCCATCGGCGTGATGTCGTCCAACGAGTACCTCACCCGTATCAACTTGATGGGTGCCGGTCGTGGTCAGGGCTTCGATACTCCTGTTCTCAAGGGCAAGAACGTCGTTGTCTGCGGTGGTGGTAACACCGCTATGGACTCTGCCCGTACTGCCAAGCGTATGGGTGCCGAGACCGTCACTTTGGTCTATCGTCGTGGCCTTGACGAACTCCCAGCTCGTGCCGAGGAGGTTCATCACGCCATGGAGGAGGGCATCGACTTCCACGTTCTGCACAACCCAATCGAATATCACTCCGACGAGAATGGCCGCGTCTGTGAGGCTGTCCTTCAGGTCATGGAGTTGGGTGAACCAGATGCTTCGGGGCGTCGTTCTCCTGTGCCTGTCGAGGGCAAGACCGAGACTATTCCTGCCGACCTCGTCATCGTGGCTATCGGCGTATCGCCTAACCCAATCATCCCAAGCAACTTCAAGGGCTTGGAGATTTCCAAGAAGGGCACCATCGTCGTTGGCAACGAGACCATGCAGTCGGCTGTCAAGGATGTCTTCGCTGGTGGCGATATCGTCCGCGGTGGTGCTACCGTCATCCTCGCTATGGGCGACGGCCGTCGCGCTGCTGCCAACATGCACGAGTACCTCAGCAATAAGTAATTAACGTGGAAGAGGCTCTTGTTTGGATCCTCGACCGCCTACATCACATAGGCCTGTCACCGGACGCTGAAAGTCTGGCGGCAGGCCTTCTCTGTGGCGATAGGTCGCTCTTCTCGACCGAGGCGATGCACGATATCCGTGACGCCGGCATGAGTCACCTCCTGGCTGTGTCGGGTCTGCACATCGGTCTGTTGTGGGGCTTGTTGCTTTTCCTCCTTCGCCGACTTTTACTCATACCTTACTATTTCGGGTGGAATGCCCAGCTGTGGAATGATGTCCTCCGGATGCTGACGCTCGTCCTCCTTTGGCTCTATGTCTGGATGATCGGGTTTCCCCCTTCGGCGGTGCGTGCCGCCATCCTTATCTCTATAGCCCAGATTTCACCTTTCTTCCTGATCGAGAGTTGGTCGTGGGAGAACCTTGCCACGGCGGCATTGATCATGCTCTGCTACGACCCGATGCTGCTGGGCGACGTCGGTTTCCAACTCAGTTTTGCTGCCACGGCAGGTATCTTTGCTTTCCGACCTTTGTTGACCTATCCTCACCGTCCGCGTCATCTGCACTCCAAGACGTTGGACGAACGGCTCTATCCCGTGATGTCGCTTTTCTGGCTCACTTTCTCTGCCCAACTTTTCACGCTCCCCCTCGTGGCCTACTATTTCCACCACCTTCCTCTTCTGGGCTGGGTGCAAGGCTTTCTGGTGGTTCCCCTGTTGGCATTGCTCATCTATTCTCTCCTTGCACTGCTCTGTGTTCCAGCCTCTTGGGGCATGTTCACTCTCTTTGGCGAGACGCTCTACCATTGGCTCTCCCTGCCTGTCGAGGCGCTCTCTTGGTGGGTCTTTCAGGTGGCGCATTGGGTCAGCCGTGCCGAACTCTGGCTCGTCGGCGGTCGTGTCGAGTTCTATCCCTCTCTCTTTGAAACCGTTCTCTTGGAACTCATCATCCTCGGTCTCACTTGGGCCTTCCTGGGACTGCGGAAATGCTATACTTCAAGGTCGTAAATCTTTATTTTCTACTTTATTGTTGTTTATCAATCGTTTAGCCTTCTACTTTGCCACTTTTAAGGGGGAATATTGACCTGTTTCTGCCACTTTTATGAGGGAATAATCTCAGTTTTTGCCACTTTTATGAGGGAATGCGTTGCGTGAGTGGATTATGTTTCTCTCGATAATGCACTCCGTCTTGACCTTCTTTTGCTCCCGTGATGTTTACGTTGTCCTTCTATAGTGTTTCTACCTTCTTGCTACCTTTAAAAGGGAGGAAAAAGGCAGAAGGTCGATGTTTGGTCAAGAGAAGAAATCTGGCGGCATAAGCGCGTCGAGGGAAGGGCGATTATGTCGCTTTGGCCTCTATTTCCTGTTTTTCCGCACTTTTTGCCCCTAATGTGTTGCAACATTGCAAATTAGTTCGTATCTTTGCACCATCATAGAGCCGCAGTGGCGGAACTACTCTCTGATTTTATTGTTTTTCTAAAGACGCTACAACGTAGTTATCTTCGAATCTGAATTCTTCGCAACTTTTCATTGGTATGAAGATAATGCAACGATTAGAGCGTCCATGTGGTGACGAATGTTTATACTATCACTTTATCTTGTATAGATATGGTATCAGTATTGACATATTTCATTGGCGTGGGCTTTTACCGTTGCTTATCCCTTGATTAGGCAATGCGAAGGCCTCGGAAATCGGGTAAGCAACCAGTAGGAAGCTCCCGTCTTTTTTTATGTCTAATCTAATGCCGAATTTGGAGTGAAGAGGCACGTAATAATACTCACTATGAAACGGATTTTATTATCTTTTTTGCAAATAGGGCTATTGTCTTTTGTTTGCCAATCGCTTTCTGCCCATGATTTCGAAGTGGGTGGGATTTATTACAGCTATTTGTCCGAAACGAACAAGACCGTAGTCGTCACCTTCCAGGGAGACCAATTCAATTCTTATAGTGATGAATATTCTGGAAATGTGGTCATTCCTGCGTCTGTCACATATAGTGGAACGACCTACAGCGTGACAAGCATCGGCGATTATGCTTTCCGTAATTGCACAGGTTTGACAAGCGTCGAGATGCCGAACAGCGTGACGAGCATCGGAAAGAGTGCTTTCTATCGCTGCACAGGCTTGACGAGCATCGAGATACCGAACAGCGTGACGAGCATCGGAGAAGGTGCTTTCCAGTATTGCACAGGCTTGACGAGCATCGAGATACCGAATAGTGTGACGAGCATCGGCAATTATGCTTTCGATGGGTGCACAGGCTTGACGGGCATTGAGATACCGAACAGCGTGACGAGCATTGGCGATAATGCTTTTTCAAGAGTGAAGAATGTCATTTATTCTGGAACTGCGACAGGTAGTCCATGGGGCGCATTGAATGTTAATGGAGAGGTGTTTGAGGGATTCATATATGCAGATGCCGCACACACCCAACTGACAGCATATGTCGGGACTATTGGTGAGGTCATAATCCCCAACAGCGTAACGAGCATCGGCCAATATGCGTTCTGTAAATGCACAGGCTTGATGAGCATCGAGATTCCCAACAGTGTGACGAGTATCGGAGAATGTGCTTTTTCAGGCTGCACAGGTTTGACTAGCATCGTGATTCCGAACAGCGTGACAAGCATCGGCTGGAGTGCTTTCGGCTATTGTAAACTTAGAGATATTCAAGTATTAGGTGAAACTCCAGCTTCCATTTCGGAGACATCTTTCAGTGGTCAGAGTCAATATCATACTACGCTCTTTGTTCCTTTTGGCTGCTATGACAGCTATGCTTATGACGATACCTATTGGTATAAGTTTATCCACATCAAGGAGAGCGCCTCAAATACTCAAAACCTTTCTCCAAAACAGGCTTATGCATTGAAGAGTGCTACCAAACGCTCATATATCGTATATGATGCTGTGAACGATGCAGTTGGGGATATTGCTTTGGATGCCAACATAGATGAAGATAACGCTAATCACAACTGGCAAGTCATTGAGCAAGAGGGCAAAACTTATATTTACAACATCGGCGCCAAGAAATATCTCTATGCCGAGGCTTCTGTCGAAGCCGCTTCTGTGCGAATTTCCCCTTCGTCATTTGCTTCAAATGTTTCAACACAATGGAAACTATCTTCAACCCCTATTGCTGTTTCCTTGAGTTCTGGAGAATCGGGCATCAACATCGAAAATAGTGGAGAATGGCTCTTTGTCCTCAATCCTACGTTAGCGGTTGACGAGAACGTTTCGGCCATAGAACAACTTGAAACTAACGGCAATGCCATTTCCGACAAAGCCTATACTTTGCAAGGCACACAAACATCTGTACCTGTCGAGAACGGCCTCTATATCCGCAACGGCAAGAAGATAATCTTGAAGTAATCTGCTTGTTATAATAATATTGCAGCGCTCAGGGTTTATGACCCTGAGCGCTGTATTTTAAGTTACTACTTAGTTAATAATTTTTGACCAACTACTTAATAAAATATTGCGGACACCAATAATGATGATTAACTATAGTGCGTGGTGTCAGTCGATGGGGATTTCCTCCAAAGCGCCGGTTTCGGAGTCGATGATGAAGCCGCGCACGACGATGTCCTTGGGAACGAGAGGATGGGTGCGGATGGTTTTCACCGTGTTGCGCACCGACTCGGGTGTGTCCTTGAAGCCCTCCAACCAATGGTCCAGGTTGATGCCGCACTTGCGGATGGTGTCAAGAGTCTCGTCGGTCACTCCTCGGGCTATCATCTCGTGGTGGAAGTGGTCGAAACTCATGTGGCATGCCCCGCAGTGGGAGTGGGCCACCACCATGATCTCCTCGACACCCAGTTCGTAGATGGCTACGATGAGACTTCGCATGGCAGAGTCGAAGGCCGAAATGACCAATCCGCCTGCATTCTTGATGATTTTGGCATCGCCATTCTTGAGTCCAAGAGCGGCAGGTAGCAGTTCGGTGAGGCGGGTGTCCATGCACGACAGTACGGCCAGTTTCTTGTCGGGGTACTTGCTGGTCAGGTATTTCTCGTAGCCTTTTTCGGCTACAAAGGTCTTGTTGTAGTCAATAATCTGGTCAATCATAAGGTAATAGGATTAAAGTATCTAATGGAACCTCGGGAAAGGAAGAGTCGAGGTTACAGATGTTGGTCCAACTCGAAGGCGAACTTGACGCCGACATCGAAAGGATGGCGACCCAGGAGGCCGCAGAAGACGCTGAAATTGAAGTAGTTGTTGCCAATGCCGTAGCCCAATTCGCTGTAGGGATTCTTGCCCTGCGCCCAGAGGTTGCTGCAATAGATGCGTTCCTTGATGATGAACTTGGAGATTTTACCCCATTTGTGCATCAGGAGGAACGGACTCTCGAACATCATGTGCGTCTGCACATAACTGGGCGAGGAACTGTACCAGTATTCGTCCAATAGGGCAAATGCACCTCCGCTGGAACGACGGTCCCAAGTGGTAGGATACTGGGAGCGGGAGAAATAGGTGTAGTTGACGAAATACTCTTCTTTTTGTTTGGCGAAGATACCTCCGCCGCAACGCCAAGAGAGATTGCGGTGAGTACCGATGCGTAGTGATTGTTGCACATCCAACTCACATCGGGTATAGTTGCAACGGCTCTTCATGATGTCCTTGATGCCGTTGCCGATTTCGAAGGAGAAGGTGGGCCAATGGCTTTGCAGATAGATTTTGCGCTTGCCTTGGAAGTAGTAATATTGGCGCGGAGTCCATACCAATCGGAGGTAGGGGTTCATATCCAGATAACGTTCTTCGATTGTGTTGTTGGCCATCGTGTCGGCCACGGCATGAACACCGTGTTTGACCGGTTTTCGGATACTATAGGTGCTACCGATGTAGAACATCAAGCCGGTAGTCAGTTCGATGGAGTTTTCGAGGGTGAACTCATAGCGGTTGAAGAAGCGGAGGCCCAAAGAGTCGAAGTTGAGTTGCAGGTCAGGGTGCAGGTCCTGATGCAGGTCTTTGTTCTGTTCAATCTGTTCCTGATAGCGTTTGATGGTGCGGTTGACGTCATCTTTGAATCGGGACGAGAAACCGTTGGCACCATTCTGGAGTCGAAGCAGAAGCGTGCCTCGGCGCGTGGGGCAATAGTTCCATTCGGTGATGAACTTGTATCGGAACTCCTGAAGGCGGCAAGCATATCCCACTTCCGGCAGGATGCGGATGCTTTGGTCGTTGTTGAACTGGTGAGAGAAACGCAATCGGCTTCGCAGGGTAATGCCGTTGATCTTGTCGTAACCGAAAGAGGCGGGGTTCAAAGGTCCGTAAATGCGGAGGTCGGAACCGGAGGCATCGATGTCGGTGGTGCTGACCATGAATTGAGGCAACTTTTGGAAGAATGAGCGTCGTCTGGGTGGCGCTGGGGCGGAAAGAGTGTCGCTCTTGGGGCGTGCTGTGTTGGTGAACTGATCCATGCGACTTTGGTAAACTTCGGTCAGATTGAGGTTCTCCAACTTGGGGTCGAACGCTACTTTGGGGAGCAACTGCTTGATGTCCAACGAGTAATCGTAATGGTTGTGCCCGCGCATCTTGCCGAACTTGTAGTAGAAATCGACAGTGCAGCTCTTGATGCGGCTCATGTCATCGACCACTTCAAAGCGGATAGTGTCGATGGCTTCACCAAAGTCAATCTTGCAATTGACATGTAGTTCCAGAGGAATGGCGAGTCGGGTATGGACGATGGCATCTCCTTCCAACAGGTCGTGGTGGGTCTTGCGAGGCCAGAAATGGATGGTGAGGAGGGTGTCACGCTCCTGTATGGTGGTGTCGGTGGCAACAAATTGGTATTGGCGCAATCCGTCGTTGGAGAAGGGGAGGATATAATCCTTGTCGTCACCCTTGTCGCGCATGATGCGGATGGCATATGTGGGGTAGAGGATGGGGTAGAGTTGTTGCAGGATTCGGCGGGTGCGACGTCGGTTGTCGGAGGTGATGGAGAGTGGAGAGATGAGGAGTTCGCAGGGTGTTTGGTAACCTGTCTTGCAAGTGGCCGAGAAGAAGGTGGTGTCGTTGGTGCGCGAGTCGAAAGGTAAGATGTCTCGCATCAGGGGTGTCCACCAACGTTTGTTTTCGCTATGCGAGTACCCTTGGATGTTGGTGTAGATGTCCAACTTGCCGATGCCCTGGTTGATGAGCCACTCCGACTTGCGGTTCAGTTGCAGGATAATGGAGTCGAGTCGGGCATCGCCCGTATCGACCCAATCGGCGGGGGTGCGTTTGCGTGCTTGGGAAGGAAGCAAACAACAGAAGGTCAACACGATAAGCCATACGCGCCGCACTTGTTGTAGTGTGGCTTGGAAGCTGTATGGGTGTGCTGTCGTGTTTCTCATTTGGAAGATGTTGTCTGTAGTTGGGAGATGCAATACACTGGGTGAGAGAGAAATAGTGGCGGCGTTGTCAGGGCGTCGGTGCTATTCGCGGTACTTGCCCTCGGCTTCGTCCTGAAGGATGCTCAGGTAACTGTCGTAGCGCGATTGGGCAATGAGGTGTTCGTCCAACGCTTTCAATACGGCACAACCTGGTTCGTGGGTGTGGGTGCAGTTGTTGAACCGACAATCGGCCGAGGTGCGGAAAATCTCCTTGAAGTAATGCCCCACCGACTCTTTTTCGAACTCGATAGTGCCGAAGCCCTTGATGCCTGGGGTGTCGATGAGGAAAGTGTCGTGGGCGGCTTGGTCGGTCATGCAGTACATCTCGCTGAAGGTGGTGGTGTGCATGCCTTGGTCGTGCACATCGCTGATTTCAGCCGTCTTGGTGTTGACGTCCGGGATAAGGCGGTTCAGGAGCGAGGATTTGCCCACACCGCTGTTGCCCGACAGGAGGGTGACCTTGCCCAACAAATGTTGCTTGAGGTCGTCCATTCCTTGCCCTGTCTTGGCCGAGACGAAAAGAACGTCATATCCGATGGTGCGATAGAGGTAAGCCAAGTCGTCGGCATAGCTCTTTTCGTCGGCATCGAGGAGGTCGGCCTTGTTGATGACGATGATGGTAGGAACGTTGTATGCCTCGGCGGTAGCGAGGAAACGGTCGATGAAGGTAGTGCTGGTTTGCGGATGCTGGATGGTGACGACCAGAACGACGGCATCCAGATTGGTGGCAAGGATGTGCGCCTGCTTGGAGAGGTTGATGGACTTGCGGATGATGTAGTTGCGCCTTTCCTGGATGGCGTTGATGAAGGCAAATCCCTCCTGGTTGACCTCGTAGTTGACGACGTCGCCCACCGCAACGGGGTTGGTGGTGCGGATGCCTTTCAGTCGGAAATTACCTTTTATCTTACAAGGGATAAGGCCTCCTATAGTTGGCTGCTGGGTGGCATCCAACTGTAGGAGGCTATTGTCGAGCTGCTGGCCTTGGGGTAAGACCAAGTACCAGAAACCTGTGTTCTTTACTACTGATCCGGTCATGAACTTAGACAGACATGATTTCTTCGTCCTTGGCCTTGTAGAGGTCGTCCACCAACTTGATGAACTTGTCGTGCGACTTCTGCATAGATGCCTCGGCGTCCTTCTCTACATCCTCAGGAAGACCGTTCTTGATGTCCTTCTTGAGCAACTCGATAACGTCACGACGGACGTTGCGGATAGAGACTTTGGCGTTCTCAGCCTCGGTCTTGGCCTTCTTCGAGAGTTCGCGACGGCGCTCCTCGGTCATAGGAGGAAGGCCCAGACGGATGTATTCACCGTTGTTCTCGGGCGTAATGCCGAGGGTGGAATCCATGATGGCTTTCTCGATGACCTTGAGCATGGACTTGTCCCAAGGCTGGATGACGATGCTCTTAGCGTCTGGCGTAGAGCAAGTAGCACATTGGCTAATCTCCATCATCGAACCATAGCACTCGGCCTTGATGCCGTCCAACAACTTGACGGTAGCACGACCTGCACGGATGTGGTCGAAAGTATCTTCCAAATGAACTACAGAGGCCTGCATCTTTGCTTCTGCCTCCTTGATAGTTGTCTTAACGTCTAACATACAATATTATAAAATTGATAATTGACAATTGATAATTGAAAGACCCTTCCCAACCCTCTCTGCTTAGGGAGGGAATCCTATCCCCACAAAACATATCTTTCTTTTGCTTTTGTTATGTGCGTGAGGGTTAAAAGTCCCCCTAAGCAGGGGGATTTAGGGGGTCTCTTTATTTCTCATACACCAAGGTGCCGATGTTCTCACCGCTCATGACCTTGACCAGGTTGCCGGGCTTGTCCATGTTGAAGACGATGATGGGCAACTTGTTGTCGCGGCAAAGGGTCGTTGCGGTGAGGTCCATCACCTTCAATCCCTTCTGATAAATCTCGTCGTAGGTAATCTTGTCGAACTTCGTTGCTGTAGGATCTTTCTCGGGGTCGGCGGTGTAGATGCCATCCACGCGAGTGCCTTTCAGCATGACGTCGGCCTCAATCTCGATGCCACGGAGCGCAGAACCCGTATCGGTGGTGAAGTAGGGGCAACCTGTGCCACCAGCCAAGATGACGATTTCACCTTTCTCCATCCATTCGATGGCTTTCCACTTGCTGTATTGCTCGCCGATAGGGAACATGTTGATGGCAGTCAAGACACGCGCTTTCTGTCCGATGGCGGTCAATGCCGAGGAGAGACCCAAGGCGTTGATGGTGGTGGCCAACATACCCATCTGGTCGCCCTTGACGCGGTCGAAGCCCTTGCCTGCGCCGGTCAAGCCGCGGAAGATGTTACCGCCGCCGATGACGATACCAATCTGCACGCCCATGTCGGCAATTTGCTTGATTTGCTGAGCGTATTCTGCTAAACGAACTTCGTCGATGCCGTATTGCTTGGCACCCATGAGCGACTCGCCGCTTAATTTGAGAAGTATTCTTTTGTACATAGTTTTAGTATAAAAAGGCTTTTAAGAGGAGTAAAAAAGAAGAGACAAGGAAGTGACAGGGACAATACGAAAAGTGTGGCCGCTATCTCTATTCAATCTTTCTCTTTCCACTATTTCGGCGCAAAGATAGCGTTTTTTGCTGAGTTTTCAAAATGTTCAGGTATATTTCTTCGACTAAGGCATAAAAAAATACCGCGACACGTTGAATGTCGCGGTATCTTATCTATTTTTGATGTCTTACTTGCTGACGCGGCGAATCTGCTTCTTAGCAGAGTAGCTGATCTTCAGACACTGAGCCTTACGTAACTGGGTCTTGAGGTCGGTTACGACACCCATCTTGGTGTCGCGGTCGATCTTCATAGAGACCTGCATCTTAGGCTGGTCAACCTCCTTCATGGACTGACGCTGCTGAGTCATCTTAGGCACAACATTTTCGATGTCCAGGAAGTCATCATTGAACTGAATCAATGATTCAACACCATACTTCTTATCCTTAGGCTTACCTACCAGAACGGTAGTAACCAACGACTTGTTCTCCAGTTTAACAACCTCGGTTGCCTGAGGAGTGTTTACCAAAACCTTGGCAGTCTCCTCACGCATGTGGGTGATACACATGAAGAAGAACAGGATTGAGAACACCAAGTCAGGAAGAGATGAGGTGTTCAATTCAGGCATTTCTTTTTTGCCGCCCTTATTAAATTTTCCCATTGTTTTGTTCCTTTTTTTGGTGATTAATACTTAGCGTTGGCCTCAGAAATATTCATAGGATAATAGTCCTTGATGGCCTGCATCTGTTCTTTAGATAACTCTTCTTCGTCGTATGGTTTACCGAACTTGCTCTGTGCGAGCTCATTACGCAACTGGTTGTAGGCAGCAACCAACTCGTTCTGTACCTTGATGTACATTTCGTAGCTGGTACCGTAATCAGACTGCAATGAGATAACGTGGTTCTTTGGAGTCTTAACGTCTGCACCAAAGTACTGAACAAGTTCTGGATTCTTTTCTGCCTTGGCCTGGATGTATTCAGGACCGCGATCACCAGCGTATTCACCCTCTGCCTTGATGAAGTTCTTTGCCTTTTCGCAAAGATCTTCTACATTGGCAATGTCATCAGCGACCATGAGGTCGTTATTGGCATTAACGAGAACGTTGAGGATATTACGCTTTTTGATCTCTTGGGTTTGTTCTTGATTGTCTGTCCAACGTGGGAGCAAACGAGTCAAACCTTCGTCAGTATCCATAGAGGTAACCACCAGGAAGAAGATAAGAAGGGTAAATGCCAAGTCGGCACTTGAAGACGAGTTGATACTCGGAGCTTTTCTTTTCTTTCTTGCCATAGGTTAAATCTTATTTGAAGATGAGACGTTTGATGCCAAAACCAGCGATGAGGAGAACGGTAACACCAACGAGAGCGTAGATGCTGTAAATCCAGCCGTCAATCATCTTCATGGTGCTTGTTTCGAATACCTGAGTATCACCGTTTACGACGCGGCTGAAACCTTCAGCGCCGCTGGTGAAATAGAATACATAGTAGAGAACGACTACAGATGCAATAACTACAAGGAGACTCCAACGCTTGCCCAAAATTGCATCGACTGCAATAGAGACAGGAAGGATAATCAAGCCTAAAGCAACAGTGGCTTCCAACCAATACAGGAAGGTGTCAAGTTGCGTTGATACGTCGGTGAACTGACCGGTTGTCAACTGCAAGCTCTCTTTCTCGGCTGTAAGGAACAGAACGAGAACGGCTACAGAGGCAATCATCAGCACCCACAGTATAATATTACTAATCTTCATGGGATTGTTTCCTTTTTATTGGATTAAATTACTTCTTGAGAGTGAACTTGATAACTGCGTCGAGCAGAGAGATAGAAGCATCCTCCATATCGCTGACGATAGCCTCAACCTTAGAAAGCAGGTAGTTGTAGAAGATCTGGAGAATCAAGGCAACGATAATACCACCGATAGTGGTGATCAAAGCGACCTTCATACCCGATGCAACGACTGTAGGGCTAATATCACCGGCCTTTACGATATCATCGAATGCCTGGACCATACCGACGGCGGTACCAAGGAATCCGAGTGAAGGAGCAGCTGCGATAAACAGGGTAATCCATGAAAGGTTCTTCTCCAAGTAACCGCTCTGGAGAGCGCCGTAAGAGGTGATAGCCTTATCGATATCCTCGAGGCTCTGGCCATCCTTCAAACGGATGAGGGCCTGGGTGAAGATAGAAGCGATAGGACCACGGGTCTTCTTGCAGATTTCGAGAGCCTCCTCAACGTTGTTGGCCTCGAGAGCCTCCTCTACAGAGGCAACCAACTTCTTGGTGTTAACCTCAGCAAGGTTCAAATAGATAATACGCTCTACTACGAATGCAACACCAAGCACAAGTGCAAGGGCAACCATTGCCATAAATCCAGGACCACCATCGATGAAGTAGGTCTTGAGGACCTGATGGAAAGAAACGGTCTCTTCAGCTTCCTGAGCGAAAGCAGGTGCCATCAAAGCAATGGCAGACAGTGTCACGAAAAACTTTTTCATTTAGTTTTGTGTTTTTAAAGTTAATTAATTGGGTTGATTACATTTTATTTTAACGGTGCAAAGTAAATAAATTTTTTGATAAGTCGTACACTTTTCTCAAAAATTATTCGCTTTCAGCGTGTTTTTTTCATTTTGACATACTTTTCCCGAGGGTTTCTGCCTCTTTTTATTCTTTAGAGCTCTTTTAAAATTGTCATTCTGAAACGAAGCGAAGCCTTTCTGATCCTGCTCAACAGGCCATAGAGGCGACTCGCTTTGCGCAACCTGCCGTTTTCAGTTCAGGTCCTTGATGCACAGCAACTCCCGTGCATTTCGTGTGGTTTGCTCGGCTACCTCTTCGGGGGTGCAGTTCAGGACTTCGGCCAACGCCTGACAGGTGATGCTGGTGAAGGCGGGTTCGTTGCGATGTCCGCGTTGCGGCACGGGCGCCAGGTAGGGAGCATCGGTTTCCAATACGATGCGGGAGAGTCCTACCGCACGGGCAATGTCCGGCACGCTGCTTTTCTTGTAGGTCAACGTGCCCCCGATGCCAATCAGGAAATCGCCATATCGTTGTGCCTCTTGGGCTTGCTCGATGGTGCCGCTGTAGCAATGGAGGATGCCGCGTAGGGTTTTGCCCATGCTTTCTGCCATCGGAAAGAGTTCCTCCCGACATTGTTGCAGGAAGGGCTCCATGGCATCGCGGATGTGCAGCAGGAGGGGTAAGTTGTGTTGCAACGCCCATTCGGTTTGCCGGCAAAGGAGCCGTTGCTGGTCGGCCAATCGGCTCTTGTCCCAATGGAGGTCAAGGCCAATCTCACCAACAGCTTTGAGCGAGGGGAGGAGTTGCTCCGTCTTTTCGTTCAGGAAAAGGTGCTCAAACTGCTTCTCGACATCCTCCTCCATGTTTTCGGGGTGAATGCCGATGGTGGGGTAGAGCACCTCGGGATGCTTGAGGCAGAGGGCGATGATTTTGTCGAAATCCTGCTTGTCGCAACATGCTAGCACGATTTTTTGTACCTCAGCCTCCTGGGCACGGAGGATAACCTCCTCTACATCCTCCTGAAAGGCATCGTCGATGAGGTGGCAATGGGTATCGATGATCATTCCTCTGTCTGAAAATCAATCAATGGTTGACTGGAATCCTCTTTCGCGGCTTTGGCCTTCTGGTTCTTGCGGTCGTAGTAGATGAGACCGAAAGCCTTGCACTTCTCGATTTTCTCGGCAGGAGCATAGTCGGCATAGAAGTTATCGACCTGATTCCAGATGTCGGCGATGATGTCGTCGGCCTCGGGACGCAGTTCCGACACCTCCTGAAGCGCCTTGTCCTTGTCCTCGCGGAAGAGAATCTGACGGAAATAATGCTCGTTGAAGATGCCCCAATGCACCTTGACCTTGGCGATGGTGGGGTTGTAGATAGGTACGCCACCTTTCATGGTGCGTTCCTCTTCGGCCTTGATGATGCGGTCGCCCCACTCCTGAACGGCGGCCTCGGAGGTGAGGTCCGGTACGACGAAACTATCGACGGGCAATCCGTAGGGGATTTTGATGTCCTTGCGGAGTTCGCCTCGTTGGATGGCCATGTTCATCACCTGAATGAAGTGCGAGACGTAGAGGCGTGCCATCTGGAGTTCCTTCTGGTAAGTCTTGCACGAGTTGGCATGCAGGTCGAAGCATTGCTGGAACTTGCTCTGCGCGCGCTGGAACTTGTTGAGGAACTGAGAGGCAATCTGGGTGGTCTGGTAACTCAGCACCAGTTCTCCCTTCTCGCGGTAGCCTTCCATCTCGACCGCCTTCTTCAAGGCGTAGATGCGTTTCAGGTCAGTTTGTGGTAATCTGCGGTATGGCATATAATATAGGGGACTTCTATAAATTCCCCGTTTATTGGTTTGACTTCTGGAGATAATCTATTGAAACTCTTTTGAAAATTTAGGTCTTTCTTGGTATCTTGCTATTTATCAGTCGGTCACAATGTCACATGTTAGCAAGTAACTTGCAGACGTTTTCTCGCCTCAGCATAAGAACAAGCTCTTCTGCATTCGGCTTTTCAAAAACGTTCCCTCCTTCTGCATAGCAATCTCCACAAGAAGCCCTCTAAATTTTCTAAAAGACAATTTATAGAAGTCCCCTATACTTTTCGGTTTTCAAGTTTGCCGACGAATGCCAGCAACTGAGCCACCTTCTCATCCGAGAGGTTCAACTGCTTGAGGCAATCCTTGGCTTTCTGGCCATAGAGGGCAATGGCATCGCGACATGCCTGTTCGGCACCTGTCTCGATGTAATATTGTTTGAATGTGTCGATGTATTTCTGTTCGTCGTTTCGGTCGGCAACAGGGAGCGGGGCGGCCTTCTCTGCCTGAATGCGGAGGAAGGTCTTCTTGTCGCACAGAATGTCTCCGCCGATGCGTTTGCCGAAGGTGAGTGGGTTGCCCCAACAATCCAACCAGTCGTCCTGCAACTGGAAGGCCAATCCCAGATTGATGCCGAAGTCGTAAAGTGCCTGCACCTGAGCCGGAGTGGCTTGTCCGACGAGGGCGCCCACCTTGAGGGCACAACCCAACAGGACACTTGTCTTGAGGCGGATCATCTCGATGTATTCCTCCGTCCGGACATCGTTTCTCGTCTCAAACTCCATGTCCAACTGCTGGCCTTCGTCAATCTCGATGTTGGTGGTGTTGAAGACGTCGATCACCTCCTTCAGGCAGTAGGAAGGCGTCTCGGCTATCAACTGGTAGGCCAAAGCCTGCATGGCATCGCCCGAGAGGATGGCGGTGTTGTCGTCCCACTTGACATGCACGGTGGCACGACCGCGACGTTCGGGGGCCTTGTCCATCACATCGTCGTGCAGGAGGGTGAAGTTGTGGTACATCTCAATACCCAGGGCCGGTTGGATGGCAGGGGTGATATCCTCCTTGAAAAGGTTGGTGGCCATCAGTACGAGGAGCGGGCGCAAGCGTTTGCCACCACTCTCCATGGTGTAGCGCACGGGGTCGTAGAGCCGAGGTGCGAGGTCGGGGTACTTGATATGGTCGATGCCGTTCTGTATGATGTCGGATAGTTCGTCTTGAGTGTACATTATAATAATAAGCTGGGTTTGTCTTGTTGGGGAAAGGTTGCCGATGCGACGATGTCGGTGTCGGCAAGTGGATTTTTCTGCTAAAGCGCCTATCGGGGAGAATCTTTTCCTAAAGAGCATCCCGAAGGATCATAATAGGCACATAATAGGCTCACCGAAGGATGGCGAAAAGAGAAATCTTCTGCGGAAAGGACGAGTTGGCAGAAAAATATACTCCTATGGAATAGGATGTCCAAAATAATGAATGATTAGATGAATTTTGAACATCGTGGGTAGGAGTCGAAAAGAATCAGCCCCACCTTTGCGGGGTAGGGCTGAATATTGGGAGAAGTGATTACTGCAAACGGAAGGTTACAGGAAGCACGTACTTTACACGTACAGCCTTACCACGCTGCTTACCAGGTTTCCACTTAGGCATGGACTGAACCACGCGGATAGCCTCCTTCGAGAGCTCCTCGGCTGGGGAACGCATGACCTCGATGTTGGCGATGGAACCATCTTTCTCGACGGTGAATGAAAGGGTTACACGACCCTGGATACCGTTCTCAGCTGCGAATGCAGGATACTTCAAGTTCTTCTTGATGTAAGCCATCAAAGCGGCTTCACCACCAGGGAACTCTGGCTGCTGCTCAACGACGGTGAAGATCTGGTTGCCTTCGGCCTCCTCATCGTCGGATGGGCCAGACTCGGCACTAAGGTCAACGACCTGGATCTGGGTGTCGTTATCGTCCTCCATGCTCTGCATCTCGATTTCTTCAATCTCGACGTCGTCATCAACGACCTGCAACTGCTCAATGACGTCAGGCATTGGTGGCGGTGGTGGCGGTGGTGGGGTATTGTTCTGTACTGTCATTACGATCTCTTCTTCCTCTTCCACCTCGGCGGTGCGGGCAATCAGGTTGCTCGTACGACGAGTCGTGTTGGACCACTCAAGGCCGACGAAGAGAAGCGCAAGAACGCCAACGAGACCTGTAAGCACGTAGGTGGTCTTACGGGTTTCGAGGTTCACTTTCGGATCTTTCTTGATTTCCATAGTGGAGTTAAACTTTTATTATTTGGTATTTTGGTTGGACAAAAGTAAGGCTTTTTTCGATATGTCGTGCAAAAACGAGGAAAAAAAACGTGATTTTTCTTAAAAAAATTGCACTTCTTGCAAAAAAAAGATAATTTTGCATACAAAATAAGTTAAAAGTACGTTATTCCTCTGCCGCCATCAACGGTCGGCCAGAATGAATGATAATGAAGAATCTTCCCCTCGTTACGATGGCAGCCTTCCTGTCGCTGCCCGCGCTTGCACAAGAAGTCGGTGAGTATGGTTTCTTGGAGTTGCCCGTATCGGCACATGCTGCCGCCTTGGGTGGTACGGCTATCAGCGTCGTCGAACCCGAAGCCGCTTTGGCCGACCAGAACCCCGCCCTGCTCTGTGCCGAGATGGGTGGACAACTGAATCTCTCATATATGAATTATGTGTCGGACATCAACTTGGGGTATGCCTCCTATACGGGTAGTTTCTGGACCTATGGAGGATGGCAGGCGGGTGCCCGTTTTGTCAACTACGGTGACTTTACCGGTTACGACCAATATGGTGCACGGACGGGCTCTTTCGGGGCTAAGGATATTGCCATGCATGTGGCTGTCGGGCTCCCTCTGAACGACCGTTGGCAGGTAGGTGCCACCCTGCGAGGCATCTATACCAAGTATGACATCTATTCGGCTTTTGCCGTGGGGGTCGATGTCGGCGCTAATTATTATAATGAGGGGTCGGGACGCAGTTTCTCGGTCGTCGTCTCCAACCTGGGTGGCCAACTCAAGAAGTTGGAATCGCGCAGTAGTCACCTCCCAACGCAACTCTCGCTGGGTGTCACCAAGGAGGTCGAACACCTGCCTTTCTGCTTCACCATGACAGCAGTTGACCTGTTCGACTGGAAGCAGGATTATGTCAATGCCTCGGGCGAGACGCACGAATACAGCAACGGCGAACAGGTACTCAATCACCTCCTTTGGGGTGTGGAGTGGATTGCGTCGGACAACTTCTATCTGGCGGGTGCTTATAGCCTTCGACGCCAACGGGAGTTCTCGGGCGATGGCGGTTTCCTTCGCGGTCTCTCGCTCGGTGCCGGCCTCCACGTGAAACGCCTCCAGGTGCATGTCAGTTATGCCAGCTATAATGCTGCCTCGGGTTCTCTCCTGGTGGGCTTGGGCGCGAGTTTTTAATGAACAATTGATAGGGGGCAGAATAATCTGAGTTTTCCGAGTACTCCGAGTACTCCGAATATTCTGAATAATCCGATTACTCCGATTTCTTCGACAATTCTTTTCTTGACAATATGAAAAAAATAACTATAGCTTTCGATGGCCACTCATCATGTGGCAAGAGTACCATGGCCAAGAAGTTGGCCGAGGAACTCGGTTATCTCTATGTTGATACAGGTGCGATGTATCGCGCCGTAACATTATATGCCTTGCAACAGGGGTTGATGGATGCTGCATCCAAGCAGATCAACGAGGCGGCTCTGCAAGAGGCGCTTGGTCAGATCCAGATTACCCAGAAGCAGGAGGGAGGCAAGGTTCGTACCTACCTGAACGGCGTCTGCGTGGAGGATGAAATTCGCCAGATGCGTGTATCCTCATGCGTCAGCCCTATCGCCGCACTCGGTTTCGTGCGTCGGCAGTTGGTGGCTTTCCAGCAGGCCATGGGCAAGGAGGGCGGCATCGTCATGGATGGTCGCGACATCGGCACCGTCGTCTTCCCTAATGCCGAATTGAAGGTCTTTGTTACCGCTTCGTCCAAGGTTCGTGCCCAACGTCGTCTGTTGGAACTCCAGGCAAAGGGCGATAAGTCGCTCACCCTCGAAGAGGTGCAA
>JAEEGF012321549.1_pt1 | contig 28664 bp, 22 predicted proteins | sample 9134171 | NCBI WGS metagenome assembly JAEEGF01 (sample SAMN16246542, study PRJNA631951) | gut metagenome | biome: gut microbiome; feature: rumen; material: AP-attached | host: Bos | place: Iran: Karaj | collected 2018-10 | reverse complement strand
TGGACAGATACTTTAACGGAGATACATTCTCTGAGGCTGAGATCAGAGCAGCAGCAAGAAGTAACGTTTGTGACGGATCCATCGTTCCTATCGAGATGGGATCTTCAACACTCTGTCAGGGTATTTATACAGTCCTTGATGATATCGTTAAGTACATGCCAAGCCCTGAGAACCGCAAGATGGCCGGCATCAATACCAATACTAATGAGATCTTCGAAGCTGACTTCGACTTCAGTAAGCCTAAAACAGCCTTCGTATTCAAGACCATGATCGATCCTTTCATCGGTAAGTACTCACTTATCAAGGTTCGTTCAGGTGTCCTTAAGCCCGATGATCAGATGTTCATTGCAGGTAAGGACATGGATGTTAAGCTCGGTAAGCTCTATGTGCTTCAGGGCAACAAGGCAACTGAGGTTTCAGAGCTTCACGCAGGTGACCTCGGTGCTCTCCAGAAGCTTGATATTGCAACAGGCGATACTCTTTCTACCAAGGCTAACCCTGTTCAGTACGCTAAGATGGATATTTCACAGCCTTACACATACATGAGATACCATGCTCAGAACAAAGCTGATATCGACAAGATCGCACAGTCACTGGCTAAGCTTGCTGCTGAGGATCAGACACTTAAGGTTGTCAACGACGCTGAGAACCGTCAGACACTCCTCTATGGTATGGGAGATATGCACCTTGAGGTTGTTCAGTCCAAGCTGGCTAATGTATACAAGGTTAACATCGACCTAACTAAGCCGAAGGTAGCCTTCAGAGAGACTATCCGCAAGAATTCTGACGTTGAGTACAAGTACAAGAAGCAGACCGGTGGACACGGACAGTACGGACACGTTAAGATGCGCTTTGAGCCATCAGGCGATCCGCTTACACCATATGTATTCGAGCAGGAAGTTGTCGGCGGAGCAGTTCCTAAGAACTACTTCCCTGCAGTTGAGAAGGGACTTGCAGAGTCAGTTCTGAGAGGACCTCTTGCAGCTTATCCTGTAGTAGGTGTTAAGGCCGTTCTCTACGACGGATCATATCACCCTGTAGATTCTTCCGAAATGGCATTCAAGGTTGCTGCATCAGGCGCCTTCAAGAAGGGCTTCATGGAAGCATCACCTGTTCTTCTTGAGCCTATCGTTTCTCTTAAGGTTACAGTACCGGACAGCTTTACCGGTGACGTAATGGGTGACCTCAACAAGAGAAGAGGAAGAGTTCTCGGAATGAATCCTTCTCTTACAGGTAAGCAGGTTATCGAGGCTGAGGTTCCTATGATGGAACTTTACGGATACTGCACACAGCTCCGTTCAATGACCGGTGGTGCAGGCGATTTCGAGTATGAGTTTGCAAGATATGAGCAGGCTCCTTCAGATGTTCAGGCCAAGGAAGTTGAGGCAAGAGCAGACAAGGTTGCAGCTGCAAACTCTGAGGAATGATCAGTTTAATAACGGTTTAAAACACAAGGCTCCTCCGGATTCCGGAGGAGTCTTTTATATACAGAATTAATAATAGTTTAATGAAAGAGTATACGATTTTGTGATAATATTATTACATGAATTCTATGATTGTTTACAATTCCATAGGTGAATATTCTAGCCTGCTTCTGGCAGGTTTGCTTTTGTTTGTCATGCTCTACACCAAGCCCAGAAAGACTTATGTCTACAGGTACATCTTTGTAGGAAATATCTGGGCGATATTCTCTATCATATTACAGATAGTGATACTGCACATGGCCAGTGATCCGGGAGATTCTTTTGATCCAAGGATTTTTATGGCACTGCTCATTCTTTTTATCATGGCTTACAATGGGGTTCTTTACTATATCTTTTCCTATGTAAACATGATGTCAACGCTAAGGCGCAGGCAGAGAAAAGAATTCTTGCTGATGTATACCGCACTATCCACAGTATATATCATTGCTCTTGTGGTTGACATTGCAGCCAGCGGACTATATGAGCTTACACTTAACGGCATTGACATAACTCACTTTACAAGGTTCTATTGTGTAGCGGGAATTGTTACCTGTGTTATCTGTTTTTACGCTTCGGTAACAAACAGGCCGCATATTTCAAGGGTGATCTGGCACACTGTTTGTATTATCGTGCCTGCCGATATTATCATTCTTCTTGCACAGATCTTTTGTATCAACAGAAATTACACTGTGTTTAGCGGAATAACTTATGTTCCTGTATTTACACTGGCGTTTCTTCTGTTCCATAACATTCCATACGACGAACAGAGCGGATGTCAGAGCCTCAATGCTCTGGATGAGTTCCTTAAAAAACATGTGGGAAGAAAGAAGTTTTTCCTTATGTATGCGGAATTCAGAATGCCAACTGCCGACAATTTCATCCATGAGAATGATGATGAAATCATGTACATAGGATTAAACGCCTGCAGATCCATCGAAGGCATCAGCAACAAGATAATAATGTACAGGCTCGACAGCGAGAAATTTGTAAATATCATAAATTGCAGTGACAAAAAAGAAGCTCTCAAGTATGCAGATCAGATAAGGGCCGTATACGATGGAGTAAAGGCAGAGCTTAAAGTGCCTTTCAACTATTTGATCGTGGTTGAAGAGGTAACTCCGGAGCTTGACAGTCCGACTAAGATAAGGGAACTGAATGAGTTCATTACAAAGAGATTCAAGGACCAGAATAGCAGTTATTACTATGTATTAAAACCTGAGGATATGAGCAGCTTTGGCGACGTATACAATATAACTGTCGCACTTAAGGATATAAGAAACAGGCTCGATCTCGACGATGAGAGAGTACAGGTATACGCCCAGCCGATCTACAGTGTAGAAGAAGGTGCCTTCAGGGTTGCTGAGGCTCTTATGAGACTCAAAGTCGGTGATAAGCTGTATTCCCCTGACATGTTCATTCCTATCGCTGAAAGCGGAGGATGTGTACATGCCCTTACCTGCATAATACTCAACAAGGTATGCAGAGCAGTCGAGAGTCTGGAAGAATATTACGATTTCGATGCTATCTCCATAAATGTTTCGTCAAAAGAGCTCTCTCATAAGACAATGTATCAGGATTACCTGGACATTATAGAAAGATATGATTTTGACGTATCTAAGATCAGGATGGAGATCACGGAAACAGCCATGTTTGAGAATTATGAACAGGCGAACAGGAATATGGTCATCCTTAATCAGGCAGGTATTCAGCTCTATCTGGATGATTTCGGCACAGGTTATTCATCCCTTGAGAGAATAATGAACTGCCCGGTCAAGACCATCAAATTTGATAAAACGATTCTTTATAAATCTTTAGATGATGGCAGAATGGATGATATTCTCACCTATATGATAGAAGTTCTCAAGAAGAACGGCTTCATCACATTGGTTGAAGGTGTAGAAGATGAGTCTCAGAATCAATATTCCGTCAAGAGGGGATTCGATTATATCCAGGGCTATCATTACGCTAAGCCGGGGCCCATTGAGGACCTCAAAAAGTATTTCAACAGAAAGACCTCATTCTGAAAAACATAAGATTTGGAGCGGTTTCCGTAGTGGAAGCCGCTTTTTCTTTTGAATGTACGAAATCTTGACATGGATGGTATGATTGTATACAATTATACGCAAAGTACATTTTATGAAAGAGGTTTTGTTATGAGCGATCAGAATACTTTCCAAAATCGGCCGGTAACTATGAACGACAAGAATAATCTGCTTCAGATCGAGGAGCACATGTATATTCTTGACGATGTAGCAAAGCCAAACGTCTTCAGAAATATGTTTCCTTATGAGGAAGTCCCTAAGATTCCTTTCAACGACAGAATTGTTCCACATAATATGCCCAAGGATATATGGATCACAGATACTACTTTCCGTGACGGACAGCAGTCAAGGGCACCTTATACCACTGAGCAGATTGTAAGAATATACGACTATTTTCATGAACTGGGCGGCCCTAACGGAATGATAAGGCAGAGCGAGTTCTTTTTATATAGTAAGAGCGACAGAGACGCAGCTGTAAAGTGCATGGAGAGGGGATATGAGTTCCCTGAGGTAACAAGCTGGATCCGTGCAAGCCAGGAGGATTTCAAGCTGGTAAAAGAGATCGGCATGAAAGAGACCGGAATTCTGGTAAGCTGCTCTGACTATCATATTTTCCTTAAGCTTAAAATGACAAGAAGACAGGCCTTAGAGCACTATCTCAGTATTGTAAAGAGCTGTCTTGAGGAGGGCATCAGCCCAAGATGCCATCTAGAGGATATCACAAGAGCAGATATTTACGGCTTTGTTGTGCCGTTCTGTATCGAGCTTATGAAACTTAAGGATGAGTACAAGATACCGATCAAGGTCAGAGCCTGCGATACTATGGGCTATGGCGTTAACTATGCAGGTGCTGTTATCCCAAGAAGTGTGCAGGGAATCATCTATGCAATAAATACCAACGCAAGTGTTCCGAGTGAACTCATTGAGTGGCACGGTCACAACGACTTTTATAAGGCAGTTACCAATTCAACAACAGCCTGGATCTATGGCTGCTGTTCAGTCAATACTTCACTGTTTGGTATTGGTGAGAGAACAGGTAATACGCCTCTTGAAGCTATGGTATTTGAGTATGCACAGCTCAAGGGACACTTAAACGGCATGAATACTCAGGTCATCACTGATCTTGCTGAGTACTATGAGAAGGAAATCGGATTTACTGTTCCTGCCAACACTCCTTTTGTCGGCAAGAACTTTAATGTAACAAGAGCAGGTATTCATGCTGACGGACTTCTTAAGAACGAGGAAATCTACAATATTTTCGATACAGAGAAGTTCCTCAGAAGACCTCCTGTAAGTGCAGTTTCCAACACATCAGGTCTTGCAGGAATCGCTCATTGGATCAACGTTCATTATAAGCTCAGAGACGAGCATGCCCTCAACAAGCAGACACCTCTCGTATTGAAGGTCAAGGAGTGGGTTGACAACGAGTATGCAAATGGACGAGTAACTGTAATGACAGATGGTGAGCTCGTTAAAAAGATAGAAGAAGTAGGAAACGAACTTGGAATTATTGTTAAGGAAGGAGAAGTGATCACTAAGGCGTGACCACGACAAGGTATGGACAATCATGATTTGAAACAGGAAGTCACGGACAAGTATTCACTCAGAGGCCGTGTTTTCCACAGGATCAGGGAAGACATATTAAACGGTAAATACAAGGATCATGAGGAACTTAAAGAAGTTGCCATCGGTCAGGAACTTGGTGTATCCAGAACTCCCGTCAGAGAAGCTTTCAGACAGCTTGAACTGGAGGGACTTATCACCATAATTCCCAACAGAGGAGCTTATGTTACAGGTATCAAGGTAAAAGACATCAAGGATATCTATATGATCAGATCCAAGCTCGAGGGACTCTGCGCCAGATGGGCATGCGAGAACATCACCAAGGAGCAGCTTGAAGAGATGGAGGAGGTCATTTACCTGGCGGAATTCCATGCTGCAAGAGGCCATATGGAACAGATGGCTGAGCTTGATAACAGATTTCACACTATCCTCTATGAGGCATCAGGTTCCAAGATGCTTGAGCACCTTCTCAAGGACTATCACCAGTATGTCTGGAGAGTAAGGCAAAAGACTCTTTCAAGCAGCCGTGGTGCTGTGTCCAATGTTGAACACAAGTACATCATGGAAGCCATCAGGGAAAAGAATCCCGACAAGGCCGAGGAGCTTGCAAACCAGCATATGATCAACGCCTATGAGAACATGGTGGATCATGGCCTTCTGGATATGTTCGAAAACTAATACAATAATAATGATAAACAAGGAGATAAGCCCATGAGCAAGATACAGATGACAACACCCATCGTTGAGATGGACGGAGATGAGATGACAAGAGTCCTTTGGCAGATGATCAAGGACAAGCTTATACTTCCGCACATTGACTTAAAGAGTGAGTACTATGACCTTGGACTTAAGCACAGGGATGAGACTGATGATCAGGTTACTGTTGATTCAGCCAATGCAACCCTTAAGTATGGTGTTGCCGTTAAATGTGCAACCATTACTCCCAACAACGAGAGAGTAAAAGAATATGACCTCAAGAAGATGTGGAAGAGCCCTAACGGAACCATCAGAGCAATCCTTGACGGAACAGTTTTCCGCACACCTATCATGGTAAAGGGAATCGAACCCAACGTAAGAACATGGGAGAAGCCTATCACTCTTGCAAGACATGCTTACGGTGATGTTTATAAGAATGTCGAGATCAGAGTTCCCGGTCCCGGCAAGGCAGAACTTGTATTTACAGGCGATGACGGAAAGGTTGTAAGAGAGACAATTGAAGAGTTCAAAGAGCCCGGAATCATTCAGGGTATCCACAATAAGGATGCTTCCATAAAGAGCTTTGCAAGAGCATGCTTCAAATACGCTCTGGCTGAGAAAAAGGAACTTTGGCTCGGAACAAAGGATACAATCAGCAAGACCTATGACAGAAGATTCAGAGAAATCTTCGATGAAGTATACGAGACAGAGTTCAAGAAGGACTTTGAAGCAGCAGGTATCACATATTTCTACACACTTATCGATGATGCCGTTGCACGTGTAATGAAATCTAAGGGCGGATTTATCTGGGCCTGCAAGAACTACGACGGAGATGTAATGAGCGACATGGTTTCATCAGCATTCGGTTCACTTGCTATGATGACTTCAGTTCTTGTATCACCTACAGGCGTTTATGAGTATGAAGCTGCTCATGGAACTGTTCAGAGACACTATTACAAGTATCTCAAAGGTGAACCTACATCCACAAACCCTGTTGCAACAATATTTGCATGGACAGGAGCTCTCAGAAAGAGAGGAGAGCTTGATGGAATAAAAGAGCTTCAGGACTGGGCAGATAAGATGGAGAAAGCAACACTTTCCGTTATTGAATCAGGCCGTATGACAGGAGACCTTGCTCTTATCACGTCACTTCCAAATCCTGAAAAGATGGGAAGCGAAGAATTTTTAGATGCAATAGCCGAAGAATATGATATGATACAAGGGGCATAAGCCTGAACGAAGCAATTCGTATTATATCAATGTTTTACATGGAGTTAAGATGATTCTTTCGGTACACGGATTATATAAAAGCTTTGATGGAAAGGACATCCTTAGGGATGCCTCTTTTCATGTGGAGAATAATGAGAAGGTTGCCATTGTCGGTATTAACGGAGCCGGCAAGACAACCCTTCTTAAGCTTATACTGGGTGAGCTTACACCCGATGACGGTGACGTTACTTTTTCAAAGGATGTGACCGTGGGTTACCTTGCCCAAAATCAGAATATTGACACAGAAAACACCATCTATGAGGAATTCAAAGAGGTAAAAAGAGCAGTATGGGAGCTTGAAGATGCAATCAGGGATGCTGAGGAGCAGATGAAGCATCTTCAGGGAGATGAGCTTAATTCTCTTTTGGACAGATATACCAAGATGAACGATGAGTTCCAGAGAATGTCCGGCTATGCCTGGAAGAGCGAAGTCACAGGCGTTGCCAAGGGACTTGGATTTCTGGAGGAGGAGTTTGATAAAAAGATAAGTACTCTCTCCGGAGGCCAGAAGACGAGAGTTGCTCTGGGTAAGCTTCTTTTGCAGAATCCCGATCTTATAATTCTGGATGAGCCTACAAACCACCTGGATATGAATTCCATCAGATGGCTTGAAAACTATCTGCTTAATTACAAGGGAGCGGTTATGATCGTATCCCATGACAGATATTTCCTTGATAAGATTGCCGATAAGGTTATAGAGGTGGAGAACTGCAGAGTATCTTCGTTTACCGGCAATTACTCGGATTATGCCATCAAGAAAGAGCAGAAAAGGGCAATTGAATGGAACGCTTACATCAAACAGCAGGCTGAGATCAAGCATCAGGAAGAAGTTATTGCCAAGCTCAAGTCTTTTAACAGGGAGAAATCCATAAAAAGAGCCGAGAGCAGAGAGAAGATGCTGGACAAGATCGAAGTCCTTGATAAGCCTCAGGATATTAATGACAGCATGAAGATCACTTTAAAGCCAAACTGTGAGAGTGGCGGCGATGTTCTCACTGCTGAGGGCGTCTCTAAGTCTTTTGGCAATGAAAAGCTCTTTGACGGTCTTGATTTTGAGATCAAGAAGGGAGAGCACGTGGCGATAATCGGTGACAACGGAACCGGCAAGACCACACTTCTTAAGATAATAAATCAGGTAGAGCCTATGGACGCAGGAAAGATAACTTACGGTGTCAAGGTTCATGTTGGTTACTATGATCAGGAGCATCATGTGCTTCACGATGAGAAGACTCTTTTTGAAGAGATTTCTGATGCATATCCAACCCTTAACAATACTCAGATCAGGAACACTCTGGCTGCATTTCTTTTCACGGGAGATGATGTGTTTAAGAGGATTGGTGACCTGTCAGGCGGTGAGAAGGGAAGAGTAAGTCTTGCCAAGCTCATGCTTTCGGATGCCAATTTCCTGATCCTGGATGAGCCTACAAACCATCTGGACATCACCAGCAAAGAAATCCTGGAATCTGCCATATCAGGCTACGAGGGTACAGTGCTCTACGTCAGTCACGACAGATATTTCATCAATAAGACCGCTACCAGGATCCTTGATCTTACAAAAGGACAGCTGGTGAACTATATCGGCAATTACGACTATTACTTAGAGCATGTTGATGAGCGAATGGAGAGACTTTTTGGTGAAAAGAGCCGTTCTCAGGCTGGGTTTGCAGACAGCGCATATAAGTATGTGAGTTCAGATGAGTCTTCAGATGTACAGGCCCCTGAAGCAGATAATAAGCCGACTTCCGGATCAGAGGACTGGAAAGCCCAGAAGGAAGCGCAGGCTAAGAAGAGAAAAGTAGAAGCTGCGCTTAAAAAGTGTGAAGAGGAAATTGAGAAGCTGGAGCAGAGAGATGCTGAAATTACAGAACAGCTCTCGGACCCTGCAGTGGGAACAGACCTCGCCAAATTAAGAAAGCTGACCGATGAGCAGAATGAGATTCAGGAGAATCTTCAGAGACTCTATGATGAGTGGGAAGAACTCTCCATGTGAAGCTCAATTTCCGATTGACCTCATTTGTCGGCGAATATATAATAAATTTGATTTGGTTTAAACTAAGGAGACGGCTTTGAATCAGTTATATATTCCATTTTTATGGGAGCTGCTGTTAGTTATATCCACGATTTTTCTGCCCAGACAGACGCTGTATTTGTTCTTTGTATTCTACCTGGGTATTCTTTATTATTTTTATTATTTTTATAAGCAGTTTTCATTCAGAAAATTACATAAGAATTTTGGCAGAGTAGTTACTTTTTGGATTCCTGTAGCGATTACATTTTTCGGATTGTACATTGCTGACTACCTCAAAACAGAGGTTATACCGGAGCTGTTTCCAATGGCCAAGACCGGTATGGTCCAGATAATCTACCACAATGAGCTTTTGCCGACACTGATGTATGCCATTATGATGATCGTGCTCAAGCCTGTGGCTGAAGAGCTCTTTTTCAGGAAAGCAATCATCAAATTCGGAAGCAAAAAGAAGGTATTTGTCTTTACCCTAATCTCTTTGGTACTGTGTGCGCTCACCCGTGCTCATGGACTGTTGGGGATTGTAGAGTGGATGATAATGGCATTACCTGTGACCATAGCTTATGTTGCAACCAGAAATATTTATATTTCATTGATGGCGCATGTATTATTTGAGTTCTATGACAACATATATTCAGTTGTTTACACTATTGCCAGGATATTTAGCAGATAACCTTGCAATTTATGTAAAAATAAGCCCCTAATAACTTATTTCACAAGAGGAGAAAAGAGGAGAAAAGTATGTTGGAGAAGTTATTCAAACTAAAGGAGCATGATACTACCGTCAAAAAGGAGATCATTGCCGGTGCTACCACGTTCCTGACTATGGCCTACATTCTGGCTGTTAACCCTAATATTTTGGGAACAGTTATGAATGCGAACGGTGTCTTTGTAGCAACAGCCCTTGCATCTGCAATTGCTACATTCATTATGGCATTTCTTGCCAATTATCCTATCGGTCTTTCCGCAGGACTCGGACTGAATGCATATTTTGCATACACAGTTTGTCTGGGAGAGCTTGCCGGTGAGGAAGATCCTTTCAGAATCGCTCTTACAGCGGTATTTGTAGAAGGTATCATCTTTATTGTGCTTTCTTTCTTCAAGTTCCGTGAGCAGATCATCAACAGTATTCCACAGAACCTTAAATATGGTATTTCAGCCGGAATCGGTCTGTTCATTGCTTTCATCGGAATGCAGAATGCACGAATCATTGTTGCTAACGATGCAACAGTAGTAGGTCTTGGAAGCTTCTCAGATCTTGATATGGTCCTTGCACTTATAGGCCTTATCGTTATCGCAGTTCTTGTTCACTATAATGTAACCGGTGGCGTTCTCATCGGTATCATCGCTATCTGGATTGTCGGAATGATTCTCCAGGCAGCCGGAATTTACACAACAGGCAATGTATTCCCTGACTTCTCAAATGGTCTTCAGCTCGGAGCAATTAAGGATACAGCATTCAAGCTTAACTTTGGATGGGCAGCAAGTCACCTCATTCAGTTCCTGGCTATCACATTCAGCTTCCTCTATGTTGACCTCTTTGATACAGTAGGAACAGTAGTAGGTGTTGCTGATAAGGCAGGACTTCTTGACAAGGATGGCAACCTTCCGAGAGTAGGTAAGGTATTCCTTGCAGACGCTGTTGGTACAACATGTGGTTCACTCCTTGGTACATCAACAATCACAAGCTTTGTTGAGTCAAGTGCCGGTGTAGCAGCAGGCGGAAGAACAGGTCTTACAGCTCTTACAACAGGTGTGCTTTTCCTTGTATCACTTGTACTTAGCCCTGTCTTCCTTGCAATTCCTTCATTCGCAACAGCTCCTGCACTTATCTATGTAGGAATGCTTATGCTTATGAGCGCAGCTAAGATCAAATTTGACGGCGATATCGCTGATTCAGTAGGTGCTTACCTTGCAATCGTAATGATGCCTCTTGCATACTCAATCGCAACAGGAATCATGTTCGCAGTAATCGCCTGGGTTCTTCTTAAGGTTTGCACAAGAAAGATTAAGGATATCAGCCCTATCATGTGGTGCATCTTTGTACTGTTCATGCTCAGAATCGTAGCTTTGGTTACAAACTTCCAGTAATAATTTAAATAATAATGGATATACGAAGGCTCATTGTGAAAAATCACAGTGAGCCTTTTATAGTGGTATAATTAAATACAGGCGTATTCAAATTACTTATGAGGTCGAGAGCTTAGATGTTACAGAGAGTTAGAGGACTGAAGGGTAGTACAAAAGAGACAATAATAGCAGCTGTGTTTTCAATGTATCTCTTCATACATATGACTGTGGAAACACTGTGTACAAAAAACTCGACAGGAGTTTTAACATCGGGTGAACAGCTTGCAATGTACTATGTTGATCAGCTGTTTTTGGTGGCCGGATTCATACTCTTTGCTCTGGTGTGGAACAGATTAGGTGATGACAACATAAGAGCAGTTTTTATCAAAGCTATTTCAGCAATATTTTTCCTCCTTAGTTTTATCATAATAATTTATCAGAGCAGAATATCGTTTCTTATCCTGGCTCCTTTGGCAACGCTGTTTCTTGGCCTTTTTGGAGGAACTTTGAATTTCTTTATGGCTGTAGCACTGATAGATGCCAAAAACGTTGGCAGGATATTGGCAGCATCAGCTACAGTAGCATTTTTGCTCCAATTCCTCACTCAGATACTGACAGATAACAGATTGCTGCTGTTGTTCTTTATTATGGCCTTTGCAGTTGTGACTATAGCCATTGTCAATGAGGCATGGGAATGGCTTCTTATTGACTGCGTACCGACAGCTATCGGAAAAAGTGATCCGGGCAATAATAAGGCAAATAAGAACCTGATAACTGTATTAGTTATCTCAGTGATCTCTGTATTGCTTTTGACATATTATGACAGCAATCTGATAAGGCTCATGGTTGAATCAGGATTACAGGTTAGTGCTTTTTCATGGCCGAGGCTTTTTGCCATTCTTGGCTATATAATAATTGGAATTGTGGCTGATATCAGTAAAAGAAAATATGTGAATGTGACTATGGTCCTGCTGATCCTTTGGCTTTTGATATCACCGGTTATCTTCTCGGAAAATCCCGGAAGTAATGCCAATATGGCTCTGTTTTATACTGTAATTGGTGCATTGATGTGCTATATGTATCTGATGTTTTGGGGAATAGCTCCATACACCGGAAAAGGTATTACAATTGTTCCAAGTATAGGCAGGATAATTGACGGAGTAGCGGGCGTTATCTTTTCACTAATTCCCTGGGGCAATATGAACGTAACACTAATTATTGTATTGCATATTGTCTGTATTATTTTGATGCTCATAACGATGATTATAAATGGTGATTTCCTGATCACGAACAAAGACGAAGACACTTCCGAAAAAGAAAAAGATGTAGTAGCAGATATAAAAGTTCCTGCTGATATTGTCAGTGATGACGAAGTGTTTGCCAAAATGACTGAACTATACAGTCTTACTGACAGAGAAAGTGAAGTTTTGAAGAAACTTCTTTTTACGGAGGAATCGGGGCAGGATATCGCTGATTCGCTTTATATATCTAGACGTGTGTTTCAGAAACATGTTGCTTCTATATATGAGAAAACGGGTACAAAAAGCAGAGTCGGATTGTATCAAAAATATCATCTGATTGTTTTAGATTTGACGAAGTTTAGAAGTACTTAATATTCTTTATGGTCTTTTAAGAGTGCTTGGAATCCGCATGGCTAATGTGGTTAAAAGGTAGGGTCACATTTGTGAGCTTACCTTTTTTACTTGTTATTTGTCAAAATGCTCTTATGCGTTAAATCTATTTTTAAGGAGGAATCATATGAGCAAAAAAATGGTTATGAAGGTAATAGCAGCGGCTGTGGCAATCCCATTAGCGCTGTCACTTTTCGTGATGGCTGTTGCACCTGCAGAGGCAAAAGGCCTTACTCAGCTGACGGATCCGAACAAAATTGTATATGGAACAACAACGCCAAAAGAAAAGACAGTATTAAAGGATTTCTTTAATCTTGATTACTACATTGCTCAGAATCCGGATGTAGTGGAAAAACTTGGAACAACAGATTATGATGCACTTTTTGATCATTTCTGTAATTACGGAATTTATGAGGGAAGAGTTTGCTCCAAAGACTTTGACCCTTCGGCATATGCTGCAGCATACTCGGATGCAAGAGATACCTGTGGAACGAATATACTTCTTTATTATCTGCACTATGCAACAGTTGGCAAGGCAGATAACAGAACTATTACAACCCTGGAGGCTTGTGCCAAGAATAATATAACTGTTACTGTACTTGGAGATGATTCTTGCAAGATCACACCTGAGATTTATGAACTTGCAGAAAAAATGGGTATTACCGATTATAAAGCTGCAATTGAAACCAAACAGATAATAGACAACGAAAAAGCAAAGGGCAATGACGTTGTTATTACTGTTACAAATAGTAATTCATCGTCTTCCGGTAATGACAGTGCAGCCAGCGGAACAAGCAATGATGCAAGTAATGGATCATCTACTTCTGGTAATGGTGCAGGTAGTGACGCAGCACCTTCCGGAAGTGGTGCAAGTGAAGACGCATCAGGTGCTGGCGAAAGTGGTGGAGCATCAGAATCTGGTACTGAAGGCGGTGCAAGTGGAGGAGATGAAGCTCCTGCAGAACTACCTGAGGGATATGTGAAAATAGCAACCATTAGAGCAAACAGCGATTTATTCGGTGTAGACATTTCTGTATATGCTCATGAAGGTGGCGGATATGCTGCATATCTTGAGGATACTTTTAAGGCAAAGACAGATGACTATGCCGGAAGCGACGATGACAGAGGTGTAAATATAGCATATCTGCCTGTATATGTGTTTGATACTTCTCTTTATGATTCGTTTGTACCGGAAATAAGTGATGACTCAGTAATAGTAATGGCTGGTAATGAAAATGGTCTTGAATATCAGAGAGATTCAAACGGCACTGTTGCAACAGCAACAACAACCTATGGACCTTATGAAGAAGGTGATGAACCAATAGTTGAAAACACAGAAGTTTTAGCTGATGAAGATGCATCAGAATCAACTGAATATGAAGTTGGATTTACGTTTGGTGAGACTAGTGATAGTCATGTAGATTTTGAAGTATTTGTAACCGGTGATGACGGCTTTACACTTACTGATTCATACCGTATTGAAGAAGAATAAATACTACAGTATTGGGCATGATTAATTCAATATAATGTGTACAGTATAATATTCTATTTATGATGGAGGCACATATTTGTGCCTCCCTTTAGTTGTGGAGAAAGTAATCATTAATATCACTTCATGGGGTGCAATTTTAAGTCGCGCAATTACCGCTTTTTTCATGAATCTAAATTTTCAGATGTTAGAAAAAATTACGTTACCGTCTGAATTTGATATTTGCCTTTTCAGAGGTAGGAAAATGGCCAATTAAAGCTAGTTTATGGCCTGAATCACCTATTTTTCTGGTTTTTTTGAAATTTTGGATGTTCTGAATCCTTCTAAAAACTGCTTTACTTCTTTATTCTTACCGCTTTTTTACGAAAACAAAAATCTAGATGTTGCCATCAAAAAATCCCATATCTTTTTTGGTGAAAATTGAAATCCAGCGGTAATTCCCTAGGCAGATTCTGAATTTTGGCGACCAATAGCCAAGTGAATGAATGGCAAAACACGCATTGTCGCCCAATTGGCAGAACGCGCCTGCCAAGGAACATTCCTAATTCATATCCGCCTATAGCCCCAAAACATCTGAATAGTTTTTTAAAACTGTTGATTTTTTTTTATGGATGATGTATTTTCATTATGTATATATCATACAGTTAAGATGTCTTTAAACAAACGCATTTGTAATGCAGTCGTTTATAAATCCCAGTGATTAGTAAATGTAATGACAGGATATAAGTAGTAATAGCGCAGACAGCGCAGAAATGGAGAGACTTTTGAGAGAAAAATACGAGACACTTAAATTGGGCGACCTTCGTGACATAGCCAAGAAGCGTGGAATAAAGGGCGCATCAGGAATGAAGAAATCAGAGATTATTGATCTTATGTGTGAACTTGATGAGAAGGAAGCGGCAAATGCTTCTGTCAAAGCTGCCAAGCCAGAGAAGAGTGAGCCTGAGCAGCCCAAGGACAAGCCGGCACCACACAAGAAAAAAATAGTTGTAACAACAGGCAAGAACAATTCTTCAGCAGAGGAGACTACCAAAGAAGAAGAGCAGCCTCAGCAGGAGATGGAAGACGGCGACAGCGCTGACGGAATCCTTGAGGTAATGCAGGACGGATACGGTTTTATCAGATGCGAGAATTATCTCCCCGGTGAGAATGACGTATATGTAGCGCCGAGCCTTATAAGGAAGTTTAATCTTAAGACAGGTGATATCTTAAAGGGTATCTGCAGAGCCAAGAAGGAAAATGATAAATTTGCGGCTCTCCTTCGTCTTGATACAGTAAATGGATATAAGCCTGAGGTTGCTATGGGCAGATGGGATTTCGAGAAGATGACTCCTATTTTCCCTAACGTTAAGATTCCTCTTGAGCAGCCGGGATGCAGCGTTGCCATGAGAATCATGGATCTTATCAGCCCTATCGGTAAGGGACAGAGAGGTATGATCGTGTCACCTCCTAAGGCAGGTAAGACAACACTTCTTAAGGATGTTGCCAAGTCAATCTTAAAGAGCAGTAGAGATATTCACCTCATTATCCTTCTTATCGATGAGAGACCTGAGGAAGTTACAGATATCAAGGAGTCTATCGAGGGACCTAATGCAGAGGTTATCTATTCAACCTTCGATGAGCTTCCCGAGCATCATAAGAGAGTTGCCGAGATGGTTATGGAGAGAGCCAAGAGACTTGTTGAGCACGGCAAGGATGTTGTTATCCTCCTTGATTCCATCACTAGACTTACAAGAGCTTACAATATTGTAGTTCCGCCTTCAGGAAGAACTCTTTCAGGTGGTCTTGATCCTGCAGCTCTTCATATGCCTAAGAGATTCTTTGGTGCAGCCAGAAACATGAGAGAGGGTGGAAGTCTTACAATTCTTGCCACAGCTCTTATTGAGACAGGCTCCAAGATGGATGATGTTATTTACGAGGAGTTTAAGGGAACAGGTAACATGGAAATGGTTCTCGACAGAAAGCTCCAGGAAAAGAGAATATTCCCTGCTATCAATATTCCTAAGTCCAGCACAAGAAGAGAAGATCTTCTCCTTACACAGGAAGAGCTTACAGCTATCAACAGTCTCAGAAAAGGCTTTAACAGCATGAAGGCTGACGAAGCAGTAGATCAGTGCATCAATCTGTTCTCCAAGACTCGCAACAATGTTGAGTTTGTAAGAATGGTTGAGAAGCAGATGAGATTCTGACCTGAATATAATAAGCCCTGAGTCGCACTGACTCAGGGCTTTTAGTATGCATATAAGGCTTAGATGTCTCTAAGGTCCAGTAGATTTTCAATCTCTTTTGCCTGCTTGGCCATTCTCTCTTCCTGCTTGGCCTGACGCAGTGTTTTATCTGTGATGTGCTCGAGATTTTTGGGATCGAAGGGATTGGTGCCACCCGATGATATTGTGAGGGTGCGTGGTCTCTCCGGAATAATGTCTTTTGCAATATCCTCCTCGACTTCCTTGATCTGATCTTTTTCCGGAATAGAAGGATTGAGAATTGTCTCAGGAATTTCATCGAGTTTAGTCTTACCTTCATTCTTTTTGGTGACCAGAAGGCCTATGAGATCAACATTCAGATTTGAGATGCTGCAGCCGACAGCTTTTTTGCCCTTGACTTCAAAATTTCTTACGACCTTGGTGGAGAGTTCGTAGTTGTGGAGCATTGCACCATATCTGAACATTACATCAATGGTATCACCAAGTTTAAGAGAAGTGTTATTGTCTACAAGGAGCGAGATGCCTCGCATCGAAATGTCATGCACAATGCAGTTCTTGAGGTCCATATTGTTGCCGTTGATGGATATAAGTCCGAGCTTTTCTATATAGAATCTCTCTGCTTTTCTTGAATTTTCGGGGGCTAAAGCGGAAGAACTTCTGATAAGATGGAAGTTACCGTATCTTGTCTTGACCGGGGTAATAGTGGTGGACATGAATTTGTAGACGCGTCCGTCCCGTTTGTTTCTTATTGATACACTTGATGGTTCCAAAAACTGCATATATTTGCCAAAGTATTCCATGGGCTTGACTAAAAGCCCGGCTGAAACGCCGAAAATAGCCTCAGTCATAACAACAATACTGTGGCCGGAGATGGCAGCGTGGATTTTTACTTCGGAACCGTTAGCGATTTCGCTGACTTTCATAGAAACAACCCCCATTTCATGACTTACAAGTTTATGATATACTGAACAGAGTAAAAAATCTAGCATCTGGAGCGATTATGATCAAAGAGAATCTCGAAATTGTTGAGGAAAACATTACTAAGGCCTGCGAAAAGGCCGGCAGAGGCAGGGATGAGGTAACCCTGATCGCTGTAAGCAAGACCAAACCTGTAAGTGATATAAGGCAGGCTATGGATTGCGGAATAAAGGTTTTTGGTGAGAATAAAGTCCAGGAGATCAAGGACAAGACAGAAGAAATCAAAGAACCGCTTAACTGGCATATGATAGGCCATCTTCAGGCCAATAAGGTCAAATATCTGCCCGGAAGGGTCTGCATGATCCACTCAGTGGACAATGTCAAGCTGGCAGCCGAGATAGAGAAGCAGTTTGCCAAGGCTGATCAGGTCATCGATGTTCTGATAGAAGTAAATATGGCTCACGAGGAGAGTAAATTTGGACTTTCTCCTGATGAGGCACCGGATTTTGTCAGAGAGATATCCGCATACCCTCATCTGAATATCAGAGGACTTATGACTATTGCGCCGTATACAGAGGATCCTGAGAGCAACAGAGTGTATTTTAAGGGCCTCAGAGAGCTCAAGGATAGGATAAACGGCATGAATATTGAAGGTGTAAATATGGATACCCTGTCAATGGGCATGACAGGTGATTATCAGGTGGCAATCGAGGAAGGTGCCACATTTGTGCGTGTTGGTACAGGTATTTTCGGAGAAAGAGACTATACACATATTATTAAATAAATATAAACGAATTTACACTAAAAAAGCCAGATAGTATAATAAATTTGTATACGTTTTGGCTTTTTGTTTGCGAATATCCGGGAAGGCATTTATGCTCAGAACAGTTCCTTTATCCAAGGCTTTATCAATTGATCAATTGAATCATCTGATAGATACGGGGCATGTGTTTGTCACTCCTTTTGGAATCAACAGGACATGCTATATCGTTGTGAATCACAAGCCGTTTATGGTTATTGCAACCGATATTTCAATCAGGGGCGTTCAGCTTTCAGGTTCATGGTACACATGGGAAGAAGTGGAAGCTATGGGTGGCGTGTATGACTCGGAATTTGAAGCGCTGAAGGCGATAGCCGGAGGAGCTTGATCTTAAATACTATTACGTAATTTCTGGAGGAGTTGTTTTGGAGTACGTTTTTTACTATATAGAGGCACATCTGGCTTGTTTTTTGCTTCTGGCAATAATCTTCTATAAGATCTTAAAGGGGGTTAATAAGCAGGCATCTTCAATATATCTCAACAGACTCATTGGAACACTTATGCTTTATTTCCTGGCAGAAATGTTTTGGGCTCTTGTTGATGGTCAGATTATCAGTTATTCGGTGTCGTTTTTATACCTGTCAAATGTTTTCACTTACATTTTAATAACTGTATCTACTTATAACTGGTTTATTGTTTCTGAATCACTCCAGGGTGAGGGCATAGTCGAAGACAAGAAAAAAAGACATCTGGTGTTTGTCCCGGTCATTGTCTCAGCTGTTCTTTGCATAACAGCTTTTTGGACAGGACTCCTTTTCTACGTTGATGAAAGCGGAACACTGGTAAACGGAAGATTTTATATTGTTTTGGTAATTATTCCTTTTGGATACATGATAGCTTCATCCATTAAGGCTTTTTCAAGATTTGCCAATAAGGATAGATACGCTGAGAGGGGTATTTATCTGATGATCGGTATATTCCCGTTTGCACCGATCGTATGTGGAATTCTTCAGGCAGTGTACTGGCGAGTACCGTTTTTGTGCTATGGTGCAGTAGCTGCAGCATTCTACGTGTACACAACAATTCAGGACAATATGATTTCCATTGATCCTCTGACACAGACCAATAACAGAAATCAGATGTACAAGTTCCTGATCAAGAAAATGAGAAATGAAGAAACAGGAATGAGTCTTTTCCTGCTTATAGTGGATGTGGACAAGCTCCGTGCCATAAATGATGCATTTGGACATACGGAGGGCGACAGAGCTCTGATCAGAGTGGCGAGTGCAATCAAGGACGCTTGCCAGGGACCCAGAGGCAGAATGTTTGTATCAAGATACGGCGGAGATGAGTTTGTGATTGTGGCAGAGATGGCCTACAGAGCAGAAGCCACTTATCTCGCTGAACAGATTAAAAATAATCTCAGAAGATTGTCTGATATTGACGGAGCAGCTTATGATGTGACCGTAAGCATAGGAATAGCCCAGTACGATTATAAGGCACCTGTTTCACTTCAGGCATTTATCGCAAGGGCTGATTCGGATCTTTATCAGAATAAAAAGATGAATAATGTTTAAAAGAGAGAGCTGATAAGGCTCATCACAACTCCTGTGAGTATAAATGCTGCCAATATAGCAATGGCATAGATAAATTTCATTCTTCCCATTTGTCTTCTCCTTAGCAAGGCTTTGTTAAAACGTGATATACTTATACTAGTATAGCAGATTGGAGGGGCAAAGGTATGCAGATTTATGTATCCGGCAGTGTACTTAGAAGCGGTGACGGTTCCATTGATCACCCTTTCAAAACAATACAGGAGGCTGCGCTTTTAGCAAAGGCGGGAGACACTGTATTTGTGGCTCCCGGTATATACAGAGAATGGGTTAAGCCTGCTTGTTCAGGAACTGAACAGGACAGGATACAATATATCAGTACGTCTCGCGGAGAAGCTGTCATCACAGGTGCGGAGCGCCTATCGGGATGGGAGAGCTTTGAAAACGTATGGCGTGTCAGAATTCCAAACAGTTTCTTTGGTGATTACAATCCCTATATCGATGAGGTTAAGGGAGACTGGTTCTCACCATCAGAAAAGAGTCCACACACCGGCGATATTTATCTGGACGGAAAGTCAATGTATGAGGTCTTTGACCTCTCTCTTTGCATGCATCCGCACAAGGACAAGAGATCCTGGGATGCTGATTTTTCAACCTATGTGTGGTTTACGGCACAGGAAGACGGCAATACTGTTATCTATGCTAATTTCCAGGGCAAGGATCCAAATGAAGAGAATGTTGAGCTTTCAGTCAGAAAGGCATGTTTCTATCCTGAAAAGACAGGAATAAGCTATATCACACTTTGCGGGTTTACTGTAAGATGTGCTGCCACACAGTGGGCACCACCAACGGCTTATCAGGAGGGTATGGTGGGCCCTCACTGGTCCAAAGGATGGATCATCGAGGACTGTGAGATCTATGAATCCAAATGCAGCGGAATATCTCTGGGCAAATATTTTCAGAGAGGCAATAACAATAAATGGTCCACAACTTATGTCAAGATTGGAAGCCAGACAGAGAGAGATTGTATCTGTCAGGCGGTCAATGAGGGTTGGGACAAAGAGAATATCGGTTCCCATATAGTAAGACGCTGCGACATTCATGACTGTGGTCAGACGGGTATTGTGGGGCATCTTGGCGGTGCTTTCTGCATTATCGAGGATAATCACATTCATCATATCAACAACAAGCATAATCTGGCAGGCGCTGAGATAGGCGGTATCAAGCTTCACGCTGCCATTGATACCATAATCAGACGCAATCACATTGACCACTGTACAAGAGGACTGTGGCTTGACTGGCAGGCGCAGGGCACGAGAGTAACCCAGAACTTTATGCACGACAATGTTCCGCCTGAGGGAACCATCATTGATCATGGTCTTTCACTCGGTGAGGATATCTTTGTTGAGGTATCTCACGGACCTACACTTATAGATCACAATCTGCTTCTGTCACAGACTGCATGCAGACTGAGTACTCAGGGACTTGCGTTTATTCATAATCTTATTGCCGGATCTTTCTCCTATGTCGGGTCAGGAACCGATGACGGAACCAGAAAGATGACAACTGCGAGATTTACGCCTTACCACGTGCCTCACTCCACCAAGATTGCTGGCTTTATGACAATTCAACACGGTGATGCAAGGTTCTATAACAATATTTTCATTCAACAGAAGGTGAGACAGGATCTTTTGGATTTCTGTATTTCTGAAAACAGTGATACCATGGATCAGCATAACTTTATTGTCGGAACATGTCCTTACAACAACTTCCCGACAGCTTCTGAGTATTTTTCCAAGTTCACCAAAATACCAGAATGGAAAGACGGAAATGATATTTACTATTCATACCTTCCTGTTTATACCGGTGGAAATGCGTACTACAACGGAGCAAGACCGTGCGATGGTGAGCTGGCTGCCCATGTGGACAATGACCACAAGATAAGCCTTTATCTTGATGAGGAAGATGGAAGATACACAATTCATACCAATCTCTATGAGTATCTGCCAAGGAACTTCACTATGCCTATGAATACAGATGCTCTCGGAATTGCTTTTGAACCTGAACAGAGATTTGAAAATCCTGATGGCAGTGCCATTATGTTTGATATGGATTACTTTGGCAGAAAACGCAGCAGATTCCCTGTGGCAGGTCCTTTTGAGGAGTGCAATACCGACAGGTTTACCGTTCAGACATCAGGCTTTGGCCCTTACAGGATCAAGCATACTGAGAATGCCAGAATAGAAGGCAAAAAGGACGAGTTTGAGGATGTCAGGGAAGAAGAGGAACTGCGTGAAGATGTTGAGCCTACAGCTTCTGAAACAGAACCTCAGGATGATAGGGATGATATACCTGAGCCCGAATCCTTCGTTGAGGAGATCAATGCGAATATCATGCTTACAGGGTGCGACGGCGCCGGAATCTCTTTTCCCTTTGAAGGAAGCCTGTTCAGAGTGAGAGATATGTTTGTAAAAGGTAATGAAGTATGGCTTTATGACGGAACTGCAGATAAACTTGTTGAGCTTGACTGTGAGTACGGAATTTATCATACTTTAAAGAAGTGGTCGGTTGGTGCACTTCAGTCCATAGATGTATCCGATGACCCCAATTGCGAAGGCTTTGTTCGCACTGCCGGAACACTCTTGTGCATTCTCAATAAGAGTATGGCTCATGATCCTGCCGATACCTGTGCTACAATTCAGGACAAGGTTAACTCAGGGATTGAGAGCAAGGGCATCAAGATGCGCTTTACAACCAAGTACCTCAAGTTCATAAGGAACAAGAAATTTATATCCCTTGAGGATGTTATTTACAGGATGAGCAGAGGCAACATGGATATAGTCACAGAGAGACTGGAAAAACTCTGATAAGTATAATGCAAAGGTAGTTTTTGTTTATGGAAAAGAGAGCAAACTGGTATGAGCTCGATAATGCAGCCAAGATTGTACCTTCAACTGCGAAGGGAGCCAACACCAGAGTATTCAGACTGACATGTGAGCTGAAGGAAGTGGTGGACCCACAGGTTCTTCAGCAGGCTCTGGATGATACAATCGAGGAATTCCCATTTTTTAACTGTGTCCTTCACAGGGGAATATTCTGGTATTATCTTGAGGACAGTAATTTAATGGCTAAGGTAGAGCAGGAGCATACTCCTGCCTGCCTTCCTCTTTATATTCCCGGGAAAAAGAATCTCTTGTACAGAGTCAATTACTTTAACAAGAGGATCAATCTTGAGATGTTCCATGTACTGGCAGACGGTACAGGAGCTTTCATGTTTTTCAAGAGCCTTGTTACAAGGTATCTCCAGATAAAGCACAACCTAAGTGAGAATATAAAGCCATCTGACGATTTCTCTGTTGAAGAGAAGAATGTAGATGCTTTCACTGACAATTATTCAAAGCAAAAGGGACTTAAACAGCTTGGAGAGATGAGATCGATCAAGGCTTATCAGGTTACCGGAGAGGTGGATGACAATCTTTTGCCGCACCTTCTTGAGGGAACGGTTTCTGCTTCCAAATTCCTTGATCTGGCACATAAGTACAACTCGACAGTAGGTGTTCTCTGTGTTGCAATGTACATAAAAGCGGTTATTCTGGGCATGAACAGACATCAAAGAAAGAGACATGTGGTGGTCAGTGTTCCGGTTAACCTGCGTCAGTTCTATAAGAGCGGAACTGCAAGGAATTTCTTTGGCGTAATAAATATAGACTATAATCCGGCTGATTACGATGGAGAGTTAAAGAGTATCATCGATCCAGTGGCAAAAGATTTTAAAGAGAAGCTCTCATCTGAAAATATAGAAAAGACCATGAATTCATATTCTTCACTTGAGCATAATCTGGCCATCAAGATGGTGCCGCTTCCAATCAAGGATTTCACTATCGGAAGATTTGACAGGGCCGCCAAGAGAGGCGTTACCACGTCCATGTCTAATTTGGGACAGATCAGGATGCCTGTTGAAGTTGAGGATTATATTGACAGGTTCAGCGCCTTCATGACAGCGGCATCTCAGCAGGTATGTGTATGTACTTTCAAGGATAAGATGGTATTCGGAGAGGTTTCTCCGTTTAAGACCCATAAGACCATGCTTAATTTCTTCAGATGTCTTTCTGAAGAGGGGATAGAAATTGAGCTGGGTTCTAATGATTATGATATGCAAGAGGAAAAAGAGTAAATGCAGATTTGTCAGAAATGTAATGTAAAGATAAGAGGCAGGAAGGAATGCTGTCCGCTGTGTCAGGGACGCCTTAAGGAAGTGGAAGGGGATGAGAATCCGTCTTTTCCTACACTTGAAAAGAGAAAGATCAGCAACATCACTTTCCTTAAAATGTGCACCTTTTTGTTCATAGCATCTGAGATAATCTTCGGTGCGATAAACATAATGACTAAGGGAGAGTTTTCCTTTATCGGTCCTGTGATGCTCGGTATTTTGGTTGGATGGATAGATGTCCTTGCCACCATGTATCTTAGGAACAACCTGATCAAGGTGATCACTTTTGAGGTGATAGTCGCGATTGTGGTGGATTATTACATTGATGTTAAAACAGGCTTTCATGCCTGGAGCATAAACTGGATGATCCCGATGACTCTTATAGGACTTGCCATTGCAACAAATGTAATAGCCTGGGTATTGAAACTCCGTCTTGATGAGTACATTTTGTATATTGTGCTTGATTTTATCATGTCATTGATCCAGATAATCTTTATCAGAAACGGCATGAACAGTTTTCCGTGGCCTGCAGTAGCTAGCATTATCACATATATGATAATAATTGCGGCTCTGGTCATTTTCAGATTCAGAGACCTTAAAAACGCATCGGAGAAGATGTTTAACATATGAACCTTAAGAACAGACTTAATAAAAATAATCTCAAAAGAGGTATCGTGTTCGCATCAAAGGCCGGTGATTTTGTTGAGAATTCCATCGGCAGAGCTATAGAGAATTCCGGCAAAATGGCAGAGGATCTCCCTGAGGATCCTGCGAAGATGACATGGTACAGAGTTCCGCTTAAGAATGGACTTTCCGGGGATGGGTCAGAGTATTACATATATGTAAAACTGGCTGATCCCGATAAACTCTGCGTTTTTTTCTCGGGCGGCGGAGTAGCCTGGAATGAATATACGGCTGCAAGACCGGTTACAGGCGGCAAGGTAGCAGCTCATCAGCCCAATTTCTATTGGAACAATCTAAGACCCTTTACTCAGCTGATGAATATAAACGTCGGTATCACTGACATAAAAAATGAAGCCAATCCTTTCAGGGACTGGAGTTTTGTTGTGATCACCTATGCTACCGGGGATTTCCACATCGGCAATCATGATTACCCTTACAAGACAGAAGACGGTAAGGACGAGATACTTCATTTCCACGGTTATGTAAATTTCCTTGAGAGTATGAAGGTGGCAAAAGAGCTTTTTCCGGCACCGGGCAATCTTCTTATAGCCGGTAATTCCGCCGGTGCTTTTGCTGTACCTGCACTTGCGGGAGAAGTCGTTGATAATTACTATCCTAATACAAGAAATATCACACTGTTTTCAGACAGTGGACAGCTTCTTTACAAGAAGTGGCGCTCAACTGCCAAAAATATATGGCAGGCAGGGGAGCGTTTCTGGAAGCCTATCCATGGGGACAATATAACTCTGGAATGGTACAAAGACCTTTACAGCAGATATGGTGAGAGATTTAAACTCCTGTATTCAAGTTCTGTAAGGGATTATCTTTTGAGCGCGTATTACAACGATATTGTAAACAAGAAGTATGAGACAGATGCTGATGTACAGAAAGAGTATTTTGATCAGCTCTGTGAGATGGTAAGGCAGTTAAAAGAGATAACGCCTCACTTTGGGATATTCCTTAATGAATGGAAAATCCCGCTCATTACCATGGGCGGGACCGTACATTGCAGTGTGAGAGAGCCGCATTTTATGCTGTTCACACAAAACGGAATCTCTATGGCTGATTGGCTTAAGGATGCAACCTCCGGAAAAGTCTACGATGTAGGACTTGACCTTCTGAAGGCACCTTAATCAATAAAACATTTCTCAATCAGGGCTTCATACTCATCACGAAGAGATTCAGGAATGTCATATTCATCAAGAGCTTCTGTAACTGACCAGTGCTCGTTAATCATCGAACGAAGAATGTTGCGAATGACACTGAGATCGAGTGCTTCCAAAGTCGCAGCTGTAGTCATATTTATACCTCCTCACAAAACTTTTCACATAACACTTTAACTACCATATATTGTAGTATAAAATATTCTATATACAAGTATTGACATTTATATTTGAGTTACTTTTGTACAATATGCACAGAAATTTGAGGGGACTTTCATGCATATAACTACAATTGCTCTTATTATCTCAATAATAGGGCTTATCAGCTCATTTTTTCTGGTGGGGATAATTCCGTCACTGGTGTCATTTATTATGGGCATAAGACTTCTGCTTGAGGAGAAGTCCATAAATGTTGTAAGGGTTCTGGCAATTTCTTTTGCAGGTATAATTCTTCCCGTCATTATGTATTTAAATACCTTTGGTCTTCATCTCCCCGGAAGTGATGAAAGTGGCAGAAACTTTTATCAGAGGATAATGATAGACAACTACTCTAATTTAGGAGTTCGATTCGGGTTTACGGATGATAACGCCAAAGATTTTGCCGGCGAAGAACAAGACGCACTTCCGGATCAGCCGGATTCCGATGAAATCACTTATTATTCCAATACACCGGTTACTCACACCGGAACAGAAACAACAGAAAAACAAGAAGATGAAGCTGCTGAAAAACTGCCGGCTATATTTGAGAGTCTTGACAGTATATCTGCCTCTGAGAAGAATAAGGGGGGAATTATCAGTATCGCTCCGTCGGATGATAATATGCCGTCCTATGGAGGACTTCCGGTGGGGACTCTGATAATTGCTCAGTATTTCAGAGAGGATGATCACAATGCCAATCCTGTTCTGGTACTTCAGAACAAGACCGGAGATATGTGCAGATATGAATGTATCTTTACAGCCAGAGACAAGGACGGCAATGAAATGGCAACTTCCGAGAAGACTGTAGAGGTTGTAAGAGACGGAAGTGTATTTGTCTTCGAGGGAAGGTTTGACAAAAATGATCTTGGCGGAGGAATTCCCGATGCATTTGAGTTCTCGATTTCAAAGAGAGAACCTTATGAAAAAGACATGTCGACTGAAATATCGGTTTACACAGAAATTGAGGAAAACTCTGCGATACTTACTGCGGAGAACAGGTCAGACAAGAAAGTAAAAGTGGATGCGTATGTTTTGTTCTTTGACGGCAACGAACTGGTGGACTGTATGTGGATGATCCCTCAGAATACTGATGAAGTCTGCCTTGAACCCGGAAGTGCAGCTTCAATTCAGGGAGATGCTTATTACAGATTTGACCATGTTGAGACATACTATACTGCTTATGAAGCTGTGGGAGAATGAAAAAGATTTAATTATGATGCGCGATATACTATAATAAATACAGATATAATTACGAAAACTATCAGGAGGCGACTATGGCACAGGAAAGAGAAGATCTGATCCACTCACTGGCGAAATCAATGGGAATGGGAGATGCCCAGAAAGCAAAGTATACTTCAAACAAATTCAATACAGATACCGGGACGATTTTTGCCAACGGTCATGTCATAAGTCGTGGGACAATAGAACAGGCTAAGTCATATTTCACATCGCAGTACAAAAAAATCGCAGAGAAAGATGACGAGGGAGCAAGAGAAATGGCAATGCTTTATGAAGTGGCCATGGAAGCAATAAATATGATGGTAGAGAGCGTTGATGCATCAGCACAGGATAAACCTCAGGTTTAAACACCTGAGGTTTTTAATTTTTATGGAGGATGGCAAATGACACAAATGTCAATTAATGCCTTTTATGCGCATTATGACTATCGGAAACTTTAACACTTTAAAGTGGTTTGTGCAATATATATACTTTTAGTATCAGATTATGACAAAAAGTGTACAAAATATTTGTTAAATAGTACAAAAAATAAAAAAAGTATAAACGGAGCTATTGCATTTTGCACAAATAAGATATATGATGAATTTGTCGTAAAGAACTGACCGAAAATGATTTGGTATTGTTTGGAGCGGTGACATGATGAATTTGACATCCTGGTGTACTTTAAAATTTATAGAGAGCCTTGAGAAAAGAGTAAGGGTTAAATGAGGGGGAACCTCATTTTACTTTGTTTGCTCTTTTTTTATTTATTATAATAGAAATGAAAAACCGAGAATTTATTAACAAAATAGAGATTAATCCTATCATCGCAGCAGTTAAAGATGATGAGGGACTTGAGATAGCACTTACAGAAGATGTAGAGATCATATTTGTACTGTATGGAGATATATGCAGCATACCTGCCATAGTCGACAAGATCAAGAAGGCCGACAAGGTAGCAATGGTACATGTGGATCTGATAACGGGACTTAATAATTCCAAGGATGTTTGCCTTGATTTTATCAAGAACAATACACAGGCAGATGGGATTATAACCACGAAGAGCAATCTCATCGCTCATGCCAAAGAGCTTGAGCTCAATACGGTGCTGAGATATTTCATACTTGATTCTCTTGCACTGCAGAACATTGAAAAACAGGCAAGAAGCCCCGGAATAAAACCCGACATAATCGAGTTTTTACCGGGTATAGTTCTTCCGAAGATGATCAAGAGGATCAACAAGGTCAGCAGAGTTCCGATAATAGCCGGGGGGTTAATAGCGGACAAGGAAGATGTGATGAATGCGCTGGATGCCGGGGCACTTGCAATTTCCACCACCAACAGGGATGTGTGGGAACTTTAGAGAAGTTAAAGCGAAGGGGCTTTAATAATATTATTTCTTTCACAAGAAAAAGGAGGGTTAAGTAATGGCAAAGTACGTTATGGCGCTGGATGCAGGTACAACTAGTAACAGATGTATCCTGTTCAACGAGAAGGGTGAGAT